>CXWL01009126.1_pt1 | contig 19658 bp, 19 predicted proteins | sample 590931 | NCBI WGS metagenome assembly CXWL01 (sample SAMEA3498368, study PRJEB10139) | groundwater metagenome | biome: water well; material: biofilm material | place: Germany | collected 2015-04-27 | reverse complement strand
GCAAGCGATGTGTCGCGCGCCACCACCATCGTATCGATGGGGTCCATCTGCACGGCGATTCGGAGCGATTTCATTGTTCAATCGTTCCACGACGGGGCGCTCGACGAACCACGCCTGAAAAATAGAACGCTTCTGGTTGGGACCTTATGTAAGCTATCAAGGAGTCGGACAGACTATGGGCGCGACCAGCTCCCCAAAGTTCTTCGTCAAGGCCATCAAAGCGAACGTCGTGCTCGGCCATTTGATCTTCTCGCTCGTCACGCTCCCGCGAAGGTGGTGTCGGAAATCGCTGGATTGCTTCTCTCAGAATTCCTTGCAAGTCAGGCCGGCTTATCCTTCCCAACCCCTCCAACGCATCCGGCCAAATCATGCCAGTTGAATTTGAGAAAAACTGGTCATGCCCGCCATTATGGATTTCTGAACAGTACCACAGAACCGCCCATACCAAACGCTGGGGTTTCGTGAAACCCCTTAGACTTTCTTCGTACCGCTCAAGGTCCTCGTAGAAACTTGCAGTCCACCAAATTGGATCGGCAACTTCGGGGTCGCCCGCGGCAATCACAGCAGCGTCAACCTCAACCTGGACCGGATGCTGCCGCCCAGCGCTCATCCCGCCTTCGCCACGCCAGCTATCCGCACACCGCGCAAGTGTTCCGCGATCAAGAACGCCAGATCGATGGCTTGCGCGCCGTTCAAGCGCGGGTCGCAGTGGGTGTGATAGCGGCTCGATAGATCCTCTTCCGTCACCGCCGCCGCGCCGCCGAGGCATTCGGTGACTTGTTGGCCGGTCATTTCCACGTGCACGCCGCCGGGATAGGCGCCCTCTGCTGGCAGGATGTTCATGAACGCGCGCACTTCGCTCAATATCCGATCAAACGGCCTCGTCTTAAAGCCTGAACCGGTTTTCAGCGTGTTGCCGTGCATCGGATCGCACGACCATACCACGGCGCGGCCCTCGCGTGCCACCGCGCGCGCGAGCTTGGGCAAACCCTGCTCGACCTTGTCAGCCCCAAAGCGGGCGATCAGCGTCAAGCGGCCTGGCTCGTTCGCCGGATTGAGCGCGTCGATCAGGCGCAGGAGGTCGTCGGCGTCGAGCGAGGGGCCGCATTTCAAACCGATCGGGTTCTTGATCCCGCGCGCGAACTCAACATGGGCGCCATCGGGCTGACGCGTGCGATCGCCAATCCAGACGAAATGCGCACTCGTGTCGTAATAATCGCCGCTCGTGGAATCGACGCGCGTCATCGCTTCTTCGAAGCCAAGCAACAATGCTTCATGGCTGGTGTAAACGTCCACCTGCTTCATCTGCGGCACGCTCAGCGGCGTAATCCCACACGCTTCCATGAAATCGATGGCCTCCGAAATGCGGTCGGCGATTTCCTGGTAGCGTTTGCCTTGGGGGCTGTCGGCAACGAACCCCACCATCCAACGGTGAACGTTGTGCAAGTCCGCGTAACCCCCATTGGCGAAGGCGCGAATGAGATTTAGCGTCGCCGCCGATTGCGAATAAGCACGCAGCAGGCGCTCCGGATCGGGGATGCGCGCCTCCGGGGTAAATTCCATGCCGTTGATGTTGTCGCCGCGATAAGACGGCAGCGTCACGCCGGCTTGGGTTTCGGTGTCTTCCGAGCGCGGCTTGCCGAATTGGCCGGCGATGCGGCCAAGCTTCACCACCGGCTTGGAGCCAGCGAACGTCAGCACCACGCTCATCGCCATCAAGGTGCGGAAGGTGTCGCGGATATTGTCGGGGTGGAATTCCTTGAAACTCTCGGCGCAATCGCCGCCCTGCAGCAGGAACGCCTTGCCTTCAGCCACCTCGGCGAGGCGTGCTTTCAAGTTACGCGCCTCGCCAGCAAACACCAAAGGGGGGTAGGAGCGCAGCTGCTGCTCCACCCGCGCCAAGTGCGCCTGGTCCGGATAATCGGCCGGAATGTGCCTGGCTGGCTTTTCGCGCCAGCCCGCGGGGGTCCATTTTTCTCGCATGCGCCCAGTCTAACCGATCCGAACCGGCCCAAGCGAGGCCTCACTTGAGAGAAGGGGTGCAAACACCGGTTCAGCAAGAGCCCAAACCACCCCGGTCGCCAGCGCCGCCGCCGCGGCCGCCGCCAGGTACAATCCGCCATAGGCCCGCCCGCCCGCGACCCATGCGATGGCCCCCTTCGAAAACGTGTTTATTAGCACGCCGATCAACACCGCCTGCGCCCCAAGGGCAGGGCTGAGGCCGCCTCTCACTAGGCTTCCCGCCGCCAACGTGACTGCGTCCGCATCGGCCAAGCCCGCCGTCGCCGCGAACGGGAGCAATCCCGCTTGTCCATAGGTGTCCGCCACCAAACGGCCAACGACGATCACAACGCTCAACAATAACGCAAACCGCGCCACCGAGACGATGTCGAGCGGGTTGTGCAACCCCGCGTTTGCGTCGCCCTTTTCTTCGCCACGCCGATGCAAAATCCACGTCGCCAGCGCCAGAACAAGCGCCCCTGCTGCCAGCGCTGGCCCTACATGCGGCAGCATCGGCGCAGCTGAGAGCGCCACCAACGCAATGGTTCGGGTCAGACTAATCGCGGCGGCCAAGACCGCGGCCGCGGCCGCCGTCCCTGGACCCGTTTCGCCCGCCCGCACCCGCCGGCCCAGTTCTGCAGTGACCACTGTGGATGAAACGATCGCGCCCGCGGCGGCGCCCGCCAGCACGCCAAGGTCGCGTCCCAGCACACGCACGCCCGCATAGCCCGCGAACGATGCGCCCGCGACCAGGATGGTCAAAAGCCAGAGTTCACGCGGATTGATCGCCCCCCAAGGATCGACGGCGCGATCGGGCAACAGCGGCAAGGCAATCGCGGTAGCAGCCAGGATCAGCAACGCCGAGCGCAGCTCTTCCCAGCTTAGCCTATCCAACCAATCGTGCAGCGAATCCTTGAACGCCATAAGTCCGACCAGCACCACACCGGTCGCCGCCACGACCCGAAGGTCGCCCCACATCGCGTAGGCGCCCAGAGCGAAGACCAACAACGCGGCCAGCGTTCCGGTTACCGAAACATCGTTATCGCGCTGGCTTTCGCGCAATTTGAACGCAAGTAAACACGCGGCGAACGCAAGGGTCAGCGCGGCAAAACCAACAGCGCCAATCGCGGGCAGCAGGGCGCCGCTGACGCCGCCAAGCAATCCGATGATGGCGTGTGTGCGCAAGCCGGCGGCGCGTGAGCCTTCGGGCGCATCGCGGTGACGCCAACCGCGCTCGATTCCCAGCAGGAAGCCAACGCCCAACGCCATGGCCAAGCGTTGAAACATGTCCATCATTTCCGCGTCGGCCATGGGCGCCCCGAACTAAATTAGCGTTCGAGCCAATCGTGCTCCAGCGCGCGCAGACGCGCCATCACGGACAACAAAAAGGCGGTGGACCACGCAAACAGCACCACCCCGTTCGCGGCTTCGATAGCCGCGATCAAGCGCCATTGCGGCGTCAACACGATGTCCCCGTACCCCAGCGAGGCGAACGACACTGTTGAGAAATAGAGCGCGGCCTCGAAGTCCTGGAGCGCGCCGAGCAGCAAATACAGCACGGCGTAAAGCCATATCTCGATGGTGTGGATGGCGAAGATGCCGAACACCACGACCAGCACCAACGCGCCCTGACCGATCAGGCTCTCATGCGCGCGAAACCGGGCGCCGCGCCGACGCAAAAAATAAAGCAGCGCCAAAAGTCCAAAGAAGTGCGTGCTGACCGTGAGCGCCACCATCCCGGAGGCGATGGCGAGGTTTTGAATCAAAGCGCCCATGTCAACGTCCAACATGCCACGGATTCCCAGGCGCGCGCCAGGATCAAGCCTCCTTGCCTCTGCTAGAGGGCGGTAACTTGATCAGCGCCCTGGACGAACCAATTTTCGCTTCCCAGGATATCGGCCATGACCCGCTCCCAATCCGGATTTGACCTAACACCGCCCGACGCCGCCGAACGCGCCCGCCTCGAAGGCGAACTCAACGAGGAAGAGCGCCGTGTGCTGTTGCAACACGGCACCGAGGCGCCGTTTTGCGGCGGTTTGCTTAACCAGAAAAACGCGGGCGTTTATTGCTGCCGGCTCTGCGGTCTGCCGCTGTTTCGCCAGGACGCGAAATTCGAGAGCGGCACGGGCTGGCCAAGCTTCACGGCNNCGGTGCGACAGCCACCAGGGTCATGTGTTCCCCGACGGGCCTCGCCCCACGGGCCTACGTTATTGCATCAACTCGGTCTCGCTCGCCTTCGTGGCGGACGGCGAGCCCTTGCCCGATCCGCTCGAGCGCGGCGAGGGCTGAACCCGCGATGACGGCAAGGCTTTCTTAAGCACCGTGGCGCGCAATGCACGCGTCCGCTTGACGGGCGGGCGAGTTCGACGACCATGGGCGGCGCGTGACCAAACCATTTCCCACCAAGAACCTCCGGTTCTTCCTGACCGCGCCCTCGCCCTGCCCTTATCTGCCGGGCCGGCGCGAGCGCAAATTGTTTACCGCGNNCGCCACTCCGACGGCGGCATGGCAGAAATGGGCCGAAGCGACTATGCGGCCATGGTGGAAGAAACAGCGGTGCGCACGCACATCGTCGAATATCGCTACACGTCGGGGTCGGAGCGCGGCGAACTTGCGGCAGCCGCCTTGGTCGATGTGCTCGGCGACGGCTTGAGCCTCGTGTATTCCTATTTCGACCCCGTCGAGCCCAGACGGAGCCTGGGCATCTACACCATACTCGACCACATCCAGCAGGCGCGCGCGGCGGGATTCGCCAACCTTTATCTGGGCTATTGGATCCCCGGCAGCGAGAAGATGGACTACAAGGCGGCGTTTCGCCCGTTGGAATTGTTGCTCGCCGGACAATGGCGCCCTTACGAGCCGGTTGAATTTTAACCTCATGCCCGATTTGAAAAAACCGCTGTGGCGCGCCGGCGAAATCGCACCGGCAATGCGGCCGTTCACGCAGAAGCTCAATCCCAATTCCTTGTTTCGCGCCGCCGGCCTCTCGCGGCTGGCTGGCATGAGCCGTGCTCATGTAAGCTTGGTGCGTCTGCCCCCGGGCAAAGACAGCTTCGCCTACCATGCGCACATGCTGGAGGAGGAATGGATTTACATTCTCTCCGGGCGCGCGCTGGCGGAGATCGACGGCGCCACGCACGAGGTCGGTCCTGGCGATTTCATGGGCTTTTCCACGCCAAGCGTGCCCCACCTTCTGCGCAACACCTTCGACGAAGAGTGCACCTACCTCATGGGCGGCGAGGATAAACCGATCGATGTGGTGTCCTACCCAGAAACCGGCAAGCGTTACCTGCTAATGCAAACCGACAAAGGCGCCGAGTTTTACGAACTGGGCGAACCGACAAAGCCATTCAGTGGCGCCGAATAAACTTATCGCCACACCACGCCTTCGCGCGTGCGCGCGCCATCTGGCGCGACGTATGCGAACGCGCCGCAGAGCCTGCTTTGGGTTGCGTCTGATCCGGGCGGCTCATCGCCCGCGAACACCAGCATCGTAATGGCGGTCGCGCGGTCTTCGTACGTGAGCGCGACATAGGTTGGGGCCTCGGCGCCGCACAAACCCAACGCGCCGCCCGACAGCGTCTGCTCGGTGACGCGGCGCAGGTCGACCGACAGCTCGGCTGGGCCGAGCGCGATGGCCGCGAAACTATCGCCCTCCGCCGCGATGAGATCATAGCCGCGGCGCGGGCGCAGCGCGCGGGTGTACAAGATGACGCCCTTGGCGAAAACGAGGCCGCCGCGCTCGATCGCCACATCGCCGGTTTGTTTGCACGCCGTGTCGGACGCGGCGCGGTACTCGCCCAGCAGCGGCGCGGGCTCGCTCGCGTCGGCCTCGCGCGTGGGGCTTGCCTGCGTGCAGGCGCCAAGCGCGGCAAATGAGAGCATGGCTAACCAAGATCGCATGCGTGCAATTCTAGGCCTGCTCACCCCGCCGCGCGACGCGCCCTATCGCAAATGCGCCGCGTCTGGTCGCGCGGTGTCAGTTCGCGGCCGACGCCTGCGCTTGCGCGATCAGCCAGGCGTCCCGCTGCCTGGCCAGAGTCAACGTGACAATCGTCGCCTGGACGGCATTGGGACGCGCGGGATCGTTGACAATTTCCATGCGCATCACCGCAACGATCGCATCATTGGTGATGGCGCGCGCGCCTTCGAGCCGCGTGACCATGCGCACGCTCTCGGCGTAGCGGGTACGGTTAGCGCGGTGCGCCGCCACGATCGCCGCGCGCCCGCGCAGGAACTCGCCGGAGGCGTTCACATGGCGCGCGTCCGCCGCGTAGAGCGCGCCGAACTGGGCCATGTCGTTTGCGTTCCATGCGGCGCCATAGCGCTCGGTGACCCGGCGCGCGGTTTCCATCACTGTGGTGCGCTCGATCAACGGCGCGGAGCGCGCGTTCGGCAAGCTCGCGCAAGCCGGCAGCGCAAACGCGATCATCAACGCAATAAGGATTTGGCGCATGGAGAGCCCCTCTTGCATCCAGGCTAGCACCAAGCATGAACGCAGCGCCCGTTACACATCCGCAAGCTCCGCACGCGCATCATGCGCCGCGGGCTCGCTTGCATTTTCATCCTCCTGCAGGAGGCGGGGCGCGCGGAAAGCGCCAGGGTGGTTCCTGAGTTGCGTTGCGCATCGCTGCACAACACCGCGCTTCCAGCGCGCCCCTTGCGACCTATGCTCGGCGGGACGTCACAGGGAGGTGTTTCACTCCCTTGGTTCGTTCCCCGACGGCGCGCGGGCTCGGCCAAGAGTCCCGGACCCCAGCGGTTATGGCGCCCCGCTGGCTGTTGCGCTGAACGACGGTCTGTCCGGCGCTTCACGCTCGATCACCACCCCCGCTTCGGGTCGCTCGGCTAGCAACGAGAACCTCCCATGCGGGGGATGAACGCAGTCTACGCGCGGTTTTGAGCTGTGGGATAGATTTTTGCACGCACGTTATCCCGCTTGGGATTTTGCGATGTGCGGGCGGGGATAGACCCATGCGGCTCTGTTGCGTGCGCATGCCCTGCGCCCCGATAGCGCAACATGCCATTCGTGGTCATGGCTCAATGAACCCTCTCCCCCGAGAGGGGGAGAGGGCAGGGTGAGGGGGCAGCGCGGAAATCTCAAGCAATGGCGCGGGTGCGAATGGGTCTGACGTTCGTGCTCCACCCTCACCCTGCCCTCTCCCTCCCAAAGGAGGGAGAGGGTTCAAGCGCTTCGTTCTCAGAACACATCACACCGGGATGACGACACTAATTGCGAAACTGTTCGAAGAACTGGTCGTCGATCTCAAACACCGTCTTCGGTTTCAATCCGAGTTCGAGTTCCTCCAACATTCGCACAAGTTTTTCGCCATCCACAAGCTCGATAGGAGGAGCCCCGTCTCGTGCGGCTTCCCTTCGAGCTTCCGCCGTAAAGGTTCCGGTTGTCAGAATAATCCCCTTGTCCGCCCTGCCTGCCATTGCCCCTCGAAAATCACGAACCTGTGACGGGTTCACTGAGCCCTGGTATCGTTTGCATTGGAATAAAACCTTGAACGAAACGAGCGTGTTAATTTCCAGTGTGCCAAACCCGTCGATGCCACCGTCGTTTGAGCGTCCTGTCACGACAACTTGCGAGAAGCCGGACTCGCGCAAGATTCGCTGACTGAACCTCTCAAAGCCAGGTGGCGAGAGCCCCTGCAAGACCTTCAGTACAGCTTGCGGATGATCGTTAGGGGCCTCGTTCAGCGCTTCCGCAACTTCCTCCTCAATGGGAGATAGGTCCTTCGCTTGAGCCTTCCTCTGCTCCTGAAAGATACGTACCCACTTGAGAAAAATTCCCCTCGCCTGCTCCTGGGACAAACGAGTTGCCGCCCCAAGTTCCGTGAGACTCCACACGCCGCGTCGAGACGAATCCAGCAACCCCTCACGCACCAAGTAGAACCGCGCCCAATGCACTTGGTTTCGGTATCGAAGCTCCCCAGACGGCAAGCTCTCATTTTGTGTCTCATCCGAGACCTTCAGGTCCTCCGCGATTCTTTCGACGACTTCATCGGGCTTCCCTGACCCACCAAGCGCTCGGAGCGCATCGAGCACCGGCCCAAAATACTGAACGAACTGAGCCCCCTCTTCCTTGGACTTCGCCATCGCGCCCTCACAACGGAATATTATCGTGCTTCTTCCATGGGTTTTCCAACTTCTTACCTTTAAGCGTCATCAGCGCCCGGATGATCCGCCGCCTGGTTTCGCGCGGCATGATCACGTCGTCGACGAAGCCGCGTGAGGCGGCAACGAACGGGTTGGCGAAGCGGTCCGAATATTCCTTGGTGCGGGCAGCGATTTTTTCCGCATCGCCGATGTCGGCGCGGAAGATGATCTCGACCGCACCTTTCGCGCCCATCACCGCGATTTCCGCGCTTGGCCAGGCGTAATTCACGTCGCCGCGCAAATGCTTGGAGCTCATCACGTCATAGGCGCCGCCGTAAGCCTTGCGCGTGATCAACGTCACCTTCGGCACCGTCGCCTCACCATAGGCGAACAGCAATTTGGCGCCGTGCTTGATCAGCCCGCCCAGCTCCTGCTTGGTTCCAGGCAGGAAACCCGGCACATCGACGAAGGTCACGATCGGGATATTGAACGCATCGCAAAAGCGCACGAAACGCGCGGCTTTGCGCGATGCGTCGATATCAAGCACGCCCGCCAGCACCATTGGCTGGTTGGCGACGAAGCCGACGGTGGAGCCATCCAAACGCCCAAAGCCAGTCAAGATGTTCTTACCGAAAGCCGCGCCGATCTGGAAGAAATCGCCTTCATCGGCGACCTTCTCGATCAATTCCAGCATGTCATAGGGCTGGTTCGGGTTGTTGGGGATGAGCCGATCGAGGCTTTCCTCCTCACGCGCCACATCATCGAAGTGCGGACGCGTTGGCGGCTTTTCACGGTTGGACGCGGGGAGAAAATCGATCAACCTTCTCATCTGCGTCAGCGTCTCGAAATCGTTCTCAAAGGCGCCGTCGGCAACGCCGGATTTGCCCGCATGCACGCGCGCGCCGCCAAGCTCCTCCGCCGTCACCACTTCGTTGGTCACCGTTTTCACCACGTCGGGGCCGGTGACGAACATGTACGACGTGTCCTTCACCATGAAGATGAAATCGGTCATCGCCGGCGAATACACATCGCCCCCGGCGCACGGCCCCATGATGACGCTGATCTGCGGGATCACGCCGCTCGCCAGGATATTGCGCTGGAAAATGTCGGCGTAGCCGGCAAGGCTCTCGACGCCCTCCTGGATACGCGCGCCGCCGGCGTCGAAAATGCCTACAATCGGCGCGCCGTTCTTCATCGCCGCGTCCTGCACCTTGCAGATCTTCTCGGCGTGGGCGCGGCTGAGCGAGCCACCGAAGACGGTGAAATCCTTGGAGAACACGTAAACGATCCGCCCGTTGACCGTGCCCCAGCCGGTGACGACGCCGTCGCCAGGAACTTTCTGCTCGGCCATGCCGAACTCGGCGCAGCGATGCTCGACAAACATGTCCCATTCCTCGAACGAGCCTTGGTCAAGCAAAAGCTCAACCCGCTCGCGCGCGGTGAGCTTGCCCTTGGCGTGCTGGCTCGCCATGCGCTTCTCGCCCCCACCCGCGCGCGCCGCGGCGCGCTTAGCTTCAAGGGCGGCGATGATGTCTTTCATTCTACGGCTCTCCAATTCGAAAGCTCAATGAGTTCAGAATTGCTTCGAACTGCGAAATGTCTTCTGAAGGCGCGACCCTTCCACCAAGGCAGCTCACCACGGTGTAGGTCGCACCCCATGGTTCCACCAACACAAAGGCACGAGCATGCTCGCGAACCGAGGCGTTCACGGCAGTCCAACCAAATACTCGTACGCCATCATGCATGTAGCTGCGCAGATTGATGACGCCCGTCCCCACTGCACTGGTGTCTTCTTGAGCGCGCCCACTTGGTAAGAGCGCACCCAATCGATCGTTCGCAAACTGCTGTGTAGCACCAGGTCTTATTGGAAACACATTCTGCCTCACGCCACAGACGACGAGGCGCTGCATATCCTCAGCGCCAAAATTGGAGGGCAAGAACATCGCATAGTCATATCCGAACAAGTCAGGTCCATTTCCACCTTCCGCCGCCATCCAACCATGTGAGGCAAGATCGAGACTAAACTTACCCGATGGAGCGCTCCAGCGCTCGACGTGGCCCTCTTGGGCAAGCGCTGCGCCCAGAACGCACGCGACAAACGGGCAAACCATCAAGAAACGAAGGACGCTCTTCACGATACTGGCTCCGGGGTTCTCGCTTCGCGGGTCCGGGATGACGGAAGTTGTGCGTGCTTGCAAGATTCAACCGAGCGCTTGGATGAACCGCGCCGCCGCGTCGAGTTCCCGTCGCAGCCCGATGAGCCTCCCCCGCGCCTCCGCATCCTCGCCCCAATGTTCCAGGCTCCAGAGATCGTCGAGCGAAGCGGCGGCGAAAGAGGCTTCGGCGTTGAGGCGCCCGTGCAGCAGCGCAAAGCCGATCAGCACCGAGCCCGCGAGGGCGGTGGCTTGGGTAAGCGCCGCGAGGCGGAAATCGTCGAGCGCCTCGGCGTGCGAACGCAGCGCATCAAACGCCCCGGCGCCCACCTCGGCCGCGATCACGCCGACGACCACCGGCAGGCGCGCCCCAAGCTCTGCCTCGCCCCACGCAACAAGCGGGTCCCAAACGGCGGCTTGCCGCGCAACCAGCGCCGCGGGCGCCTCCGCGCGGTGGCAGCACAGATCGGTCTCGGCGAATTTGAGGATGTAGGCGATCCGCTCCGCGCGAGCGCCCTCGCCGCCATCGAGCGCGGCGAAGGCGAGCTGCGTCAACGGCATGGAAGCGGGGAGGATGTGCTCGCCTTGCGCGTTCCACTCCGCCGCGCAGGCCTCGGCCAGCGCCCGCGCGGGGACCATGAATTCCGTGCCCGCAGGCGTTTTCAATGCCCGGGCGTCAAGCGTCACGCCATATCCACTCGCAATCCCGGACACGTCCGCGTGTTTAAAGAAACGCCGGGGCGCGCTCATGGCGAGAATGGAACCACATCGAACGCCGCGCTGAGGCGCTCAGAACCCTCGAACGGCACCGTGCCGTGCCAGAAGTACGACGGGAACAACACCAGCATGCCAAGCTTGGGCTCCACGAATTTTTCGGGACCACATCCCGCCGGCGCGCGATTCGGCTCGCCCAGCTTCAGCCACCCGGCGCGCGGGTCGCGCGGTTTCTCGGCCGGCATCAGCGCTACATAATAGGCCGAGCTGATCCAACCCCGGTCGTGGACGTGATTGGGCTGATAGCCGTCCTTCGTCACCCGCACCGACCACAGCCCCGAATAGCGATAACCGTCGCAGCGGCGCGCGGAGGTGGGATCGCCGCCCTGCAAACGTGAAATGTAGTCACGCACCGCCACATCAACGGCGCCAATGAATGATTTCACGTTCTGCTCTTGCGACTTGAGCAAGCTGCGCCCGGTCTGACCGCCATTGTGCAAGTGCTGATCGAGCGGATGGGCGTTGATGCGGTGTTGGCTGCGCAGCAGGTCGGCGAACGATGCGTTGAAATTCTCCGAAGTGAAGAAATTGGGCGGGGCAGGAATATCATAGGTCCGCACCATGCGGTCGTAATCGCACATGTCGCGATAGGCGCGCTCACCTAGCATGCGCAGGGCGGTGGACTCGCAGGCCAGCAAATATTGCTCGTCCGGATCCTCGGCGCGCAACGCCCGGGTGATACTCAGCGCCTCGCCCGGCTGGCCCGCGCGCATCAAGGTGGACAACAAATTGCGCTGCGCGGAGCGGGCCGTTGGGGATAATTCCACCACCCGTCGCAACGCCTTCAGGCCATCCAAGGGGCGATCCAATTCGTCGAGCACAATGCCCAGCGCGGTGAGCAGAGCCGGCGTGTCCGGCGCCAAACGCAACGCCGCATCGAGCACGCTCGACGCCTTCGCCAGGTGCTGGCCGCGATGGAGCGCATCGGCGCAGGCTAAACGCAACGACAGGTCGCGCGGGCGGCGCGCGATTTCGGCCTCCATGAGCGCGGTTGCATTTTCGCCCTCGCCACGCAACCAGCGCATGCGCGCCAAAGCGCCGTGCAAAGCCAGCGCCGCCGGCCATTGCGTCACCGCCTTTTCCGCGACAGTCTCCGCATCCTTCTTGCGACCCTCGGCGTAGAGAGATCGCATAAAGTTGAGCGCCAGTTCTGGCGTGTCGAGCTCCGCGCGCGCGAGCGTCTCGTAAAGGGCGAGCGCTTCTTTGGCGCGGCCCACGCGGTCAAGGGCGGTCGCGTAATTGTACTTGAGACCCCGCATCTGCGGCGCGCACTTCAACGCCTTTTCCGCTGACACAAGCGAGTCCTCGTTATTTTCCTGACTCCGCTGCACGTGGCTGAGCAATGTCCACGCTTCGGCGCCCGGCTGGGCGGCGATATAGGCGTGCGCCTCGCGCTCAGCCTCCACGTAATCGCCCATCTCCATCAGGCACCGCACGAGGTTGACGCGCGCCGCGGCCGCCTCCGGCCTCAAAGCTAAAGCGGCGCGAAAAACACGGGCAGCTTCCGCGTACTCGCCGCGCGATTGCAGCACGACGCCCAGATCATTGTAGTAACCGCCTTCGCTGAGCGCATGGGCGATGGCGCTGCGGAAATGGCGCTCAGCGGCCTCCAGTTGATTTTGCGCTTTCTTGATGAGCCCCATCAGGTGCAGCACCGAATGGTCGCTCTTCAAGTGCTGAAAAACCGGCGCCAGAACACGCTCGGCCCCCACCGCATCTCCCTGATTCAGCAACTCGCGCGCGGCGTTCGCGAGCGCGGTATTGTCGAACGGGTTCACCGCTTGTCCGTGCCTGCGAACGGCGCGAACGGATCGCGCGCTTCGCGTTCATCGAAGCCCAGCATGTCGAATGCGCTGGCCATGTGCGGCGGAAGCGGCGCCATGACGTTCAGCATGCCTCCGGAGGGATGCGGCAAACGGATCGCGCGCGCGTGCAATTGCAGAGTGTCCTCAAGGTCGTTCGGCGTCGGGCGATCGCATTTGTATTTGCGGTCGCCGGCGATGGCGTAGCCGAGTTCCGCCATGTGGAAGCGCAGCTGGTGCGTGCGCCCGGTGACGGGACGCAGCGCCACCCACGAGGCGCTGTCGGCGGCGGCTGAGAGCACCACATATTGCGTGATCGCGTGCACCGCGCCTTCATCGGACTGCACGCAATGCTGCATCATCTCGCGGTCAGCGTCGTGGACGCCCGGGGCCTTGCGTATCCAGCTGCGCAATTCACCCACTTTCGGGCGCGGACTGCCGACGACGATGGCCCAATAGATTTTGTCGGTATCGCGGTCGCGGAACGCGTCGCCAAGCCACGCCGCCGCGCGCGGGTGGCGCGCCAGCACCAGGCAACCCGACGTATCGCGATCCAGCCTATGCACCAGCTTCGGCTTTTTCGGCGCATCGAATTTGAGCCCCGCCAGCAAGCCATCAATGTGACGCGGCGTCTTCGGCCCACCCTGCACCGCCAAGCCCGAAGGCTTGTTCAACACGATAAGGTCATCGTCCTTGTGGATGACGAGCGAGCGAATGAAATCGAGGTCCTTGCCGCTCATGCCCTCGGGTGGGCGCTGGGCGATATCAGGCAAGGGCGGAACCCGCACGGACTGGCCCGGCGAGACACGGTCAGAGGCCTTCACGCGCGCGCCATCGACACGCACTTGCCCGGTGCGGATCAGTTTTTCGACTTGACCCTGTGTGAGGTGGGGATGGCGGCGGCGCAGCCAGCGATCGATCCGCGTGACGCCGTCGTCCTTGTCCACCTCGACGGTCTCGACCGTCTTCATATGCGCCCCAGCGTAAGCCCCGCCCAACACGCCCCCACGCTCAGAATAAGCGAGGCGGCGACGTAGAGCGCGGCGGTTGCGGGTCCCTGCTCTATCAAGCGCACCGTCTCAAGCGAAAACGCCGAAAACGTGGTGAAACCACCCAAAACACCCACTCCCAAGGCGAGCCGCAGGCTTTCCTGCGTCGGGCCAAGCCGCGCGGCGAGTGCGCCCATGGCCAAGCCGCCGAGAACGTTGACGATCAATGTGCCCCACGGAAGCGACGCTCCGAACAACCGCGCAGCCCAAACACCCACGCTATAACGCGCGACCGAACCGGCGGCGCCGCCCAGCGCTACCCAGAAAATCTGACTCATCGCGGCGCCAGCAGCCTCGCGCGTAGATTGGCCGACGTCGCGTGCGCATCGTAGGCGTTCGGATCGTCGGGCTTCACGCCTTCGCCGAAGCGAATTTCAACACTGGCGCCGCGCGCGCGCGTTCCCGCCGGCGCGCCGCCCAAAGGTATGTTGATGCCAACGCCGACATTGACGCCGGTATGGCGACCATAATTGCCCCCGCCTATGCCAATCCCAAGGCTTGGCCCGCTCGACTGAGCGCCCTCNNTCCGCGGCGCGAAGCAAGGCATAGTCCTGCAACAAAGCCGCATCCGCCGCGCCAGCGGCGCGGTAGGTGACGAAGAAGCGGTTGGACTCGATCTGGGTTTCAGAATAGCCCGCCGCGCTCGCGCTGGCTGCGGGCGCGTAACTCGGCACGGACGCGCAGGCGGTCAGCCCCAACATGGCGGCGGCGAAAAAGAGACTTCGGATCATCGGCTCGGCCCTTCGCTGGAATCCCTCGCGCCCTACCCTAGCAGAGTTATCCGCCCAGCGCCCCCTCAAGCCCTAGTGAACGGGCTGCCTCGGAGAATGCCGGCGGCGGCGGCGCCTCAAAACGACGCCGGCCACCCCCTGGGTGCGGCAGGTCAAGCGCGGCAGCGTGCAGCATGAGGCCGGGGATCTCGGCCCCCCCAAGGCTGAACAACCCGCCATATTTGCCATCGCCCGCAATTGGCCGGCCGATGGCGGCGAGGTGCGCACGCAGCTGGTGCATGCGCCCGGTTTCGGGGTTCAGCTCCAGGAGGGCCGCGTTTGGCGTCGCGGCGAGCGTGCAATAGCGCGTGAGCGCGGCTTGGCCATCCGCCGCGATCTCCATGATGTCGAGCCCACGGCGTGAAGCTTTCTTCAGCGGCAACCTTATTTCGCCGTCGCGCGGTTCGGGTGCGCCGCCGCAGACGATAGCGAGGTAACGCTTGTGCGCATCGCGCTTGGCGAACGCTTCGGAGAAAAACGCCGCCGCCGGCTTGGTGCGCGCGGCGACGATAACTCCACTGGTCTCGCGGTCGAGCCGGTGCACCAGGCGCGGGCGCTTACCGTTAGATTTGGCGAAGGCGGCGAGCAAATCCTCCAGACTGCGCGTGACGCCCGAACCGCCCTGCACGGCAAGGCCGGCGGGCTTGTTGAAGACGAGGAGGTGTTGGTCCTCGTGGATCACGAGCGAACGAGCGAAAGCGACGTCGGTTACCGAGATCGCGCCCCTCCCCCGCAAGGGGGGAGGGGCGCTAATCTTGATCACGCGAGGCCCGCAGCTTCGCCCATTGTTCCAGCCGCTCCTTGATCGCACCCTCACGCCCTCTTCCTTCGGGCGCGTAGAACACGCGGCGTTTCATCTCGTCGGGAAAGTAGTTCTGGCCGGAGAAGCCGCCTTCCGCATCGTGGTCGTATTGGTAGCCTGAGCCGTAGCCGAGTTCCTTCATCAGCTTGGTCGGCGCGTTGCGGATGTGCAGCGGCGGCCCGAGCGTTCCGGTTTCATGCGCCGCCGCTTTGGCTTGTTTCCACGCCACATAGGCCGCGTTGGATTTTGGCGCGGTGGCGAGGTGCAGCACGGCTTGCGCCAGATGCAGTTCCGCCTCCGGCGGGCCGATGAAATGCACCGCATCCTTGGCGGCGTTGGCGATTAAGAGCGCCGTGGGATCGGCAAGGCCGATATCCTCCGCCGCCGCGCGCACCAGCCGCCGCGCGATGAACAACAAGTCCTCCCCGCCCGTCACCATGCGCGCCAGCCAATAGAGCGCCGCATCCGAATCAGAGCCGCGTATGCTTTTGTGCAGCGCCGAGACGAGATTGTAATGCTCCTCACGGTCCTTGTCGTAAGCGGGTGCGCGTTTTTGCAGCAGCTCGCCGAGCGCCTTGGGATCGAGCGGCGCCTTGGGATGCAGGGCGAACAATTCCTCGCTCAGCGTCAGCAGATAACGCCCGTCACCATCGGCGAGAGCGCAAAGCGCGATGCGTGCATCGTCCGTCAGCGGCAGCTTGCGTTGCAGCAGCGCCTCGGCGCGCTGCAACAGCAATTCGAGGGCGCCTTCATCCAAGCGTTTCAGCACGAACACCTGCGCGCGCGAAAGGAGCGCGGCGTTGATCTCAAAACTGGGATTCTCAGTCGTCGCGCCGACAAGCGTCACCACGCCTTGCTCGACATACGGCAAGAACCCGTCCTGCTGGGCGCGGTTGAAGCGGTGGATTTCGTCCACGAACAGCAGCGTTCCCTTGCCCGACGCGCGCCTGCCCTTCGCTGTTTCGAACGCCTTCTTCAGATCAGCGACGCCAGAGAACACAGCGCTGATCTGTTGAAACTCAAGTCCCGTCTCCTCCGCCAGCAAACGCGCGATCGTGGTCTTGCCCACCCCCGGCGGCCCCCACAGCACCATCGACGCCAAGCGCTTGCCCGCTACCATTCGCCCGATTGGACCCTCGGGTTTGAGCAAATGATCCTGGCCGACAACCTCGCTCAGTTTTCTGGGACGCAAGCGCTCCGCCAAGGGCGCGGGCGCGCCNNCCCCTTGGTCGTCGGCGGATTTTCCGAGCCAAGATGCCCTGCTACACAAGCCAAGCTTCAGTCTCTCCCTGAAAGGCGTGTCCCCATGAAAAAAGGCTCCTGCATGTGTGGGGCGGTGCGTTTCGAGGTGGCGGGTGAGCTTCCCGCGCCCGACGCTTGCCATTGCTCGCAATGCCGAAAGCAATCGGGCCATTTCTTCGTGTCCACCGACGTTCCCCGTTCGGCGCTGACGATTACCGGCGAAGATACGCTGAATTGGTATCAATCCTCGGAAAAAGTGCGCCGGGGATTTTGTTCCGTGTGCGGGTCTTCGCTGTTCTGGGATCCCATCCACAGGGACTGGATTGGCATCGCCATGGGCGCTTTTGAATCGCCCACCGGAACCAGAGTGCACATCCACGTCCACGTGGCCGACAAGGGCGATTATTACGAGATCGCCGACGGCCTGCCGCAGAACCAGCATTAGGGACGGCTTACATCCCAAATCGCACTTCGGTGCGTTGTCCACCGCGCTCGACGCCCAGCACCCAGGCGCGCGCTTGGGTGAGTGCGCGGTCGAGTTGGGCGGCGTCGCGCACGGGCTGGCCGTTGATGGCGTCGATAATGTCGCCGGGGCGGAAGCCCTGACGCGCGGCAATGCCGCGCCGGTCCAGCGCCTGGATGTAGACGCCGTCCGCGAACGGATCGAGGCCGGCGGTTTCAGCCGTCGCGGGCGTAAGCGTCACCACGGTCGCGCCCGATAACGGATGACGGCCGGTGAGTTCGCGCGCTTCTGGAGCGCCGCCCGGAGGCGCTTCGGCGGTCGCGGTCAGCGTCGTCTGGCGCCCGCCGCGAAGCACCAGCAATTGCACGCGCGCGCCAGGGCGCTGGGTGGCGAACTGGTAGCGCACGCCGCCGTCGTCGCGCACTTCCGTGCCGGCCACCGAAAGGATGATGTCGCCGTTGCGCAGGCCGGCGCGCTCGCCGGCGGCGCGCGGGTACAGCTCCGTCACCAGCACGCCCTCGGGACGCGCCAAGCCCATGGAGCGCGCGAGTTCCTGGGTTACGTTTTGCAGCCGCGCGCCGAGCCAGGGACGAACCACAGTGCGGCCTCCCGAAACAGCCGACTCAACAACGCGCCGCACCATCTCGGATGGGATGGCAAAGCCAATGCCGTTGGAGCCGCCGCCCTCGGAAAAGATGGCGCTGTTGATCCCCACCAGCGTGCCGTTCATGTCCACCAGCGCGCCGCCGGAATTGCCGCGATTGATGGCAGCGTCGGTTTGAATGAAGAACGCATAATCGCTGACGCCGACTTCGGTGCGCGCCAGCGCCGAGATGATGCCGCTCGTCACGGTTTGTTGCAGGCCAAACGGATTGCCAATGGCGAGCACCAGGTCGCCCACCTGTAGATTGTGCGTGTCGGAGAACGGCAATATTGGCAGCCGTTCGCTGGCGGCGTTAATGCGCAGCACAGCCAGATCGACGCGCGGATCGGCGAGCACCAATTCCGCATCGAACTCACGCCGGTCGGAAAGCACCACTTTAAGCGATTGCGCGCCCTCGATGACGTGGTTGTTGGTGACGATCACGCCATCGGCGCGCACGATCACGCCCGAACCCAGGGATTGCTCGACACGCGGGGCGCCGAAGCGGCCAAAGAATGGGTCGCGCGACATGCCCCCGCGCACCACGCGCTGGGCGTAAACGTTCACCACCGCCGGCCCGGCCTGCGCCGCAACCGGCGCAAACGAAAGCTGCACCTCCCCGCGGCTAGAGGGCGCAGCGCGCACGAGTGGCTGTGCTTGCACCAATTGGAGGTAAGGATCGGTCTGCTCGGTGGGCGCCACCACAGCGCGTTGCGGGGTCGCCAAGTCCGGGAGCGCCATCGCCAGCGCCCCGCCGGCGAATCCCGCGGCAAGGGCCAAGAAGGGCGATGCCTTCAATAAGCTAGAACGCGTGATTTTCATGGGGAGCCGCGCCTCGTCCAAAATCAGGCCTTCGCCTTGCCGCACGCTGTGGGCGGAAACATGGCGTGCGTGTTCCTGCGCGCTCAGGAGACGCCCCACGCCCCCGTTCCCGCGGCTCGCCGCCGCCTTCGTTCCGCTCGCCACGTGCCAACCCACAGCCACCCAAGCGCCGGATTTATCATTTCGGCGACTTTACGCGTTCAGCGCAAAGCGGCGGCTGTGTCCGCTAACGCGCCGTCGTTCGGCTCGGGCGCGACCCCAATCAGATGCGCCAGCAGAGGATAGACGGAGACATTGTCGAAGGGCGCGAGTTCGAGGCCGGCGCGGAATGCCGGGCCGTGGGCGATGAGCAGCGCCGCCATGTCCGGGTCCGCCGGATCGTAGCCGTGCGCGCCGCGATTGGGGCCAGGATATTGCGTCAACTGGGTGCTGCGGTAACGCCAGCCCCGGTCGGCCAGGCAAATGATCGCGGGCACACGCCGGTGCTCACCGTAATGGAAACGCTCCGGCAACGCGCCCTTGCGCCAACACTCGCCGTGCTCGCGTCGCCCCAACAGCGCGGCCTCGACTTGCGCCTCATGGCCCGGCATCGTCGCGATGCCCGCGAACGGCCCGTCCCAGATCACGCGCGCGACATCAGCGCTCAGGGCAAGATCGACAATGCGATCATCCGCGATCGCGCTCATGCCGTGATCGGCGACTATGACGAGGTTGGCGTGCCCGGCGAGCCCGCGCGCGCGCAAACCATCTAGCAACCGTGCGATGGCGGAGTCCACTTCCGCTGCGGCGGCGTTGGTTTCCAGCGCATCCGGCCCGTAACGATGGCCGGCGGTGTCCACGAGGTCAAAGTAGAGCGTGTAGAAAACCGGTCGCTCGGTAGGGGGCAAATCCAGCCACGAAAGCAAGGTATCGACGCGCGCAAAACCGGGCATGTTTTGATCGAAGGCGCGCCATTGATGGGGGCGCACGCCGTGTAGTTCGTAATCGGACCCCGGCCAGAACATGGTGCCGCTGAGCACGCCATGGCGTTCC
>CXWL01005067.1_pt1 | contig 19663 bp, 16 predicted proteins | sample 590931 | NCBI WGS metagenome assembly CXWL01 (sample SAMEA3498368, study PRJEB10139) | groundwater metagenome | biome: water well; material: biofilm material | place: Germany | collected 2015-04-27 | reverse complement strand
GACCCGGGTCATGGTAGAAAATCCAGATCGTAAGCTTAAACCGGATATGCTGGCAAATATGCACATCACGGATCCGCAACACAAAGTATTAGTAGTTCCTGAATCGGCTATCGTTCGAGAGTTAAATCTGGATTATGTCTTTGTCGCATTAGGCAATAATCGTTTCCAGCGCGTGCCCGTTGAGTTGGGTCCTGAAGTGGCTGATTTACGTCCGGTCATAAAAGGACTGACGATTGATCAACGTATCGTAACCGCAGGTGCCTTTCATTTAGATAGTGAGCGTAAGCTTGCTGAACTGGAGTAGCCCATGATCGCCGCGATAGTTCGTGCAATGCTGAGGCAGCGTTTGCTGGTGGTAGTGATTGGGTTGATGTTATGCGCTGCAGGCGGGTTTGCTGTTAAATCGCTCACTGTGGATGCATTTCCTGATGTCACCAACATTCAGGTGCAGGTCGCTACGGTAGCGATTGGCCGCAGTCCGGAAGAGATGGAGCGGCTGGTTACCGTGCCGGTTGAAATCGCCATGACCGGTCTGCCCGGGTTAGTCGAAATGCGCTCAATGAATAAGAGTGGGTTATCGCTAATCACCTTGGTGTTCACCGATGAAACCGATGTGTTTTTTGCGCGCCAATTGGTCATGGAACGGATTATTGATGTCACACCTCGATTGATACCCGGCATCACACCAGTGCTCGGGCCGGTCTCAACAGGTCTGGGGGAAGTCTATCAATATACCATTGAGCATCCGGATGATGGTACTCGCGCACTGACCGAAGAAGAATTAATTGAGCGCCGTACAGTTCAGGATTGGGTAGTGCGTCCTTTATTACGCTCGATCCGGGGCGTAGCGGAAATCAATTCCATTGGCGGGTTTGTCAAAGAATACCAAGTGTACGCCGACCCCAATAAGTTGCGGCATTACGATATAACGCTGTCGCAGGTTGACCGTGCATTGGCCAGTAATAATGCCAATGCCAGCGGTAATATATTGGTATTGCGTTATGAACAGTATNNGATACCGAATCAGTGACTGGTATTGTCATGATGCTGCGCGGCGGCAATGCCAAGGAAATTGTCGGCCGAATCAAGGAAAAAGTCTCTGAGATCAATGAACGTGGAATACTGCCAGACGGTCTCCAGATTGTGCCGTTTTATGACCGTACTGATCTAGTGGATGGCGCATTATCCACCGTGCAGACTACGCTGATGGAATCCTTAATTCTGGTTATTGTAGTGTTGTCGATCTTTCTGGGTACCGTTCGCACCAGTTTTGTCGTATGTTTCACATTGATTATCACACCACTGATCACCTTTATGGTGATGAACTATTACGGCATGCCCGCCAATTTGATGTCGCTGGGCGGATTGACGATTGCACTGGGCATGATGGTCGATCCGACTGTGGTGGTGGTTGAAAACATTTATCAGCGACTGGGAGAAGCCAAAGATACGGGGAAATCCAAATTTGATGTCATCGTGGATGCCGTCGCTGAAGTTGGCACGCCGGTGATTTTTGGTTTAATTGTGACCGTACTGGTATTTCTTCCTTTGATGACGCTGGAAGGAATGGAAGGGAAAACATTCAGTCCGCTAGCAATTACTATTTCTATTTCATTATTTATCGCATTGTTTGTATCGTTATTGCTGTCCCCTGTCCTGTGTGACTATCTGTTAAAAGGCGGCAGCGAGCAGGACACTAAAGTCATCGCTGTGCTTAAAAAGGGCTACCTGGGCATTTACGATTTAGCGGTNNTTGCTGCCAGCTCATTGATGGTGGCATTTGCGTTGTTTCCACTGCTGGGTACGGCGTTCATTCCGATCATGAAGGAAGGCGCAGTGACTCCAGTGATTATCCGCGCACCGTCCATTTCTTTGGATGAAGCCATCAAAATTGAAACCGAAGCAATGAAATTGATAGTGGCGGTACCCGGCGTCAAATCGGTTGTTTCCAAGTTGGGTCGTGGAGAAACGCCCGCTGATCCGGCATCGCAGAATGAATCCGATCCGATCGCCGATCTGGATCTTATTGGGTCAGGCCGTACCCAGCTGGAAATCGAAGAGGATATTCGTAAAGCCCTTGCCACGCTACCGGGCGTCAATATTGTTATCTCTCAACCAATTGCACAGCGGGTAGACGAAATGGTGACCGGAGTGCGTTCGCAAGTCGCCATAAAAATTTTTGGCGATGATCTCGATCAATTACGCAAACTATCCGAACAAGTGGCGCGTATCGTCAAATCCACGCGGGGTGCCAGAGATATCCGTATTGAACGATTATCCGGTCAGCAGGAGTTGACGATTGATATTGATCGCCGTGCCATCGCTCGTCACGGGTTGAACGTTGCTGACGTTAACGAAATGATTGCCACCGCAGTGGGCGGCAAGGTGGTTTCACAGGTGTTTGAAGGCGAACGGCGTTTTACCTTGCTACTGAGATTCCCGGAAGCATATCGTTATGATGTGGAAGCAATTAAGCAATTGTTATTACGGCCTGGCAGTGGCGCACCCGGTGGAATGGGATCTTCGGGCGGTATGCTCATTCCAATGAGTGCAGTCGCAGAGATTAAAGTGATTGACGGCCCAGCGATTATTTCGCGTGAATTTGCTAAACGCCGTGTGGTCATCGGTGTTAACGTGCATGAGCGCGACATGGGTGGTTTTGTTGCAGAACTCCAGGAGCGCGCTGCGAAAGAAATTAAATTGCCTCCCGGTTATTATTTCGTTTGGGGTGGGCAGTTTGAGAACATGCAACGCGCGATGGCGAAACTTTCCATTATTGTGCCGGTTACGCTGGCAGCCATTTTCTTCTTGCTGTTCATGCTATTTAATTCGGTGAAGATGGCCGTGCTCATTTATCTGGTATTACCCTTCGCATCGGTAGGCGGGATTGTCGGGCTCTTTGTTACCGGTCAATATTTGTCGGTACCGGCATCGGTAGGCTTTATTGCCGTGTGGGGGACTTCCATCTTGAACGGCGTAGTGCTGATATCCTTCTTGCGCGAATTACGCGAAAAAGGCCTGAGTGTGCAAGCAGCCGCTAGACAAGCCTGTTCGCAGCGTTTCCGGCCGGTCATGATGACGGCGGCCACAACAGTTCTAGGGCTAGCACCTTTTCTAACAGCCACCGGATTGGGTTCCGAGGTGCAAAAACCACTCGCTATCGTGGTCATTTTCGGATTGACGACAGCGACGCTGATGACGATGGTGGTTATGCCGATGGTATATCACTGGTTTGATGATATACCCGATAAAAAAGCACCGGATCAGCCGGAACCTTTACTTGCACCGGCTATCGTGCAAACTGCTGTTAAGGATGTTTGATTCGTTTTTTCAACAGTAAAGTAAATTAAAAAAGCCGGATTGGAATTATGAAATTCCAATCCGGCTTTTCAGTTTATAAGCTTGATTCGATCTTTAACAGGCCGTTGAAAAACGTATTCGAGGCAGCTGATGCAAGGCAAAAACAGGCGAAAAAGCGCAGTTTATGCTTAATAAATGAGCATTTTGAGCCTGTTTTTAACACCGCAGCGGCAACACGGATAGTTTTTCAACGGCCTGTTAAAGTTTTTTATAGATGATACTTTTTTCTATTCACTGATCCAGTCTGATCTTCCTTTTCGGGAATACTCATAGCACACGAAACGCAATGATGGCCACTAGTGTCGGAGGTAATGCCGCAATCAATAAACCCAGTGGATGGATCGACTGTTCATCGAACTTGCCTTTCAGAATAGCGAAACCGGCGGGATTGGGAGCATTAGCTATCACCGTTAAGCCACCGCCAGCTACTGCACCTGCAACCAACGCTATTTTAAATTCCTGACTCAGGCCCTCGACCAATGAACCCAAATAAGTGAGCGCTGCATTATCTGTAATCGCCGTTAAGGCCGCTGCTCCAAAGAATACAGCCGTATCATCCATATCCATCAGAAGCGGCTGGAGCCACCACTGTTGTTGTCCACCAAGTACTACCAATCCGGCCAAGAAAAATGCAACCAGTAAAGATTCTCGCAAGATTAATGGATTTTGATACTGTTGATAAGCCGCTGTGAATCCTATGAAGAACAAAAATAAACCCATAAAGGCTGCTGGATGGTGTGCAAAGACCACAACCAGCGTCAGAAAAATCAGATGAACTAATACCACAGGAAAAGGAGTCTTTTCTTCAGCAGTATTATCCTTCTGACGGACGTGCCCCAATTCATTCCGGAACAGCCATGTTACTGCACACGCATTCACAGCAACGGCCACTGCAGCTTTCCAGCCAAAGTTCGTCATCATAAACCAGATATCCCAATCCCATTTTGCAGCGACCATCAATACCGGCGGCGCTGCGAAGGGAGTTAGCGTGCCACCAATGGAAACATTGACAAATAGCACACCGACCGTTGCATATTTTAGCTTGGTGGATATCTCTTTGCTAAATAGTGTATCTCGCAACATGAGTGCCGCAAGCGTCATCGCCGCTGGCTCCGTAATAAATGAACCCAATAAAGGAACGAAAGCCAGTAATAAGAAGTACATGGCCATGCCTTGATTTATTGGCAATAAGAATGCAGTGCGCTGCACAGTAGAGGCGGCCAAATCTAAAATGGGCCGCGTCCCGGCAATGACCATAATCACAAATACGAACATGGGTTCGGTAAAATTGCGTGATTCAAGGTACGTTATTGCTTCAAGCTTACCGCTTATGGCAAAAATAAAAAGTATCAAAACCATCGCCCAAAAACCAAACACCACTTCGACTTCACCCAATAAATGCCAAATTCCTGCATGGCGCGGCTGAGTATGTGCCAGATGTTCGAAATATTTAGTTGAAAATGTGTGGATAATAGCCAGTGCAAATAACACGGCAGCGATGAGTTGAATAGACGTCGGATTAATCATGTTGTGAAATGATATGAAATAAGTAATGAGAGATCTTGTAATGATAGCATTACTTGTATGTTATACCGCGTATTTGACTGTTTGATGACTGGAGATCGGATAAGGTTGCAACCGGCTACTTTCCCAAATCAGCCAAGAACAGCCGGATGCGTTCAGCATTCATGCCTAGGTCACCTTTTCCGACCCGGGAAGCGGAACGCATATCGATCTGTGTCTTATCTCCCGCTGCTTGAATCCGGATTACCACATCATCCTTGAAGCCCATAATGCGTGTGGTATCGGTTGCCTCAATCCGGCCATTTGCAGCTGAAACAGCGGCAATTTCCCAACCCCGTTTTTTCACCAATGCAACTGCCTGTTCAAAAACCTGATCGGATGGGCGAGGAATGAATAACGGAGCCAGATCGGGATAGCCTGCTTTCTGCAACGCGGACAGATTCTCCGGCTCAAGCCGATCCAGTGAATTATGTGCCGGTGTGCGTAACATCTTGATTGTCACAAACTCAGGCGGATGCGCTAGATCTGTCGTAATGTCATGAATGCGTGGTGCCCCGGCTCCCGCCATGATAGCCATCAGAACTGGCATCACGACTAAAAGGCCCAGTATTGCTCCAGCCAGTGTAGAAACAATGTTGGTTTTTTTTGCCTTGATTGCACGCAACGTCCCAATCAATCCGAAAACGATGGCCAACAATCCGGTCAGTGTAGTGCCGGCAAGTCCGAATAAGGCCGGTTGAAAATCAATGATGCTGAACCGAAGACCGAATACAGCCAAACCTGCCGCTAGTAGGGCAAACAACGAAATCCTCAGACTCCAGCGGGTAAAATCAAATGGTTTTTTCATAGTCGAAATCATTTTAAGTAAGGTCAATAAAATAAGCAGGAGTTGTGATTTTCATAAGTCCTAAGACTTTGAGAAATATAGATTATGTGCCTTTGCGTCTGAAAATTGGCTCATTTTCCTGACTTGAAAGAAGCTGAATAATATTTCATTATCCTGTAAGATATTTCTTGCTCCATCTACCAGAAAGCTCAAATTACTTGGTTCAAAGCTGCTGCAATCCTCCTTTGATAAATATCCTCAGCATTATTGCATGAAGAAGCTTCTGCTATTGCCTTTCGCCGTCCTTGTGATGTTTTTCTGGATTTTTCCGGCAAATGCAAAAACACTTGATGTTGCCACAGAATATAAAGATGCGATTGGCCAGTATATTCAGGTTTACCAGAGTGGCGATGGTTATTTAAGTATGCACGACGCATTCGATGCATTTAGAAACGGCCATTTCTCTTTGTCCGATAATCCCGTTATTAATTTTGGAATCGGCTCAAAACCGATATGGCTTGCACTTCAGATCAGCAATTCCGGAAAAATCACTATTCATCGAAACCTGCTGATTGAAAACGCCTGGTTGGACAAAATCGATGTTTATTATTTCCAGCAAGAGCAATTAATCAATAGTTATCACACTGGCGACAGTTTGTTATTTGCAGAGCGCCCCCTCAATCGTCGATTCTTTGTCATGGGTCATGATTTTACACAAGGCGAAACCACAGTTTTGATCCGGATAGAATCAGCCGACGCGATGGTTTTGCCGATTTATTTATTGGACAATGAGAAACTAAACGATAGCGATAGGGTGCAAGCCTATAGCTATGGTTTTATGTACGGTGTTATTTTGGCTTTGGTTGCATACAATTTTATGTTGTATATCGGGTTACGAGCTCCCCCCTATCTACTTTATTCAATCTATCTCTTATTCTTTTTAGCACTGAATGCTGCGTATACGGGTCACGGCTACCAATGGTTGTGGCCTGAATCGCCTCAATGGCAGCAATGGGCCAATCCGGTTTTGATGATGGCCTGTACCGTGAGCGGGTTTGCATTTGCATTACACTTTCTAGCTATCAAAATAGCCTGGCCTCGCGTTTATCGCGTGATTATCGTTAGCTGTGCCGGTTTTAGCGCATTAATACTGTTAGCAATGCTGATCGATGAATTTGTCATAGCACTGTTGATATCAATTGTTTTCATCTTCTTTTTTTACATTTCCTCCGTCATATTGGGCGCCATTTCGTTGCGCGCCGATAACAAATTCGCCAAATATTTTCTGCTGGCTTCCATTTTTTCGATATGCGGCGGCACTATTACCGCAAACGCCGCATGGGGACTCATCCCATTTAACTGGTTTACCTACCGGGCGACGGATATCGGCATGATGGCGGATGCGATTTTGTTAGCGCTGGCACTCGCCGAGCGTTTTAACATCAACCAGAGCGAGAAACTGGCCGCTGAGAGAATGGCCGGAATTGATTTGTTGACTAACTTGAATAACCGGCGGTCGTTTTATAAATTTGTGCAGCCGATCTGGGCCATGAGTTTACGCAGCAAAAGTAATACCTCCGTCATCATGCTGGATATTGATCATTTCAAATTGTTTAACGACAATTATGGCCATGCTTTGGGGGATCGCGTGCTGGTGCAGTTGTCGGAGACGTTGCAAAAAGAAGCGCGCAGCGGAGATATTCTGGCGCGTTGGGGAGGGGAAGAGTTTCTTGTTTTCCTGCCGGAAACGCGACTGACAGATGCTGTAGCCATAGCGGAGAGAATGCGCAAAAAAATTGCCACTATTCAGATTGCTACCGATAAGGAAGAAAAGCTGTCATTTACCGCCAGCCTGGGTATTGCCAGTACCTCAGATGGCAATGTATCTCTGGATGATTTGATTTCCCAGGCAGACCAGCAGCTTTATCGCGCTAAGAAGCAGGGGCGTAACTGTGTGTGCTCAGAATCATCCGGCTAAGTGATGCCAGTTTTCCCTGCTGCTATGTAGTCCCAATGACTTGAGTATGGTTTCAGAATCTTCTTCATTATCAAGATCATCATGGTTAGTCTCTAGTTCATCAATGATCTGAACAATCCGGCTATCTGGAATCAGGCCATCTGCTAAAGCTTCATTATCGTCATCATTAGACTCTTTAAGCTCTGCATTCTTGCCAAAGAATTCCTTGTTTATCATGACAAACCTCTTTACGGAATTTGTTGATCACGGCACTAGTAGATCATAGTGTTGTGCAAGATAAATCAAAGATTACAAACGATTTTACCTGGCAATTAGGCAGTATGGGCTATGCCATTCAGCAATCCTGCGAGATACCTGGCGCCGAATTTTTTTGCAGGCCCGCCTTAGGATGGTACGATTATCTGATTGTGTTCCATTTCCATTAGGTTGGAATAGGAAGCATTCTTTATGAATCTTATTCAAATTTAGTCAGGGTTATTGAGGCCAAATCATGAAAATTAAAGATCTATTTGAAAACTGGAATTTGACTGGGCTCAGAATCAATGCGCCGTTCATGGAAATGGAGTGGAAGCCCTCCGATCCGGATAAAGAAGCGGCGTGGGATCTTTATGTTGAATTGCTCACGCGTATCACCACGCAACCATTGCCAGACGAAGACGGCGTGGAACAAACCGCGCTGGATAGCATTTACGCTTTGTTTGGCATCACGCGAGAAACTCTCAAAGCACACGGCCGCTCTTGTATTCAATTTGCCAAAATTGCCATCGTGGTACTCAACCAAGTGGTGCGGCCTTTTACCGCTAAATGGCACCGCAAAAGCCAGAACGGCGCTTTTGCTTCTCCTGAAGAGTGCCAGCAATTCCGCCAGGAACTGCAAATCTTGCAAACGCAACTGAGAAATTACACCCGCTTGCTGGCCGAGCTTGCCGGGGTGGAAGATTTGACGGAGATCGAAGCGGAAAATTTGTAGCCTATAATCACAGCTTTCAGCAATCGATACCATTCATCATGCCGCAAACTGAGGCTCAAACTATCAAACCAATATTCCTTAGCTACAGTCGCACCGACCGCAATGCCAGTATTGCTCTACGCTTGGTTCTGGAACAAGCGGGCTTGCGCGTTTTTCAGGATGAAGACGCCATCCGTTCCGGTGATCGCTGGGTAGAAAAACTGCAACAAGCGCTGAAAGATTGCTGTGCATTTGTGGTGCTGGTAGGACGAGATGGCACCCAGCGCTGGGTCGGTGCGGAAGTGCAAACCGCATTAATCCGGCATTTATCGCCGCATGACGATGCCGAGCGGTTGCCGATTTTTCCCATTCTGCTTAGTGATGCCAAGCCCGAGTCATTACCGCCTTTTCTGGCGTTGTTTCAAGTGGATCACTGGATGCCCGCCGATCCGCTGCCGGAAAAACTCATTCAGGCCATCCAAACGCACAGCATTCGCATCAATTCCCAGCACTTCATCGAAGACCGCTGTCCTTACCTGGGCCTTAGCGCTTTTTCCCGCAATGATGCCAAGCTGTTTTTCGGGCGCCGCCAGGAAACCCTCGAAGCATTGGCTTTCCTGGGTGATCAAAGCCAAACCAATCCGGACAAACTGCAACAAACGGGCGGCACCGACTACACGCGCTGGCTGCAAATCGAAGGCAACAGCGGTTCGGGCAAATCATCGCTGGTTCAAGCAGGCATGCTGCCGATGATTGAACGCGGCGCATTATGGGCGCGCACCGGTTTTGAACATTGGCGCATCCTTGGCCCGATGATGCCGGGGAAAAATCCGCTCGCCAAATTGGCCGAAATCCTCGAACAGGGATTGATCGACGATCCGGTCAAGCGGGATATCGATGCACGGCAAGGCCGCTTAAGTACGAAAGAAAGCGGATTGTCTTCGACGCTGAAGGGTTTCAAACAAGCAGATACCGCGTTCCTGCTGATCGTCGATCAGTTCGAAGAGCTGTTCACGTTTGCCGATGAAGCTGAACGCAAACAGTTTGATGCGCTGCTGACTACTGCGCTGCAAGATCCGGATTGCCCGCTATTCCTGATTAACACGGTACGGGCGGATTTTTTAGATCGCTTTGAATACCTGCCGCGCTTGCAAGACATTTATAACCGTTACTGCAAGCGTTATTTCTTACCGGCCATCTCCCCCCATGGGTTGCGTGAAATCATCGAACAACCCGCTCGGCTGGCTGGACTGGATGTCAGTGAAGTCACCACGGCCATCCTGAACGACGCAAGGGATGAAATCGGCGCATTGCCGTTGGTGGAAAATGCACTGTCTATCTTGTGGGAACATCGCAACAACAACCGCCTTAGTGGCGAAGCATACCGGCAGCAAGGCGGCCTTGCCGGCATGCTCAGCACACAAGCCGACGCGCTATTACAACGCATTGACCAAGCGGTGCCCAAAGGAAAGTCGGCGGCACTGGAATTGTTATTGCGCCTGACGCGCATTAACGACGAAGGCCGTCATACCCGTCAGCGCATTACGCTGGATGAAGCAATATTCGTTGCGGGAAATGGCAATGATGAATCCGGTAAGCGCGTGGTCGAAATGCTTTCCGGGCAGCGCAACATCACCGTGTTAAGCACGGAACATCAAAACGTGCTGCGCTTGATCACGCCGAGTAAGGAACAAGATCAGCACTACGTCGATCTGATCCACGAAACCCTCGTTCGAGCACGCGGTAAGGATGAAAAAACGGGAAAACTAACCGGTTACTGGCCCACGCTCTACGATTACATCGAAAAAAACCGTGATCGTGATCTATATCGCCAGCAACTTACCCACGAAAGTAAGCAATGGCAGCAAAGCAAAGCCTTGGGGCGCTTGTGGAATCTTAAGTTCTTTAGCCTCAACAAATACCGTGCGCTACGCATCCCAAATAATACCACCGAGAGCCGTTTCCTGGCATGGAGCCGTCGTGCGCAAGTCACGCTTGTTACATTGCTGGTAATGCTCGTTGGGTATGGTGCGGAATCAATAACCTGGGTGCAGAAACGTGATTTATCTCTGGATATGATCTGGACGCTGCAACGTTTTCGCTTAGGCTACGCACCACTGCCCGCATTAACAGAAAAATCCATTCCATCCGGTTCCTTTAACATGGGCGAACAAGATGCCGCGTTTATCGCCAAGCTTGGCGAAATGGAAAAGCACTTTGGCGTGCCCGGCAAACCGATTGACATCGTGAAACCTTTCTACTTGGGAAAAACCGAAGTCACTTACGAACAATATGATTATTATGTTTGGCAACAGCACCGTTCCGGCAAGACAGAAGTTGCATTTCCAAATACCGCCAAAGGCGGGCGCGGCAACCGGCCGGTCGTTAATGTGAATTGGTTTGACGCGGTAGCGTATGCAAGCTGGCTGGGGGAACAAACTAATAATCAATGCCATTTGCCGACCGAAGCGGAATGGGAATATGCGGCACGTGCAGAGACAACGACAGCTTATCCTTGGGGTAATGAACCAGGCAGCAACAACGCCAATTGTGATGGCTGCGGCAGTCAATGGGATAACAAGGAATCCGCGCCGGTGGGTAGTTTTGCTGCGAACCGGTTTGGTTTGTACGACATGTCCGGTAACGTCTGGGAATGGACGTGCTCGAACTGGCGCGAACGGTTTGATGACAGTGAGCATCAGTGCAATAAGGACACGAAGGACACACAGAGCCGCGTGCTGCGCGGTGGTTCCTGGTACAATGATCCGGGCTACGTGCGCGCGTCGGTGCGCGGCATCACCCTTCCGGGCTTTCGTAGCTACGGTATCGGTTTCCGGGTATTGTGTTCGTCCCCCATCGAATAGCGGATCGCTGGCGCGCTGATCGCTGAAGCGCTGGGTTGCTGTTCATTGAGCGCCGCGTAGCGGCGCCGCGCGCAATTTTGGCTTTCTTTTTTTGGTATTGCTTGGCATACTGCTAAAGCAGGGTTGTTCTATCTGCGGGGTTCCCTGAGACGAGGCCCGCGTGCTGCGCGGTGGTTCCTGGAACAATAATCCGGACAACGTGCGCGCGTCGGTGCGCAACAACAACCATCCGGACAATCGTAACAACAATATCGGTTTCCGGGTATTGTGTTCGTCCCACATCAAAATCTGCTCCGCTGCCGGAATTGCCAGCTGGTTATGGCTTGCTGGCCGAGGCCGGAGAGGGATGGATGGCGCAGGTGAGTCCCGTCCGCATGCGGCACCATCGCATCGGGCGCATAGTAAAACCGGGCGCCGCTTGGATTCGCTCCCGCGGCACCCGCCTTTAAGGAACCTCTGGAAAATTCACCTTTGTCATTCCGAACAGAGTGAGGAATCTTTGGCAATCAAAAGTACAGATTTCTCGCTATGCTCGAAATGACGGTTTATCAGAGATTTCTTAACGGCTGGATTGCTTAATCCACCCGCCCAGCAGTTTGCCGATTTCCGCGACCAACGCACTGACATGCGCATATTGCCCATCATTCAACCAATGCCATTGATGTGCGAGCCGCAGATACAGGCGCAGGCAATTTAACGCCGCATCCGCATCCTGCAAGGCTGTTTGACGGCGGGCGTCGCGGCTGCTTTGTGCGGCAAATACTGCTTCCTGGCAATCCAACGCGGCATTCATCAAACGCTGCACCACGTTGTGGCGGTATACTCTGGGAAAATGCTCCGCCTTTGGCAGCAACCAGGCCAATAAATCGAATAATCGTGTCAGCAATACCAGATCCTGTGTCATCTCAAATCTCCTGTCATAGCGATGCATTCCGGAAATTATGCAGCCTGCCGCATCTTCTGCAGGCATTCCAACGTGCGGCGACAGGCAAGCGCCGCAAAATGGATGTGGCCGCCTTCGAGTTTCAATTGATGGATCACTTATTGCAACTGCACGAAGCGCTGATGGATGGCAGTTATACGCCGGGCCCCTATACGCATTTTTACATTCATGAACCCAAGCAGCGAAAAATCAGCGCAGCCACCTTTCGTGACCGGGTCGTACACCATGCGCTTTGCGCTGTCATCGAACCGCGATTTGAGCAAGTATTCATTCCGGATAGCTATGCCAATCGGGTGAGCAAAGGCACGCATCGTGCGATTGATCGTTTACAGCAATTTTCCCGGAAATATCGCTATGTGCTGCGCTGCGATATCCGGCAGCATTTCGCATCGATTGACCATGCCATTTTGCTGGAGGGCTTACGCAAACTTATTTCAGAGCCCGAGATTATGGTTTTGATTGATAAAATAATTGCGGGCGGTTGTGATGTTCTAGCTGATGAATACAATATGGCGTGGTTTCCGGATGACGATCTGTTTGCCATTTGCCGGCCACGCGGATTGCCAATCGGCAATCTGACTTCTCAATTCTGGTCGAATTGTTATCTGCACAGTTTTGATCTGTTTATCAAGCGTGAATTGGGTTGCAAAGCCTATCTGCGTTATGTCGACGACTTCGCTCTGTTTGCAGATAGCAAACAACAACTTTGGAAATGGAAAACTGCTTTAAAACTTCGATTGGCTGCATTGCGCCTGACCATTCATGATCCTAAAGCGCAGGTATTGCCAACTAGCAATGGAATTCCCTGGCTTGGTTTCGTAGTTTACCCCGGTTATCGCAAAGTCAAGGCACGTAAAGTCCGGCATACTACCCGCCGCCTGCAAGAACGCTATCACGCATACTGCAATGGACAAATTTCCTTCGCCGAATTCGACGCCAGTGTGCAGGGATGGATCAATTATGTGCGTTTTGCGGATTCATGGGGGCTACGGCGGCATGTGCTGAAGCCAATCCGCATCAAACCCGGCGATTTACGGCAAAAAAATTCACGCGCCGCTTCGCGGCGCTATCAGTGAACAGCAAACCAGCGCTTCAGCGGCCAGCGCGCCAGCGAACCGCTATTCGATGGGGGACGAACACAATACCCGGAAACCGATATTGAAGTCACGATTGACCGGATGGTCGTAGTAGCGCACCGACGCGCGCACGCTGACCGGAATATTGTACCAGGAACCACCGCGCAGCACGCGGGCCTCGTTACCCGAAAATTGGCAATTTGTTGGCGTGCTGAATTCATTCAAGCACCATTCCCAGGTATTGCCAGCCATATCCAATACTTTTTCGGGAGACGCTGCCTGCGGATATAACCCAACTGCGGAAGTCCTGCCAATAAAATAAATGCCATCTTTTTCCATAGTTTCATCACAGTTTGAGAAACCGGGCTGGAAATCATTTCCCCAGGGATATTTCAGACCTTGCATTCCACGTGCTGCCCGCTCCCATTGTTGTTCTGTTGGCAAACTCACCGTAAAACCTCGCCGATCACTCAGCCAGCGGCAGAAAGCTACTGCTTCATACCAACTGACCCTTTCCCGTGGTGCATTGGGTTCGCTCCATTCGGGTGACGCGGGGGCATCCAGGCGTTCATGCAATCCCTGCCACCAACGGTCATCCTGGTAACCGTCGGCATCGATAAATGCCTGAAACTGGGCATGCGTGATCGGGTAACGGGCGATATGAAATTCCGGCAGCGGAGCATGTTCGGCATCCTGATAAACAAAGACAGTAGAGGGAATTTTTACCCAATCGATATCCGGCAAACCATCCGTGCGCAGCAAACCAACACCTTTGCGATTATCCAGGTCAAACCAGCCCAGTGCACGGCCAATAGCGGCACGCGCGGCGGGGTGCGGTTCCTGCGCAATGTCGGTCATGCGGGTAAGCCATTGGTTGGCAACAGTCGAAAGCACCTCAGCCGGTAAACTGATTTTGCCCACATGTTGCCAAACTGCGCTGGCAACATCCGGATTGGCTTGGGCTAACCAGGCAATTAAGCGTAGTTGTGCATCGGTATCGTTGCCGCACGATTCGGCGGCGATTTCCGCGACGACCTCCCAGCCAGACCGCTCCCACCAGATTGCTTGCGGCCAGAAATCATTCGCAGTCTTGTCACTGGAATGGCTAGAATCCAGTAATAGACGGCTGGCGAGGTATTCCTGTAACAATTGATGCGTAAAGCGGATATCGCTACCACTCGCCTGTAGCACGCTCGCATCAATGGAAAAATCGAGTAGATCCTGCGTTAAACTGTCCGGGCATTGTGAGCGCGATAGCGTGGTTTGCGCACCATCTGATTGTTGTGTATTTGCGGCGCGTTGCATGGCTTCAGCGAGCGCCACCAGGGCCTTCTCCCAATCTGCCCAAGTGGGGACACGATCATGCCGGTTCTCGCGCGCTGTTTGTTCGCGTTCATACAAAAGCTGCAAAAATCCTTGGAATAACTGGGCGCGATTGCTGGGTATTCGCCCCAGCTTCAGCCACAGATCAATGATGACAAACAGCAGGTATGGATTTGATGCCAATCGCAATAAATTGCGCGGATTAAAGCGCACCTCGCGCCATAAGTTATCCTGTTCTCCAGATGTGCGCGAATGAACGTCAGGATCCTTCTTTGGAATTTCCGCAGTACTCCAGAAAAAATCCAGATCTGCACCGGCTTGATGCCATATCTCCCATACTTTTCGGATATCGGCACCCCCCGTCAATTCCCATAACAGATCGTCAGCAACTTGCACGGCATTTATTTTATTATCAAAATGACGGCTAAATACACGATTCAGAAATGTCTGGATTTGTGATGGCCTGAATGGTTGCAAAGCTAAGGTATCAAATGGTAATTGGCAATCGGCAGTAAAATCCCGCTCACGGCAACTGGCTACAACACTAACAAAGCGCTTATCCTGCGCCAGATCTTTAATCTGTTCGACTTTAAATCTACGTTGCCCGGGTGGAATTTCGTTCATGCCGTCGAGCAGTAGTACAACCCTCTGCTGGTCACGTAATGTTGAAAAATGGCGGCCAAGTTTTCCCAGTTGATCCTCAATAAAACCTTCCAATGATATGGCTTCGCGCGTCCAGGAACCTAACGGCACCAGGATTGGAACCGGCGCTTGATCGCTTTGTAATGCTTCTCGGGCATATTCGACTAAAATCCGCTGCAACGAAAATGATTTGCCAGCGCCGGGTTCTCCTAACACCGCCAAGCGGCACACGGGTTTGTTTCTTAAAGACCGGTATGCATCCAATGCATCAGCGTAAGTTTCCGCTATCCGATCATTGCTAATCGTATCCATGCCGAGTGAACGCAAGATGGCATCGGTATTTACATTGACATTTTTCAATGTGCGCTCCAAAGAACGCGAAGGACGCTCAATTGCCCCCAATTTTACATAGCGATCTTCCCAATCGGGAAATTTAATGTTGATCAGATTATTGAGATAAGCCAGTTCGTCCCGGCGTTGTGGATTAACGTATTCAGAAAACGTTGGTGTCAGGTTCTGCAACGCGGGTAAAATTTCGGCTAATTTCCGGGTTAATCGTTCCAGTGTTTCTTGCTGATTGGAACGCGCTTCGATCGGTTGCTTTTCCTGGAGGTAGAAAGGTAAGCTGACATTATCAATACGCAGTGCTACAACTTGCTTTTTCAATTTATCTGAATACAACATCTCCCGCACTTGCCAGCCACACTGATCGGTGTCGTTTCCCACAATGCAAACCACCACATCGGATTTCTCAATGCCTCGTTGTATACTGTGATACCAATTGTCGTTGCCTTCCTCGATCGACCGCTCATCCCGCCAGACCTCGGCACCTTGTTGTTCGAGGTGGGATTGTGTCTGCTCCGACCAAGTGTGTGCTTTTCCGCCGCGCGCGTAGCTGATAAATATCCGTAGTTTCGCAAGTTGATTACTTGTTGCCGTCATTTTTTTGAAAGCCTAATGAAAATGGCGTGAATGCCTGTGCTTGTAGATTGTAGTGAGCGGTATTATAAGCAAGTAGTAGTTCATCAGGTGGATATGTGGCGCAAATCAAGAGAACAGCTTTACTCGTTCATTTGATTGACGGGTACGCAATGTCAAACTGAATCTTTGGGGTGCTTTTAACGAGGTTTTGTTTACTCAGGTATGCCAACAGCTCAATCAGACTATCCAGCTTTGATTGAGTACTAATCCGCAGTTCCGATCACGACTGCTCAAGCTGCCCACATGGTTCGTACATGATTGCGGTTTAAGGCCAGCCATTGCAAGGCGATGATTGCGCTGACTGAATTGATTTTTCCGGTTCGTAATAGCGCGAGTGCTGTATCCAATGCAACGACATGTACTTTGATATCTTCGCCTTCTTCACTGGCGCCATGAACGCCACCGGCATGCGTCGTATCAACCCGGCCACAGAATAAAGCGACGCTTTCTGTGGTGCCACCGGGGCTAACTAGAAAGTTATACAATGGAATCAGGTCGGTAATGATGCAGTCGGCTTCTTCGATGCTTTCGCGTTTTACTACGTCTTCCGTTGTCTCATCCGCTTCGATGATGCCGGCTACAATTTCCATCAACCACGGTCCACCGGGAGCATTCAGGGCGCCAACGCGGAATTGCTCTATCAGGACGACTTCATCACGGATCGGATCATAAGGCAGGACTGCGGCGGCGTGACCGCGTTCGAATAACTCGCGTACCAGCGGGTGACTCCAGTCACCGTTGAATAATCGATGACGCAAACGGTAACGCTCGATACGAAAGAATCCTTCAAAGCAAATTGTTTTCTCTAAAATTTCTACGTCTGTATTCACCGTTACTTGTTCCATAGGAATAGATTGTTATGCTGCGTTCGCTATGCGACAAGTGCTGTTGTAGAGTTTGAGAAACTAACGCAGTCCTAACGAATCGAGCGTAACATCATTATCATCGTCAAAATCATGCTTGACAGTGTCGAATTCGTTATCGTCAAAATCATCCTTGGCAGCCTCAAATTCGTCAATTATTTTTGCAAACTTCCCGGGTGGAATTTTGCTATCCGCCAGTAGATCATCCTCGTCATTCATACTATCAGCAGGATAAATGATATCTTCATCATCAAAAGAAAGTTCTCTAATCATTGCTATCACCTCCATATAACATGTTCTGAAAACGATATTATTAATATCACACTATATTGATACAATAATCAAAGATCACTTACGGCTTTTCCTGGTAATTCTGAAGTTGAGTAAAAATTATCGAATACAAAATAACCATGACCAACCGGTACTGTTTATCTGTCAGATATATCCATTAGATTTTCATTGGGGATAATAATTCACCGAAATAAGCGGATGGTTGACATACATCGATACCCTTCTATTTTGCAACATCATTTCAGATTGTTCGGCGTAACAAAATCTGAGGTGTGTTGCCAAAATGGAGTCCATGTGATTAAGCAGCGAGTAGATTTGTATAGTATCGTTGTGTGAATTTTGCTGGTGATAAATAGCTCAGACTTTCTCATTTTCGCTGCCGGTTATAAAAGATTCCAATATGTCCGGTAACTTTCTGTTTTGCTTGCTGCCGTATTTTGAATTTTTGATGATGTACCAGTCCGTTTTTAAATGTTCCCCAGAAGCTTTCCATCGACGCGTTATTTCAGCAATCCCCCTTACAATCCATGGAAGCGACTATGCTGAATTGTTTCAATATCTCCTGGTAATCATTTGCACAATATTGGCTGCCACGATTCGAATGAAGAATTGGCCTTTTTCTGGAAGCTTTCTATCGGTTGCGCGAAACAAAGCTTGTATAACCAGATCCGCAGTCATCCTTTCATTCATGGCATAGCCCGCCAGTTCCCCATTAAATAGGTCTTTTATTCCAGACAGATATAACCTTCCTCGGTAGAAATATAGGTAATATCACTTACCAATCTTGTGTCGGGTGCATTGACAGAACAGGCTCGTTGCAGAATATTGAGCGCAGACGGTAGATGATGTTTAGAATCAGTCGTCACCTTGAATCTGTGTTTCTGCTTACAACGTAAACACAGTTTCGTGCGTAATGTTCGAACACGGTCTGTTGTGTTTTGCACGCCGTGGTCTATCAGTTTGCGCTCACTCAAGATCAGTCAGCGGCTTGCGGTGTTTGTCTACTGTAGTAAGTTTGTCTTGTCTGTCAGACATAAATCTAGCTCTTTGACGTCCCCTTGGGCAAAGATAAACGTTTTGCTGCCTCAACCAGTGTTAATCCCATTTTCCTTAAAAAACTTGACCGATTGTTCACCAAGCTCCTGGCTATACTCTGTACGTGGTAATTGATCCATCCATATCCTCCATTTCATCCCTATATTTTATGAAACTTTGGATTCCACGAAATTCACCATACTTCAGTTCTGTTTAACATTTGCTTCAGTACTAAGAGTTCATTATCCGTGTACTTTGATCATGTTTCGAATGCCTATCTCACTATTTCTAATGAAGGCATGGAGGATACCTTGGGAGGGCGTTTGGGTTATCCGATTTTAGGGTACGATATCCCGAAGCGCAATCAGTCTATCAGCTCCTGAGCATTGGCAGTTGTTCGTCTTTAAGCACAAACTTTAGCGCAGTACCATTGTTGCACCAGCGTTCCCCACGTGGCGGCGGGCCATCATTAAATACATGACCTTGATGACCCCCACAGCGCACGCAGTGGTACTCCGTGCGTGGCTTGATCATCTTGAAATCAAGTTTTGTTGCTATGTGCCCAGCGATAGGTCCGGTAAAACTTGGCCAACCTGTATTACTTTCATATTTAGTTGCACTTTCAAATAACGGCAGATAGCATGCGGCGCAAATGAAGGTGCCTTCACGATCCTCATAGACCAGATTACTGGATTCCGGGCGTTCGGTTGCTTCTTCAAATAGTATTTGATAGGCCTTAGGTGAGACCAATCCACGCCATGCTTCATGCGGTTTGTTTAAGGGTGTGATAGGACTGGAAGCCTCACCAATGACTTGTGCACGAAAGCATGCGGGAATCAACGGAAATACTGCCACCATGGCGAGACTTTGTAACAAAATTCGTCGTTTCATAAAGTTTTCTCCATAGCGAGCGTATGTTACGGTGATTTGGAATCGAACTCCGTTTCCATTAGCAGGCCGTTGAAAAACTATCTGCGTTGCCGCTGCGGTGTTAAAAACAGACTCAAA
>CXWL01016391.1_pt1 | contig 19664 bp, 18 predicted proteins | sample 590931 | NCBI WGS metagenome assembly CXWL01 (sample SAMEA3498368, study PRJEB10139) | groundwater metagenome | biome: water well; material: biofilm material | place: Germany | collected 2015-04-27 | reverse complement strand
CCCATGCCCGATTCGCCCACGCCGCCGAAAGGCAGATCGTGCTGGCCGACATGGAAGAGAGCATCGTTGACCGAGACGCCGCCGGACATCACGCGGTCCAGCAACGTCTGCACCGTGCGCGCATCGTTGCTGAACGGATAGATCGCCAGCGGCCGCGGCCCGGCATTGATGCTCGCCATCACGCTGTCCAGCGTGCTGTAACCGCGCAGCGGCAGGATCGGGCCGAAGATCTCGCGCTGCATCAGCACGCTGTCGGGCGGCGCATCGAGCACGATGTGCGGCGCGATCTTGCGCGTGGCGCGGTCAAACGCCGGCCCGGGGATGAGCTGGATGACTCGCGCACCGCGCTGGCGGGCGTCTTCCAGCGCCGCCAGCAGCCGATCGAACGAGCGCTCGTCGATGATCGAGGTGTAGTCGGGCGAGCCCAGCGCCGGGTAGCGCGCCGGCACGATCTCGCTGGCGAGGCGCACGAATTCGTCAATGCGGCCCTGCGGCAGCCAGGCGTGATCGACCGAGGTGCAGATCTGGCCGGCGTTGAGGAATTTGACGAACAGGATGCGCTCGGCGGCGCTGCGCAGCGGGTAGTCGTCGCAGACGATGGCTGGCGCCTTGCCACCGAGCTCGAGCGTCACCGGGCACAGGTTGCGCGCCGCGGCGGCCATCACCGCGCGGCCGGTCTGGCCCGAGCCGGTAAAGAGCAGGTGGTCGAAGGGCAGGCTGGAAAACTCGACGCCGACGCCGCCGGTTTCATCGAAAAACTGGAGCTTTTCGGGTGCAAAGTAGGCCGGCATGCGCTCGATCAGCAGGCGTGCCAGGTGGCGCGAGTTTTCGCTCATCTTGACCATCGCCCGGTTGCCGGCGGCAAAGATGGCGGTCAGCGGAACCAGGCTCAGGTTGAGCGGGAAATTCCACGGCACGATCACCCCCACCACGCCCAGCGGCTGCGGAATCACGCGGTTGCGGGCGCCCAGGAAGTTGCGCCAGTCCACCGCGCGCCGCTGCGGCTTCATCCAGCCGCGCAGGTGCTTGATGGCATGGTCGATGCCGTCGATGGCCGGGAAGATCTCGGCCAGCAGCGTCTCGTGGCGCGAGCGGTGGCCGTAGTCGGCGCTGATCGCCTCGCACAGCGCCGCCTTGTGGTCGCGGATGAAGCGCTGCAAGGTGCGCAGGTCGGCCTTGCGTTCGGCCAGGGTCGGCACCGGATGCGCGAGGTAGGCGGCGCGTTGGCGGGCCAGCGCGGCTTGCAGCGCCAGGCTCGTGGGTGTGTCTGACAGGTCCATGGCATCCTCCAGCTTGCGCACGCAGGCGCCCAGCCGCCTCCATGCCCATGCATGATAGTCAGGCCCAGGCCGTAAGAATCTCGGCGCCGAACCGTCCTTCCAAGCCAGCCCGACGACAGCACCCATGCACGCCCCCAACCCCACAGCCGACCTGCGCCAGGTGCAGGTGGCGGTGCTCGCGAAGGCGCCGATCGCCGGCCTGGCCAAGACGCGCCTGATCCCCGTGCTGGGCGCCAGCGGCGCGGCGCGGCTGCAGCGCCAGATGACGCAGCGTGCGGTGCAGACGGCGTTGGCCGCCGGCCTGGGCCCGGTCACCCTGTGGTGCACGCCGGATGACCGGCACCGGTTCTTCCGCGCCCTGCATCGCACCACGGGCGTGGCGTGCCGGGTGCAGCCCGGCGGCGACCTCGGCAGCCGCATGCACGCCGCCTTTGGCGTGCACTGCGCGCACGGGCCGCTGCTGTTGATCGGCACCGATTGCCCGGCCCTGCTGCCCCGCCACCTACAGCGGGCCGCGCTGGCCCTGCTCGGCGGTGCCGACGCCGTCTTCCACCCGGCCGAGGATGGCGGCTATGTGCTCGTGGGCCTGCGCCAGCCGCAGCCGGCGCTCTTTGCGGGGATGGCCTGGAGCACCGCGCAGGTGATGTCCGACACGCGCGCCCGCGCACGCGCCCTGGGCTTGCTCGTGCGCGAGCTTGAAACGCTGTGGGACGTGGACGTGCCGGCCGATCTGGCACGGCTGCAAGCGCCGTGATCAGCCAGCGGCGGGCTCGCCACCCTCGGCGGCCAGCAGCGCCGGCGCCAACCCGGCGCGCCAGCGCGCCCACATGCGCGTGAGCAGCGCCTCGAATTCGCGCGTATAGCGCGCGCTGTCGAACAGCGGCAGCGCCATGCGCCGCTCGCCCAGATGGCGCCGGTAGCCGGCCAGCAGCCCGGGCTCCTGCGCCAGCACGGTGATCGCGCGCTGGTATTCATCGACGCTGGAAAACGCCAGCTCGGCCAGCCCCGCCGCATTCAGCACGCTGGCCGCCACGCGCGAGGCAAAGCTGTTGCCGTGCACGGTGACCACCGGCACGCCAGCCCACAGCGCATCGGCGGCCGTGGTGTGGGCGTTGTAGGGCCAGGTATCGACAAAGATATCGGCCTGCGCCAGGCGCGAAAAGTGGTCAGCGTAAGACACCGCCTTGGCAAAGACGATGCGCTCGGCGGCCACGCCGCGCAACGCCGCCTCGCGCAGCACGTTGTCGTGCAACTGGCCGTTCGTCTCCTTCAGCCACAGCACGCCGTGCGGCACCTCGCGCAGCACCGCGCACCAGGCGTCAAAGGCCGCCGGCAGGATCTTGTAGGTGTGGTTGAAGGCGCACATCACGAAGGCGCGCTTGCCGTCGATCTCGGGCAAGCCGGCGGCGGCCCGCGTCATCGCCTGCGGCAGCGGGCGCCAGCGGCCGTTGGGCTGGAAGCACAGCGGCAATTGCGCCAGCTTCTCGCTGTACAGCGGCGCCAGCGCCTGCGGCGTGACGGTCGGGTCGCCGATGAGGTAGTCGATATACGGCGCGCCGGTACTGCCCGGGAAGCCGAGGAAGGCGACTTGCAGCGGCGCCGGGCGCTGCGCCAGGATGGCCAGCCGGTGGCCGCGCGTGTGGCCCTGCAGATCGACCAGGATATCGACGCCGTCGTCGCGCATGCGCTGCGCGGCCTGCTCATCGCTGAGGCCACGCACGTCCACGAAACGGTCTGCCGCCTGCATCACGCGCTGGCGCAGCGCCGATTGGTCATCCGGGCCCGACGAATACAGCACCAGCTCGAACTGCCGGCGATCGAGTTGCTCCAGCACCTCCACCAGGAGTTGCGATACCGGATGCTCATGAAAATCGAATGACAGCAGGCCCAGGCGCGGGCGCGCCCGGGTGCGCTGCGCGGGCAGCAGCGCGGGCAGCTCGCGCGCGCCGCGGGCGGCGGCCAGGGCCTCGCCGCGCGCGGCGGTGAGCAGCAGTTCGGGTGCGATCGGCAGCGACAACATGCCGAAGACGGTGGCCGACCGCGCCAGCCCCGCCGGCGCGGTGGCCAGCACCGACGAGATGTGTGCCACATCGCCGTCCAGGCTGGCCCAGTCGCAGATATGGCGCTTCTCGTACGACAGGTGCGACAACGCCTGCAGGTTGCCGGGGTCGAGCGCGAGCACGGTCTTCAGGCATTCGATGGCCTCTTCCTGCATCGCCATATCGCGGAACGAGGTGGCCATGAGCGCATGCGCGTCGATGCGCTCGGGCTTGAGCGCGGCAGCCTGCATCAGCTTGGCGATGGCCTCTTTGTGGCGCCGCAGGGCCTGCAGCATGGCGCCGTGCTGGACCAGCACGTCGGGCTCCTCCACGCCACTGGCCTGCAGGCGCTCGAAGGCCTCGATCGCCGCCTCGTAGCGGTGGGTCTGGGCCAGCACGTCGCCCAGGATGCGCAGCGCCAGCGGCGAGTCGGGATCCAGGCGCAGGCAGCGCTGCGCCGCGGCGATGGCGCGCTCGGGCTCGCCGCCGTGGCGGTGCGCGTTGGCCAGGTTGATCCAGTACAGGGTATCGCCCGGCGCGGCGCGCGCCGCCAGGCGAAACGAGCGCGCCGCCGCATGCCAGTTGGCGCGGCCGGCGTGGGCCATGCCGTCCTGCCACTGCAGGCGGCCGGGGTGCGCCTTGGGCGCGGTTTGTGGCTGCACGTTCATGGTCAGGTGGCCGCATCCGCCGCTGCGGCGGCGGGCTTGTAGGCGTTGATGTTGAGGCTGATCGGGGTGCCGGCAACGACGGTCTCGCTGGTATCGGCAAAGAGGGCGTGGCGCGAGACGCGCTGCAGATTGACAAAGCCCACGCGGTCGAGAAAGGCGGACATGAAATCCTGGTTCAGGCCGACATGGTGGTGGTCGTGCTCATGGGTGTGGCCGCCGAAGATCATGCGCATCACCTGGAAGCGCTGGTTCACGTCGAGCACGTGGCGCTGCAGCAGCAGGTGGGCCAGGATGTCGAGGTCGGGCACCGACAGCCGCAGCACGCCGCCGGGCGCCAACACGCGGTGCCACTCGGCCAGCACCTGCATGAGGGCGCCGTTGTAGTCGAAGTGCTCGAGCACGTGCGAGGCATAGACCTCGGCAAAGCAGCCGTCGGCAAAGCGGCTCAGATCGATGGCGTTGCCGACGTGGTCCACGTGCGGGCCGGGCCTGACGTCGAAGATCTCCCAGCCCGCGCGGGCCTCCTGCCCACCGATGTGCAACCTGCGTTCCATCTGTACTCGCCTTTGCAATGGAATGACGCCCGCGGACGAAGGCGGGCCGCCCATCATCACCGCCGCCCACCCATCGCGACGCTGCGAATTGGGGGCGATGCACCCCGTAATTCAGGCCACCCCACGAACCCGCCTTGCGCAAAGGGCTAAAGGTTTTCCGGGGCCTGACGAAAACGGACTCAACGCGCTCATCACGGTGGGCGCGGGGTCCGGACCCAGACAGGTCGAGCGGCCACCGCCGAGGTAAACAAGGGCGGCGGGCCGCAGACAGCGAGGGGCCCGGGCGAGTTCCGCGGCAGGCGGCCTTGACCGGCTGCACGCCGCGGAGTTGCAGACAGTCACCGTGCGTTTTGCACCTACGACAAGCGGTGTCTGTCGGACATTTGCCTGTGGTCACCAACCTATTGGAGAACTTCCATGCCCCAGTCCATCAATTCGAATCTTGTTTCACTCAACGCCCAACGCAACCTGAGCACCAGCCAGTCGCAGCTCAGCACCGCGATGCAGCGCCTGTCTTCGGGGCTGCGTGTCAACAGCGCCAAGGACGACGCCGCCGGCCTGGCCATCGCCGAGCGCATGAACTCCCAGGTGCGTGGCATGACGGTGGCCATCCGCAATGCCAACGACGGCATCTCGCTGGCGCAAACGGCCGAAGGCGCGATGGGCAAAGTCGGCGACATGCTGCAGCGCATGCGCGAGCTGGCCGTGCAGGCGGCCAACGGCACCAACACCACGGCCGACCGCACCAGCCTGAGCGACGAGTACACCCAACTCGCCCGTGAAGCGGCGCGCACGCTGGGTGGCACGCAATTCAACGGTGCCAATATCCTGGCCACGACGGTGACCTCGGTATTCCAGGTCGGTGCCAATACTTCGGCATCGCTGGACCAGATCTCGGTCGCCGCCTTCGACTGGACCAGCGTGGCCAATATCACCACCGCCATCGGCGCGGCGGTGGGCACCGACCCGACGACGGTCATCGCCGGCACCGATGGCAGCTTTGCCACCGCGTCGATCACGGCGCTGGACAATGCGATCACCTCGGTCAACAACCAGCGCGCCACTTTCGGTGCGGTGCAGAACCGCTTCGACAACGTGGTCGCGACGCTGATGGTGTCGAGCGAGAACCAGACCGCCGCGCGCAGCCGCATCATGGATGCAGACTACGCCAGCGAGACGGCCAACCTGTCGCGCGCCAGCATCCTGCAGCAGGCCGGCAACGCGATGGTGGCGCAAGCCAACCAGTTGCCGCAGAGCGTGCTGGCGCTGCTGCGCTAGGCCCTGCGCCCCTGCCCGCGCCCGCCCGCCAAGGCGGGCAACGCGAAGGCCCGCCCTCCCGGCGGGCCTTTGCACTTGTGGGGCCCGAATAGCGGTCTTTCCACGCCGCTTTTCAAGCATATGCCGGCACGCCTGCGGCCGTAATCTTCTCCACAGCGCTTCGGTACCTATGCGGTTCGAATCGCCAGCCGAACCGCTCACCGATCCCACAGGAGAAACGCCGTGCCCCAGACGATCAACACCAACCTCGTGTCGCTCAATGCCCAGCGCAACCTGAGCACGAGCCACTCCCAACTCAGCACCTCGATGCAGCGCCTGTCCTCGGGCCTGCGCGTCAACAGCGCCAAGGACGACGCCGCCGGCCTGGCCATCGCCGAGCGCATGAATACGCAGGTGCGCGGCATGGCCGTGGCGATGCGCAATGCCAACGACGGCATCTCGATGGCGCAAGTCGGCGAAGGCGCGCTGGGCAAGACCAGCGACATGCTGCAGCGCATGCGCGAGCTCGCCGTGCAGGCCGCCAACGGCACCAACACCGCGGCCGACCGCACCAGCCTCAACGACGAGTACTTGCAGCTTGCCAACGAGGCGGCGCGCACGCTGGGCGGCACCCAGTTCAACGGCCAGAATATCCTGGCCACGACCAACGTGTCGGTCTTCCAGGTGGGCGCCAATACCTCGGCCACGCTCGACCAGATCTCGGTGGCGGCCTTCGACTGGACCAGTGCGGCCAGCATCACGACAGCCGTGGGTGCCGCCGTCGGCACCGACCCCACCACCGCGCTGGCCGGCACCGACGGCAGCTTTGCACTGGCCGCAGTGGCCGCCATCGACAGCGCGATCAATTCGATCAACAGCCAGCGCGCGACCTTCGGCGCGGTGCAGAACCGCTTCGACAACGTGGTCGCCAACCTGATGGTCTCGACCGAAAACCAGAGCGCCGCGCGCAGCCGCATCATGGATGCCGACTACGCCGCCGAGACGGCCAATTTGTCGCGCGCGCAGATCCTGCAGCAGGCCGGCAACGCGATGGTGGCGCAGGCCAACCAGCTTCCCCAGCAAGTGCTGGCGCTGCTGCAGCGCTGATACCGCAACCGCGGCGCATACAAACCGTCACACGCGCCGCTCAAGCGCCGTGTGCGGCGGTCGATAAGGGGCTCTAAGGGGGCGGCCCGATCAGCGGATCGGCGCCCTCGGGGCCCCTTGGTCATTTAGCTTCGACATAACTTGAGTACAAGTTAGTCTGCTCTGAAACTTCGTTTTAGGAGTCAGGCATGCCAGCCATCACTTCCCTGGGCATCGGCAGCGGCGTCGATATCAACAGCATGGTCACGCAGCTGGTGGCACTGGAAAGCCGCCCGCTGGTGCAGCTGCAATCCGTCGCCAAGAGCCTGAATACGCAGGTCTCGTCGTACGGCACGCTGAGCAGCCTGTTCAGCACGCTGCAATCCGCCAGCACCAAGCTCACCAGCACTTCGCTGTGGGCACAGGCCACCGCCAGCTCGAGCGACGAGACGGCGGTGTCCGTGGTCGGCGGCGCGAGCGCGGCCGCCGGCAACTATTCGGTCAGCGTGCAGGCCATGGCCGGCGCCCAGACCCTGGCCTCGGCCGCCGCCTTCCCGGCCATCACCGAACTGGCGGGCAGCGGCACCCTCACCCTCCAGCTCGGCAGCTGGGATGCCGGCCTGACCGCCTTCACCGCCAAGCCCAATACCAGCGCCGTGACGCTCGACGTCACCGCCGCGGATACGCTGCAGACGCTGCGCGACAAGATCAACGCCCTGGGCGCCGGCGTCACCGCATCGGTCGTCACCGATGCCAACGGCGTGCGCCTGTCGCTGCGCTCGACCAGCACGGGCGCCGAGAACGGCTTCCAGATCACCGCCGCCGACGCCGACGGCAACAACGTGGACGCCGCCGGCCTGTCACGCTTTGCCTTCGATCCACCCGGCGGCACCACTTCGATGCAGCACCTGCAGGCGGCCAAGAACGCACAGGCCACCGTCAATGGCATCGCCGTGGTCTCGGCGTCCAACGACCTGAGCACGGTGGTCGACGGCCTGACCCTGCGCCTGCGCAAGGAAAACTTCGGCACCGTGGACGTGGCCGTCAGCAGCGACCGCACGGGCATCAAGGCCGCCATCACGGCCTTTGCCGATGCCTACAACGCGTTGGCCAAGAACATCATCGACCAGACCAAGTACGACCCCACCTCCAAGGTCGGCGGCCCGCTGCAGGGCGACAGCACGGCCGGTGGCCTGCAGCGCCAGTTGCGCGAGCTGCTGAATGCCGGTTCGGGCGCCTCGACGGTCTTCGCGCGCCTGTCGGACGTGGGCCTGGAGATGCAGCGCGACGGCACGCTGTCGGTCAATGCCGGCAAGCTCGACACGGCCACCGGCAACCTCACCGAGCTGAAGAAAGCCTTCTCCAATTCGGATCCGCTGGTCCCCGCCAACGATGGCTTTGCGCGCCGCTATGCAACCCTCACGAGCCAGGTGCTGGGGCTGGACGGCAGCCTCACCTCGCGCACCGACGGCCTGCGCAAGAGCCTGGCCAAGAACAGCGACGACCAGGCCCGCGTGAGCGACCGCGTGGCTCGCTTCCAGCAGCGCCTGGTGGCGCAATTCACGGCCATGGACGCCAACCTGGCACGCCTGAATTCGCTCTCCAGCTACGTCACGCAGACGCTGGCGTCGCTGAACAACAGCAACAAAAATTAGGCCGGTCTGCCTGCCTGGCATGGCCTGGCTGGCCCTGCCGGGTCTGGCCATGCTTGCTGGATTGGCGGCATGGCCGGGTCTCGCCCGGGCAATACCGGCAGCTCCGCAAACCCGGTCGACAGCCTGGTTTTCAGCGCGGCGGCGTCACTCAAGTGACCGCAGGCAGGGCCGATAACTAGGCATCCCAGCCTTCACCGAGCCAGCGCCCGATGTTTGCCAGCAGCTACCCCAACAGCACCCGCAGCCGCCCGCTGCGTGGCAGCCTCTACCAACAGGTCGGCGTCGAGACCGGACTCGCGGGCGCCAGTTCGCACCAGGTCATCGCGATGCTGTTCGACGGCTATCTGGAGGCCATCGCGCAGGCGCGTGGCGCCCTCGCCGGTGGCGATCACGCGGCCAAGGGGCTGGCCATCGGGCGCGCCGTGCGCATCGTCGAGGAAGGCCTGCGCGCCGGCCTCAACCTGCGCGCCGGTGGCGCCCTGGCGCGCGATCTGGACGATCTGTACGGCTATCTCTCGATGCGCCTGACGCTGGCCAACCTGCGCAACGACGACGCCACGCTGGACGAATGCCAGCGCCTGATGCAGCCGTTGCGCGAAGCCTGGATGGCCATCGCCGACTCCGCCCACGACTCGCTGGGTACCCGCTGATGGGCCCGATCACGGTCAACAGAGAACTCAATATGGACCCGCAGTTGCTGACCTACTACGAAGCCATCGAGAGCGCCAGTGCCGATATGCTCGCCGCCGCGCGCGCCGGCAACTGGGACGAAGTGGTCAAGCTCGAAGGCGCCTGCGTGCTGCTGATCAGCCGCCTGAAACAGGCCGCGCTGGAGCCCACCGAGGAGCAGGCTGCGGCTGCCGCGCGGGCCGACCTGCAACTGGTGGATGCGGCCCGCGCCAAGTCGCGCATCATGCAGCGCATCCTGGTCAACGACGCCGAGATCCGCCAGCTCGCCGAGCCCTGGCTGCTTGATCTGGACGAGACCCTGTCAGGCCGGCGCAAGACGCTGCACTGAAGGGCCGCCCGATGTTCCACGACACCCGGCCCGCCGAGCTGGACGCCGAGGGCGGTACCGACCCCTGGGCGCCGTTCCGGGTCAGCCACCCGCAGGAGAGGTTGACGCTGTTGCGCAGCCTGCGCGACGGCAGCGTGCCGGTGATCCTGAACGCACCGGGCGGCGCCGCGCTCACGACCTCGCTGTGGGCGGTGGATGCGGCGCAGGAGTGCCTCAATTTCAGCGCCGACCCCGGCCTGCCGCAATTGGCGCGGCTGGTCGAGGCCGACGAGGCGGTGGCGGTGGCCTACCTGGACAGCGTCAAGTTGCAGTTCGACCTGCACGGCTTCGTGCTCGTGCGCGGCGCGCAGGCCAGCGCCCTGCAAAGCCGGCTGCCGGGCGAGATCTACCGCTTCCAGCGCCGCGACGCCTACCGCGTGCGCACGCTCGAACGCCATGCGCCGCGGGCGCGCTTCCGCCACCCCGCCATGCCCGATATGCAGCTCGCCCTGCGCGTGCTCGATGTCAGCATCGGCGGCTGTTCGCTGTGGCTGCCGCATGACGTGCCGCCACTGCAGGCCGGCACCCGCATCGGCGAGATGGTCGTCGAGCTCGACCCCGAAACCCGCTACAGCGCTGCCGTCACGCTGCAGCACGTGACCTCGGTGGGCACGACGTCGGGCAGCAACGAGCGCGGCGTGCGACTCGGCTGCGAGTGGCTGCCGCTGAGCGGCGGCGCCGAGCGCGTGCTGCAGCGCTGGATCAACCAGGCGCAAAAGCGCCGCCACATGCTGTCGCTGGGGTGACGATGGCCGCGCGCGTCTTCGGCTGCCGCGGCCACACCCTGCTGGAGTGCCTGACCGTCGGCATCGTGCTGGCCGTGCTGGCCGCCGTGGCCTTGCCCGCCTACCACTCGCAAGAGCTGCGCGCCGGCCGCCTCGACGCGGTGGATGCGCTGACCCGCATCCAGGCCGCACAGGAGCAGCACCGCTCGCTGCACGGCCTCTATGCCGGCGAACTGCGCGCGCTGCGCGGCACCGCCGCTGGCAGCCCGCAGGGGCGCTATGCCGTCACCCTGGCCCTCACCGGCCCCGAGGCCTATCGCGCCACCGCCACCGCGCAGGGCCGGCAGGCTGGCGACCACCCTTGCGCCGCGCTGACGCTGCAGGTGGCGCAGGGCTTTGCGCATGAAGGGCCTACGCCCGGGTGCTGGAACCGATGAAGCGCCGGCGCGCGTCAACCTGGCCGGCGGGGGTCACCTTGCTGGAACTGGCCATCGTGCTGGCGGTGCTGGCCGTGCTGGGCGCGCTGGCCGTGCCCACGCTGGGCACCCGGCTCGACCGCCAGCGCCTCACCGGCGCCGCCGAGATGCTGGCCGCCGACCTGGCCGATGCCCGCTTCGAGTCCGCCCGGCGGGCCCAGACCCTGCACGTGGAAGTGAGCCCGGGTGTGGCCTGGTGCTGGGCCGTCACCAGCGTGCCGGGCTGCGGCTGCGGGCCGCCGCAGGCCTGCCAGGTGCGCACCGTGCAGGCCTCGGCCCACCCCGGCATCAAATTGCTCGAAGGCCATGCCGTGCAACTCGATCCCACCGGCGTGGCCCAGGGGCTGACGGCGGCACTCTTTGAATCGCGCCAGGGCGAGCGGCTGCGCGTGGACATGCTGCCGCTGGGCCGCACCCGCATCTGCACGGCCGCCGGCGCGCCGCTGCGTTACGCAACATGCTGATCACCCGCAACATGCGCCTGCATCGTGCGGCCTGGGCCGCCGAACTGCGGCCCTGGCTGCCGTGGCTGCCATGGGCCCTGGCGGCCCTGCTTGCCGTGGGTGGCGTGGCGTTTTCCATCGAACGCCTGGCCGAACGCCACCTGGCGGCGGACGCCGAGCGCGCGGCCCTGAGCTGGGCCCGCCACGTCGGCACCACGGTGCCCGATATCGACCTCGTCTTTCTCGGCGACCCGCCTTCGCCGCAAGCGCAGGAGCGGCTGACCGGGCTGCGCGGCACGACCGGGGTATTCCGCTTCAAGCTCTTCGACAACGACGGTACCCTGCTGCTGGTATCGGATTCGGTGGCCACACCACCACGGCCCGAAGATGTCAAGGCCGCCGACCAGGTGCGCGCGCGGCAGTCAGCGCGCGAGGGCCGCCCCGTCGTCAGCCACAAACGCGGCAACGGCCAGGCGCGGCCGGCCATCTACAGCGAAGCCTATGTGCCGGTGCGGCATGGCGAGCGCACGATCGGCGTGATCGAGCTCTATCTCGACCAGACCGAGCTGGCGGCGACCACCACCGCATCCTTCCGCCAAGCGGCGCTGCTGGCCAGTGCCGCGCTGGCGCTGTGCTTCGGCTTCGGCGCCGTGCTGCTGCAGCGCCATACCGAGCGCGGCCGCCGCGCCGAAGAACGCGCCAGTTTCCTGGCGCATCACGACGCCCTCACCGGTGCACTCAACCACACCCGCTTCTACGACGGCCTGGAGCGCGCCTGCCAGTTGCAGCGCACGGGTGGCATCGGCCTGGCCGTGCTGTGCGTGGACCTCGACCGCTTTGGCGAGATCAACGACCTGCATGGCCACGGCGTGGGCGACGAGCTGCTGCGCCGGGTGGCCGAGCGCCTGCACGGCGTGCTGCGCGGCGCCGACCTGCTGGCACGCCTGGCCGGCGACCGCTTCGCCGTGCTGCAGCGCGAGGCCAGCGACAGCCAGGCCGTCAAATCGCTGGCCCAGCGCATCGTGGACAGCCTGGCGCAGCCGCACGCGCTGCCCGGCCTGAACGGCAGGACCGGCGATGAATGCACGATCACCGTCACCGCCAGCGTGGGCGCCGCGATCCATGGCGTGGACGGCACCGATGCCACCGCCCTGCTGCACAACGCCGAGCTGGCGCTGCTGCGCGTGAAGGCCGCCGGCCGTGCCGGCTGGGGCTTCTACGACGCCACGCTGGACCGCGCCCTGCAAGAGCGCCGGACGCTGGCGCAAGACCTGCGCGAGGCGCTGGCGCACGGCTCGCTGCGGCTGCACTACCAGCCCCTGTACGCCGCCGACGGTGGCGCGCTCACCGGCTACGAGGCGCTGGCGCGCTGGCCGCACCCGACGCGCGGTTTCGTGCCGCCATCGGACTTCATCCCGGTGGCCGAGGACAGCGGCCAGATCGAAGCCCTCGGCCGCTGGGTGCTGGCCAGCGCCTGCGCCGAGGCCGCATCGTGGCCACAGCCGCTGTCGATCGCGGTCAACCTCTCGGCGGCGCAGTTCCGCCGCGGCGACACCATCGTCGATGAGGTGCGTGCGGTGCTTGCCGCCTCGGGGCTGGCACCGCAGCGGCTCGAGCTCGAGATCACCGAATCGTTGCTGATCACCGATACCGAGCAGGTGCTGGCCACGCTCGCCGCGCTGCACACGCTGGGCGTGCGCATCGCGATGGACGACTTCGGCACCGGCTATTCGAGCCTGGCCTACCTGTGGCGCTTTCCGTTCGACAAGCTCAAGATCGACCGCGCCTTCACGCAGGGCCTGGGCAGCGACGGCAAGGTGGACGTGATCGTGCGCTCGATCATCACGCTGGCGCACTCGCTGGCGATCCGCGTCAACGCCGAGGGCGTCGAGACCGATGCCCAGCGCGACGCCCTGCGTCGCCACGGCTGCGACGAGTTGCAGGGCTACCTGCTCGGGCGCCCGCAGCCGCGCGAGCGGCTGGCCCATCTGGAGCACGCACCCGCAGTGGTGGCCCCTGGGGCGCTGCTGCCGGCGATCGCGATGGCCGGGTAGCGGATAGCCGGCAACTCCGCCTGCGGCGAGCGGGCTCGCAAGCCCGCAGCGCGCGCTACACCTGCATATTCATGATGTCGCTGTAGGCCTGCACCAGGCGGTTGCGCACCTGCAGCGTGGCCTGGAAGCCGAGCTGGGCTTTCTGCATCGCCATCATCGTTTCTTCCAGGCTGACCGCCGGGTTGTCCAGCGTCAGTTCGCGCTGCAGGCGCTGGGCCTCGAACTGGGTCTTGCTGACATCCTTCAGCGCGTCGGCCATGGCGCTGCGAAATCCGCCCTCGACACCGCCGGTGACGCCCGCCGCATCGGTGCGCGGCATGCCATCGGGGCGCAGCCCGGCACGCGCCACGGCGGCCTGGAAGTCGAAGGGCTTGATCCTGAGGTCGTTCATCGCGGTCTCCACGGCAACCACCCTGAAGGCGGGCCTTGATGGCAGGCCCTGTTTGCCGACCATCACCACCGGCTGCACTGTAGGCGCGCGGGGCCCGCCGCCAAGGTGCGATCAGGCGCGTCTTTGCCGGCCTTCTCGCCCTAATGTTCCTGCGGGCAGCGGCCAACAATGGCGCTGAATACGCAAGTCCCGCCCTCGCCCGCCCATGGACACAACCGCCTTGCAGACCTCCCCCATGCACACCCCGCGCGGCACCGCGCTGCTACCGGCCACGCCCGGCCTGGGCGGGCGCTGGCAAGCGCTGCCCGGGCGCACCCAGATCGCTGCCGCTCTCGGCTTGGCGGCCCTGGTGGGGGTGGTGGCAATGATGTTCGGCGGCGCCCGCGACGCCGACTACCGCGTGCTCTTCCCCAACCTCTCCGACAAGGATGGCGGCCAGGTCGTCGAGCGGCTGACCCAGCTCAACGTGCCCTACCGCTTCATCGACGGCGGCGGCTCGATCATGGTGCCGGCCAGCCGCGTGCACGAGTTGCGCATGAAACTCGCCGCCACCGGCCTGCCCAGCAGCGGCAGTGCCGGCTACGAGATCATGGACAAGAACAGCTTCGGCCAGACCCAGGGCCAGGAGCGCATGAAGATGCAGCGCGCCATCGAAGGCGAGCTGACGACCTCGATCCAGGCCCTCGAGTCGGTGCGCTCGGCACGCGTGCACCTGGCGCTGCCCAACCAGAACGGCTTCTTCCGCGAGCAGCAGAAGCCCTCGGCCTCGGTGGTGCTCACGCTGCACGCCGGCCGCACGCTGGACCGCGGCCAGATCGCCGGCATCGTGCGCGTCGTCTCGGGCAGCGTGCCCGAGCTGGCGGCCAAGGCAGTGAGCGTGGTGGACAGCACCGGCACCCTGCTGTCGGGCGCGGGCGACGACGACGCCAGCGGGCTGGACACGCAGCAACTGCAATACCGCCGCGAGGTCGAGGCCAGCCATCTCAAGCGCATCCTGGCGCTGCTCGAGCCGGTGGTCGGGCGCGACAATGTGCGCGCCAGCGTCAGCGCCGAGATCGATTTTGCCCAGGTCATGCAGACCGCCGAGGCCTACCGCCCGAACCAGGGCGCCGATGCCAAGCCCGCCGTGCGCGAGCAGCGCAGCGAAGAATCCAGCCAGCCTGGCAGCGCCACCCCGTCGGGCGTGCCGGGCGCCACCAGCAACCAGCCGCCGGCGCCAGCCACCGCACCGATCGCCGGCGCGGCGGCGCCGCTGCAGGGCGCGCAGGGCGCCGCCGCCGGCAGCACCGGCCGGCGCGAGGCCGCCACCCGCTTCGAGGTGGACAAGACCGTCACCGTCACCCGCAATGGCGTCGGCGGCGTGCGCCGGCTGAGCGCCGCCGTGGTCCTGAACCACCGCTCCACCACCGACGCCAAGGGCAAGACCAGCAGTGCGCCGCTGGCCGAGAAGGAAATCGAGCAGCTCACCGCGCTGGTGCAGCAGGGCATCGGCTACAACGCCGAGCGCGGCGACGTGGTCAAGGTCGTGAATGCGCCGTTCCGCGTCGAGGCCACCAGCGCGCCCGACGAGATCCCGCTGTGGAAGCAGCCCTGGCTGATCGACCTGCTGCGCAGCGCCGCCGCACCGCTGGCGCTGGCACTGGTGGCGCTGGTCATCGTGGCCAAGCTGATCCGCCCGGCACTCACCGCCGTGCTCGCCGAGCCACCGCCGCCGCCGCCGGGCAGCCAGCTCGACGAAGTGGTGGGCGCCGATGGCAGCGTGATCCCGCGGCCGGCGGCCGACGGCGTGCCCGCGCTGCCGGCACCCGCGCAGAACGTCAAGCTCGAGGCCGCGCGTTCGCTGGCCAAGCAGAACCCCGCGGCGGTGGCCAATATCGTGCGCGGCTGGGTCAACGGCGAAGCCGCCTGAAGGAGCCGCAGCGTGTCCGCATCCCTGGATGACACCGGCCTGGAGAACGCCGCGATCCTGCTCATGAGCCTGGGCGAGGAAGAAGCTTCCGAGGTCTTCAAGCATCTCGCGCCCAAGGAGGTGCAGCGCCTGGGCGAAACCATCTCGCGCATGAAGGCCGTCACCCGCGAGCGCGTGGAAAACGTGCTCGACCGCTTTGGCGAGGTCGCCGCCAACGAGAGCATGCTGGTGGCCGACAGCAACGAATATGTCAAGACCGTGCTGCGCAAGGCGCTGGGCGACGAAAAAGCCAACATGCTGATCGACCGCATCCTGCAGGGCAACGATGTCACCGGCATCGAGAGCCTGAAATGGATGGACCCGAGTTCGGTCGCCGAGCTACTGCGCAACGAACACCCGCAGATCGTGGCCGCGATCCTGGTGCACCTGGAATACGACCAGGCGGCCGAAGTCCTGAAGACCTTCACCGAGCGCCAGCGCAACGAGGTGATGGTGCGCATCGCCACGCTCGACGGCATCCAGCCCAGCGCGCTGCGCGACCTCAACGAGGTCATGAGCAAGGTGCTCGCCGGCGGCGACCGCAGCAAGAAGAATTCACTCGGCGGCGTCAAGACGGCGGCCGAGATCCTGAACATGCTGGGCAGCGCGGTCGAGACCTCGGTGCTCGACTTCGTGCGCGAGGCCGACAACGACCTGGCGCAGAAGATCATGGACAACATGTTCACCTTCGACGACGTGGAGAAGGTGGACGACAAGGGCATCCAGGCGCTGATGAAGGAAGTGCAGAGCGAATCGCTGGTCATCGCGCTCAAGGGCGCCACGCCCGCGCTGCGCGAGAAGATCTTCAAGAATATGTCCAGCCGCGCTGCCGAGACGCTGCGCGAAGACCTCGAGTCGCGCGGGCCGGTGCGGCTGTCCGAGGTCGAAGCCGAGCAGAAGGAAATGCTGAAGATCGTGCGCCGCCTGGTGGACGAAGGCCAGATCGTGCTGGCGGGGGGCGGCGATGAGCAGTTCGTCTAGGCCCGGCTTCAGGAATGTGCCGCCGCCGGCGGGCTCGAAGGCCGGCACACCCTACACCCGCTTCATCCCGCGCGAAGAGCTGGGCGACTTTGCAAGCTGGAAACCTGGCACCTTCGGCAGCGCCCGGCCCGCTGCAGCGGGATCCGCGGCCCCCGCCGCGGCCCCCGCGCAGGAACCCGATGGCGACGAATGGCGCGCCCGCGTCGCCGCCGCGCGCCAGGCCGGCTACCAGGAGGGCTACCGCGACGGGCTGGTCGCGCTGGACAGCTTCAAGCAAAGCTTTGCCCAACAGACGACGGCGCAGATCGGCGCCCTGCTGGATGCCTTTGATCAACAGCTTGGGGCGCTGGACGGCGAGATGGCGCAGGCGCTGACGCAGACCGCCGTGCAACTTGCGCGCCAGGTCTTGCGCACCGAGCTCGAGCAGCGGCCCGAACTGGTGGCCAAGGTGGCCAGCGAGGCCGTCAATGCGGTGATGCTCAGCGCCCGCCACATCTCCGTGCACGTGCACCCGCAGGATCTGGCCCTCGTCCAGCAAGGTGCCGAAGAGGCCCTGGTCGCACGCGGCGCACGGCTGCACGGCGACGCCGCCATCCAGCGCGGCGGCGTGCTTGTGCACAGCGATGTCGGCGCGATCGACGCCCGCATCGCGACGCGCTGGGCGCAGGCCGCTGCTGCGCTGGGCTCGGGCGAGCCACACGCCGAGGCGCAGCCGTGACGCTGTTGCCGCAGCGCCTGGCCGCGCGCAACCATCGCTGGCAGCGCTACCTGGGCGACTTGCAGGAATACGCCACGCTGCCGCAGCCGCTGGCGTCGGTGGGCACGCTGCTGCGCGTCACCGGCCTGGTGCTCGAGGCCGCCGGCGTGCGCGTGCCGGTGGGCTCGATCTGCGAAATCTTTTCCGACGGCCAGGAGCCCGTGCTGGCCGAAGTGGTGGGCTTCAACGCCGACCGCGCCTATCTGATGCCCACCGGCGAGCTGCACGGCATGAGCAGCGGCGCCCGCGTGGTGCCGCGCCCGGCCCCCCACCTGCCGCCGCGCTGGGGTCAGGAAAACCACCCCTGGCGGCGCAGCGAAGACCGCGGCCTGCACCTGCCGATGGGCGACGGCCTGCTCGGCCGCGTCGTCGATTCGCACGGCGCCCCGATGGACCGCCTGGGCCCGATCGACAACACCCATGCCGAGCCGATGGTGCGCCGGCCGATCAATGCGATGGACCGCGACCCGGTGCGCACCCCGCTGGATACCGGCGTGCGCGCCATCAATGCGCTGCTCACGGTGGGCCGCGGCCAGCGCATCGGCCTGTTTGCCGGCACCGGCGTCGGCAAGAGCGTGCTGCTGGGCATGATGGCGCGCTATACGGCGGCCGATGTCATCGTGGTCGGGCTGATCGGCGAGCGCGGGCGCGAAGTCAAGGAATTCGTCGAAGACATCCTGGGCGACGAGGGCCGCGCGCGCAGCGTTGTGGTGGCCGCCCCCGCCGACGCACCGCCACTGGTGCGCATGCAGGGCGCCGGCTATGCCACCGCCATCGCCGAGCACTACCGCGACCGCGGCAAGCATGTGCTGTTGCTGATGGACAGCCTGACCCGCTATGCGATGGCCCAGCGCGAGATCGCGCTGGCCATCGGCGAGCCCCCCGCGACCAAGGGCTACCCGCCCAGCGTCTTTGCCAAGCTGCCGCAGCTGGTGGAGCGCAGCGGCAATGGCCTCAACGGCGTGGGCTCGATCACCGCCATCTATACCGTGCTCAGTGAAGGCGATGACCCGCAGGACCCGATCGCCGACGCCGCGCGCGGCATCCTGGACGGCCACATCGTGCTCTCGCGCGAACTGGCCGAGGGCGGGCATTACCCGGCGATCGACGTCGAGCGCTCGGTCTCGCGCGTGATGACCTCGGTGGCCACGCGCGAGCACCTGCAGGCGGCGCGCCGCATGCGCCAACTGCTGGCCAAGGTGAACAAGGCGCGCGACCTGATCCAGCTCGGCGCCTACCAGCCCGGGCACGATGCCGAGCTCGATACCGCTGTCCGCCTGCAACCCCACATGAACGCCCTGCTGCAGCAGGACATGCACGAGAGCGCCGCGCTCGAGGGCAGCCGCGCCCAGCTCTGCGACCTGATGATTCCCCAGTAAGAGAGGCCTCCGATGACACTCGCCCTGCATACCTTGCTAGAACACGCCGAGCGCGAGCGCGACGAAACCATGGCCGCCCTGTTGCACGCCGAGGAGGCCGCGCGCCGCCTGCGCGTGCAGGCCGACCAATTGCACGCCTACCGCGACGAGTACCGCCTGCGCGGCCCGGCCCATGGGGGGCGCAGCGCGCCGATCGAGTTGCTGCGCTGCCATCAAGGTTTCATGCAGCGGCTCGAGCAGGCGCTGGGCCAGCAGCAGGCCACGCTACTGGCGGCGCAGGCCCGCGTCGCGGAGCAACGCAGCGCGCTGCTGGCGCAGGAGATCCGCGTCGCCTCGGTGCGCAAGCTGCTCGAGCGCCGCGGCGAAGATCACCAGCGCGCCGCCGCCCGCCTGGAGCAGCGCCGCCACGACGACGACGCCGTGCAGCGGCTGTGGCGCGACAACGCCCAGGCGCAGGCGGCACTGCCGTGCTAGGCGCCCTGCCCGCCGTCGCCAGCGCGCTGGCGGCGCCGCCGCCGGCGCCGGCCCACGCCGGCCCGCCCGAGCCCGATGCGCCGGCCAGCTTTGCGCGCGCGCTCGGCCAGGCCGGCAACGCGGCGGCGCAGGCGCGGGCTGACAACGACGCGGCGGCGGCGCCGGCCCAGCCGGGCAAGATCGCCAAGCCGACCCCGCAGACCGTACCGCCCGAAGGCGAAGTGCCGGACAGTGACAAGTTGCCCGGCGCAGCCGGCGATGGCATCGTGACCCTGCTCGTCGACCTGCAGGCGGCGGTGGTCGCACCCAACCCGTGGCCGGCCAGCGTGCCGACGACAGCGATCACGGTTGACGGCCGCACCGCGGCGCCAGCCGCCGGCGGCGGCGGCGTTGCCGCGGCAGCCGCCGTAGCCGAAGCAGCAAGTGCCGCAGGCGCAGCG
>CXWL01029988.1_pt1 | contig 19669 bp, 17 predicted proteins | sample 590931 | NCBI WGS metagenome assembly CXWL01 (sample SAMEA3498368, study PRJEB10139) | groundwater metagenome | biome: water well; material: biofilm material | place: Germany | collected 2015-04-27 | reverse complement strand
GCGCCGGCAAGCTATGCCGATGGCGCCACCTTCGGGCGAGAACTTCACGGCGTTTGAGAGCAGGTTGACCAGAATCTGTTTGAACGCGCGCTCATCGGCGAAGGGCGTGACGCCGGCGTCGAGATCGGCGGTGAGTGTTTGAGCCTTCTCTTCGGCGCGATGGGCGACCAGGCGGAGCGCGCTCTCGACGACGTTCTTGCCGTCGAGGTATTGCAGGTCGAGTTCCATCTTACCCGCCTCGATCTTCGCCACGTCGAGCATGTCGTTGATCAGGCTGAGCAGGTAGCCGCCGGACTCGCGGATGTCGTGGCCGTAGCTGCGGTATTGCTGCGAGATGTTGGGGCCGACGGCGGCGGCTTCGATCATCTCGGCAAAGCCCAGAATGGCGTTCAACGGCGTTCTGAGTTCGTGACTCATGTTGGCCACAAAGGCCGACTTCGAGGCGCTGGCGGCTTCGACTTCGGCCGTCTTGGCGACGGCGTCGGCGCGGGCCGCTTCAAGCGCCTTCGTCATGTCTTCCAGCGCGAAGCGTGCGTGCAGCAGCTCCGTCGTGCGGTCGCGCGAGGAGGCGCCCATGAACCAAGCATAGGCAGCAAAGACCGGCGTGATGATGACGAACAGCGATGCCGCCTGACCTTGGTTCACGATCGAGAGCAGCCAACTGGACGCCAGCAGGACGCAAAGCCCGACCGCGAAGAGCGCTGCATGGTAGCCGCGTGTGAGCACCAACGCCCACATGTTGGCAATCACGATCAACGTGACGAGCGTGTTGTTCGCGTCGTTGCCTTCGACCCAACACAGCGCCGCGGTCAGCCCCCACGACGATGCTGCGATCGCCTGGAATGCGATGAGCACGTGGAGCAGACGGCGCGGTGGCGGGTTGGCTTTGGGCGAACAGGTGTGGATCGAAAGCGACATCACCGAGGTCAGGCAGTGTACGCCGACGACTGCGAGCAACACCGGCAGCGGGATGACGCCGAACGCGGGGAAGGCGCCGCCGAACGGAATCATGAACAATGCTGCCCAAATCGGGTTTAGAACCGCGCCAATGGGCAGCGACGCCACGACGAGGTCGAGGCGGGCTTTCAGCCAGCGGTCGGCGCCGTAGGTCGACGATGGAGCGTTTGCGGTCATTTCCGACAGGTCCTGAGCGCTCAAACGTAGGGCCAATCGCTTAAGAATCGCCCCAGCAAAGCGTTAGCCCTGAGTTAAAGGCGCGGCTTTTCGCGCGGGTTTCGCGGCTTGCCGGGGGTCGGACCAGTGGCTATACCCCGCCCTCACGCGCCTAGAGCGCCAATCACGAAACCCCCGATGAACCTTCGCAATATCGCCATCATTGCCCATGTCGACCATGGGAAGACGACGCTCGTCGATCAGCTGCTGAAGCAAAGCGGAACCTTCCGCGAGAACCAGCAGGTGGCCGAGCGCGCGATGGATTCGAACGAACTCGAGCGCGAGCGCGGGATCACGATCCTTGCCAAGTGCACGAGCGTCGAGTGGCACGGCACACGGATCAACATCATCGACACGCCGGGCCATGCCGACTTTGGCGGCGAGGTCGAGCGCATTCTCTCGATGGTGGACGGCGTGGTGCTGTTGGTGGACGCCGCCGAAGGGGCGATGCCGCAGACGAAATTCGTAACCTCGAAGGCCTTAAAGCTGGGGCTGAAACCCATCGTCGTCGTCAACAAAATCGACCGGCAGGACGCGCGGGCGCACGAGATTCACACGGACGTTTTCGACCTCTTTGCGGTGCTCGATGCGACCGACGATCAGCTCGACTTCCCGACGCTTTATGCGAGCGGACGTTCGGGCTGGGCGGTGCGCGATCTGGAGAAGGACGAGCGCAAGGATCTGACGCCGCTGTTCGAGACGATCATTTCGCATGTGCCACCGCCCGCGATCGCCGTGAAAGGAACCGCCGATCAGCCGTTCTCGATGCTGGTGCGCGTGATGCAGGCCGATCCCTATCTGGGGCGCATTCTGACCGGGCGGATCGAGTCCGGTATCGTGCAGGCGAACCGGACGATCAAGGCGCTCTCGCGCGACGGCACGCTTGTCGAGCGCGGACGGATCACGAAGGTGCTGGCGTTTCGCGGACTTCAACGTCTGCCGGTCGATGAGGCGGCTGCCGGCGACATCGTGGCGATCGCAGGCCTCGTCGAGGCGACGGTCGCAGATACGTTGTGCGATCCGGAAGTTATGGTTCCCATTCCTGCCAATCCGATCGATCCGCCGACGATTGCGATTACGCTGGGCATCAACGATTCCCCGTATGCAGGGCGCGAAGGGCAAAAGGTTCAGAGCCGCGTCATTCGCGAACGGCTGTTCCGCGAAGCCGAAAGCAACGTCACGATCAAGGTGAAGGAAACCGATAACGCCGATGCCTTCGAAGTGGCGGGGCGCGGCGAACTGCAGCTTGGCGTGCTGATCGAGACTATGCGGCGCGAGGGCTTCGAGCTTTCGATCTCGCGACCGCGCGTGCTGTTCCGTGAGGGCGAAAAGGGCGAGAAGCTTGAGCCGATCGAGGAAGTGACCATCGACGTTGACGATGCCTATTCCGGGGTCGTGATCGCGGCGATGAGCAATCGCAAAGGCGAGATGACCGACATGCGGCCGTCGGGCGGCGGCAAGACGCGTCTCACGTTCTACGCGCCGGCGCGCGGCTTGATCGGTTATCACGGCCAATTCCTGACCGACACGCGCGGCACCGGCATCATGAACCGCGTGTTCCATCAATTCGGCCCGCATCGCGGCGCAATCGAGGGGCGCCGCGTCGGCGTGCTGATCGCGGACCGCGACGGCGAGGCTCAGACCTACGCGCTTTGGTATCTGGAAGAGCGTGGCTTCATGTTCATCGAGTCCGGGACCAAGGTCTATCAGGGGATGATCATCGGCGAGCACAGCCGGGAGAACGACCTGGACGTCAACGCGCTGAAGGCCAAGCAGCTCACCAACTTCCGTGCGTCCGGCAAGGACGAAGCGGTTCGGTTAACGCCACCGAAGATCCTCACGCTGGAACAGGCGATCGCCTATATCGGCGACGACGAATTGGTCGAGGTGACGCCGAAGTCGATCCGCTTGCGCAAGCGCTGGCTGGACCCAAACGACCGCAAGAAATACGCGAGGGCGAGTGCTTCCGAGACGTAGCGGTCCCCTTTTTGCAACACTGTGTGCGTTTTGCACGGTTCCCCATCTACTTTCACGTACACGCCCCGTTAGATTTACGCCGTAACCAGTTGCATTGCCTTGCATATTGGGTGACGGTGGAACGCTTCTTTTGTAGCCAACTTTTGGTTGCACTTGACGCCGTTAGACTTAAAGTTGGGGTAGTTCGAGACCGGCACAATCTGGTCGTCGCGAAGCATTGGGGGAAGGCTCGTGAAGAACCCTGTCGATTTGCATATTGGCCAGCGCGTGCGCCATCGCCGCTGGCTTCTGGGGATGACTCAACAGCAGTTGGCGCTGGCCGTGGGTATTCGCTTCCAGCAGATTCAGAAATACGAGAGCGGTGCAAACCGCATTTCGGCGTCGAGACTCTGGGATTTGGCGCGCGCTTTGGACATGCCGGTGTCGTTCTTCTTCGAAGGACTGGCCGGCGACAAGGACGCGGCGACAGCGGCCGACGACGGTTTGCTGCAAAACAAAGAGACGATGGATCTGGTGCGCGCCTATTACGGCTTGGACGAGGGACCGCGCCGCCGGTTGCTCGAACTCGCCAAGGCGTTGAGCGGTGCCGCGGATAGTCCGCGCGCCTAAGCCAACATCGGATTGACACGAGGCGTTGCGGTCCGCGACATGTCGCGCATGACCGCCCGCCTTGATACTGGACAGATTTCCGAATTCGCGACGTTCGCGGAGGAGCTTGCCGAGCTTTCGGCCAAGACCATCCTGCCGCATTTTCGCGCCGGTATCGCCGTCGACAACAAGCATCCCGACGGCGGGTTCGATCCCGTTACTGAGGCCGACCGCGAGGCGGAAGCCGTGATCCGCGCCGCGATCAAGCAGCGCTATCCCGAACACGGCATCGTGGGCGAAGAGCACGGTACTCACGCCGGATCGTCGCCGTTGACCTGGGTGATCGATCCGATCGACGGGACGCGCGCTTTCGTGTGCGGCATGGCGCAGTGGGGAACGCTGATTGCACTCAACGACGGAAAGCGGCCCGTTGTCGGCGTGCTCGATCAACCCTACACGCGCGAGCGGTGGGTCGCCGCAAACGGGGTGACGACGTTTCGCGATGCGCATGGCGCGAGCCGCCGATTGCAGACACGGCGGTGCGCCTCCATAAAGGATGCGGTGCTAACCACGACCTCTCCGGTCGGATACTTCGACGAAGCCGAGCAAAAGGCGTTTTGGGACCTGTCGGCCCGCGCGCGACTGACGCGATTTGGCGGCGATTGTTATGCGTACGGTTTGCTGGCGATGGGCTTCGTCGACGTGATCGTCGAGGCGACGCTGAAGCCTTGGGACATCCAGGCGCTGATCCCGATCATCGAGAATGCGGGCGGCGTGGTTACGACGTGGCACGGAAAGCCGGCGATGAAAGGTGGCCAAGTCGTGGCGTGCGGCGACGCTTCGCTTCACGCCGCGGTTTGCGAAGTTCTGGCGGCGGCGACGTGCTGAGCCACGGGCGTTAGGCCGCGCACGAACGGATCGAAGCAGGCCCAGAACGCGGCGCGGATCTCGTCGCGCTCCATCATGATCTCGTGCTCGGACTTCAGCATGACGTACATGCCGCGTTTGATGCGCGTGATGAGCGTGAGGTCGGCGCCGGGATGGACGAGCTGATCGTGGGCTGCGCCGATCAAGAGCACCGGCGTTTCGATGCCGTGCGCGAATTCTTCGCTGGCGACGAGTTCCATCGAGCGATAGGCCGCTTCAAGCCAGCCGAACGTGGGCGCGCCGAGGGCGAGCCTGGGTTCGGCCTTTAGGCAGGCCATCAAACGGTCGAAGCGGCGCTGGTCCGTCGTGACGCCGTTCGTTTCGAAGACCGCAGCCATCGGGTCCTGCTTGGCGCCGCCGAAGACGAAGGCGCCGTGTTGACCGGCCGCCGTCGTGCACGTCGCCATCGCTCGGGCGAACCACGGCGGATACGGCGCGGTCTTCACGGCCAGCATCGGTGCGGTCAGAACCGCGCAATCGAACTCGTGCGGAAAGTCGTGCAAATAACGCAGCAGAATGTTGCCGCCCATCGAGTGGGCGAGGCCGATATAGGGCTTCTTACCGTGCACCTGAACCACGCGGTTCATCACGGCTGCGAGGTCGGCGTCGAATTCGGAGAAGTCGCGAACATGGCCCTTCGTGCGCTCCGGTAACGCGTGCGTCGAAAGTCCCTGACCGCGCCAATCGAACGTAATCACAGACAAACCGCGCGCCAGCAGCTCGCCTATGACTTCGAAGTATTTTTCGACGAACTCGGTACGGCCGCCGATCAGGACGACTGTGCCATGCGCCTCGTCGGCGGGCAGAAGCCAACGCGCGGCGCGCAGGCTGGTGCCGTCGGCCAGCGACAGCCACTCGACGACGCCGCCGGACGGTGCCGGATTGCCCGGCACCGTCACCAAATTGGGAAGCGGCCCTTCCGGGGCCATGGGAAGGCTTAGCCGGCGGCCTTGGCGAGGATCGGCCCCAGCTTCATTGCGACGCTCATATCGCCGGCGACCTTAAGCTTGCCCTGCATGAAGGCGGTCGTGCCGTCGAGTTCGCGAGAGACCATCTTCTTAAACGTGTCGAGCGAAACGGTGATCGTGCAGTCGGCGGGCTTGTTTTCCGTCGACACCGTATTCGGCGTCGCCTTGCCGTCGATGTAAATGTTGCCGTTGCCCTCGAAGTCGAACTTCAACGTGGCGTTCAGACCCGAGTTGCCGCCGCCGATCGCTTTGCGCATACCGTCGGCGATTTGTTCGATTTCGCTCATTCTGGTTTCCTTCCTTCAGGAGTTGGGGTGATCAAACAGATAGTGACGGGTACGGCGCCCGTCAAAAGCGCCCAACCCCATCGGCGGGCCGGGTTATAGCAGGGGCTGCGGGCGGCGCACCAGGGGAACCGGACCCCAAGATACCGTAGGGGTTGTAGGGGGGTGGCCGTTGCGTTGGCGCAGGTGCGGGCGGCAGGGTTTTGCCCGTCACCTGAGTCGGAGCTGTGCATTCATGACCGCGCCAGATGCGCCTCGGAAGATCTACCTTGAGACGCTGCACTTCGTTCTACGTACCGTGGAACCGGACGACGTCACGCTCCGATGGGCGGCGTGGCTCGCTGATCCCATGAAGACGCGCATGCTGAATGCGAGGCCGATGACGCTGGGCGTGGAAGACATTCGCACGTATCTCGCCAGCTTCGATCACATCAAGGCGCACATCCTCGGCATCTTCGAGCGGTCGTCCGTCTCGATGATCGGATTCTGGGAGATCTACGTCGATTGGACGCACCGCGAGTTCCTGATCAACGTTCTGATCGGCGAGCGCGGGCGTGCGGCGCTCAATGCGCGGGAGGAGACGCAGCAAGTCTTGCACGCGTATTTTTTCGGCGAGCTTGGGCTTGGGGCCATGCGGTGTTCGGTGTTGTCGACGAACGAGTTGGTCAAGCGCGTCTTGCTCGAAAAAGGAGCGGTGCAAGAGCACGTGTCGCGCAAAGCGGCGGCGAACGGCGGGGCTCCGGCCGAGATTTTGCATTTCAGGTTCACGCGGGACGCTTGGGCGTCGGCAAGGGCGCAGCGGCTGGCGCGCGAGCGGGCGGCCGGCGCCGGCTGACACGAAAACGGACCCAGACGGGGCCCGTGTGCGTGTTCAGGAGGTTGGTGAGATCAGTTCGTGGTGATCGTCAAGTTCAGCATGACGGTATGGCTGTCGTTGTCGTGGCGATCGGCGATGCTGTTCTTGCCGGCGAAGTACGACGCTTCCGGCGCGTCGAAATAGCGATAACCCATGCCGACCTCGACGCCCGGCGCCACCGGGTAGTTCAGACCGGCGCCCAGCTGCCATGCGAAACCGCTGTTGTCGGCGTCGAAGCTTGGATTTCCGAACAAGAAGAAGTCGTAGTCGTTGAGATTACCCTCAATGTGCGTACGCGCCCAACCTGCGCCCACCATAACGTAGGGCTTGAATTTCGAGCCGATGTCGATGTCGTAGGCGACGTTGGCCATGACCGCGAACGTCGAGAGGTTCCCGTCGAGCGTGCCGCTGTCAGTCGTGTTGTAGAAGCTGGTGTATTCGGTCCAGTCGCCTTCGAGATCGCCGCGCCGGTAGGAGGCTTCGATCTCGGCCCGCAGACCCTTCAGCCAATTTTCGAGGCTCATGCCGACGGCAGCGCCGAGCGCAAAGCTGGTGTCGGAATCGAACGTGTTGCGCCCGCTGCTGTTGTAGTTACCGCCCGTCCCTGCATGGGATTCGTCTTGCAGCAAGTTTCCACCGCCGAAAAAAGAAAGGTAGACGCCGTCAGCGCCTGCCTGCGGGGCGCCGAGCAGCGCCAGTGCAGCCGCGGTCAGCAGGAAGTGCTTGCGTTGCATAACCAGTCTCCGTGCAGGATGTCGTTTTCTTTCCCGCGGATGAAGAGAAGGGGGCCGGCGGATCGGGTCCGTCGGCCGCGCACTCAGTTGATGCCGACCGTCAGATTGACTTGGACGGCATGGCTTTCGTTGTCGATCCTGGTGGGATCGGAGAAGATCAAGAAGCTCGACTCTCCGCCATCGCCAAGATTCGGACCGACGAAATAGCGATAGCCGATACCCACATCGACGTCCGGCGCCACTTCGTAGTTGATTCCAAGACCCAGTTGCCAGGCAAATCCCGAGTTGTCGTATTGGTCGTTGGTCCGGCTGGTGAAGGTGCTGCCGCCGTCGGTGAATGTTGAGATCAGAGCAATCTCGAGCCTTGCGCGCGCCCAACCAATGCCGCCGCCGATGTAGGGACGGACCTTGCTGCCGATGTCGATGTCGTACCAGGCATTCGCCATGATCGAGAACGTCGACATGTTCGCTTCAACGAAGCCGCCGGTGCTGCCGGTGCTCGTCGTCCACGCGCCGCCTACATCGTTGCGCCGATAGCCGACCTCGAGTTCCGCACGCAGTCCCTTCGCCCAGTTCGTCAAACGCGTACCGACCGTGCCCCCCAAAACGAATCCTGTGTCGGGATCGAGGGAGAACGACGATTCACTAAAGACTTGCGACTGGTCTTGAAGGAAATTTGCGCCGCCGAACACGCTCACGTACAAGTCACTTGCGGCTTGGGCCTGTTGCGCCCCCGCGAGTACCGCCAGCGCCGATGTCGCCAGCAAAATCCGTTTCATTCGCATGCATGCCTCCTGAGAATTCGTTGTTTGCCAAGCTGCAGACTTGGGTTTCCGGCTGTCGACACCCTAAATGCGTGCGCGCCATTGGGCGTCTTCACGAGAGCGGGCGGCCCCAAGCATCGCCGGGACCGCCCATGCTTGGTTAGTCGATTGCCTCGCCGGCTTCGTTCACCCAGCGCTGGAAGCCCGGCAGCGAAGCGGAAGCGCCGCTGCGATCGGAGTGCATCAGATCGGTCGCACCGAACTGAAAGCGAACGCCCAAGTTCAACGCATGGTTTTGGAGTTCGTCGTTACTGCCGGTTTCCTCGGTTTTCGCGCCGCGATACTCAAGGTACACGGACGAAGGCACCGCCGTTGAGAACAGGTACTCGACGCCAGCCTTCCATTCCCAAAGGGTCGCGTCATCGTCTTCCTGCTCGCCGTCTGCGTAGCTTACTTCACCGGAGAGCTTGAGGCGCTTGCTGGCGTAGTAATCGACACCGATGCGGGCGAATCCTGCGTTGTTGAAGCCGTCGATGGCGTCGCCGGCATCTTCATCTTCGCCGGAGTCGAGGTACCCGATCTGCCCGAGAAACGTCCACTGATCGCAGTACCACTGCCCTTCGAAGCCCGCCGCGAAGAATGAGGAAGTGTCCTCGTCGATCGACGCCGAACGACCGGTCGCTGCGAATATGCCGAGAAGGCCGCGGTCGTCGCGATAGTTGACGTGAGCGCCCACACCGATTCCAGTGCCGTAGTTGTTGTCGTCTCCCTCGTTGCCGTAGGCTGCATCGCCGAACGCGTCGAGTTGCAGGTTGACGGTTTGCGAGTAAGGAATGTTCACTTTGCCGCCGATGAAGAGGTTCATGAACTCTTCGTCCTGATCCTGTGCGTCATCGACGTCTTGCCAGGTGTAGCCGGTGCCGATGTTCACCGTGCCCATGGCGCCCGCGAAGGCGCTTGCAGAGCCAAACGCCAGCACCACCAGCGATGCGGCGGTAACGCCATACTTGTTCAACTTCATTAGTCCCTCCTGAATATCGCCGTGGCGCGGAGACGCCTCCGCACCGTCGTCTTCCTCAGAAGGACACCCCGTGGTTAACGAGACCTTAGTGGCCCGAATCTTTTTGGCTAACCAACCGTCGGAATATAGGGAAATCGAGATTCGGGAACACAGTGCGCGCGCACGTTCGCGCCGATCTCAGCACGTACGTGCTTTTCGAGTCACAGATCCAAGCCGGGTTTTCCTGTTTACGGAACGCGGCGTCAGATATTAGCGCCCGCCGCCTTCATTGCGTCACGCAACGGCCCCAGATGCTGTTCGTAGTTCTTCCAGCGGCCGGCCGAGCGCTTGTAAACCGGCTGGCGCACTTGCCAGACACTGGCGGTTAGGACCGTTCGTTGGACGTCTTGCGGGCGAAGGCACGCGTCGTCCCACGGCAGACCTACGAAATCGATCAATTTGCGAGAGACCTCTTCCTGGTTCTCGACCAGATCTTCGTAGTCGATTTCGAGCATCCGGCCGGGCAGCACGTCGCGCCAGTGCTGCATCAGCTGCAGATAGTGCGCGTAGTGGTGCCCTAGATCGGCGAGGCTGCGTGCGTAGGAGTGCGCGTCGTTGAAGTTCTGCTGCAGGATCGACAGGCAGGTATCGAACGGATTGCGGCGCGTATGGATAATGCGGGCTTTCGGGAACAGCGTCGCAATGAAGCCTACGGCCTGGAAATTGTGCGGCATCTTGTCGGTGACGCGGGTTGCACTCGCGTTCTTTGCCTTCACGTCGATCGCATCGAGGTAGCGCTGCGCCAAGACTTCGGCGCCGACCCAGGTGAGCTGGCGTGCGTTCTTGTGGATCCCGTCATCGCGAAAAACGAGCCCAGCCATCTCGCGTTCGCATTTCTTGATCGTCTCAAGCTCGCCCGCTGCGTGAACCTTCGGGTGAGCGCCGATGATCGTTTCGGTCAGCGTGGTGCCCGAACGCGGCATGCCTACGATGAAGACCGGCCGCTCGCTGTCCAAGCCGAATTCGCGGCGGTCGTCGAAGAACTTGCGGGTATAGGTTTGGCGTAAGTCGGCGTAGCCCTGTTCGAGCGCTTTGGCATCGTATTTGCCGCCGGCAGCCTTGTTTGCGAGATCGTAGTAGCGAAACGCGTCGTCGTAGCGGCCGATATCGTCGTTCATTTTGGCCGCGGCGAAATAGAGACCGCGCAGTTCCTTAGCGTTGGTGTCTTTGCCCGCGATCAGCTGTTCGACCTTATCGATGATCGGATCTCCGGCTTTGAATTTGCGGGCGTTCGATAGGTTCACATAGCCGGCTGAAACTTCGGGCGCCGCCGCGATCAGCGACTCGGCAACTTCCTCGGCTTCCTTTGTGCGGCCGAGCCCCAGTAGGGCACGGCTGACGCCGGACTTTGCGCTTTGGCTGTCGGGCTTCAGTTTCTGAAGACGGGCGAAGCACTTCAGGGCGCGCTCGCCCTGGCCTGCCAGGTTCAGCGTGCGGCCGAGGTTCAGCCAGGAGTCCGCCATGTCGGGCTTTATCGCGAGGGAACGTTCGAGCGTTGCGATCGCTTCCTCAAAACGGCGCACGAGCGAGAGCGCGTTGCCGTAATTGTTTAAACAGACCGGGTCATTCGGCCGCGCCGCGACGGCGCGCTCCAATAGATCGAAGGCAGCGTCGTGGTTGCCCGCCTCCATCGCGAGCACGCCAAGCAAGTTCAGCGCGTCCGGCTGGTTCGGCACCTTCGCAAGGACGGCGCGGTAGACCTTCTCGGCCTCCTCGCCGCGCCCGGCTTTGTGGTGTTCGATCCCGACCTCGAGTTGCTTCTGCAGTTCAAACGGATTGACGGGATAGTTCCACCCAGGCGCGCCGCCACCCTTTTGCATCGGCGTTCCAAGACCGGGGAGGCGGGGCGTTTGCGGATTGGACATGGGAGCGGGCTCTCGGGACTGATGGGTCGGATGGGGCTCAGAATCGCTAGGGTTTTAGCCTTAGCACAGCGGCGCCGCAGCGGGCTTGAACGTCCGATTTTCTATCCCCATCTCACGGTTGCTCAGGGGATGCCCGGACGGGGTCCGCCAAGAGAGCACAAACCGGAAAATCCGGCCATTTCGGCGGGTTTTCTTCAATCATCGCTTTGGAAGGATGACACATCATGCGTTTCGATTTCAGCCCCCTCTACCGCTCCACCGTCGGGTTCGACAGGCTCGCCAATCTGCTGGAGACCGTCAATCAGCTCGACCCCGCAGCGCCCAGCTATCCGCCCTACAACATCGAGCAGCTGGCCGACAACGACTACCGGATTTCGATGGCCGTCGCAGGTTTCGGCGACAAGGACCTGACCGTCGAGGTGAAGGAAGGCGTTCTCACCATCACGGGCAAGCGCGATGCGGAAGAGCCGAAGTCGCACTTCCTCTATCAAGGCATCGCGGGGCGCAGCTTCGAGCGGCGCTTCCAATTGGCCGACCATATGGAGGTCAAGGGCGCCCGTCTTGAGCACGGTTTGCTGCACGTCGACATCGTGCGCGTGATCCCCGAGGAAAAGCGCGCACGCAAGATCGCGATCAGCTCGCCTAAGGCCGAGCCCAGAATCGTGGATGCTACGGTCGCGAACGCGGCTTAAGGTCCTCGCGAATACGGATGGCGCCGGGGTCAATCGAACCTCGGCGCCGTTCGCCGCCTCAGAGATCGAGCGTGACTTCGACGACACCAGGCTCGAGCGTGCCAGAGCGCTCGAAGCCGAGCTTGGCGCACATGCTGAGCATGCGCGTGTTCTCGGCCAGTACGTCGCCGAAGATTTGCTTGGCGCCGACGCCGCGGGCATAGGCGATGATTTCCTGCATCATTCGATAGCCTAGACCAGTGCCGATGCGGTCGCTTCTGACCATGATCGCGTACTCGCCGCGTGCGCGGTCGGGATCGAGCGCAAGGCGCACGACGCCGATGCCTTCGGGGCGTTCGCCGCTCTCATCGATGACGGCGAAGGCCATTTCGCGGTCGTAGTCGATTTGGGTAAGGCGCTTGGCCAACACGTCTGGCAAGCGTTGCAGCGTCGAAAAGAAACGCAGGCGGACATCTTCGGGGTCGCTGGAGGCGATGGTTTCCTGGACGCCGCTAGCGTCTTCCGGTTTGATCGGACGCATCAGGTAAAATTTGCCGTTCCGGTCGCTAATCTCATGCGCGAGTTCGCCGGGGTACGGCTTGACCGCGAAGCGCTCCGTGCCCGGGCGCGGTTCGTTGGCGACGCGGATACGTGCGTCGAGCGCAAGGACCCCTTGGTCGTTCGCCCAGAGCGGATTGATATCGAGTTCCTTCACCTGCGGCAGGTCGATGGCGATGTCTTGCAGCGCGAGGAGGACCTTGACGATTGCCTTCACATCCGACGGCGGCCGGTCGCGATAGCCCTTCAACAGGCGCGCGATGCGCGTGCGGTCGATCAGATCGCGGGCGAGGATGGTGTTGAGCGGCGGCAGCGCCAGCGCCTGATCCTTCACAACCTCGACCGCCGTGCCGCCCTGGCCGAACAGGATTACAGGGCCGAACAACGGGTCTTCCGAAATGCCGACGATCAGTTCGTGTGCGCCGGCGCGGCTAGCCATGGGCTGCAGAATGAAGCCGTCGATGTGGGCGTCCGGGTTGGCTTCGGCTACGCGAAGCAGCATCGTGGCGGCGGCGCGGGCAACGGAGGGGCCGTCCTTGAGGTTTAGCGTCACGGCACCGACGTCAGATTTGTGCACGATGTCGGTCGAGAGAATCTTGAGCGCGACGGGAAAGCCCATCGAGACCGCTGTGCGGTGCGCCTCCTCGGGCGTCTTGGCGACGCGTAGCTCGACGGTCGGAACGCCGTAAGCTTGGAGGATTGCGTTCGCTTCCACGGTCGTCAGCCATTCGCGGCCTTCGCTGAGCGCACGTTCGATCGGTTCGCGAATTGCTTTGATGTCGCGCGACACATCCCTAGATGCCGGCGGGATCTCCATCAACATCTGCTGCGCCTTTGCGCGACGCACGAGTTGCATCATCGCCGTGACGGCTTGCTCCGGCGTGTCGAAGACGGGCAAGCCTGCTTCGTCGAGGCGCTTGCGCGCGTCGGCGACTGCCGCTTCGCCCAACCAAGCGGTAAAGACCGGCGTCGGGTTACCTTCATCATGGGCCTTGCGGGTCACCGCGACGACGGCTTCCGCCGAGGCGGTTGGGTCGGCAACAGCGACCGGACAGTTCAGTACCAGGATCGCGTCGGCGTTCGCATCGCCGATCATCGCTTCCAGGGCCGCGCGATAGCGGGCGGGGCCTGCGTCGCCGATGATGTCGACCGGATTTGCCTTGCTCCAGTTTATCGGCAGAGCCTTATTCAGCGCCTCGATCGTATCCGGCGAAAGATCCGCAAGCCTGCCGCCTTCATCGATCAAGTGGTCGGTCGCGAGAACTCCCGCACCGCCGCCGTTTGTCAAGATCGCGATGCGGTCGCCTGTGACGCGCTGGTTGCCGGACAAGGCTTCCAGCGTGCCAAAAAGGTCGTCGATCGTGAGCACGCGCAACAGGCCAGCGCGCCTAAACGCTGCGTCGGCGACGGCGTCGGAGCCTGCGAGCGCGCCGGTGTGCGAGCGGGCGGCGCGAGCACCTTCGGCGTGGCGGCCGGACTTCACCACGATCACCGGCTTAACGCGGGCGCAACGCCGGGCGGCCGACATGAACTTGCGCGCGCTCGTGATGTTTTCGATGTAGAGCAAGACGGCATCCGTGCCTGGATCGTCCGCGAGGTAGTCGAGCATGTCGCCGAAGTCGACATCGCTCATACCGCCAAGCGATACCAGGTGCGAGAAACCGAGACCGCGCGCCGAAGCCCAATCGAGCACCGTCGTCAACATCGCGCCCGACTGCGTGACGAAGGCGGTGCGGCCCGCTGGCGCCATGCGATGGGCGAAGCTCGCGTTCACGTGACCGCTGGGACTCAAGATACCGATCCCATTCGGACCGACGAGGCGCATCGTATAAGGGCGGGCGGCGTCGAGCATGCGCTGCTGCAGGGCGCGGCCGCCTTCGCCCATCTCCGCGAAACCCGACGTGAGTACGACCGCTGCCTTGGTGCCGCGCGCGCCGAGTTCGGCGATCAGATCGGGGATGGGCGCCGGCGGCGTGGCGATGACCGCGAGTTCCGGCGCCCCGGGCAGGGATTGAATGCTCTGGAAAAGAGGGTGGCCGTGCCGTTCGCCACCGTTCGGGTTCACAAGCCAGATCGCGCCCTCAAAGCCCGCGCCGAGAAGGTTGCGCGCGACCACGTCGCCGACCGAGTTCGGCGTGCGGCTCGCGCCGATGAGTCCGATGCTTTTTGGCGCGAAGAATGACTTGAGATTGCGGACCGACATGACATCCCGAACGGAAGGGAGGCGACTAATCATCAACGGGCGGCGAAGACAACCTATCGCTTCACCTTGTCGAACAGTTGTTGGGAAGCGCCCTACGCCGTTTGACTGCCGAAAGTGGCCGTTGCGATCCCATTCATGCTCGCCAACGGTGCGCTAGGATGTGAGGACGTTCACAAGTTGAGTCGTTTTGCACAGGTGTATGTTTGTGAATCTGCTTGATCCCTCTTGCGTTTTTTCCACTGCCTGTTGAGAAAGTGATTCTCAATCGTGTCCCGCTCCTGTAGTGTTGGTTGTGTGAGGGGGCCGTTGCGATTGGGGGCGACAGTTTCTTCGAAACATGGGGGGGAGCCGTAGCCGTAATGCTGTTCGGGGCAGCTCCAGTATGATGAATTGGCCGCGTACCTTTAGTCGCCGTCCCGCATTGGCGCGGCGCCAGGCCGCTTTCGATCCGTCCGCATCGATCGAGGATCTGCGGGAACACATCAAACAATTTTGGGCGGGATTCGGACCGGTGCAAACCGGCGTCGACGTGCAGCCCGTTTTGATCAGCGCCATTCGAGGCGAGTGGGTTGTCCCTGAGTCTGCGACCGGACGGCGCGTCATTCTCTATTTCCATGGTGGCGGCTTTATCGCCGGATCGCCGGAAAGCCATCGCGCTTTGATTTCCAGGCTTGCGCATGCGTCAAGCGCGCGGGCGCTGGTGCCGCAGTATCGTTTGGCGCCGGAGTTTCCTTACCCAGCCGCGTTGCGCGATGCAGCCGATGCATATCGTTGGCTTCTGACACAGGGCATTACGCCGGCGAACATCGTGTTTGCAGGCGACGGATCGGGCGGCGGGCTGGTGTTTGCGACACTACTTGCCTTGCGCAATGCGGGTTTGCCGTTACCGGCGGCGGCGCTTTGTTTCTCGCCATGGGCCGACATGACGCTGTCGGGCTGGTCGATGCTGAAGAACAAGGCGAACGACGACGCGTTGAGCTGGGAGCTTCTCGCGACGTGCGCGCGACACTATCTGAAGGGCGCTTCACCGGCGGAGCCGTTTGCCTCGCCGCTTTATGGCGACTTCCGCGGCATGCCGCCGATCATGATCCACGCGGGCAGCCTTGAGGTTCTCAAAGACGACGCAAGCCGGTTGGGCGAGCGTGCGGCGGCGGCGAACATCAACGTGAATGTCGAGGTCTACGAGGGGATGCCGCATCTGTTCCAGGGGCTGCCCGAATTGCCGGAATCGAAGGTTTCATTGACCCGCGCAGCGGCCTTCATTAAGGCGCGCACGCCAGACGTCGCACCAATGCGCCGCGCCGCGCAGTAGTTCAGCGTTTGGGTTTTTTCTTCGCCTTGGGCTTCGGGCCTGGGCGTTGGCGCGCGAGCGTGCGGCCGAGCTTTTTCTCCAATGACTTCACGAACGCTGCCGAGCCGAGTGGGCGGCCCGTGTGTTCGCAGGCCGCGATGATCTTCAAGTCCGCGGGTGCCAGTGGCTTGGCCAAATCGGCTTTCCAGACGCTTGCGCTTTTGCCGAGGCCTTTCACATCCACGAAGCTGTCGGCTTTGCCCTTCAGGTGAGCGCCGGCGCTTGACCACTTCCAGCTGCCGGCTTTGGCTGCGGCACGACCACGGACGGGCGCCTGCTCGACGAAGCGCGTTACAAGCGGCAGCGAGGCTTGATCCATCGGGAACGACGAAAAGCGTCCACGGAACAACCCGCCTTCGCGCGAACGGCGTTGGTTCATGGCGCGCGTAAAGCGGCGATGGGCCTCACCCAATGCCTGGCGCAAAGCCTTTGGGCTTGGCGGCACAAGGATGAGATGCACCTGTTTGGGCAGCAGGCAATACGCCAGCACGCCCACGCGGGCCGAGGTGCAACCTTCCGCAACAAGGGCCAAATAGTCCTTGTAGTCTTGGTCGGTCGCGAATATCCGCTGCCCGGGGTTGCCCCGTTGCAGTATGTGATGGGGTGCGCCGGGCGCTACCGCTCTTGCCAATCGAGCCATGGCCCCGAAATTAGGCTCTGAAGGGACGCCCGTCAATGAATCTGTGTCCCCGAATTTTTGAATTGCGTGACGAATCCTGCAAACCTGCCTGCCGTCAGCTATGAACGCGTTTGGGATGATTGCGATGCGACTTCTGCGTGCTCTTATGATTCTCGGCGTGGCGCTGACCTTTGCGGCGTGCGCATCGTCACCGGCTCAACCATGGGCGCCGGAACCTTCAGCGGCTGCAACTGGCGAGACGGCGATCACGCTGGTGTTGATTTGCGACGTCTACAAAATGGAAGCCGAGAACGGCCGCGGAGGGATGGCGCGGATCGCAGCGGCGCTGAAGGCCGAGAAGGCCGGGCGCCCGAACGTCCTGATCGTGCACGCCGGGGACACGATCTCGCCGTCCTTGATGTCGGGTTTCGACAAGGGCGCGCACATCGTCGACCTCTTCAATATGACGCCGCTCGACGTGTTCGTTCAGGGTAATCATGAATTCGACTTCGGCCCCGATATATTCCGGAAGCGGATGGGCGAGATAAAAGCGTCGGTGCTTGCTGCCAACCTGCGCAGCGAGACCGGAGAACCGATTTCCGGAATCGCCGACTCCAAAATCGTCGCCTTCGGGCCGGTGAAGATCGGTGTGGTCGGATTGACGGCGGATGACTCGGCGGTTTCTTCGAAGCCCGGCCGGTTGCGGTTTTCCGACACGCTTGCCGCGGCCGAGCGAGAAGCGGCCCGGTTGCGGAAGGCCGGTGCCGACGTAATCGTGCTCGTTCCGCATGCGGGGCGCGCCCTCGACCAGCAGCTTTATGCATCGGGGATCGCCGATGTGATCCTGTCGGGTCACGATCACGATCTCTATATGAACTTCAACGAGAAGACGGCGATGGTCGAGGCGGGCGAAGACGGGATGGCGGTCGTTGCGGTCGATCTGTCCGTCAAGGTCGAGGACAAGGGCGACGGTAAGCGCAAGGTCAGATGGTGGCCGCACTTCCGCTTTATCGACACCGCCGATGTAACGCCGGATTCGGAGGTTGCAATACGCGTTGCAGCCTATGCCAAGACGCTGGACAGCGAACTTGGCCAGCCAATCGGCACGACGTCGACGGAACTCGACAGCCGCAACGCAACGGTGCGCGGCGGGGAGGCGGCTATCGGCGATCTGTTCGCGGACGCCTTGCGCGAGACAACGAAAAGCGATGTCGTACTCATCAATGGCGGCGGGTTTCGCGGCGGCAAGGTCTATCCTGCCGGCACACAGCTGACGCGCAAAGACGTTTTGACGGAACTGCCGTTTTTGAACAAAGCCTATGTGCTGGAGCTCAGCGGCGCACAGCTGAAGGCGGCGCTGGAGCAAGGCTTCACCGGTGCGGAGAATGAGATCGGGCGTTTTCCGCAGGTATCCGGCATGCGCATCAAGGCGGATGTAACGCGGCCCGCGGGGCAACGCGTGGTCGCGGTTACCGTGAATGGCAAGGCGCTCAATCTCAATGGGGTCTATCGGCTCACGACCAACGACTATCTCGCCAACGGCGGTGACGGGTACGCGGCGCTGAAGGCTGCGAAGATACTGGCGGGCGAGGCGGAGGCGGATTTGGTCGCGAACATTGTGATCGCTCACATCCGCGCCAAAGGCACTGTGTCACCTGCGCTCGACGGACGCATCATCGTCGGGCGTGCGCGGCCCGCTGGCTAAGCAGGACTGCGGCTACGTTTGACCCCGGCGAGTGGATCATATTCTGGATCGGGTTTCGTGCGTCCGTCACGCATCCGCGTCCGATCGGCCTTCTTCACGGCCTCGTGAGCGAATCCAGACCGATCCGCGAAACCCATCGCAATAGCCCTGCGTAGAAGAGGCCGACTGCAGCGAAGGTTCCCGAAACAGTGGGGCGCTCATTCATCCGGCGAGCACGGTGCTTTCCGGAAACGAACAAACTTTTTGGATTGGAGAAATCACAATGTCATTCGCACGTAAAACCGTCCTTGCCGTTGCTACCACCGCATTGCTTTCCGGCGCCGCGCTGGCCAGTGTCATGGTCGGCGGTCAAGCCATGTTCCCGACGAAGAACATCGTCGAGAACGCCGTGAACTCGGCCGACCACACGACACTCGTCACCGCAGTGAAGGCCGCCGGCCTCGTCGATACGCTGCAGAGCAAAGGACCGTTCACGGTGTTCGCGCCAGTGAATTCCGCGTTTGCGGCGCTGCCGGCCGGCACGGTCGAGACACTGCTCAAGCCCGCGAACAAAGGCGCCTTGACCGGCATTTTGACCTACCACGTTGTCGCGGGACGTCTGACCTACAACGATTTGCGCGGCATGATCCAAAAGGGTAACGGCAAGGCCGTGTTGTCGACCGTCGCCGGCGGCGCGCTGACAGCCGAGATGAACGGCCCGGTCAATATCGTCATCAAGGATGCGACAGGCGCCGCTGCCGACATCACCGTCTACGACGTCATCCAGTCGAATGGCGTGATCCACTCGATCGACCGCGTCTTGATGCCGAAGTAAGCCCAGACCTTTGGTGTCCCGGAGGCGGGAATTCTCTCCCCCGCCTCCGGCAATCAGGCGATCTTTCTTGCTGCGGCAAGAAACGCGTCGACTTCGGCCTGTGCGGTGGAGAACGCGCAGACGAGGCGGATCAGCGGACGGCCTTCGGTTGGCGGTTCCCATTCGTAGAATTTGGCTCCGGCTGACTCGAGCGCCTTTTGTGCTGCCATCGAGGGCAAGCGCACGAAGAGTTCGTTCGCTTCGACGGGCTGATCAAGTGCGAGACCGGATATCGCGCGGAGCCCATCGGCGAGGCGGGTAGCCATCGCGTTTGCGTGGCCTGCAAGTTTCAGCCAGAGGCCGTCGTCGAGCATCGCTTCGATTTGGGCGGAGAGGAAGCGCATCTTCGAGAACAGGTGCCCTGCCCGCTTGCGGCGATACGCCATGTCGGCCGCGCGCTTCGGATCGAAGAAGACGACCGCTTCAGCTGCCATCGCGCCGTTCTTGGTGAAGCCGAACGAGAGCGCGTCAACGCCCGCCTTCCATGTCACCTCGGCAGGCGTGCACTTCAGG
>CXWL01129307.1_pt1 | contig 19670 bp, 16 predicted proteins | sample 590931 | NCBI WGS metagenome assembly CXWL01 (sample SAMEA3498368, study PRJEB10139) | groundwater metagenome | biome: water well; material: biofilm material | place: Germany | collected 2015-04-27 | reverse complement strand
ATACTTACGTGAATGATTTTCGAAATGAAATAAATCGTATAAATAATAAAGCAAATGCATTAAAGGGAAAGTATAAAATTCCAGGTAGTAAGTTATTTAATCGAAATACTGAAGAAAAAATAAATTTAGACGAAATAATTTTTACTGGTCAAATATCTGAAAGCGATGATAATTGTAATTTACAATTTAATATTGTTGACAAAGTATGGTTACTCATGAAATCAATCTTTGATGAAAGGGCATTTTCATTTTCAGAAAATGGTTTAATTATTGAACATAAAAACTGAAAAATTATACGCTAAATTTTATAATAATCTAAAATAAAAACAAATTAAAGGATAAAATTATGTCTGATTCGATACCATCATGGCTAAAAGCAATGCAAAATGGATCATTAGGAGAAGCTCGGGCAAAAGCTTTTTTAATGGATAGGTTTTGGATATTAGAAAGGTCTGTTGACATTGAAGGGGCTGATCTAATAATTCAAAGAAGGCTCACAAATAAAAATCTTTTAGATACAACACCTCCAAAGTTAGGTTTTGTTCAGGTTAAGTTTTTTGAATCTGTTAAGACAACACAATATATTCCAACTGCATATATAAGTGATAGTGAGGGTAAATTAAGGGAAGATTTCTTTGTGCTTTTTTACACAGGTTTCGAGGAAAATTCAAAGATGTATTTTTTAACGCCAGACATAATAAATACAGACTTTGAAATTATTGAAATAGATGGTGTGAAAAAATACCGGATATATGGCACAAAAGTTTTGAGCAACGAAAAATACTTAGTTAAATCCAAGTCTAGCACTTTAACTAGAATGGAAAATAAATTAGTTTTTGCCGACTTCAAGAAAAATAGGGAATTTATTTCTTGGAAGTTGCCAAATGTGGCCTCCGATACTTCTGCAATTATTCCATATTATAGAGAAAATTTAGATAATCATTGGGGAAATATTCCTGACGAGTTTGAAAAGATAAAAAATCATGCTTTAAAAAGTATGTGTCAACTTGAAGAGATTTATTTAAAATTAAAAGAAATTGTGGACGAAGTTGATCCACTAGAAGCATTTTCAAAAATAGAGGATTTAAAAAGTGAAATAGGTTCAAACTATATGGGACGTTGGGGCAAAAATATGTTTGATAAATTATATGATGAAGATTTCTATTTTACTTGTGTGAGCCATAAAGAAAAGATTGTGGTATTAACTAATGAAGGGCTGCTTGATGATTATTTAAATGCGAAATCAGCAATTGCTGACAATCTGGTTTATTTTCTATCCGACTACTTTCCAATTAACTCAAGTATGATACATGCAATGGAAATTACATTTTCATTGGCGGATTTTAGTATTGAAAACATAGCACACAAATTAGTTATTGCCACAGAGTATTTTAATATTCCATTTATCAAAAACGAGTATGAAAATTTGATAATTGATACTAAATATTACAATGGAGTTAAAAATATTTCAGAAAACAAATTTGAATATTTTTGGCTTGCAGGGCGTATTCATATTGATGAAAAATACAAAGACAATTTGTCGGATTTTTATCGAAATAAAATTGAACATGTGTATAGAGATTGTACTGAAAAAATGTATGAACTTAAATACCATGATAATTTATAATAAAAGGTGCTTGTAGCATCTTTTATTATAATAAATGTTTAGCAATCTATTTTTTAAATAAACTATCTTCGTATATATTTAACAATATAAAACTGATGGCAATATTAAATGAAATAATTGATTGGGTCGAAACGAAGCCCCAATTTTGGCAAGTAGCAATAGATAAGTTAATTAGAAACAATGACTTAACACCTTCCGATATAGCAGATTTAAAAAAGATTTGTAAATTTGAAGGTGGGTTATCTAAAGTAACATTTGTCCCTGTTGACTTTGCTGCGCTTAGAGATTTTGCTGCCCACACTTCTAATAACACAAATATTGTGCTTTCAAAAATTCACAATATTAATAACATAAATGCTTTATCAAAAACAAGTGTTCTCGAATTTGCACCATCTGGTTTAACGGCTGTTTATGGCGATAACGGAGCCGGTAAATCAAGTTTTGTAACTGTACTAAAACATACGTGCAATACAAGAGGCCAAAAACCTACCATAAATGACAATCTATACGATGCAACAAGTCGTGGTACCGATAAAAAGGCAGAAGTTGAGTTTACCACAGACGGTACAATTTTTAATTCTGTCTCATTAGTAAATTCTTCCATTAGCGACACAAAGTTAAAAGGTGTGGATGTATTTGATTCTTTCAGTGCAAATCACTACATCGAAGGTGAGGATGAAATTGCATTTATTCCACAAGGTTTATCATTTATCGAAAAATTTGCATCGGTACTCAAGCAGATTGAGATAGATTTATTATCGGAAGTACAAACCCTTAACCTATCGAAATTTGATTATTCCCTTGTACAAGTTGATGATGAGTCTTCAGCAAAGTTATTTTTACAAAATCTTACACACAATACTACTCTAGACGAATTGAGAGCTCAATCGCAATGGGATAAAACAAAGGCTGAACGAGTAACGGAGCTACATACAATTATACCCAAACTAAAAGCAACAGATCCGCAGAAAACAATAGTAACAAATAACGGTAAAATCAGTCGGTTCAAAATATTACGTAATAAATTTGAAGTACTTGAAAATGCACTTATAACTGCTGAAGTCTTAACACAGGTCAAAAAAACATGTGATAATTTTTCTACCACGTTTGACACACTAAAGGCGTCTTCTGATACAATATTTACTAACCTACCAATTACTGGTATTGGAGGTAATTCATGGAAACAACTTTGGGAGAGTGCGCGAAAATTTTATAATGAAAATAAAGAAGGCGAATTATTTCCAGATACTGATGGCAATTCCAATTGTCCACTATGTTTGCAGGATTTGAGTCCCGAGGCGAAAAAGAGGTTTACAAACTTTGAAGAATTTGTAAAACATGACATACAGCAAGAACATGATAAAGCCGTTCAAGAGCAAGAAAATTTATCCGAAACATTAAGCGGATTGTCTTTTATTTTTGACGACCAGGAACCAACAATTGCAGAATTAGAATTTTTTGTTGCTGATTACCGAACAGGGCAAACTTCATATCTGGAGAGTCTTTCAGCACAGAGAACATTTCTTTCAAATCATCTAGAGGCGAAAAAAGCTATCGGTGAATTAATTGCACCAGAAATAAGTATTAATTCTAAAAATATAATTGATGGGATCATATCTAAACTTCAGTCAGAAAATTCCAAGTTAGCTACACAGTCTATTATTGACGAGCTTAAGCCTCTTGAAAAAGAACTACTAGAGTTAAATAGTCAAAAAAAGATGTTCGATTTTAAGCCAAAGTTAGCGCGTGAAATATATAGGCAAAAAAAGGTCGCCTTACTAAACCAATCCGCTGGGCAGTGCAACACAAGAACTGTTACAACGGCAAGCAACTTATTAGCTTCAACTTATATAACTCAAAACTTAAGGGATAATTTTCAGGAAGAACTTAAAAAGTTAGGTTTTAAGAATATTAAGATTGAAACTGAAACAAGGGGTGCAAGAGGGAAACAATATCATTATTTAAAACTGAACGAACCAAATTCTACCGGTATTGCTTTAAAAGATATTCTTAGTGAAGGTGAACATCGCTGCATAGCATTGGCTACATTCTTATCTGAACTATCATTATCCGAACATAATAGTACCATTGTATTCGATGATCCGGTATCTTCTCTTGACCATAAATGGAGAAACAAAATTGCTAAAAGAATTGTTGAGGAATCTAATATTAGACAAGTTGTTGTATTCACTCATGATATTACTTTTCTTTTAATGTTGCAGGAGCATTCAGAAAAACTTTCTTATTCTCTCGACATAAAAAGTTTAACAAGAAAAAAAGAAGAGACAGGAATTATAGCAAGTAACCCACCATGGGATGCTTTGCCCGTTAACAAACGGATGGGTATTCTAAAAAACGAATATCAAACAATTGAAAAAATTGAAAGAACTGAAATCGAAGAAATTTACAAGGCACGTGTAAAACCTTTGTATGGTATGCTTCGAGAAACTTGGGAAAGGTTTGTTGAGGAAGTTTTTCTAAATGGAACAGTACAAAGATTTGGACGGGAAATACAAACTCAACGTTTGTCAAAAATTGTCGATTTAACTGTTGAAGATTATAATAAAGTTGATGAAAATATGAGCAAATGTTCTACTTATTTTTTAGGTCATGATAGTGCTGGAACGCTAATTGAAGAATTGCCCGATTCCGCAGAATTTCTAGCTGATATTACATTACTAGAAAAATTCACTAAAGAAATTAGAGATCGTAGGAAATAATTATAGTTAAAAGTAAATTTATGTATGATTTGCATCGTTTAGGTTGGTTTGGTTTTCAGGAATTATGTAATTCTATAGCTCGAGAGGTTCTAGGTCAAACTTCAATGACGTTTTTAGAATCTGCAGACGGCGGAAGAGATGGATGTTTTTCAGGAAACTGGCAAAATACTTCAGGTGAGAATTATGATGGTGAGTTTGTAATCCAGTGTAAATTTAAAACACGTCGAAATGAAAATCTAAAATTCGCTGATATAAATGACGAGATTGATAAAGCACAAAAACTAGTAGAAAATGGACTTTGTGACACATACATACTTATGACTAATGCAGGTGTTTCAGGTCCTATATCTGCAAAAATTCAGAAAACTTTAAAAGATGTTGGAGTAAAGCGAGTATTAATATTTGGTTCAACCTGGATTAATAATCAGATTAGGGACAATCCTAACTTACGTAGGTTAGTCCCAAGAGTTTATGGTCTTGGTGACTTGAGTGAGATATTAGATGATCGTGTCTATGAACAAGGTAAAGCATTATTAGAATATCTTAAAGACGAACTTTCAAAAGTTGTTATTACTTCTTCTTTTAAAAATGCTGCAAACGCTATTGAAAAGCACAACTTTGTACTTCTTATTGGAGAAGCTGCAGCAGGTAAAACTACTATTGCTTCATTGCTCGCAATGGGTTCCTTAGATCAATGGCAAGCGCCAACTATGAAATTAGAAACGGCAGAACAGGTCGTTAATCATTGGAATCCAAATAATCCAATGCAGTTTTTTTGGATTGATGATGCATTTGGCGTAACTCAATATGAATCAACGTTAAGTAATCGTTGGAACCAAGCTATGCCAAAGATTGTAGCTATGTTAGATAAGGGAGCAAAAATAGTTATGACCTCACGAGATTATATTTTTAATGATGCCAAAAAGGATTTAAAGAAAGGTGCATTTCCATTACTACACGAAAGTCAAGTAGTTATTGATGTTCAAAAGTTAACTATAACCGAAAAACGTCAAATATTGTATAACCATCTAAAAATGGGTAAACAACCTCTCAGTTACAAGAAAGAGATTAAACAGCATTTGGAGTATGTAGCGAATCACAAAAGATTTATTCCAGAAATGGCAAGAAGATTGTCGGATCCTTTTTTTACTAAAAACCTTTACCTATCTGAATTTTATTTAGACATTTTTATTCAAAAACAGGAAAGTTTTTTAATTGAATTAATTAGTGAATTGGACAAAGATAATCGAGCCGCTTTAGCATTAATTTATATGAACAATGAAAAACTTAAATCTCCCATAGAACTTAATGAAATTGAAAGTAACGCAATCTCAAAAATTGGCAGTTCACTTAGTGGATGCATTAATGCTCTTGAAGTCATGAAAGGGAATATGGTTCAGAATATTAATATTGATGACGAATCGCTTTGGAAATATAAACATCCAACGATTGGTGATGCATTTGCAAAATATATTGTTAATTCACCTGATATGATTGAAATATATCTTCACGGCAGTTCTGTTGATCAATTTCTTGACTATATTACATGTGGAGATATGAGTATAAAAAACGCAATTATTATACCTAAAAAATTATTTAATTTAATTTTAGAGAAATTAAATTCATACAAATCAACAAAAAAATATAAGACTGAATTTTTATCTGAATGGGGTGCTAAAAGAAATTTGTTTAATTTTTTGGCCAGAAGATGCTCAATCAACTTCCTAAAACTTTTTGTTCAAGAAAATCCGGAAATTTTAATTCAAGTTTCTAAACCAAGTGTAAACTTAGAGTATTCTGCTGAAGTAAATTTAGCATTACGTTTGCATTCAATAGATTTGCTCCCTGAAGAAAATCGAAAAACTTTTATTTCCAATATTTCTGCGTATGCACTTAGTGGCGAAAATCTATATGCGTTAAGCGATGAAGATATTAAAAAAACATTTAAAGAGAACGAGTACAATGAGCTTTTGCAACAAATAAAGAGTGAGTTAATTCCAAAAATCTCAAAGCTAAAAGAAATTTGGAAATCTAGGTATGATAGAGATGAAGATGCAAGTTATCACATGTCATCACTAAAGGAAAATTTAGAAGCTATTGAATACGAGTTTTCTGATGATGGATCAATTGTTTTTGAAGTTAATAAGGAACTTATTGAAATTGAAGAATGGATAAAGGACAATACAACTGAAGCATCAATCTCTGACATGGAAAATTTAAGTGGTGAAACTGAGGAGAAAGAAGAAATTGAAAGAAGCATTTTCGATGACGTTGATATGTAGATCCAAGATGTTGTAAAAATTAACTATATGTGTTTTTAAAAGAAATTCAAAAATTTCTATCAATCAACCATTCTGCTTTTCAATCAACTAATAAAACTTTGCGAAAAGTTGGAGTAAATACTGATGTATTATAAAAAATTTATTAGTTACCTACTTAAGTCAACCATAATATGAAAAATTTCAATAGAATCATGAGTTGATTTAGCAATGCGTAAGGACGTTACATCAACGAATTTACCTGATAAATCTTCAAAACCTTTAGCTACATCAAATGCAAATTTTGCAAGAAATGGCGTTGCAGCCGCATCAATCTTATAATTATTCCATGTAGTATTGAACCGAGAGGGTTTACCAGTGTAATAAATAATCATATAATACCTATCCAAGAAGCTAGCATATGAAGTAATTTTATTCACATGTTTTTGGGTTAATAGTCTACTTCTTCTATTTAGGATTAAAGCCTCAAATAATGTTATAGAATTTCCAGCTGCAGTTATTAGTATATCAACTTCTCCAGCACTTATTCCAGTTGGTGAACTTCCTGACCTCGCTTGGTCAGTGATTTCCCAACCCCAAACGGGAAATCTCAGGCGAAGAATAGCTAATAACAAGTCATTATAACGGTCTTCATGTGTTATTTGTTTGATACCATGAATTTTTTGTATTACAATCCTTGCTGCCTGTACTATTTCATCAAGAATAAATTCACTTAACTGATTTTTATTATTTAAAATATCTGGTATAATCTTCACAATATCAGCTGGTGGCAAATTTCTGATATTCCCAAAACTTTCTTTCAGCTTTAGTAATAAGCTCATTGAAATAGCATTGTTAAGTAAAGGTTGTACTTCTGACGAAATAGTTTCTCCTGCTTCTTTTAAATATTGTTCTACTTGATTGATATATCCAAATGCTAATTCATTAAGACCTCTTTCGATATAACTATTATACACTGTCGGAACAATTTCTTGATTATATAAAAAACTTTTTGACAAACGATTTATAGTTTGGTCAAATCTAATCCAGTCTTTTGTAATACTCAAATAAAACAATTGATTACTTGCAATTGGTTCTTCAAGTTCCGCTAATGCAACTTTTTCTTCATTAGTTAATGAGGCAACAAAACTATTCCACTCATCATTTGCTTCTTTTATAAGTGCTAAATTCATTCTGCTAAAGCTTTAAGGGTTTGAGCTCGATAAATATGATAGGCGTATCTGATGTTTTTTTGATCTTCAGACAATAGAGCTTTAAAAAGTATAATTGCATTTTCATAATCTTTATCATTATACAATTTGAAAAGTGCAATAAAAAAACGTTTCTTTCTTTCACCGTAAATATTAATACCATGAATGGCATACTGTTTTTTGGGCACTTCAAAGGATATCAGCTTAGCAAAATCCTTTTGTTTAAAAGCAAGCAATAAGTTTATTTCAAAAAAGAAATTCTCAGTATTGATATCTACTTTACCAACACGATCAAAGTGTTGTTTTAATCTGGTAATTAAAGGTTCTGATAGATGCCAATGATTTTCTGAATTTACTGCTTCCAGAAGTGCATACTCCAAATCGGTTGCCATCACACGTTGATCAATATAATCTTGTATATCAACTTCAGAAATTCTTTTTGAGACAATTTCTCGTAGTAATTTCGACTCAATCATATTAATTGCAGTCAGCATTCGCGAGATATCAGTATTAGCACTAAAGTATTCTTGGACAAACTTTTCCTGATCCTGCAGATTAAAATGACTAATACTTTTATAGAGCAAATCTGCTAAATGTTGATAGTACAAATCATAGCCAAATGACTTATAACGATCGTTAAATATATCAATCTGACTATTGAGGATATTATCTTTTGAATAAATTAACGCATATTTTTTTAACAAATTTTCTAATTTATTAAGTACGCTGTTAACTGGTAATACATCAATTTCATATTGGCTTTTCCTCTCATTTATTGTCAAAAACGCCAAGAGCAAAGACTTAATAAAAAGTTTAAGTTTAGTAGCTTGCTCAATATTTTGCTCATCGTAATTACTCCCGGAAGTTAGAAAATCAACTGAATTAATTGCAGTATTATTTATATCATCAAGTAAATTCATTCGTTCAAAATGAAGAAATAAATATCCCCAATCGATGATCTCGAAACCAAATTCTTCTGCAGTTCTGGAAGCAGCTCTTACTTCAACTTGTTCAATACCATATGTTGGAACAGTTATTTCTGTTGTTGTATAAAAAACATCTAGTGATTCCTTTAGTGATTCCGTTAAACGATTGGAAATGTTTTTTAATTCATTAATGGTCTCTTTTGAAATTTCAGCTTCTGATGTTCGTAAATTAATCAAACGCAATATTTCGATTCCTAAATCAAATAGTCCAGAATTAATTTTTAAATAGTGATAGTGATAGGACTTCTTATTTTTTAATTGATCTATTAGATAGTTTGCCATTTCAGGCAAGTAGTGAAAAATTATACGGGGCGTAATATTTCCAGACTGCATTTGGAAATTTGAAGCTCGTTTGTTCCCGAGAATTTTGATGGCATTATCATATCTTTTTTTGAATATGTTGTGGTCAGTAACATTCATGGAAGTATTACCGTTTGTATTAAAAACTTTTTCAGCTAGATCTGCAAGAATTCGTGTTAGGGTTGTACTAATTTTTTTTATTTCATAATTAGTGACACCAATCCTTTCAAGAATAATGTCAAACATTTCATTCCATAAAGTATTTATTTCTTCTTTAGTAACTTTATGTTTTGTATCGCGGTCTTGTTGTTCTGGAACCGCACTTTCATTAATTTGAATTCTATCTATAAGCTGAAATGCCAAAGGAATAAGATTAACATCAGTAAGTAAATAGGGAATTACTTGAGGGTACTGACGAGGTATTTCTTCATAAGAATTCCATAATACAATTGGCATATCCATTGTACTTAGAATTTTTAATAGCGTTTGGAAAGGCTTGAGGTTTGTTGGTTCATTTTCAACGATTATTCTTACCAAAAGTAGACAGTAATTTCTACTTTGTTGATAGTCAAAAATATCGTGAAATTGCCATGCAACGTCCTTAACGCTTTCAATAAATTTATATTGGTCATCGTAATTAAATTGTATGGTTGGAATTTCAGATTCTATTGCACGATTATACCCATCACGGGCATTTAGCCAAATTTTTCTAAATTCTGAATTTGATTGCCTTAAATCATCTAGAGTATATAAATACTCTGCTGCTAAGTCAGTAAGTCGTCTTCGACTTTTCAGTGGAACATAATTTACGGTGTAAGAAGGCCAAATACCCGCACCTCTTATTAACCTATAAAATTTTTCAAAATCGTCAGATGTTGCATTTTCACCACCTAATTCTTCCCATAACGTAGTGGCTATTTCATCGCTCAAATGTCGGATATGTTCGCTGTGGTATCCCCATAAATACGAGTTTGATGTTTTGTTAGGTATCATTAGGCCTTTTTTTATAAGGCTCTCAATCGTAATTTCTTTGGAGGCATATACTTCTAAAATTCTTTCTAAAATTTCCTTTTTGATAATTAAGTTAGTATCCTTAAAATAAGTTTCGTAATATAATTTCAAAGATTTTATCTGATGTAAATAATTATTAGGGATAATTACAGATTTTCCATTTTCTTTATCATACCCAATCTTCCATACAAAATGCCTTAGCATTTCAGGAATTATTACCTCATCGCCAATTTCTGTAATCCAGTTTATAGAAGTGAAATCCTCAAACGATAAATTGGTACCATTCTCAGAATTGTATTGATTAATAATATAAAGAAATTCTTTCTTACCACGTTTTACAAACTCAAGTTCTAAAATAATCTGAGAAAGCAAATAAGAATAATTGTATTTAAGATTTTCAGATTTGATTTCAGTATTAACATAGAATCTCGATGAATTGCTATCTTTTGCAATGTAATTCAATCGAGAACTTAATGATTTAATTTTATTGTCTATAATGTAGCTGTCAGGAAATTGCATAAATGCACATTTTTACTTGAATATTAATACTGAATAAATAATATAATTTGTTAAAAACAACTTTTTAAAAGCGAGAAAACTCTCTTATAAAGTTTTAACTTCGTAAAGTTACAAAACAAGATTGCTAACTTTACTACAAACTTGTATTCCTTTTTATATAACTAAAAAAAAAACTGAAAATGGTATCCGAACAACTTATCTGGGAAGTAGAAAAATTTTTAACTGAACATTTTTCATTCATAAAATTTGAAATTTATAACTATTTCAACAACAATAGAATTTATTATACACAAAGTAAGCCGCAGATATTAATGGACATGAAATATACTGATAAACAGGCTTTTGAAATAATGAACACGGTTAAATCTAATGGTTGGATAGTGTTTGAAGAGAAGAGTTCGGTAAAATATATTGCTGGTGAATTTAAGTTATTTAATCACATATATTCAAGCAATAAATACAAATTAACAGATCTAAAAACAGTAGTAAAAAATTGTATTGGCAGTGAAAAACTAGTACAGATAATAAAATTCAATCCATTGATAAAAGACCTCATTAATGAAGGTCGTCATCGTGTAAAAGGTATCTATCCTGAAGAAAGTAAATTCCGTCAAAAAATTAGTGCTAATGTTGGTGATAAAGTGTATTTCTGTGATAACTCAAATAACATAGTCAATCCAGCCTATGTTATTGGAAATTTTGCTGATGAAAAACTTCATATTGCTTATTTCTGCAATATAAATTCTGATCATTTTGAAACTCAAAAATTAGATATTAATGGATGGGCAACAGTAGGGGTATATAAAAATGAAGTTGGATTAACTCCAGAACAAGCACTTAAAAATAGAATGCAATAATTTATTAAAACATAATATTGAAATTCATCAATGAAAAACATTTTTATTAACGAAAGAGATCATTTTAAGTGGGGCAAACAAAAAGAATACATTAGCAATCTTGATACTATTGATGATGACACAAAAAATAAAGCTATCAGTGCATTTAGTTTTCTAGAACAGGAATTCGGAGTACAATTTTTAAAAACAACTTCTGTTAATCATCCTGTTCGACAAATGATTTCAAACAAAGCACCATTCCAAATCAAAGATTTAATTGAGTTTACAGATACGTTACAGATATTAAAAAAAGAAGACAATAATTACAGAAGACTTATTGAAAAGCTTGTTAGTAAAAATGATGCTCAAACAGAAGGTATTTCGTTAGTGAACGTAGCACGAATGTTTTTAAAAGAAGGACTTATAATTTCATTTATTGACGAAATAAAAAACAGTAAATCTCCTGATGTAAAGATAACCAATCCCAATAATAAGGATGTTTTTTATATTGAAATTACTAAACTTAATGATAGTGATAATCAAAATTATATTAGGAAAAATTATAATTTTTTCTTCAATCAATTTAATCGTGTACAACCACTTCTACCGTTTTTTGGTAAACAATTTGAAACTATTGATGAAAAGGAATATCCCAGTATAGAAGTAATAATATCAAATGCCAAAAAGAGAGTAAAGGAAGAAAATCAAATTGTTTATTATTCCGACAAAAGATTTTGCTTTCTTTTAGCACCTCCAACAAATGATAATAGTTTCAACGAAACATGCGAAAGAAATAATATTAGATCAATTCATTTTGATGGATTACCAATCGATGTAGATGAAACAAGTCGAATAAATAATAAAATTGGTAAAGCGTATCAAATCCCGGAAAATGAAAATGGTTTATTATTCATATCGATAAGTCCCATGTATTTCATGATTACTAACCTTACAGCTGCAATTGAACGATTAGAAGCGAACATGGCAAAGCATAAAAATTTACTTGGTATAATTCTTTTCTCAGAAATTGTGGCATCAAAAGAAAGTACTCGAGTGAGAATAGGAAATCATTGCTTTTCAAGAAAGACAATTGAAAATCTATGTCGAGAGTCACTATTCATATTCAACAAGGACTGTAATAGTAAACTCTCTGACGAAACAATTGAAAAAATATACAAAGCACTATTCTAGTGTAAAAATAAATGTGATCTGCATAAAATGAAAGATAATAAAATTAAAAACTTCACACAGGAATTAGATACAATAGTACAATTTGAAAATTATAAAAATCATAAAGTCATAATTGAAAATTGCGATGGTGATGCTTTTATTACAAAATCAAAAAGAAACTTTAAGCTTTCATTCGATGGCATCTTTAGTTATAAATCAGATAAGAAAATAAAAGTCCATATCAATAGCACAGAATTTATATTCAAATCGATTGATTTTAAGGAACCAATAAATGAAGTATTTGCAAATGTTTCATACCAGCATACCTTCGATATTGATAGTGTATTTAAAGGTAGTCTTGATGAAGTATCTCTATTCAGGATGTTCTTTTTTGACAATTCAAAAAGAACAAATGTTTTCCATACAAAGCTAGAGACAGCAAAACACGATGGTATCAATACTTGGGCTTTTGATTGCGTAAGGTTGACTGTGAACAAAAATAATTATGACATAACCCAATATAAAAATAACAAGAATAGTTATTTCGTAATAGAGAATTTAAAACCAACATCGTTAGATGAATTTGAAAAAGATTCGTACGCTATTCAAAAAGGCATTGGTTTTCTAGTTGGATATATGCCCGGCGGTGAAAACTATATCTTTTCTGGAGAAAATTTCGTTTACCGTCGTCTATTTAGAAAATCTTTAAAATCAATATTCTTTCCAGTAACTTCTAATCCATATTCAAAACTGTACAAAGAAAGGGAGATTGCTGATAGCTACTATGGCAAGCTAAAAGTTATTTCAACGGTCGTTATTTCAGATTTTGTATCACAACTTCGTAACAATGAAGATTTTTCAGTAGCTATTATTTTTTTAATGGAAGTGACTAGTCTAAAATCCGTTGTGTCAATGCCAGGTGTTTTTTCAGTAATTTTAGAATCACTTGCCAATATTATAATCATAAAACAAAATAAGTTAGAAAAATTAATAACTCAAAAACAACTAATTGAAGATATTATTACGGACTTAAATGCAGTTATTGATAAACATTCCTCTAAAATAAATCCTGATGCAGAAATAAAAATCAGACGGCGAATAAATGAATTAAATAAACCCATAAATCAAAGTCGATTAACCAATTCCGAAAAATTAAGAGCACCATTCGATCAATTAAAAATAAACCTTTCTCAAGAAGATGAAAAGGCGATTGATTATCGTAATAATCTCCTACATGGAAATATTTTGATGAATGATGAAACTAAAAGAACTAGCGAAGAAATTGACAATCAAATGCTATATGTCAGCGCAAAGTTATACACCTTAATTAGCAAATTAGTTCTAAAAAATAGTGGATATAATGGTTATGTAATCAATCACGCAAAATTTTATAAGCAAAGTCCAAGTGATTCTAAAGATAAATATTTTGAAGAAATATAAATCTACTTAAGATTTTTCTAATATATTTCATTTGCTATCTACTACACATTGTGTAGTGTTTCGCGTTTAAAATATTTGTAAAGTATTTTGCACCGTTTATTTGATAAGATAAGTACTATTATAAATATTTTGCATGAATTTTCAATAAAAATATATGCAATTTAAACAGTATTTACTATATTTGCCTAATGAATAAGTTACAAGAACTAAAAAAGCATTTAAAACGAGGAAAAGTATATCGTAGGGCTGATTTGTCCAAGTGGTCAAAATCTGTCGACCGTCATTTAGATGAATTGGTGCAGGAAGGCACTTTGCAAAAGCTGTCACAGGGCTTATACTATTATCCTGAAGTAACTGTCTTTGGAGAAACTCCTCCAGAAGAAGCAGTATTGGTGCGCTCTTTTCTCAAAGACAAACGTTTTCTAGTAACTTCTTTAAATACATATAACACATTGGGTGTAGGGACTACTCAATTATACAATGGTAAAACGGTTTATAACCATAAACGCCATGGGGATTTTAACCTCGGTGGTACAACGTTTTCATTTAGAGTAAAACCTCATTTCCCAAACAAAGTAACACCTGAGTTTTTATTGGTAGACTTGTTAAATAATCTTGACCAATTAGCTGAAGACCCAAAAGAAGTAATGTCAAAAGTGAGATCCAAAGCAAAAACAATGGATGCTAAAAAACTAAAAAAATCACTTCAAGAATATGGCAGTGTTAAAACAAAAAAAATGTTGGAACCTGTTATAACAGCACAATATGTCTGATTACTTACATAACCACAAAAACTTCCGTGATCTGCTCCGTATTGTAGGAGTAGAATTAAATATTGAACCTGGTCTTGTCGAGAAAGACTATTGGATTATGCATGTACTCTATGGGCTAAAACAACAAGGATTTCAATTCGAACTCAAAGGAGGTACTTCTCTATCTAAAGGTTATGGAATCATACACCGTTTTTCCGAAGATATAGATATCCATATCAAACCACCAGCTGAAATGCAAATCAATGAAAACCCAAACAACAATAAACCTCGAAATATTCAAAAAAGAAAAGATTTTTATGATGGATTGGCTAACGATATAAAAATAAGCGGAATCATATCAGTAAAAAGGGATGAAGCATTTGACGACCAAAGACAATATCGTAGCGGTGGTATAAGATTACATTATGACAGTAAGACTGATGCTATTGATGGAGTTAAGGAAGGTATATTATTAGAAGTTGGATTTGACACAGTGACACCCAACAATCCACTAACCATTTCTTCTTGGGCATATGAAAAAGCTGTTCAACAAGGTGTAGATATAATTGACAATCGGGCTGTAGATATTGTCTGTTATCATATTGGTTACACTTTTGTTGAAAAATTACAGACTATTGCAACCAAATTTAGACAGGAACAGGAAGACAAAGTAGAAAGGCAAAATTTGATGCGCCAGTATTATGATGTCTATAGTCTTTTACAAGATGATAAGGTAAAAACATTCATAGGCACGGATGAATATCAAAAACACAAAGAAGTTCGCTTTCCACCCAAAGACTATGTAATACCCATTGCTGAAAATGAAGCTTTTTTATTGAAGAATCCAGAACTTAAGGAACGCTTTATAGAACGCTATAAAAAAACGGCAAAATTGTATTATAAAGGTCAACCTGATTTTAATGAACTAATTGCTGAAATCGGTAAATGGATTGAAAAATTATAAGCAAAAATTGAGGAATATAAAAAATCATGTTCAATAATTGAACATCTAATTTTCGACTATTTTATATCTGCTTAACAATATTTATTACACTTTTATTTGAAATTTCATCTCAAATGAATATATTTACATTTCACAATTGAAATGAATTGTTGACGATTAAGAGGGGGGGAAATAGGTTATCTTAATTTAAAAAATATTTCAAATCACTGACATACAGTGAGCTGTAAAAGAAGTACAATTCCCTCTTTGATTTTATCTTTAATGTCACTTAATCAAAAATATGCCAAATTGAAAGTAACTTTACGTTATACGCAACCACTAATTCGTTGTGGATATGCATATGATGAAGTTAAAGACGTTGCTGAGACATATCGAAAAACATTTACTACTTATCAGTTATTTTATAGAAATAAAAATAGGCTATTGAAAAGGGGCTTAATTATAATCAAGTGATTAAACATCGGTTTAGAACAATAGTTTTTTTTCCGTAAACCGCATGCCAATTTTCCGTTAAAAACTTATGTAAAAAAGAAAATAATCGTTCATTTAGTTATTTCGCCAAACCGCAAAACGTTACGACTAAGTCAAAAAGAGTAGTAAATAATTTTAGCTGATGATATTATGTCCATTAAAGTAAAACAAGCATTAACTAACTGTTTAATAAAAATTAGGGATAGTGAATTTGATGAAGATACTATTAGAACATTATTAATAACTTCAAGAGAATATATTAATAAAGATGGGTTAATAAAAGAACTTGCACATTTCATTGCTCATCCAACAAGGGATAAAGGGATTTTCCATAAAAAGGTAAATAACCGATACACAAAATTTAAACTAATAGAAGAGCAAGTTTTAAAATTTCAATCCCATGAATTCCAATCCAAAATTAAAACAGAAGAAGAATTGAGTGATTTTATGCTAAATGCAATAAATAGCGATAAAATTGAATCAAAATTGTTTAATATTCTTTATTCTGATGGACTTGATGATTTATCAGATGAGCATTTGATAAAATATACAGGTTACAATAGGTCTGAAATAAAAAAACTTCTTCAGGAAAACTACACGAAAAATGAAAATTATTATTATTTGAATGTTTTAAAAACAGAAAAAATGATTGTGCTACTTCAATCTTTGCCAAAAAATGGAAATCATTCAGATGAAGAATTAAATAAGTATATAAATCAAGCATTGAAATTAATTCAGAAAATTAGAAATACAATTGATCGTATCCAAAAGGTTATTCGTGGTGCAATTCACTTCAATTCAGTATTTGAGGAAGAATCATTAAGTTTAGAATTTGAAACTGTATTTGCTGATGTTTTAAATAAATATAATATTGATAACAGTTTTCTAGAATCTATAAAACAAAATATAGATGAAATTCTTTTATGTCTTTTGACATTACTTCATGATTCAAAATTTACTTTTTATGATAAAAACATAGCTCGTACTTTCTTATGTTGTTATAATTCACGTGACAATAATTTGAATGAAAGTTACCAACAATTGTCTTATGAAAATGGAGTTATCGCACTTTACATAAATTATGAAATCGGTGCTAAAAGCAATAATTACCCTTTATATGTTTCAAAGTTAAAGATTAGAGATTATTTGACATTAGAAGAATATTTAAAACATCCAAGTAATAATTTCATGGCTGAAATTCCGTGGATTACAGCAAAAAGATTGAATCAAAAACTTTGTTTAGCTATTGAATAATAGCATGACTTAACAGCTGTTTAGTCCGATAGCTAGAATTCAATAAACAACGTTGATTTTCAACCTCTCCGCAACTTTCTCAATAAATACTCCGTAGCCTCAGCATCTGAAATTAATTGTTTCTTTTTAGTTGAGCTTTTAGGTTTAGGCATTAAAGCAGACTGCACACCAAGCATAGTATACAAGCGAGCTACTTCTGTTTCAGGAAGTGCTTGTATTACTTGGTATGCAGTTTCTGCTTTCATGTTAATTATCTTTTAAATCTAAATTTTGGTTTCTCTACATTTGTTTTATCTTCTCCCAAACGGCTAATTGGTTTTGGATTATTTTCAAATCTGCTTCTTTCATTTCTGTTAGCTCGTTCAATATTTGACGTTGTTTCTGCTCCATTTTTTCTAGTTCCTGAATTATTTTCTGGAACAATAGAATTGTTTCTGTCTTGTTCATCTTTAAGTTTTGTTTTTAAGTTATTCCATGATAAATTTTTATGAATCTTACTTCCTTTGTAGGTAGTGTTTTTATGTTCAAATGAAATTCCCGAAATGGTTCCGCTTGAACTAGTATTTAATTTTGTATTTATTTCTTTTTCTTTGAGTTTTTCAATGAATTCGTTTAATATTAGATTTTGCTTCAAAATTTCTGTTATTATGTTTTGAAGTTGTAACCTATCTGGGGCTTCGCCAGTACGAATACATTTCTCAATTTCCCCTTTTGTTAAAATATTGGATTCTTCTTTTTGAATCAATTCTGTCAACTTGAATTTTTTTTCAAGTTCTCTAATAAGGGTTTCACTTCGTTTATAATCTTGTGAATCTGAAACCACATCTCCTGAAAACTTCACTCTATTTGCGACTAAATGAATATGTGAATGATCTTGGTCTGTGTGTTTATATACAATGTATTGGTTATCATCAAAGCCCATTCCTTCCAAATAATCTCTAGCTAAATTTCCAAACTCTTCATCTGTGAGTTTATCTGTATAAGGTAAATTCAAAGAGGTATGATAAACTACTTTTGCTAAATTGGGTCTAAGTTGTCGTACAATGTTAAATTCTTTTGTTTGTTGAACTACTGAACCTGGTGATATATTCGAATCAATAATACAACCTTGTTCTTTATCAATTTTTTTCTGATTATAACAAAGTACTCCGTAAAAATCTTTTCCTTTAATTTGTTTTGCTATCATTTAAAAGTTGTTTTTTAATTTGATTTAGTGATTCATTTAAATTGTACAATTCATCTTTTAATCCATTAAGGTTTGGGTTATTTTGATTTGCCCTTTTAGTTAATTGATTAATGTTATTTCCAACTCTGCTTAATTCAATTAATAGTTCTCTGTTTATTCCAGACATCATATGTTTAGGAAGTTGTTTTTTCAGAGCTTTGATTCTAATAAATTCAACAACATTAAGTCCATATAATTTTGAAAATTCTTCTAAAACAATTTGCTCTTCAAGAGTAAAACGAATATTAATTTGTAAGAGTTTTAGCTGTTCGAATGATTTTTTTGGTCTAGCCATATTACTGAATTTAAAGCGGGGTGTGGGGTGCAACCCTGCCAAGCCATGTGACTGTAGGGAACGTTTTTGCTATCAAAAACATGGCTTGCTTCGTGACAACCTGAAATCCAATTGTTTTTGATGTTATACAAAAGGGAATAAAAAATCCTTTACCTAAATAACTATTTAGATAAAGGAAATTGGTTTTGAGTAATCTAAGTTTTAAGTTTTCCATTGTAAAGTCATTTTAGTTAATGATATCTTTTACGAAGATATTTTGACTTTACAGAAAGGGAAAGGGTAGCCGTAAGCTAATTTTCAATACGGCTGATTAGCAGTATTTAATTTTTTCAGATGTATTAGTTAATGTTTCAATCGCTTCTTTAATTTCAAAGAATTGAAAAGGGGTTTCAAGTATTTCTTCAAGAGCTTCTCTATATTGACGTTTTTTATTTACCATCTTATCAGGCTTAAAATACAAGCAAGGATTTTTTGGATGAATTTTAGTTGGGGTATCTAAATCCTTTTTACTAGATTGACATATACTAAAACGTTCATGAGCTTTAGCTTCATATTTATCCAAATTAATATCATCGTATTCGCTTGTATTATGAAAATCTTCTTCTAATAAAACAATCAAAGCTTTTCTTCT
>CXWL01022899.1_pt1 | contig 19671 bp, 20 predicted proteins | sample 590931 | NCBI WGS metagenome assembly CXWL01 (sample SAMEA3498368, study PRJEB10139) | groundwater metagenome | biome: water well; material: biofilm material | place: Germany | collected 2015-04-27 | reverse complement strand
CGCATGGCGAGGTGGTGAGCGTGAAGCGCCAAAAGCGCAAAGCCCGCGCGAGAAAATGAAGCGTGGGAAGTCACCGGGATCGCGGCCGAACACCGCTACCCGCACGCCGTCGGGATACGCCTCGCGGAGTGAAATAGCTCCAGTCCGGCCGAACGCGTCCCCGCCCTCCAATGGGGGCGTCAGGTTTTTTCCGGCTGAAAGGCCAACAAGGATGGCGCTTGCGCGAAACGACATTCTAAGCGGGCGTTTGCCCCGCCGGCCGCTCCGCAAGCGCCGCGCGCCAGCGCTTCAGGTTCGGCAGATCGTCGCCCGGGCGCCAACGCACCATTTTTGCGAAGTCCATGCCACAAGCGGCGGTGATGTCGGCGATGGTGAAGCGATCGCCCGCGATCCAAGGCCTATGCGCCAATTCGCCATCCAGCCACTTCGCCATGCGCAGGGTCTGGGCCTGATACCAGCTTGCCACTTCGGCATTCTGGTTCTTCTCCACAGCCGCCAGCATCGGCGAACCATGGCGCACCCACATCATAAGCGGCATTGCGAAAAGAAGTTCGGCGCGGCGATCCCACATTTCAATCGACGCGCGCTCGAATGCGTCGCGCCCCATGAGGTTGGGCTCAGGATAGAGCNNGCTCAGGATAGAGCGCCTCGAGATAGAGGCAGATGGCGCGGCTTTCGGTGATGGTTCGCCCATCGTCGAGTTCGAGCGTGGGCACTTGGGCGAGCGGACTCTTGGCGCGGAAGTCAGGCTCACGATGTTCGCCTTTGACCAGATCGATCTGCACGATCTCGATGTCGGTTACGCCCTTCTCGGCGATGAACATCATCACACGCCGCGGGTTGGGCGCATAGGCGGCGCTGAAGAGTTTCATAGCCGCGCTCCAAACATGCCCGCCGGCAGCGCCGCGACCACTGCTGCGGTCATCAATGTCGCCAGAAAGCCCGGAATCAGCGACTTCCAGGCCAGCGCGAATATTTCATCGCGGCGCTGCGGCATGAGCACAGTCATGCCGCCAGTCATGATGCCGACGGAAGCGACATTGGCGAACCCGCATATCGCGTAGGTGAGGATCATGGTCGACCGCGGGCTCAACGCCTCTGGCGGAAGATTGCCAAGTTCAATGAAGGCGATGAATTCGGTCAGGAAGAGCTTCTGACCGAGTATGCTGCCGGCGGCCTGCGCTTCGCTCCACGGCACGCCGATCAGATAGGCGACCGGCGCGAAGGCGTAGCCGAACATGCGCTGCAGCGTCAGAGGCGCGCCGGCGACGTCTCCAAACCCGGCCAGAATGTTATTTACGATCCACACGAAAGACACGAACACAATCAGGAAGGCCGCCACGTTGACCGCCACCATAATGCCGTCCTGAACGCCGCGCGTTACCGCGTCCATCGAGCTCTGGTATTTGAGATCTTCACCTGGCTCGAGATGCGCGCCGCTCTTCTCCTCAGGGATCATGATCCGCGCGAGCAGGATGCCCGCGGGCGCGGAGATGATCGACGCCATCAGCACGTGGCCCGCCACGTTGTCGAACACCTCGACGCCGCCAGGCTTCAAGATGCTCACATAAGCCACCATGGTCGAGCCCGCGACAGTCGCGAGGCCCACCACCATCATCAGGAACAATTCCGAACGCGTCAGACGTTCGAGATAGGCACGGATCACGATCGGGCTCTCCACCATGCCCATGAAAATGTTGGCCGCCACCGCCAGCGCCGAGGGGCCGGTCAGTCCCATCGTGCGCTGAAACAAAAAGCCGAAGCCGTGAGTGATCCATTTCAATATCTTCCAGTGCCAAAGCAGCGCCGAAAGCGCCGATATCACGACGATCAAGGGCAGCACCCGGAAGCCGAAGAGGAACGGCGGCGGCGCATCGGAGGCGCGCGTGGTGTAGGGCTGGTCGCCTCCGCCGAGATAACCGAACACGAATTGCGTGCCCTTGTCGGTGGCGCTGGCGAGGCCATCGACAACACCGCTTACCGCCCTCAGCACACGCTCGGAGTCCGGCAGCGCAAAGAGCGCGAGCACCAAGCCCGCCTGCACGCCCAGCGCGCCCAGCGTCAGCAGGAGCGGGAAACGGCGCCTGTTCTCCGAGAGCAGCCAGCAGATCAGCAGTATCGCCACGAGCGCGCCGAGGCTGCGCGCATTCTCGAGGGTGTAGGTCAATGTGCCCTCCCAGGCGCCGCCAGCGCCCTATTGTTACCGCCTTGATAATGAATTTGGACCCCGCGCCAAGCGGCCGCACGCAGAATTCTCGGAATGAATTCAGATATTACGCATCGTCCACCGCGGCGCGGATAGGGGGCGCCCAGTTTTGCGCATGCACCCGCGGCGACGATACGCTAAATGGCCGCATGACGTTTCTCATTTTGTTCGCAGTCCAACTCGCAACGCTCGCGGCTGGGTTTGTTTTTCTGACCCGTCGCATCGACCTGCTGCAGCACGAGGTAGCGCAACTGCGCCAAGCACTCGAAGGGCGCCGCGCGGCGCGTCCGAAGCTGGTGGCGAGCAATTCGCGCGCAGTGTCCACAAGCGTTGACGCGCCTCTGCTTCGTCCGGAAAAGGCGTGGCGCAAACCGGCCTCGGCGCCGCCGCGCCTCAGCGTCCTCGCTCAGTGGTGTGTGACGGCAGCGCTCATCGCTGCGCCCGCCGGCGCATTTGCGCTGGCCGCCGAGCCTATAGCCGTCATCTGCGCGGGCGTTCTCCTCAGCGCATTGGCGCTGCTTTTGGCGTTGCGCCCCAATTGGAGCGCCGTCGCATGGTGCGGGGTTCTGGGCGCCGCGGCGTGGGCTATCGCCGGTATCGCAATAGGCGCGGCGCAGAGCCAGGCTGGCCTCTACTCTGCCTTTGTCGCTTGCGCCGCTTGTGCAGGCCTCGCCTCTGCAATCTTAAACCGCCTCGCACCAGGCGCGGTGATGATGGCGGCGATGGGCGGCGCCAGCCTGACGCTCGCCGCGCAGACCAGCGCCATCAGCTCTCCCGGAGCGGCGTTTGGCGCGGTCGTCGTCGCCGCTGCGATTGCGGGCGCGTCGCGTCTGCGCCTGGAAGCCCTGCACATAGGCGCATTCGTCGCTTTGCTCGGCGGACTATTCGTCGTCAGCGGCCAACCCACAGCGGCAGTTTGGTTCACCCCGATTGCGACCTGGGCAGGCGCGCTGTTCCTCGCCATCGCCGTGGTGCGCGTACCGCAGCTTGGCGCGCGTGGCGTGACGATCGCCGCCACTGGGGCGCTCGCGCCCTTCGCCGCGATTGCGGCGCTACATGGGGGCGGCCAGGGGCTGTCGGATCCCCTGGCGGCGAGCGGCGCATTTTTGTCCCTTGCGCTGATGCTCGTGGGGGTCGCCTGGCTCGCTGCCGAACGGCGTCAGGAGGGATTCGCGGGCTTGAAGCTCAACGCCTGGGTGTTGTCTGCAAGCGTTGGCGCCGCTCTGATCGCCGCGATCCTGGTCGGCGCCAATCCTGCGCCGGCGGCCATACTGCTCATGTTCGCCGCGGCCACATGCGCGCTCCTCAATAGACGTTTTCCGGCGCCCTATTGGCGCGTTGGTGCGGGCGCCTTCGGCTTGTGCGCGTGCGCCTATGCTTGGACCTGCGCCGCAGGCATCCTCGGGGAAACCATGCCCGCTTGGCAGACGCTCGCCGCGGCGCTGGCGGCGCCAGCCGCGCTTGCATTCGGCGCAGCGCGATCGTTTGGCCGCGGCCACGCCTTGAGCAGTGCGATCATGGACTTGGCGGGCGTCGCCTTGGCGTTAGCCGGCCTCCTCATTGGCGCACGTCTCGCACTCTCTGCGGGTGCGCCCATGTCATACGAGTTCGGCGTTGAGGAACTCAGTGTCCAAACCTGCATCTGGCTGGCAGCTGGGCTGGCGATGGCAGTCGCCGATGGGAAGGTCGTGCACGCGGCGTTATCGCGTGTCTTGACTGCCATCGGCGTCTGTTCAGCAGCGCTGTTGAGCGGCCTGTGGTTTGCAGCCTATTTCGTGACGCCAAGCGCGACGCTCGAGAACTTCAATTTCATCCTGTTCGCCGGCCCGGCCATTCTGTTCGCCGTGCATTGGATCATGTGGCGCGCCAAACGAGCGCCGCTGCTTGCGCGCGCGAACCTTGGCGCGAGCGCCTTTCTCGCCGCCAGCGCGTTAACCGCCGAGGTGCTGAAAGCCCGCATCGACGCGAGCGGAGGCGATTGGGTGAGCGCAGCCACGGCGGCCACCGCATTTTCGTTGGCGCTTGCGGTCAATTTCGCTCCGGGCGCGGCCGGCGCTCGTCGCCCGCGCTGGGTGCGCGCCCCACGCCAAGCGGCCTAATAGAAGCTCAGCTGCCCCAGCAAGCGTATGCGACTTCGCGCATCTTCGCAGGGCCGCCGATGCTGAACGTGCGCGTCTGATTGTTGACCGTGACCGATAGTTGGTCGTTCGGCTGCACAGCCGCCACGATAGGCGGCCGCTGCGGCAGATTGATCGTCAGCGCACGATTGCGCCCGCGCCCCTCCAGCCGGCTTGGCACGTTCACGCTCAAGGCGCCGATGCGCACCGAGGACGTCGTCGCCCGGCGCGCCGCCCGCACTAATGTGAAATCCGAAAGCACGATGTCGCCCGTCGGCGGCCGGCAGGTCATCGTCGCGATTACACGGCCGCGATCGTCGCGTTCCGTCGCGGTGGCGACGCCATCGACATAGGCATAGGACCAGCCGGCCTGCGCTTGCGCCATGCCCGGCGTCGCAAGCGCAAAGGCGCAGACACAAACCGCCAACAGCTTCTGCATCCGTCGTCTCCCGATATTCCCGAACTAAGGGCGCGCTCTTAGCACGCCCCGGCGGAGATTTGCGACGGGCAATAGCTGTGGAGGACCGGTAATGATTCAGCCGCTAGCGAGCCTGAAATCATCACATCCGGGACACAAGGCTCAGCGCGCCCTGCTCCAGATCGAGCAAAAATTGCTTGCGCCCCATACCACCGCCAAAGCCCGTGAGGTTGCCGTCGGCGCCGATCACCCGGTGACAGGGGATGATGATCGCGACCGGGTTGCGGCCATTGGCGAGGCCGACCGCGCGAAACGCCTTAGGCGAGCCGATGGCGGCCGCCTGCTGTCCGTAAGTGCGAGTGGCCCCGTAGGGGATCTTGGCTAGCGCGGCCCAAACCCGCTTCTGGAAGTCAGTGCCTTCCGGGGCCGTTGGTATTGTGAAAACCCTCAGCTTGGCGTCGAAATAGAGATCGAGCTCCCGGCGCGCTTGCGCCAAAACCCGATCCTCGCCGCGCGGAGACGCCGCGAGCTTGTATTTCGGCTCGTCGAATTCGAGCCCGGTGAGCGCCGCGCCGTTCGAATGCAATGTCAGCGGCCCGACCGCACTATCGTGAATGCACGAGATCATTTTCTCGCTCCCTTACTTGCGCCGCGCCGCCATAAGCGGATCGCGGCATAGGCGCGCCATGGCCTCAGATGTTCCAAGGTCTCGCCCTTGCGGCCGAGGGCGTTGATCAAAGCGATGTCGGTGGGCGGATAGGCGTCGGGGTCGCCGAGGGCGCGCATGGCGACATACTCGATGGTCCAGGGCCCAATGCCTGGAATTTCCGCGAGCGCGGCGCGCCCGGCGCTGATCGCGCCCCGCGCCAGCGGGAGCGTCCCTTGAGCCGTCGCACACGCAATCATGTGCAAGGTCTCCGCGCGCTTCTTCGGCAAACCAATCGCGGCAATGCGCGCGGCGCCCGCGTCCGCCAGGGCGTCGGCGCTCGGAAATGCTTGGGTTAGCGCATCAGGCCCCCGTTCGAGGCAATCGCCGAATTTCGCCACCAGCCGCTCAGTCAGCGTGCGCGCGCCAGCTACGGTGATTTGCTGGCCAAGAACGGCGCGGATCACACACTCGAAGCCGTCAAGCATGCCCGGCACGCGCACGCCCGGCTCGCGTCTTACGTCCTTCTTCAGCTCTGGATCGGCGGCGAGCACGCCGTCCACAGCACTCATCTCGGCATCCAGATCGAGCGCCCCACGCACATTGGCGACCAACGGGCGCAAATGCGGTGCGAGATTCTCCGACAGCGTGAGCTGCAGTCCTTTCTGGCTCAGGCCGATTTCAATCCAGCCCAAAACTCCACCCAATTTGAGCACGCGCGCGTAGGTGCGCCGGTCGCAGCGCTCAACACCGGAGAGCGCACGCATGCGGTAGAAATCGAGCACAGGCGCTAAATTGTAATCTCCCCGCGGCGACAGGGTTACCGTGACGGTTTCCCCGCGTGCGATCGCCTTGCGGCCGCGCATTTTCGTGGGCGGCGCGCCATAGCGCTCCTTCATGGTCGCGTTGAAGCGACGCAACGAGCGAAATCCGGAGGCAAACGCGATTTCCGTGACGCTCAGTCCGGTCTCGTTCAACAACCGCCGCGCCGCCAACAGGCGCCCGGTCTGGGCGATCTGGATCGGACTTGCGCCGAATTCGGCGTTCATCACGCGGCGCAGATGGCGCGATGTCACGCCAAGGTCGCCCGCCAGCGATTCAAGACCCTGTTCTTCCAAGGCGCCGGCTTCGATGCGCGCGTACGCGGCCGCCGCGAGCCGCGCCGGCGCGTCAATCGGGGCCAGTCCGGGCGCGCGTTCGGGGCGGCACAGCAGGCACGGACGAAACCCGGCCGCCTCGGCCGCCGCCGCCGATGGCCAGAACGTGCGATTGGCGCGTTTGACCAGACGCGCGGGGCAAATGCAGCGGCAATAAATGCCTGTGGAGGTCACACCGACATAGAAGCGCCCGTCGAAGCGCCGGTCCTTGGCGTCGCACGCGGCGTGGCAGATGTCGGCGTCGAGCATGGGCGGAGATTAGCCGCGATTCCGCGCCTCGTCTCGCCGGATTCGGACACCCAAGCCTCACGCCAACGGCAGATAAGGCGTGAGCTCCCCTNNTCGGCGTGAGCTGCGCGAACCACCAGCGCGTCGGCGCTCGCAAACACGCTGAGCAGCGAAGAATCCTGATTGTCGAACGGCGCGAGCGCTCCGTCCTCGTTCAGACGGGCGCGCAGATAGGTCTCGCGCGACCCATTCTTGCCAAGCGGCGCAGCGAGCCGCGCAAAACGGGGACGCACACACGCCAACGGGTCGCGCCCCAGCATGGCCTCTATGAGCGGGCGCGCGAACAAATAGGCGCACACAATCGCAGAAGCAGGATTGCCCGGCAGCCCGAGCACGCGACCTGCCGATGTCGTGGCGAACCATGTGGGTTTGCCGGGCTGCACGGCGACCTTGTCAACCGCCATCTGCGCATCGAGTCGCGCCAGTGCGCCGCGGTTGTGATCGTGCGGGCCGACAGAGGCGCCCCCGATCAAAATCAGGAGATCGCAGCGCGCCAGCGCATCCGCAACGGCGGCTGCAATCCTATCCTCCGCATCGGTGAGCGCAACGCCGCGCTCGACCTCAGCGCCCCAACGCTCGGCCAAGCCGCAAACCGCAAACGAGCCGGACTCGAACACTTGATCGTCCCGCGCCGCCGACCCTGGCGCGACGATCTCGTCGCCACCCGCAAACACAAGCACGCGCGGACGTCGCACCAGTTTCAGCGTCGCCGTCCCTGAACTCGCGGCGAGCGCTATTGCAATCGGGTCGAGGATGCGGCCGCGCTCAAGCAAATTCGCGCCGGCGGCAAAGTCGCCGCCGCGCGGACGCAAGTGGCGGCCGGGCGCAACCGATGCGCCGAGAAGGCGCCCATTCTCAACGCGCGCCTCTTCTTGGATGAGAATACCCACGGCGCCCTCTGGCGCGGGCGCCCCAGTTGAGATGCGAATGGCCTCACCCGGATTGAGCGCGCGCTCGAAACCACGCCCGGCCGCGGCTTCGCCGACAATAAAGAAGGATTCGCCCGGCTTCTCCCGGGCCAACGCGTAACCATCCATGGCGGACGCGATGAACGGCGGCTGGTCGCGCGCGGCAATCAGGGGCGCGGCGAGCACGCGGCCAAGGCATCGATCAATCGCGAGGCTCTCGTCAGCAAGTGTGCTCACGTGGCCCAACATCGCGCTGCGCGCCTCGGTTACGCTCAGCATCAGGCCGGCCGCTCATAATCGCCCGAGGCGCCGCCGGACTTTCGCACGAGCTGAACACCCTCGATGCGCATGCCGCGATCGGCGCTCTTCAGCATGTCATAGATCGTGAGCGCCGCGACGCTCGCTGCCGTCAGCGCCTCCATCTCCACGCCGGTCTTGCCGTCGGTGCGCGCCAACGCGCGAATGCGCAGGCCCGGCAGCGTTCGGTCAGGTTCTATGACCACTTGCACATGCGTGAGCGACAGCGGGTGACACATCGGGATCAATTCCGCGGCGCGTTTGGCCGCCATCACGCCTGCGATTTCCGCAACCGCGCGCACGTCGCCTTTGTTCGCGCGGCCCGACAGCGCCAGATCGAGCGTACTCTCCTGCATGCGCACGCATGCTTCGGCGACGGCCTCGCGCGCCGTGACGGCCTTGCCCGAAACATCAACCATGCGCGCGCGGCCAGCTTCATCGAAATGAGTGAGCTTGGACGCCATCTCAGCGCTCCATCAAACGCGGCATGAGCTCCACCATATTGCACGGCAAATGCCGGCTATCGAGCTGCCAGCGGATGATCTTGTCCCAGCCGTCCTTGCACGCGCCGTTCGATCCCGGCAGGCAGAAAATGAACGTGCCGCGCACAAGGCCCGCGCAGGCGCGCGACTGCAGCGTGGAGAGGCCGACGCTCTGATAAGAAACCATGTGCCATACCGACTGAAAGCCTTCGATCTCTTTCTCAAACAGCGGCCGCACCGCTTCTGGCGTGACATCACGGCCGGTCAGTCCAGTTCCGCCAGTGGTGATGATAACTTCGACGCCCGCATCCTCAATCCATGCTGTGATCGCCTCGCGTATCGAGGATGTATCGTCCTTGACCCAGTCGCGCGCCGCGAGCACATGGCCGTCGCGCACGATCCTGTCGGCCAACACACGCCCGGAAGTGTCGCTCTCTTCGTCGCGCGTATCGGAGATAGTGAGCACGGCGATGCGAACCGGCATAAAGGCCGCGGATTCGTTGAGGCGCCCGCCGGGCGGTGGGAGATCGGTCATCTGGTTTCCTTATGCCGGGCGCGGCGTGTGATATCTTGCGCCGTCGGTTCGATCCAGGCTGCGCCGGTTTCGCGCATCTCCCGCTTCCAGAACGGCGCGTCGGTTTTGAGATAATCCATCAACGCTTCCACTGCTGCAAACGCTTCGGAGCGATGAGGGGCGAGAGCCGCGACGAACACAATCGCCTCGCCGGGCGCAATGCGGCCGGTGCGGTGGACGATGCGCAGGTCCAGGAGTTTCCGCGCCTCGGCGACGCGCTCTGCGATGGCGGCGATGCGCGCCTCTGTGAATCCCGGATAATGCTCGAGTTCAAGCCAGCGGACTGCCCCGCCGCGGCATAGCCCCGTAAAGGTCGCGCACGCGCCTGCGTCTTCGCGGCCATCGCCGAGGAACATGGCGAGTTCCTGCTCCGGCGCGAACCGGTCCGGGGTGATGCGGATCTGCATTAGCGCAACAAGGCTAGCGCAGCGATCGCCAAAACGACACCCAAAGTGCGAAGAATTGCTGCTTGATCGAGTTTGGCGAGGCTGAGGCTCGCGCCGCCCAACGCGCCGGCCAGCGCCGCTAGCGCGAACCATGGGAGGTGGGCCGGCGTCGAGTTGAGCGAAGTCCACCCACCCGCCAGCCCCGCCGCCGAATTCACGACGATAAAGCATGCCGCTATCCCCGCCGCTCGCGCCGGATCGCTCCAGCGCGCGAACACAAGCAGCGGAGACAAATACACCCCGCCGCCAATGCCCGTTATGCCCGCAAGCGCGCCCAGAGCTGCGCCCACCGGCAGTGCAACCGCCAGCGGCGGCGGCTTGGTCGCCGCCACGGCGTCGAGCTTGGGCCACAACAAATAACGCAACGCCGCCGCGCCAAGGGCTGCGGCAAGGATTGGACGGTAGATCGAGGCCGGAACATCGATTCCGCCGGCAAAGAACGCCGCAGGGACCGCGGTAATGGCGAACGGCCAGAAGACGCGCGCGTCAAATCTGCCCGCGCGAACGAACACGATCGCAGCATAGCCCGCCACGACAATGTTCAGCGCGAGCGCAACCGGGCGCGCCTCTTGCGGGGCCATTCCAAAGAGCGCCATCAGCGCGACATAGGCAGAAGCGCCGCCATGGCCCACGGAGGAATAAAGCGCCGCCGCCGCTGCTATGGCGAGCGCAAGCAGCGCGATGGAATCCGCCGTCATAGTGCTCAACCGCCGCTCAGTGGAGGCATGAATGCGATTTCCCGCGCGCCTTCAAGCGATGCATCATGGGCGACCATTTCCTGGTTCACAGCTACCCGAACGCTCTGGTCGCGGAGCGCCGCGCCAAGGGCGGCGTTGTCGCGCGTCAGTAGATCGCGGAGCGCGCCGAGATCGGCGCCGCATTGCTCAAGCTCAAGCGCGGCGCAACCGGCCACATCGCGCAAGCGCCCGAAGAATAGAATGCGCGCCATCGCTTACCCACCCGTCATGGACATATGGCGCTCAACCGCCGGGGCCGCGCCAGGCGTGGAGATCGCAAAGTCATGCGCTCGAGGTTTAATAGCCATGCCGCGGCCGATGAGGCCGAGCAAGTCGGCATCAGATGCTCCTGCACGCATCGGCTCGCGGAAATCGACGTGATCGTCCTGGCCGAGGCAGAGATAGAGCCTCCCTGTGCAGGTCAGGCGCACGCGGTTGCAATCGGCGCAGAAATTGTGGCTGAGCGGTGTGATGAAGCCGAGCCGCCCGCCGGTTTCCTCAATGCGCACGTAACGCGAGGGGCCGCCGGTGGCGTCGGGAATATCCTTGAGCCGCCAGAAACTTTCCAACTCGGCTCGCACCGCGGCGAGCGAGACGAATTGATCGCTGCGGTCGCCCTCCACATCGCCAACAGGCATGGTCTCGATCAGCGAAACATCCATGCTGCGCGCGTGCGCCCATTGTATGATTCCGGGGATGTCGGCGGCGTTGTCATGTTTGAGCGCAACCACATTGAGCTTTACCTTCAGGCCGGCCTTCTGCGCGAACTCGATGCCTTCCATTACATTGGCGAGCTGATCGCGCCTCGTGATGCGCTGGAACGTCTCCCGGTCCAGCGTGTCCAACGAGACATTGACCCGCCTCACGCCAATGGCAGCCAAGTCCGCGGCAAAGCTAGAAAGGCGAGTTCCGTTCGTAGTGAGCGTCAGCTCCCCAAGCTGGCCACTCGTCAGATGGCGCGCCTGGCGGCGCAGGAATTCCATGATGTCGCGCCGCACCAAGGGTTCGCCGCCGGTGACGCGCAGTTTGCGCACCCCGGCCTCGACAAACACCGAGCATAGCCGGTCCAATTCCTCGAAACTGAGCACCTCAGCCTTGGGCAGAAAGTCCATCCGCTCTGGCATGCAATAGGTACAGCGCAGGTCGCAGCGGTCGGTCACCGAGACGCGGAGATAGGTGATCCGCCGCTGGAATTGATCCACAAGCGGGGTCACGTGCATTGCTCCGCGCCTGGCGCTACACCATGGCCATGGCCTTTGTAGCAGCGATCCTCGCAGGCGGCGCGAGCGCGCGTTTTGGCGCCGACAAGGCGTTCGCCGAAATCGCAGGCCGGCCGATGCTTGCGCACGTAGCGCGCGCGCTCGTCGGCGCGGACGCCCTGGCTGTGGCCGGCAATGGCAAAGGCGCCGCGTTGTTGCAGGCGGTTGATCTGAAGGACCCTCCCGACGCCGTACGCGGCCCGCTTGCGGGCGTGCTGGCCGCGCTCGATTGGGCGCAGAGTTTGGGCGCGGCGTGGTTGGTCACAGCGCCTTGCGACACCCCGCTCCTGCCGCGCGACTTCGCGGAACACTTGGTCTCGCGCGCCGAAGCGGCAGGCGCCGCCGCAGCGCACGCGTGCACCGACGACGGCTTGCATGCGCTGTGCGCGGCATGGCGACCATCGCTGACGGCTCGGTTGCGGGAGTATTTTTCCCGAGGCGTTCATCCTCCCGTCCGTACGCTGGCGCCGGATGCTGTGCAGGTTCATTTTCAAGATTCCGGCGCATTTCTCAACGTCAACACGCCGCAGGACTTTGCTCGCGCGTTGACGCGGCTCGACGGCAAATAGCGGAATCAAAGCGCCAGCCGCTCCAACGCGGCGCGCACATGCGGGTCGAGCCCGGCGCCGCCAGCTTTCAGGTGCGCGAGAATTTGTGCGCGCATGCGCGGATCCCAGAATTTCTTCAGATGATCGGCGACACCCGGAACTACAGCCTCCTCGCCTTGGGCGGCGAAGAACTTGCCAATCTGGTTGGCCATATAGACGAGCTTGGCGCTATCCATTGCGCACGATCCGGTCGGGCCTAGTGAAAACTTCTAGTCCATTCTCGCGTACAATCCCACAAACGCAAATGCCAGCAGCCTCGGCCGTGCGCACTGCCAGCGCTGTCGGTGCCGAAATGGCCGCCAGCACAGATGCTTTCGCGCCCGCGGCTTTTTGCACAAGCTCAATGGAGACACGGCTCGTCATCAACACGACGCCATCGGAGCAATCACGGCCTTGCCGCGCCAGCGCGCCGATAAGCTTGTCGAGCGCATTGTGGCGCCCGACATCCTCGCGCGCACATGCGATGCCTTCGGCGGGTGAGAAGAACGCGGCTGCGTGGACGGCATGGGTCTGCGCATTCAGCGCCTGGTGCGAGGATAGCGTGGCCATAGCGTCGACGATTGCCTGGGCTGGAACGCGAAACTCGGAAGTGATCGGCATACAAGGCGGCAGCGCCGCCTCAAGGCTTTCGACGCCGCACAATCCGCACCCGGCCGGGCCCGCGCGCGTGCGCCGGCGTGCGACGTGCGCATCGCGCGCGCTTTCACGGAGCCAGAGGCGGATTTCTACTCCAATAGCCCCCGCAGAGGAGGTGGTTGGCGCCACAACCTCCACCTCAAGCAAGTCCTCTCGCGCGGCGATAATGCCCTCGCTCAGCGCAAAGCCGAGCGCGAAGTCCTCAAGGTCCGCAGGACTCGCCAACATTACCGCTTCAGCAGCGCCGTCGACAACGAATGCAATCGGCGTCTCCTCCGGCAACACGCGTTCGCCTTCGCTCCATCGGCCGTCGCGGAGCCTCGCGCTTTGGGCGCGAACGACTGGCGGACGGTCGGTGCTCATTTCGCGGGCGCGGTCGCTGCGACCCGTCGGTTGCGTTCGCTCAGCGCCTCATACTCTTCTTGCCACTTTGTCGGCCCGTTGGAGGGCGACACCTGCACGGCGGTGACTTTGTACTCCGGGCAATTGGTGGCCCAGTCGGAATATTCGGTGGTGACGACGTTGGCCTGCGTGTCGGGATGGTGGAAGGTGGTGTACACGACGCCCGGGGCGACACGATCCGTCACAGTGCAGCGCAGCGTGGTTTCCCCTGCGCGGCTCGCGAGCTTAACCCAATCGCCTTCCTTGAGCCCGCGCTGCTCGGCATCGTGGGGATGGATTTCGAGCATATCCTCCTCGTGCCAAGCGACATTGGCGGTGCGCCGCGTCTGCGCCCCGACATTGTATTGCGACAGGATGCGCCCGGTTGTCAGGAGCAGTGGAAAGCGGGGGCCGGTGCGTTCGTCGGTGGGCACGTACTCGGTCAACATGAAGCGTCCGCGCCCGATCACGAATTGGCCGATGTGCATCACCGGCGTGCCCTCGGGCGCCTTCTCATTGCACGGCCATTGCACGGAGCCGAGTTCGTCGAGTCTGGTATAGCTCACGCCTGCGAAGGTGGGAGTCGTGGCGGCGATTTCGTCCATGATTTGCGAGGGATGTGCGTAAGTCATCGGATAGCCGAGCGCATTCGACAGCAATTGCGTTATCTCCCAGTCAGCATAGCCGTTCTTGGGCCGCATAACCCGCCGCACGCGTTGGATGCGCCGCTCGGCATTGGTGAAGGTGCCGTCTTTCTCCAGGAAGGTGGAGCCTGGAAGGAACACATGCGCGTAATTGGCGGTCTCGTTGAGGAAGAGATCGTGCACGATCACGCACTCCATCGCCGCGAGGCCTTCAGCGACGTGCTTGGTGTTCGGGTCGGACTGGAGAATATCCTCGCCCTGGATGTAGATGCCCTTGAAGCTGCCATCGATGGCCGCATCGAGCATGTTGGGGATGCGCAGCCCCGGCTCGGGATCGAGCTTCACCTTCCACAAACTCTCAAACACCGCGCGCGCCGCATCGTCGGAGACGTGGCGATAGCCGGAAAATTCGTGCGGGAACGAACCCATGTCGCAGGCGCCCTGCACGTTATTCTGCCCACGCAGCGGATTTACGCCCACACCTGGACGGCCGAGATTGCCTGTCGCCATGGCCAGATTGGCTATCGCCATCACGGTCGTCGTGCCTTGGCTGTGCTCGGTGACGCCAAGTCCATAATAGATCGCGCCATTGCCCCCGGTTGCATAGAGCCGCGCGGCGGCGCGCACATCGGCGGCCGCCACGCCGGTGGCCTGCGCCAACGTTTCCGGCGACCAGCGCTCTTCGGCGACGAACGCCGCCCAATGCTCATAGGCTTCCCAATCGCAGCGCTCGCGCACGAACGCCTCATTGGCCAGGCCCTCGGTGACGATTACGTGTGCGAGTGCGGTCAGCACGGCGACGTTCGTACCGGGCAAAAGCGGCAAATGGTGCGCGGCTTCTACATGGGGGGTGCGAACAAGATCGATGCGGCGCGGGTCGACCACAATGAGCTTCGCCCCTTCACGCAGGCGCTTTTTCATGCGCGAGGCGAATACCGGGTGCGCGTCTGTGGGGTTCGCGCCGATCAAGATGATGACGTCCGTCTGCTCGACGGAGTCGAAATCCTGCGTGCCGGCGGAGGTGCCAAACGTGGTCTTCAATCCGTAGCCAGTCGGCGAGTGACATACGCGCGCGCAGGTATCGACGTTGTTGACGCCAAAGCCCGCCCGCACCAATTTCTGCACGAGATAAGTTTCCTCGTTGGTGCAGCGCGAGGAGGTAACGCCGCCAACCGCGCCCTTGCCATACTTGGCCTGGATGCGCTTCAGTTCAGACGCTGAATAGGCGATTGCTTCTTCCCAGCTCACCTCACGCCAGGGATCGCTGATTTTGGCGCGGATCATGGGCTTTAAGATGCGTTCCTTGTGCGTGGCGTAACCCCACGCAAATCGCCCTTTGACGCACGAGTGCCCGCGATTGGCCTTGCCATCCTTGTGAGGAACCATGCGCACGACCTCTTCGCCGCGCATCTCGGCTTTGAACGAGCAGCCAACGCCGCAATAGGCGCAAGTGGTGACCACCGAATGCTCGGGCGTGCCGATCTCGATCAGCGATTTCTCCGAGAGCGTCGCGGTCGGGCACGCTTGCACGCAGGCGCCGCAGGACACGCATTCGCTGTCGAAAAAACTCTCGTTCGCGCCGGCTACAACTTTGGAGTCAAAGCCGCGCCCATCGATGGTCAGCGCGAACGTGCCCTGCACCTCCTCGCACGCGCGCACGCAGCGCGAGCAGGCGATGCATTTCGAGCCATCGAAGGTGAAATAAGGATTGCTCTCGTCCTTGGGCGCGTCGAGGTGATTTTCCCCCGCATAGCCGTAGCGCACTTCGCGCAAGCCGACGGCGCCGGCCATGTCCTGCAATTCGCAATCGCCATTGGTCGGGCAGGTCAAGCAGTCGAGCGGATGGTCGGATATGTAGAGTTCCATCACGCCGCGGCGCAAATCTTTCAAAAGCGGCGTTTGCGTCGCTACGCGCATGCCCGGGGAAACCGGCGTCGTGCACGAGGCGGGCGTTCCCGGCCGCCCTTCGATCTCCACCAGGCACAGCCGGCACGAGCCGAACGCTTCGAGCATGTCGCTGGCGCAAAGCTTCGGCACGCCGATGCCTGCCTCGCGCGCCGCGCGCATGATCGAAGTTCCAGCGGGAACGGTGACCGCACGCCCATCGATCTCGAGCGTGACGCTTTGAGCCGAAGCTTTTGCCGGCGTGCCGTAGTCGAGTTCGTGGACAAGGGTCATGGCCTAGCTGCCTTACCGCCACTATGCGCCCCATCGCGACGAAAATCCTCAGGGAAATACCGCAGAGCGCTGAGCACCGGATATGGGGTAAACCCGCCCAGCGCGCAGAGCGAGCCTAGTTTCAGCGTGCGGCAGAGATCCTGCAGAAGCGCGATATTGGCATCGCGCTTTTCGCCTGCGACGATGCGGTCGATCACTTCCTGGCCACGCACCGAGCCGATGCGGCAGGGCGTGCACTTGCCGCAGCTCTCGATGGCGCAAAATTCCATGGCGAAACGCGCCTGCGCGGCCATGTCGACACTGTCGTCAAAAACCACAATGCCGCCATGGCCTATGAGACCGTCCTTTGCCGCGAAGGCCTCGTAATCGTAGGGCGTTTCAAAGAGCGCCGGTGGGAAATAGGCGCCGAGCGGCCCCCCGCACTGCACCGCGCGCACCGGGCGGCCGCTTGCGCTTCCTCCGCCGATATCGTTGACGATCTGGCCAAGCGTGAGCCCGAACGGCGTCTCATAGAGGCCCGGGCGTTTCACGTTACCCGCGAGTTGAAGCGGCATGGTCCCACGCGAGCGGCCAAAGCCGATTTCCGCATAAGCTTTGGCGCCGTGGGTCATGATCCAAGGGGCGGTTGCGAGTGTCAGCACGTTGTTGATCACGGTAGGCTTGCCGAACAGACCTTGATGCACCGGCAGCGGCGGCTTGGCGCGCACCTGGCCGCGCTTGCCTTCCAGACTCTCGAGTAGCGCAGTCTCTTCCCCGCACACATAAGCGCCGGCGCCGATGCGCAATTCGATATCGAACGGATGGTTCGGCCCAAAGGCATGAGGCCCTAGCCCGCCGGTCGCACGCACGGCCGCGAGCACCTTGGCGAAAGTCGCGTTGGCGTGGGGGTATTCCGAGCGCGAATAGATGTAGGCCTGTGAAGCGCCGATGGCGAAGGCCGCGATGGCCATGCCCTCGATTAGCGCCATTGGGTCGCCTTCCATGATCATGCGATCAGCGAAGGTCCCGCTGTCGCCTTCATCGGCGTTGCACACGACGTATTTTGCGCTCGCCTGCGCCTCGGCTGCCCCCTTCCATTTGACGCCAGCGGGAAAACCGGCGCCACCGCGACCGCGCAGACCGGACGCGATGATCTCCTCGATGGTGGCTTGCCAGCCCATCTCAAGCGCACGCTTCAACCCCCTGAGGCCGCCATAGGCGACATAATCTTCGACCGAAAGCGGATCGACCACGCCACAGCGCGCAAACGTGATCCGCTTCTGGCCAGCCATCCATGGGTGTTCTTCAACGCGGCCTATTGAGAGAGCGTGCGCGCCGCCGTTCAACATGCCGGCGTTCAGCAAGGCTGGAACCTCGCCCGCGCCGACTGGGCCGTAACCTACTCGCCCGCCTACAGTGTCTATTTCGATCAGGGGCTCAAGCCAGGCCATACCCCGCGAGCCGGTGCGGACGATTTCGCCGCCGGCGTTCCTCAAGGCGCCGGCGACGGCATCCGCGCCGAGCGCGATCGCCAGCGCGTCGCCCGGAACAAAGACGCGGCTCATCGCAACGCCTCGATTTCGGCGATCAAGCGAGCGGGCTCAATACGCGCGCTTGGCGCGTTATTGACCATAGCCGCGGGCGCCGCTGCGCACAGGCCAAGGCAATAGACCGGCTCAATGGTCACCGAACGGTCGCCGCTGGTCTCACCCCAGCCGAGCTTGAAATGTGCTAACACCGCTTCCGCCGCCTCGCGCCCGCCCATCGCCTGGCAGGCCTCGGCACGACAGAGCTTGACCACCACCTCGCCTGCCGGCTCGCGTCGGAAGTCATGGTAGAAGCTGATCACGCCGTGCACTTCCGCGCGTGAGAGATTGAGCTTGGACGCCAGATACTGGGTCGCCTCAGCGGCGACACAGCCGAACTCAGCCTGCAGCGCGTGCAAAATAGGCAATAGCTGATCTTGGGTCGGCAAAAAGGCGGCCAAGACACGATCTGCGGCGACGCTGTCCCAGGCTTTGTGCATGCCAAATTCTAATCCGATTGGCCGCAACCGGCTCGGAAGCATGCATAGGCGAATATTTGCGCCTGTGAAAGCAGGTCGTTGTCCGCCGCCCGGGATCGTCAACTCAGGCGGCTTCGAGCATTTCCAGCGCGCCTCGGTCGCGCAACAACACCCGACGTGAGCGAGGCAACTCGATGGCGTGGTCGCGCTCCATTTGCGTAAAGGCGCGCGAGACGGTCTCGATCGTCAACGCCAGATAATCGGCAATATCGGCGCGCGACATCGGCAGGTCGATCTCGCCTCCTTGGCCGCCTCGGTCAGCCAATTGGAGCAGGAATGCGGCCACCTTTTCACTCGCCCCCTTGCGGCCGAGCAGAAGCGCGTGCGCTTGCGCATCGCGCAAATGTCGTTGCATCAGCGAGATAAAGCCGCTGGCAGCGCTCGCGTCCGTCGCGGTAGTCGCGTCAATAAGCGAACGGCGCACAAGGGCAATTTCGGAATCGCTCACGGCCTCGGCGGAAAGCGAGTGCATCGCGCCCGCCTCAAGACCAAACACGTCTCCAACAGTGTGAAACGCCAGAATTTGCCTCCTGCCGCCATTGCTGAAGCAGGTGCTTCGCACCGCGCCGGACACAACGCGGTAGAGATAGGTGGCGGGCTCACCTTCGCCGAAAATCTCCTCGTTGCGGTGGAAACGCACGTGCGCCCCTTGCAGCACTAGGCCTGGCCCTAAGGCGATCGCCCCGGACACTCTGTGAGACGCTGCGGGGTGGAAAGTACTAGCGCGAGCTTCTATCATGGCGCGGGCTCCCTTACCGGTTAGAGGTAGGGCGGCGCCGGGATCCCGGATAACCAGGGGCATCGCTTAAGGAACATTCCTGAGAGAGGCCGCGCGCGCTTGGCTGGGCGCGACGCGCGACTAACATGAGGCGATGCGAATGCAGGCAATGACGCGGCGGCTGCGGACCCTAGCGGATCAACGCCCACGGGTTGTCGCCTATTGCGCGGCTGCACTCGCGGTTCTTGCCGTGTTGGCGCTGTGGGTCATTTTCCGCGCATTTACCCCGGGCGTCTCGCTCCTGAACTGGCTGTCGCCAGCAGCTTGCGCGGTCGCGCTTCTGGGCGGCCTCGGGCCTGGGCTCGCGGCAACAACGCTGGGGCTCGCAATCGCTTCGGCGGCAGCGCCCGAAGAAAGCGGTGGCGCGCTGTATATTTTCGCCTCGAGCGGAATTGCTGTTTCCGTACTCGGAGAGTTCGTGCGCCGCCTTCGCCGCCGCCATCACCGCATGGACCTGGCGTTGGCCGAACGCGAAGCCCATCTCGGCTCCATCTACGACACCGCGCCAGATGGGCTGATCGTTATCGACGAAGCCGGCTTTATCCGCTCCTTCAGTGCGGGCGCCGAGCGCATTTTTGGCTGGTCCGCCGCCGAGACGCTTGGACGCAATGTGAGCATGTTGATGCCCACGCCAGATCGGGAATCGCACAACAATTATCTTGGCCGCTATCTGCAATCAGGAGAGCGGCGCATCATCGGCATCGGCAGGATCGTCGTCGGCGAACGCAAGGACGGATCGACGTTTCCAATGGAGCTCGCCATCGGCGAAATCCGATCCGAGCGCGGCCGCGCGTTCACCGGCTTCGTGCGCGACATAACCGAGCGCCAGGCGACCAAAGCCAGGCTGCAGGAATTGCAGGCTGAGTT
>CXWL01119498.1_pt1 | contig 19672 bp, 12 predicted proteins | sample 590931 | NCBI WGS metagenome assembly CXWL01 (sample SAMEA3498368, study PRJEB10139) | groundwater metagenome | biome: water well; material: biofilm material | place: Germany | collected 2015-04-27 | reverse complement strand
GTACTTTTTGCTTCCGGAAATGGTTCAAATGCCGAAAATATTATAGCTCATTTTGAGAAGTTGGGTCAAGGAACTGTAGTCGGCATGTTCACAAACAATTCACATGCCAAAGTGATTGATCGAGCAAAAAAATATAATGTTCCCACTTATGTTTTCAGCAAAACCGAGCTTTCAGACGATACAGTTTTAAATAACTTACAAGAATTACAACCCGATTTAATTGTTTTGGCTGGTTTCTTATTGAAATTCCCGGTTCATATCATAAATGAGTTTCCAAATAAAGTCATAAATATTCATCCGGCTTTGTTACCAAATTATGGTGGAAAAGGAATGTACGGAATGAACGTGCACAACGCCGTTATAGAAAATAAAGAAAAAGAAACCGGAATTACCATTCATTATGTGAACGAACATTTTGATGAAGGTGAATTTATTTTTCAAGCCAACGTAAATATTGAAAATTGTACTTCAGCGGAAGAAATCGCACAAAAAATCCACGAATTGGAAATGGAGCATTTTCCGAAAGTGATTGAAAAATTAATATAATAAATATAAATGTCATATCAAGTTCACATATACACAGACGGCGCTGCCAAAGGAAATCCCGGTCCAGGTGGTTATGGTGTGGTGATGGAAATGGTAGGTACACCATATAAAAAAGAATTTTTTGAAGGATTTCGACACACTACAAATAATCGAATGGAATTATTAGCAGTAATTGTAGGTTTAGAAAAATTGAAAGCACCTAAAACGTCCGTTCTAGTGGTTTCTGATTCTAAATATGTGGTGGATTCTGTAGAAAAAGGTTGGGTTTTTGGTTGGGAGAAAAAATACTTCAAAGACAGAAAAAACCCCGATTTATGGATGCGATTTCTAAAAATTTACCGCCAACATAACGTGAAATTCATGTGGATTAAAGGTCATAATAACCATCCACAAAATGAACGTTGCGATGAATTAGCCGTTATGGCATCACAACAAAAAAATCTAAACATCGATACTTTTTACGAAACGGAAGAACAAAAGTTAATGTAAAATGATACTTTCAAAAACACTTAGCGCTAATTACAATATATTCAAGCAAAGTTTAATTGCTGTTGTTTCCGTAATTATTGTCGCAAGTGGTTGTTATGTTTTTGATGATTTTTTAGGTTATAAAGTTGTCGCTTTTATATTATTAATGGCGGTTTCCATTTTAGCGATGATTTTTGAAATTGTTCCCGTTTTAATTGCCGCCACACTTAGTGCTTTAATTTGGAATTTCTTTTTTATTAGCCCAATTTATACTTTTCATATCGGTAATTCAGAAGACATGCTGATGTTTTTAATGTATTTTTTAGTGGCTTTTGTAAACGCCGTTTTGACGTTTAAAATCAAAAAAATAGAGAAGAAAGCAAGAGAAAAAGAAGAAAAAGAAAAAACTTTAAAGTTATACAATACACTTTTAAATTCGCTGTCGCACGAATTAAGAACGCCTATTTCAGCTATAATTGGTTCGGTGGATATTCTTCAAGAATCGGATGCGAAATTAACTTCGGAAAACAGAAAATCTTTATTAAACGAAATTGAAATTGCCGGTTTAAAACTTAATGATCAAGTCGAAAATTTGTTAAATATGAGTCGACTCGAATCAGGAATTTTGAAACTAAAAATGGATTGGTGCGACTTAAATGAACAAATCCGATTGGTGATTCAAAATCATTTTTTATCGAATCCAAGAATCATTTTTAAAGACGAAGAGAACTTCCCAATCTGTAAATTAGACATCGGTATTTTTGAACAAATTCTAATCAATTTAATCAGAAACGCTCTTTTTTATACGGCTGAAAATTGTACGGTTACGATTTCTATGAAATTAGCAGATGATATTTTAGTTGTCACTGTTGAAGATAACGGATTAGGAATTCCAGAAGAACATATTCATCAAATCTTTGATAAATTTTATAGAGTGCCGCAGACTATAACTGGCGGAACAGGTTTAGGTTTATCGATTGTAAAAGGTTTTGTGGAAGCACACAACGGAACAATTGAAGTAAAAAATAATATTCCGAATGGATTAAAATTCGATATTTTTGTACCAGTTGAAATTACGTACGTAAACCAGTTGAAAAATGAATAAGGCCGAAATACTTGTCATTGATGACGAAGCGCAAATTAGAAAATTACTCGAAATTACTTTGGAGAGTAACGACTTTAAAGTGATTCAAGCAGAAACTGGTAAGCAAGGTGTTTTGTTAGCGGCCAATCATGCGCCCGATTTAATTTTGTTAGATTTAGGTTTGCCCGATAAAAGCGGACACGAAATTTTAAAAGAATTAAGAAGTTGGTATACGAAATCTATAATCATTCTTTCGGTTATTGATCAAGAAGAAGATATTGTGAAAGCTTTAGACAATGGTGCTACTGATTACTTAACGAAACCTTTTAGAAGTGCCGAATTAATGGCGAGAATTCGTGCTGCCATAAGAAGAAATTCTTCTGAAAATAATGCCGTAATTTCTCAGTTTAACGATTTGGAAATCGATGTCGTTTCTCGAACAGTGAAAAGAAACAACGAATTCTTGAAATTGACTTCTACAGAATTTAATCTACTTGCACTTTTCATTAAAAACGAAGGCCGAGTGCTCACACATCAATATATTTTAAAAGAAATTTGGGGCGTTGGTTCTCAAACCGAAACGCAATATTTACGTGTATTCGTAGGAACACTTCGCAAAAAAATTGAAGAAAACCCAAATCAACCTGAACATATTATTACCGAAAGTGGTGTAGGTTATCGTTTTCAATAATTTTCGCCACGAATTCTCGAATTATTTATTAAATGAAAAAGTTTAATCGACGAAGTCGATTAATAATTCGAATTTTTAAAATCAAAAACAAAGCAAGGAAAGAGAAATTCGAGAATTCGTGGCAAAAAAAAATTTTTCGCGGCTAAAATCTCTCAATACATCTTTATATTTTCTTTATACCAAGCCTTCGTTTCTTTATATTTTACCAATAGCTTTCCGCCGAACTTTGTACCATAAATTTTTAACAATATTATGGAAGCAAAAAACGGTCTATCAAATAAAGTCACAGCAGCAACTTTATTAGTAGCATTAGGAATTATTTACGGGGATATCGGTACGAGTCCGCTCTACGCATTAAAAGCTGTTATTGGAACAAGAAAAATTGATGAAATTTTAGTTTATGGTGGACTTTCAGCCATTTTTTGGACACTGATTTTACAGACTTCAATTAAATACATTTGGCTAACTTTAAAAGCCGATAATAATGGTGAAGGTGGAATTTTCTCCTTGTATGCTTTAGTAAAACGATATGGAAAAAAATTAGTCATTCCTGCCGTATTAGGAGCCACTACGCTTTTAGCAGACGGAATTATTACACCGCCAATTTCTGTAGCTTCTGCCGTGGAAGGTTTAGGAATGGTTAATGGATTAGAAGGCATAATTGTAGCTGGAAACAATGTTGTTGTAGGTTTGGTCGTTGTAATTTTATCGTTACTTTTCTTTTTTCAACGTTTCGGAACGCAAGTTATTGGAAAGTTTTTCGGACCAATTATGGCGGTTTGGTTTAGTATGTTATTGGTAGTCGGAATTAGCCAAATTTTTCTACATCCAGATATTTTAAAAGCCTTAAATCCGTATTATGCGTATGAAATGCTAACGCAATATCCAAAAGGTTTTTGGTTATTAGGTTCTGTGTTTTTATGTACAACTGGAGCAGAAGCGTTATATTCTGATTTAGGTCATTGTGGAATTAAAAATATTCGCATCAGTTGGATTTTCGTAAAAATAAGTTTAGTAGCCTGTTATTTAGGTCAAGCCGCTTGGTTAATGCATCAAAATGAAGACTTTTTAAATGGTAGGAATCCATTTTTCGAAATCATGCCAGATTGGTTTTTATTACCAAGTATAATTATTGCCACTTTAGCAACGGTTATTGCTTCGCAAGCTTTAATTAGCGGAAGTTATACCTTAATTAATGAAGCCATCAACTTAAATTTCTGGCCAAGAGTTGCGGTGCGTCAACCTTCAGAATTAAAAGGACAAATTTATATTCCAAGTGTCAACAACGTACTTTGGTTTGGTTGTGTTTTAATGATTTTATACTTCCGATCTTCAGAACATATGGAAGCTGCGTATGGTTTTTCAATTACGATTACCATGATGATGACGACATTATTATTAGGTTACTTTTTAAGATTTAGAATGAAATGGAATAAATATGCGGTTTTTCTAGTAGTTGGATTATTCGCCATTGTTGAATCTTCATTTTTTGTAGCGAATGTGGCAAAAATTAAAGAAAGATGGATGTTTTTGTTTTTCGAATTGGGAATTTTCATGATTATGTACATTTGGTTTAATGCCAGAAAAATTCATAACCGATTTACCAAATTTACGGAACTAGGAAAATACAGTAATCAATTAGCAGAATTAAGTGAAGATGATAACATTCCAAAATTCGCGACGCATTTAATTTATCTTTCTAAAGCAGATAGAAGACATCATGTGGAAGAAAAAATTATCAAATCTATTTTTTCTAAAAACCCGAAACGAGCAGATGTGTATTGGTTTTTACATCTAAATAGAACCAACGAACCTTACACTTTGAGTTATAATGTTTCCGAATTAATTGACGATAAAGTGATTAAAGTCAACATTAATGTTGGATTCCGAATTCAGCCTAAAACCGAATTATATTTCAAAAAAATTGTGCAAGAATTAGTCGCGAATAAAGAATTGAACTTACACATTCGACCTGATGGTTCTACGAAATATAATGACGAACCCGATTTCAAATTCGTTGTCATTGAAAAATATCTTTCTGTTGAAAATGAATTTAAAATCAACGACAGCTTATTATTAAACAGTTATAAATACTTGAAAAGTTTTGGCATTAGCGATGAAAAAGCTTTCGGTTTGGATAAAAGTGATATAGTTGTTGAACACGTGCCTTTATTATATCAACCGATTTCAAAAATTGATTTAACACGAGAAGAATATGAACACAGATAAATCGAAAATAGTATATGATAAATTAGATGAAGTTGAAAATAAAAAAGTCAAACTTCATTTGGTAAACCATAAAATCAAAACCGGTTTTTTAATTGGTTTCTTTCATGGTGATAAAGAATTTATCGAACGATGGATTTTTCAAGAAGCAGAAGAACTCATTTTTAATCCTGAAGAAGGCGAAATAATAAATAACAAAGACATCTTAGAAGTTTTCTTTTTTGATGATAACTCTCAAATAATTTTTTAAAATGAATAAAATAATAATTTCTACACTAGTCCTTTTTGCGTCACTTTTTTCAAACGCACAAACCGAAACGGATTCTATTAAAAAGAAAATTCCATTTGAAAACTACAACACCACTTGGATAAATGGGCAAAATCGACAAAAAGATTTTCCATTAGTTTTGAAAGATAAAAATGGCGAAACTATCTTGACAGGTGTGGTTTATTTAGACGGACATTTCAATTATAATTTCGCACAACCAAAAGACAATACTCAAACTATTTCTGCAGTTACGGCAAGAAGTAATGAGTTTAGTTTGGCTTTGGCGAGTATTGGTATCGAATCGAATTATAAAAATACAATTGGACGTTTGTGGTTGCAAACCGGAAGCATGTTGAATATTATTCAAGAAACAGATGGTTCGGTAAATAGAGGAAGAAATACGAGTACAGGAAATTTAAAATTCATTAGAGAAGCTGCAGCCGGTTATCATTTTGATGTGAATTATGGTTTGAATGTGGAGATGGGAATTTTTATGAGTTATATTGGTTTGGAAAGTTATTTAACACAAGAAAACTGGAGTTACCAAAGAAGTATGGTTTGTGAATTCACGCCGTTCTATTTTCAAGGAGCGCGTGTACAATATTATCCAACAAAAAATTACAGAACGGAATTCTGGGTTTTAAATGGTTGGCAAAGCTATAATAGTTGGGGAAATCATCCCGGATTTGGAAATTCGAATTATTACCGTCCGAATGAAAATTTACAATTAGTAGCCAATTTCTATTACGGAAAAGACAGTAAAAGTGGTACGCCAGAATTATCAAACATCATGCGTTTTCATCATGATAATAGTATTGTCTATAGATATTTTAAAACAGAAAACAAAAAAAGAGGTTTGTCTCAAGCGGCTTTTAGTTTGAATAATCATTATGGATTTCAACAAGGTGATGGCGTAAAATCTAAAGATAATTTTATGGCAGGAACTTCTTTGGTGAACCGATTATGGTTTAATGATAACAAAATCGGACTAACAACTCGTTTCGATTATGTGACGAATCCTGGAGGATATTTGTCTTTTAATCCGGCACAATCTGGAAGTATTCCTAACGATTATGAAGTGGCGATTTCAAACGGAGAAAAATTAAATATGAAACAACTAAGCGCGACATTAGATTTTATGCCGAGTGATTTTGTAACGTTTAGAATTGAATATGCCTACAGAAATGCAAGTATTCCGTATTTCGCAGGAAGTGGTGGAACAACTTCTCAAACCGGATTTTCAAACGATGTGTTAGATCCAACTTGGAAAGCAGATTTAGTCAAAAATGAAAACAGAATTATTTTAGCCGTAAATTTTAGATTGTAATTAAATAAAAAAGACTTGACAGGTTATAAATCTGTCAGGTCTTTTATTTTATCGGTTCAGCCCAATCTGAATTTCTTATTAAAATTATTCCTTGAGCATAGTCTGTTGTTGACGTGTTTTTAGCGGTAATTTTCATACCAGAAAACAGACTTAACAAACCAGTACTTTTAATTAGTCTTACTGATTTTTTGTAAGGTGATTTTTGTTGGTTTATATCAAAAAAAGTATTGGTGTTTTGATTGGTTACATTTTTTAAATCGCTAATTCCGTAGTGATAAAGTAAAAAAGTATTGTCACAAGAAACACCTGTTTTTGTGTGTTCTTTATCACTTTTTAAAAAGAAAGGTAAATATTTAGAAGGAGCAGCCATGTAACTATCTAAATATCTAGATATAATTGTATAGGTTTTGTTTTTAAGTGGCGAATTTTGATTTTGCATCAATGCTCCAAAATCTTTCTTGTCATTCATTTCTTTTTGTAAAACATGTGCTTCACCAAAATAGCCATAAATTTTTTGCCCTTTAAAGTTGTATCTTTTATATAAATCATTGAAATTTAAAAACATTATATCTTCTCTAGCAGTAGTTTTATAATCAATAATATTTTTTCTAATATGCTCAATATCTAGTGCATAATTTTTATTTGTTGCATTTAAATTTATGGATGAAACAAGTTTTGGTAATTTATCTTTTATCCATTCTAAAAATAAATTCTCCTCTTTTGGAAAGTCAGATGAAAGATGTAATTTACTTAATAGTGTTTTTAAGTGGTTTTTGGTAACTTCTATATTTTGAATTTTATCAATTCCGTAAACTTTAATTTGTGAATTTTCAGGATTTACCTCGTTCAATTTATAAATTTGAATCCATTTATTTTTGTAATCAAGATTGTTATGCCCGTGATAAATTATCCAACTATTTAAAACATAGTCAATTAATTTCTCATTTCCGCTTTTTAAATATTCATTCAGAAAATACGCTTGACTAAAATCAATTTCTGCTAAATGAATTTTCATTCCTGCCTTTTTATTGAAATATTTGATGAGTTCAAAATCAATCTTCGTTGTTTCTTTTATGCCGTGAAATTCTCCATAAAGGAATAGGTCATTTGTTTTTAAATAATGATCCAAATTTCTAAAAGTTAAATTTTCATTCTGATTAACCGACTCCAATAAATTTTTATTGTCTTCCCAATATTGATTATATTCTTCACCTGAATAATTGTCATATTTTTTGACGGTGAAACTATAAAGTAAACATAAAAGTAAAGTGATGCTTAAGTATTTTATTCCTTTTAAAAGCCTGTTTTTCAATGAGATAATTTTTGGTTAAAATTACGACTAACAATTTTACAATAAAAAAGGGTTACTATATTTTAGTAGCCCTTTTTATATAATTTATTCTTCTTCGCTTAAAGCATTCCAGCCTCTCGCTTTTAGTTCAATTTTTGTGTTGGCACGAGTTACCAAATGCATCCCTTCACTTTCAGCAACCATATGACCAATGATAGTGAAGTTTGGATTGTGTTTTATTTTTTCGAAATCTTCCATTTTAATCGTGAAAAGCAATTCGTAGTCTTCACCACCATTTAAAGCGATAGTTGTAATATCGACGTTAAATTCTTCACACACATTTATTAATTGTGGATCAACTGGAATTTTTTCTTCGTATAAATTACAACCTAATTTACTTTGCTTGCAAATATGCATCACTTCAGACGATAATCCGTCCGAAATATCAATCATAGCAGTAGGTTTAATTTCTAATTTTTCTAATAATTCTTTCACGTCATTTCTCGCTTCTGGCTTCAATTGACGTTCAATTAAATACGTGTAATCATCTAAAATGGGTTGGTTATTTGGGTTAACCTGAAATACTTGTTTTTCTCTTTCTAAAACTTGTAATCCCATATAAGCCGCACCTAAATCGCCAGAAACCACTAATAAATCGGTTTGTTGTGCGCCATTTCTATATGCGATTTCATCTAAATTCGCTTCGCCAATTGCGGTAATACTTATGATTAATCCTTTTTGAGAAGAAGTCGTATCGCCACCAATCACATCAACATTATACGCATTGGCTGCTAAAGTAATTCCTGCAAAAAGTTCTTCCATTGCTTCTAATGGAAAACGATTCGAAACCGCTACCGAAACAGTAACCTGAGTTGGTGTGGCATTCATCGCACAAATATCAGAAACATTAGCTACAATAGCTTTGTAACCCAAGTGTTTCAAAGGCATGTAGCTTAAATCGAAGTGTACACCTTCTACCAATAAATCGGTAGAAACGATTACTTTTTTATCCTTAAAATCTAAAACAGCGGCATCATCACCAATACTTTTAAGGGTACTTTCTTGATTAATTTTGAAATGTTTGGTTAAATGTTCAATTAATCCGAATTCGCCTAAACTGGCAATGCTGGTTGTTTTCTGATCTTTATTTTCTAACATGGAAATTTATTTTTTACAAAGATAGTTTTTAATGATAATTTTTCGTCAGTTCGAGTGATTTTCGTTAGAAAATCGTATCGAGAACAAGAAAAATTTCATTAAAAAGATTCTCGATACATTTTTGTTCCGCTTAACGGCACAAAAAACACTCGAATTGACGTTTTTAATAATTGTACCCAATTGATTTCTAAATCTTATTTATCTAATTCTTTTAGTTTTTCAAAAATCAAATTAGTTTCATACCCTTTACGAAGTAGAAAATCGACGAATTTTTTATTTTTCTTTTGACCTTTTCGTTCTTTGATGGCATCCCAGTTTTTTTGGGCAAGATTATGAAAGTTTTCTAAGTATATTTCGTTTGGAATTTCAAGTAGAGCCAAGTCGATATTTCTTTTAGATATTTCTCTGAATTTTAACTCTTGAACAATTCTGATTTTTCCCCAGCCTTTATAGTTGTGTTTGCCTCGGGTAAAACTTTTGGCAAAACGTTCTTCATCGATGTATTTGTTTTCGATAAGATGAATGATAATTTTCTCTTTTATCTCTGGAATTAGTGTCAGATTGTGAAGTTTTTGTTCCACTTCTTTATGACAACGGTCTTGGTAAGAGCAGTAATACTCTAGTTTTTTAATGACCTCATTTGTAGTAAGTTCAGTGTTTTTAGGTATTTCCAATTTATTAACAATTTATTTATGTAAATATTCTGCAAAACTACGTATATTGTTATAATTTTGTATAAATTTGTCGCCCTTTGTTTAAAAACGACTGAGGATTAGTTAAAATACGGAAAAAAAATTAAACGAATTGCGTGGTTTTTTTCTCTACAGAAAATGACTAGGCTAATATAATAAAAAAACCCCCACATTATGAAACGAATACTACTACTATTAACTTTTTTATGCTCAGTTTTAAGCTGGGGGCAGGTTACTATTTTTTCTGAAACTATGGGAAATTCAGGAGGAACCGTTACTATTGCCGCTTATGAGGCTGCAAATGGATTTGATAATGATGCTTATACTATGACCAACGGGGCGGCAACAAACCCTGCGGATATTAGAACAAGTAGTGCCTCTACTGGTTCTGCGTTGTCAAATGTTTTTTTTACAACCACAAGTGGTCAGTATGGTTTTGCCATTGAAGGTGTTGATGCTTCAACATATACAGCATTAACATTGGACTATCTTTATAGAAAAGAATCTGCTTCAGCTCATGCAACTTTTGCTGTTGAGTTTTGGAATGGGTCGAGTTGGGTTAGTTTGGCTGCTACTTCTGCCACTTTATTTAATGAAGCCGCTGGTGCTGGCGCTAATTGGTATGCTGCAAAACAACTTAGTTTACCTGCTGCTGCTCAAATTAATGGTTTAAAAATCAGATTTTTAAAATCTGGAACAAATTCAATAAGGATTGATGATATTGTACTTAAAGGAACTTCAATAAGTCCATCATTAAGTGCCTCGGCTCTAACTACTTTTGGAAGTCAATGTGTTGGAGGAACTTACGGTCCAAATTCTTTTACCATAACTGGTTCTTCTTTAAATGGTAGTGATGTTACGGTTGGGGGTTTAACAGGATACACCTACTGCACAACGGCTGGAGGGACTTATGTTTCGCCATTGGTTTTATCACCGGTTGGAGCCACTCTTTCACAACAAATTTTTGTTAAATTCAGTCCTGTGGCTGCGATTTCTTATAATGGTAATATTCCAATTTCTGGTGGTGGAGCTACTGCGATTAATGTAGTTGCAAGTGGTAGTGGTTTAGCGGCGGTTACACCTGCGGTGTCTATTGCGGCAAGTCCTTCAGGAGCAATATGTGCAGGATCTTCAGTGACTTTTACAGCTACACCGTCTAATTTGGGCGGAGGAACGGCTGCTTATCAATGGAAATTGAATGGAGGAAATGTAGGTACAGGAACAACTTATACTTCAACAACTTTAGCAAATACGGATACAGTTACTTGTGATTTAACAGTTACAGGTGGCTGTGTTACCAGTTCTACAGCTACGTCTAATAGTATTGTGATGACGGTTAATGCAATACCGGTTACACCAGTAGCTCCAACAGCTGCGGCTAATCCGTCTTGTGGAGCAACAACGCTAAATATAATGGTGCCACCAGGTGGTGAAACTTATTATTGGCAAGGAACAACTAGTAATGGAACAAATACAGGGTCTCCGACGTCATCAACTTTTCCAATAACTACCTCAGGGACTTATTATGTGAGATCTAGATCGGCTGCGGGTTGTTGGTCTATGCAAAGTAGTATCGTTATGACAGTGAATACGGCAGTTAGTATAGGAACAGTGCCAGATAGAATCATTACAGAAGGAACAGCGACAACTTTTACGGTAACCCCAACTTCAGGTACAGGACTTACTTACCAATGGCAAGTAGATACGGGTAGTGGATTTAACAATTTAGCCAACGTAGCACCTTATTCGACTGTAACAACTAATACATTAAATATAAGTACTGCAAGTACAGTTGCCATGAATGGTTATTTATATCGTTGTATTGTGACTGGTACAGTGCCTTGTAGTAGTGTTACTTCTAATTCAGGACTTTTGACGGTTAATGCTGCGGCTGAAATAAATGTTATGTCAAGCGGAACTATAATAAATGATAACGATTTGTCATCTGCTTTAGGTGATAATACCGATTTTGGTTCTGTGGATATAGCTGCAAGTACAATTGTGAAAACATTTACGGTAGAAAATTTAGGCTCAGGAGTATTAAATTTAACAGGAACACCTCTTGTAGCTATTAGCGGAGCTGATGCAGCTGATTTTACTTTGACTGCAATTCCTTCGACTCCTATAGCTGCTTCAGGAAGCACTACTTTTCAAATTACTTTTAATCCAAGTGCTTTAGGTATAAGAGATGCTGTATTGACGATAGCTAATAATGATAGTAATGAAAACCCATATAATTTTAGCATTCAAGGAAGAGGAACAACTCGTGAAATAAACGTTAGAGGTAATTCTACTGATATTCTAAATTTAGATAATACGCCTTCTACATCTGATGATACTGATTTTGGCTCGGTTATTTATACAGGAACGATTACTAAAACGTTTACAATTCAGAATACTGCATTTGCACCCAATGGTGGGGTTTTGAGTTTGACTGGAGTGAGTCCGTATGTTATAATTTCTGGAACTGATGCAGCTGATTTTACAGTAACGGCAATTCCTTCAACTCCTATTGCTGTTTCGGGAAACACAACGTTTCAAATTACCTTTGATCCAACAACCCCAGGAATAAAAAATGCGACTCTTAGTATAGCTAATGATGATAGTAATGAAAACCCATATGTTTTTGATATCAGAGCAACCGCAACAGATATTCCAAATATTGTCTTAAGTTCAGCAAACCCATCTGTGGCAGCAAGTAATATTGTTCAGGCAGAAAATAACCATGTGATTTATGCTTTTTATTTAGTGGTTACTACTTTTAATGCCACATTAAACAATGTTGTTTTTACTACAACTGGGACATATGCCGCGTCAAGTATTACCAATTTTAAATTATGGTATTCTACAGATGCTACGTTTAGTTCTGGTACGGACACTATGGTAAAAAATCTTACAGCAACTTTAGGCACTGGTTTACATTCGTTTACATCTTTAACACAAAACATTGCTGTTAATACTACAGGTTATTTCTTTATTACTACTGATATTCCGTGTGCGGCTACCGTAGGTAATAATATTATAGTGAATGCTATTACCACTGCTGATTTAACATTTTCATCAGGTAACAAATCTGGTAGTGCTTTTGCTAGTGATGCTCATACCTTTGTTGGTGCTACGCCAATTAATGTAACTGGAGCAGCTACATCAAATTGTCAAAATAGCTCGGTAACTGTTAGTTGGACTGCTCCTGCTGGTTGTAAGGATAATGTAATGGTTTTTGTTAGTAGTACTCCTTTTACTACAGCTGTTCCTACAGGTAATGGCGGTAGTTATACAGAAAATACAATCTTTGGTTCTGGGACATCTTTTGATGGTGGTTTTGCCGCTTATAAGGGAACAGGAACATCTGTAACAATAACTGGATTAACAAACGGAACTACATATTATTATAAAATATTTACCCGAAACGGATTATTATGGAGTAATGGTGTTACGGTTAATTGTACACCCGTATTGACTTATTGTGCATTAACTGCAACTAATACAGGTTTTGAACATATTTCTAACGTAACTGTTGGTACAGATATTAATAATAGCACAGCAAGTAGTGGTTATGCTAATTATACATCACAAATTGCTAATGCAGCAATTGGATCAGCAACACCTATTTCTGTTACGCTAACACCATCTTATGCTACAGACAATGTTTATGTATATGTAGATTGGAATAAAGATGGAGATTGGTCAGATGCAGGTGAAAATATCACAATGTCTTACACTGCAGTAACTACTAGTTTTACAGCAACAGGTACAATTACACCACCTGTCACAGCTTTATTAGGTAACACTAGAATGAGAGTTATTGTAGTTGATGGAACAGTATCAAATGCTTGTAATGGTGGTGCAAATTTTACTTATGGTGAAGTTGAGGATTATACAATAAATGTTTTACCAGCTTGTGTTCCTACACACACTGTAACTTCTTTTACCCCAACATCTGGACCAGTAGGAACAGAAGTAACCATTAACGGAACAGGATTAACTGGTACTACGGTTTCTTTTTCAGGGGTTAATGCTACTATTTTATCAAATACAGGAACTCAAATTGTTGCAGTAATTCCAGTTGGTGCTACTACAGGGAATATGTCTGTTAAAGATAGTCAGCCTTGTGCTGTTGATAATGCTTTCACAGTTATTACTAAAGATAATACTTCATGTGAAGGAGCTTCTTCTGCCACAGATTTAATTATTTATGATATTCACGATGAAAAAACGGGTTCGGGCGGATTTATAACACTTTATAATGGTACAGCGGCAACAGTAAATTTGACAAATTATAGAATTTACAGAACTGGTGATCATGATGATGGTAATGAGGCTGATTATGCTAATTTAACGGGTACAATTGCTCCTGGAGCTTTAGGAATTCTGAAAGTTTCTGTAGGTAGTTGTGGACCAGCATCAACAAATGGTACAATAGATAGTGGATTTAATGAAAACGATGGAATTCAATTAAGAAACGCAGCAGGAACTGTTGTTGTTGATGATGTTGACGCTTATCCAACTGCAGCAGGTTTTTATATGGTAAGAAATGCAGGTGCATTAAATGCAAGAACATCTTATGTTGCTGCAGACTGGAGTACTATACCTTTAAATGCTGGTGAATGTTATCCAAGTGCTGGATTAACTCCTCCAAGCGGAGGAATACCACCAGTAGTTACTACTCATCCAACTTATTCGCCATCATGTGGTTCAACTTCAGCAATATTAAACACTGCGGGAACACAAGGTTTTGCTGGAGGTAATCCTTTAGCTTATCAATGGTATTTTGCGGCACCAGGAAGTGCAACTTGGACAGTTGTTACAGATGGTGGAATATATAGTGGAGCAACTACTACATCATTAAATGTTTCAGACGTTACAGGAGTGTTAAACTACCAGTATTACTGTCAAATAAGAGAAAATACGGCAACTTGTTATGCAGCAAGTAATGCTATAAAAATTACAGATACAAGTGCTTCTACATGGAACGGATCAACTTGGGTTGGTGGAACACCAACACTAACTAAAGCCGCAATTATTGATGGAACTTATGTAACAGCAACAAATGGTAATTTTAGCTGTTGTAGTTTAACAGTTAATTCAGGTGTAGGAAGAAGTTTAACAATTTCTTCTGGAGGTTATGTTGAAGTACAAAATAACATTACTAACAACGGAACATTAGATGTTTTAAATAATGGTTCGTTAGTTCAAATTGATGATGCTGGAGTAAATACAGGTAATATTTTTGTAAAACGTACGGCTAATGTTCGTTTACAAGATTATTCATATTGGTCATCGCCAATATCTAGTGCTACAGGAACACCTGTTTTTCCTATCACAAGTGTTTCTTCAAATACACCTTTAGGTGTAATTTGGAAATGGGGACCAACAAGTCTTAATCAAAATGGAGGTGAAGGAATGTGGTTAAACACTACTGAAAATATGGTTAAAGGGACGGGTTATGCTGTAAGAGGACCGAGCGGAACAAGTAACACAACAACTACGCCATTAAATACGAATTTTGTTGGTGTGCCAAATAATGGTGTAATTCCAGTAACTATCTCGAGAGGAAATGATCTAAATGCAGGAACTGCAGGTCCAAACGGAATAATGAGAACAATAAAAGATGATAATTTTAATTTAATTGGAAATCCTTATCCATCAGCAATTGATGCCGATTTATTTATCGCGAGATATGGTGTTGTTTCTTCTCCAGATTATGCAGATATTGAAGGTTCTGTACGTATTTGGAGTCATAGTACTTTGCCATTATCGTCTAATCCAAATCCTTTTTATGCTAATTACCAAATGAACTATTCTGCAAACGATTACATCACGTATAATAGTTTAGGATCACAAGTTGGTCCAGCAACGTATTTAGGAAAAATACCTTCAGGTCAAGGATTTTTTGTATTGATGAAAGATGGAGCTGCTGGTACAAACACAATTAATCTTAAAAATGCTTTAAGAAGTAGAACTTTTGATAATAGTCAGTTTTTCAAAACAACTTCATCTAATGTAAATGCTCAAACAAATACTGTTGAAAAACACAGAATTTGGTTGGATATTATTTCTCCGACTAACGCTGTAACAAGAACGCTTTTCGGTTATGCTACTGGCGCAACAGATGAATTAGATAATACTTTTGATGCCACTACAGATTATACATTGAGTTATAATTTATATTCAATTGTAAATAATGAAATGTTAACCATTCAAGGTAGAACATTGCCTTTTAATGTAGAAGATAAAGTTCAAATGGGTGTAAAAGTGGATTCACCTGGACTTCATAAAATTGCAATTGCATCAGCAGATGGAATTTTTAGCAATTCAAATAATAATGGACAAAAAATATATTTAGAAGATAAAAGCTTAAATATAATTCACGATTTAACAGTTGGTCCATATGAATTTAATGGGGTTCAAGGTACTTACGATTCAAGATTTGTTATTCGTTATACTAATGGAACGGTATTAACAAACGAAACGTTTGATGCTAATAATGATGTTGTTGTATTTACTCAAAATGAAGAATTAAATATTAATGCTTCGCAAGAAATTGCTAAAGTGGAAGTTTTTGATGTGTTAGGAAGAAACATTTATAACAATTCAAAAGTAAATGATAAAGTACTAAATATTTCATCAATTGCTAACAGAAATCAGACGTTATTAGTAAGAATTACTTTTACTACTGGTCAAACAGTTACTAAAAAAGTAATTAAATAAGTACAAGAAATTGAAATTTAAATCTCGATTCTGATATTTTTCGGAATCGAGATTTTTTTATGCTTAAAATTATCATAACAATTTTCAAACTTCAAAGGGAATAACTATCTTTGCCGCTTATTTAAAAAGAAGAAAATGAGTAAATTGGTAATTGTAGGAACTGTAGCTTTTGATGCTATTGAAACACCTTTCGGGAAAACAGATAAAATTTTAGGTGGAGCGGCAACGTATATAGGTTTGTCAGCCTCTTTTTTTAATGTTGATTCGGCAATTGTATCTGTTGTAGGTGAAGATTTCCCACAAGAACATTTAGATTTATTATCAGAAAGAAATATCAACATCGAAGGAATTGAAATCGTAAAAGGTGGAAAAACTTTCTTTTGGAGTGGAAAATACCATAACGATATGAATTCTCGTGATACGTTAGCAACTGAGTTAAACGTATTAGCAGATTTTAATCCAGTAGTTCCACAAGCCTATAAAGATGCTTCAGTTGTGATGTTAGGAAACTTACATCCAATTGTACAATCTTCAGTATTAGATCAAATGACTACAAAACCAAAGTTAGTAGTTTTAGATACCATGAACTTTTGGATGGATTGTGCTTTACCAGAATTATTAGACGTAATCAAACGTGTAGACGTAATTACAATTAATGATGAAGAAGCACGTCAGTTATCTGGAGAATATTCTTTAGTAAAAGCAGCTGCAAAAATCCATACAATGGGTCCAAAATATGTAGTAATTAAAAAAGGAGAACACGGAGCATTAATTTTCCANNAAATTCGGAACAGAAAGAATGGTAGATTTAAACAAAGAAGACGTTTATGCACGTTTACAACAATTTAAGTCATTAACACAATTTGACATCAAATTATAAGCACAAAATATGCCTCGAATTTTCGGGGCATTTTTAATACAACTAATAAATAATACAACACACAACAATTATGAGCGACGCTATTAAACACGAATGTGGAATTGCATTACTTAGATTATTAAAACCATTAGAATACTATAAAGAGAAATATGGTACAGCTTTTTACGGTGTAGAAAAAATGTACCTATTGATGGAAAAACAACACAATCGTGGTCAAGATGGTGCTGGTTTTGCAAGTATCAAACTGGATGTGAAACCGGGTCAAAGATACATCAGTAGAATTCGTTCGAATCAGGCACAACCAATTCAAGATATTTTCGGACAAATTAATGCGAGAATTTCAAACGAATTGGCAAATAATCCTTCGTACCAAAATAACGTAGCTTTACAAAAAGAAAACATTCCTTATGTAGGTGAATTGTTTTTAGGTCACGTTCGTTACGGTACTTTCGGAAAAAATAGTATTGAAAGTGTTCATCCATTTTTACGTCAGAATAACTGGATGCACAGAAATTTATTAGTGGCTGGAAACTTCAACATGACAAATGTTAAAGAGTTGTTTCAAGATTTAGTTGATGTAGGGCAACATCCAAAACTAATGGCGGATACCGTTACAGTAATGGAAAAAATTGGTCATTTCTTAGATGATGAAATTACCGATTTATACTTAGATTGTAAAAACGAAGGCCTTTCAAAACAAGAAGCTTCACCAGTTATCGCGGAAAGATTAAACATCGGAAGAATTTTAAGAAGAGCGTCTAAAAACTTCGATGGAGGTTATGCCATGGCAGGACTTTTAGGTCACGGTGATGCCTTTGTGGTAAGAGATCCAAACGGAATTCGTCCAGCATATTATTATCAAGATGATGAAATTGTAGTTGTTGCTTCAGAAAGACCAGTTATTCAAACGGTATTTAATGTGGCTTTTGATGATGTGAAAGAATTAGAAGCTGGAGATGCAATTATCGTAAAGAAAAACGGAAACGTTCAATTCGAAAATATTAGAGAAGCAGGTGAGAAAAAAGCCTGTTCTTTTGAAAGAATTTATTTCTCTCGTGGAAGCGATGCGGAAATCTATAAAGAAAGAAAATTACTTGGAAAATATGTTTTCCCAAGTGTGTTAACTGAAATTAATAACGACATTCAAAATTCGGTATTTTCATTTATTCCGAATACAGCAGAAACTTCTTTTTACGGAATGGCGGAAGCTGCTCAAAAACATTTAGATGAGCAAAAAGTAAAAGATATTATTGCAAGAAAAGATACGTTAGACGAAAAAGGATTAAACGAAATTTTAGAAGAGAAAGTTCGTACCGAAAAAATCGCGATTAAAGACGTGAAAATGAGAACTTTTATTACTGAAGACAGTAGTAGAGATGAAATGGTTTCTCATGTTTACGATATTACTTACGGTGTGGTAAAACCAACGGATAACTTAGTTATTATTGACGATAGTATTGTTCGTGGAACGACTTTAAAACAAAGTATCATTAAGATTTTAGACCGATTAAATCCAAAGAAAATTGTAGTTGTTTCTTCAGCTCCACAAATTAGATATCCTGATTGTTACGGAATTGATATGAGTACGATGGAAGGATTTATTGCTTTCAGAGCTACGTTAGAATTATTAAAAGACACGAATCAATATCATATTGTGGATGAGGTTTACAAAAAATGTAAAGCGCAACAAGGATTAAAAGATACAGAAGTTGTAAATCATGTTAAGGAAATTTACGCACCATTTACAGATGAGCAAATTTCGGATAAAATGGCAGAGATGCTAACTTCAAAAGAAGTGAAAGCTCAAGTGAAAATTATCTTCCAAAAAGTAGAAGATTTACACAAAGCGTGTCCAAAGAATTTAGGTGATTGGTATTTCACAGGAAACTATCCAACACCAGGAGGAAATAGAGTAGTAAACACAGCGTTTATCAACTTTTACGAAGGCAACGGAGAGCGCGCTTATTAAGAAAAGTGCATTTCGTCGAGAATATTTACTTTATAACAAATATATTATTCGAATTAGAATAACTTGACCTACTTTTATATCACCAGAAAATTAGTAGGTTAAGTTTTATGGTAGATTTGGGGCAAAAAGGGTGAAAAGAAATTTTCACCTTTTTTATTTTATACAAATCCCATTTATAAAAAATCACTTTTTCATAACTATTTGTTGTTGAATTTAGTAAATTCGCCTTAGAATTAATTCTAAATTCCTCAGAAATGGAAAATACGCTCCAAAATACCTACAATTTTATTTTCGAAGAAGATTTAATGCAAGAAATTGCAAAGGTTTCTAAAATTTATGATTTTAAAGAAGGCGATATTAT
>CXWL01008923.1_pt1 | contig 19676 bp, 14 predicted proteins | sample 590931 | NCBI WGS metagenome assembly CXWL01 (sample SAMEA3498368, study PRJEB10139) | groundwater metagenome | biome: water well; material: biofilm material | place: Germany | collected 2015-04-27 | reverse complement strand
GCCCAGCTTGTAGTACTTCGAGTCGTACCACAGCGACATGTCATAGTCAGCACTGGAACTCGATGTGCTCATTGTTGTCGCCATTTTGTTACCTCCTGTTAATTAGTAAGTTACTAAAAAAATATATGTTTAGCCTAGAAAAACCAAGCACCTAACTAAACACGTTCTTTTAGACACGTCATATCTAAAAGAAAGTTCCCGTCAATTCAAAAATCAAAATTATTGTTATTTGTATCTATGAGAAGAAAATTTACATTTAAAGCGATAATCACTATCAATACAATAAGTTATCCTATTAATATTTTGAATAATCAAACATTCTGTCATAAAACAATCCCTGTAATAAAACTGTAACATTTTTGTTATATAAAGGTTGCCCATCTTACATGACTTACTTTTCAAACCATGAATCAAAGACAGACTATGAAATTATTCGGATCTATCTTGGCAATCGCGATTGTAATTGTAATAAATTTAAGCACCCTATCCAATGCTTATGCACTTGATCTATATGTTGATACCAAAACCAAGCAAATTTTTGCAGAACCTGGGCCTGGCCGGGTACATATGGGCTCATATGTAAAGGCAGAGAGCGCGTCAGAAAAAATAGAACCCCCGAAAGTACTATCAACTCCATCGCTGATTCCAGCAGAATCTTCAAAAAAAATAGAATCGGCTGAAGTCACTCCGGTCCGCAGGAATCAAACGACAGCAGCGGCAGACAAGGCTGCGAGTGAGCACCTTGCTGGCCAGGTCTCGGTGCTCGAAGAACGTGTCAAGGAAGTCGAGAAAATACATGGAACTTTTGATGATCGTGGGCTGCATTGGGCAACCAAGGACGGCAATTTCTCAATGTCACTCAATGGACGTATACAACCAGCTTCGCAATACAATTTCATCAACGACCCAGATTCTGCTTTTGGATCCAACCTACCCAATGAATTTAATAGTGGTATGAATATCCGTCGCGCACGTCTTGGCGTTGAAGGTACATTTTATAAAATATGGGATTATAAATTCGAGTACGACTTCAGTCGTGGTAATGGTTCAGTTGGATCTGGAATTACCGATGCGTTCGTACGGTTGAATCATAGCAATGCACTGTCCTATAAAGTAGGTTCATTCAAGGAACCGTTCAGTCTGGAAGAAGCCGCCAGTAACCGCTACATTACTTTCATTGAACGTCATATGTCAGTCAACTCGTTCGTCGACAACCCCAATACTTACAAAACCGGCATTGGTGTCAACTACGCGGTTCCCCGGTGGCAGACTGGGCTGGCTTTTCAAACAGAGCCTATTGGTGCCTGGTCAGCTGCGTCCACCTCCGTTAACGCCAACGGCAACCAGAATCGCAATAACGGTTCTGGTGATACCGGCTGGGAAGGTATCGGCCGTGTAACTGGCAGGCCTTGGATGCTGGATGAAACCAAGTTTATGCATGCGGGCATCTCTGCAGGACACACTGCCGTCAATACTCAATACCGCGCTGATGGCACTATGGTGGGTGAGGGGCAAACCGGAGGTGGCGGCGGAATGGCATTCTTTGCGTTCCCAGGAACAAACGTGGATCGCAGCAATATGTTAAACACCGGCAATCTGAGTTACGGGAGTCTAAATGATCCAAATCGTCGCGAGATTAGCAGTTACGATCGTTTCGGTGCAGAATACTGGCTTGTGCATGGTCCATTTTCAGCCCAAGCTGAATATTTACGTACAAACATAAATGGTACCGGTTATGACGGTGAACATCTGACTGGTGTCTACGGTTTTGCGAGTTACTTCCTGACCGGCGAATCCAAACCCTATCACGTCAGAAACGGCGCAGCAAACCGGCTTAAACCCAATCGGCCATTTAAATGGGGGGGTTCAGGCTGGGGTGCATACGAGATCGCCGCTGGTTATGACTACATCAATCTGAACAATGGTGTAATCAAGGGCGGCCAAGCTGACATGGTCAGGTTCGGCCTAAACTGGTATCCCCATTCGAATGTTAAATTTCAAACTAACATTGTCTATATGTTAAATATCAATACAGCGGACACTCCAACCACAAATACCAATGGCTATTCAGGTGGTTCCGGCGCACGTACTCACGGATGGAATAATGGCGACTTTGCCTCATTTCTGACACAGGCTACAATCGATTTTTAAGACAGTTAAAGTTGTATACAAGCCGGGAAATCAGGAAATGATCCTGATTTCCCGGCGATATTCGGATTGCTTCCTATCTAACAGCCTTTAACCCGGGTATTTCATGAATTCGCACGCTCTCACTTGCCTCTTGATTCCACAAGGAATTTTTGCGAGCAGCCGCTTTGCGGCTTGCCTGCTTACCCCGAATCCTCAGTCGAGTGTATGAATAACTACACCGCTTATTCGGAAAATCCCTTGTGAAACCAATATCCTGCGTGATTATCGCGCGAATTCATGAAATATCAGGGTTAAGTGCTTATCGATCAGGATACTATCCTTGTCTATAAATATACGTTAATATTCTTATACATAGAGTACTTAAGCTGCCAGGATTGTGGCGGCCATCTCAAGAAAATGGAGGATTAAATGTTACATTTACACAACCTTAAGCTACTGAGCATGTCTATCTTATTGAGTGCACTAACTTGTACTGGCAGCGTTGCAAGTGCTCAATCGATTGTCAAAATTGACGGTTCCAGCACCGTATATCCCATCACTAAAATAGTAGCGTACAAATTCCAGGTCGCAAAAAAAGATGCCGTCAAAGTGACCGTTAATATCTCCGGTAGCGGTGGTGGCTTCAAGAAATTCTGTCGCGGTGAGATAGATATCGTTAACGCTTCTCGCCCTATACTAAAAAATGAAATGGCCGATTGCAAAAATTCCCGCGTGCAATATGTGGAAATACCTGTAGCATTTGATGCGTTGACCGTAGCGGTAAATCCAGAGAATTTTTGGAGCAAAACCATGACCGTCGAACAATTGAAGAAAATATGGGAGCCCGCTGCACAGGGAAAAATCACCCAATGGAATCAGATAAACCCGGCATGGCCTGATGAAGCCTTCAATCTCTACGGTGCCGATGATGATTCTGGTACTTTCGACTACTTTACCAGCGCCATCGTTGGTAAAGCTAAATCTAGCCGTAGTGACTTCTCTCAATCTGAGGATGACAATGTATTGGTAAAAAAAGTAGCGTACGACAAGCATGGACTGGGTTTTTTCGGCTTTGCCTATTACATCGAGAATCAGAATAAAGTTACAGCAGTTGCGATAGATAACGGTAAAGGCGAGATTCTCCCATCCGTCGAAACAGTCGAGGACGGAAGTTACCAACCCTTATCCCGCCCTATCTTTATCTATGTGAACATCAAGACAGCAGAAAAACCTGAAGTCAAAGAATTTGTTGAATTCTATATGAAGAATGCCCTTCTCCTGGTTAAAGAAGCCGGCTTCTTCCCGTTACCGCCCTCAGCCTATACCACCATGATGCAACACTTCAATAACAAAAGGGTGGGAACGGTTTTCAATGGCTTATCCGCAGTGGGTCTTACGATAGATGAATTGCTCAAACGCGAAGCTCGCCTGGAATTCGAACATAACTAAGACGTCCATTAATCCGGATATTTCATAAGGGTGCCTCTAAAAATTCAGAGTTCGCCCAAATGCAAGGCGCGGGAAAAATTTTGCAGCGCTGCATATGTATCATATGTATCATATGTAAGAAAAAAATTTCACCCGCAACGCAGCAGTTGGGATGAAATCCGGATTTTTAGAGGTGCCCTTAACTTGATATCGCCACAGCATCATCCTTGCCTAAATAAACTTATCCATGCCCTTTAACCCAATTATTCTGTGGACAGATGCTCTAATCTATTTATTTGTAGTTATCGTACTTTTTTTTATTGGGTATGTACGTAATAACGAACACTTATTGACACCATGGAAGCGTGTTGGGCATAGTGCTAGCGGCATGTCTGCTCTCACTATTCTGATCTTTTTTTTAGTTATTGGCTTACTGGATACCGTTCATTTCCGCCCAATTCTTGATCATAAAACCAGTAATGGCGAAAAGATTTATAGCGTTGAAGTTTTGAGTTTGCTCGATATATTAGTAACACCGCTTCGTACTAATGTTGAGAAAACCTATTCTGCTCCTCTGGCATCACATCTATATGCAAAAGAAACGATTGATCTTCCTGATGGAAAACAAGTGCGAACATTCGCACGACTTGAATTTGGGGGGGCGCACTTACAAAACCCGGAAATGGAGCGTGTGGCCGATATAACTTGGCGTACAGCAAGAGGGTTGACCTATGGTCTGCTGGTTTGGGGCATACTGACTGCTTGCTTATGTATCATTCTGGCCCGTCGTAACAAACAAAGCCTCACTCAAAACCTGTCAGCCATTTGGCACCGCACAACTGAAATACCCTGGTATGCCATATTGATCACTCTCTTAATCCTACTGTTGATGATTGGTTGCGTATCTATGCTGGCAACGCAATATCATGTTTTAGGGACTGATAAGGTTGGACAAGATGTTTTATATCAATCACTGAAAAGTATTCGCGTGGCTCTCGTAATTGGCACATTAACAACCTTAATCATGCTGCCTTTTGCATTACTTCTGGGCATTATGGCTGGTTATTTTAGAGGTTGGGTCGATGATGTCATTCAATATACCTACACTACTTTGAACTCTATTCCCAGTGTTTTATTAATAGCAGCAGCAGTACTGATGATGCAAGTCTATATTGAAACTCACCCGGAATTATTCGAGACAATTGCATCACGCGCAGATCTACGCTTGCTATTCCTCTGCATCATTCTTGGCATCACCAGCTGGACTGGCTTATGCCGCTTGCTGCGTGGAGAAACAATGAAACTGCGCGAACTGGAATATATCCAGGCAGCCCATGCATTTGGTGTCTCACATTGGCGTATCATCAGCCGTCATATTTTGCCCAATGTTATGCACATCGTTTTGATTGCCACTGTTATGGATTTTAGCGGCCTGGTTTTGGCGGAAGCTGTTTTATCCTATGTCGGTGTAGGCGTTGATCCATCCATGATCAGCTTTGGAACCATGATTAACGCAGCACGTCTGGAGATGGCTCGTGAGCCCATGGTCTGGTGGGCATTGCTGGCGGCATTTGGTTTTATGTTTACGTTGGTGTTGAGTGCCAATCTATTTGCTGACGCCGTGCAGAATGCATTGGACCCGCGTACCAGAACACTGAAACAAAAAAACAGTTTTCTTCGACGCGCTGAGAAGAAAGAAAATACACCGTCAAACAAGACATCTGAAGTAACAACTCAATCAACCTCATCAAGACCTCCCCATCATCCATGAAAACTTTATTGGAAATAGAGAATCTTGAAACCATACTACACACCGGTAATGCGCCAGTACGTGCGGTTGATGGATTAACCCTGAAAATTTCAAAAGGCGAAGCTTTTGCCTTACTGGGTGAATCCGGATGTGGTAAGTCCATGACAGCATTATCCATTATGCGACTACTACCTGAAGCCGGTGAAATTGTTGCGGGAAAAATCATCATCAATGGCATTGATATGCTTCAATTACCTGAAACTGAAATGCGTAAAATACGTGGAAAGCGCATCAGTATGATTTTTCAGGAACCCATGCTGAGCCTTAATCCTGTTATGACCATCACCGAACAAATTAATGAAGTTCTTGAACAACATTTAAATCTGTCACATCAGGCAGCTCAAGCAAGAATTCTGGAATTGCTTGAACGAGTGGGCATACCTGATGCACTTCGTCGCATGCATGAATACCCATTTCAGTTTTCTGGTGGCATGAAACAACGCGTTATGATTGCCATGGCCCTTGCCGGCGAACCTGAATTACTCATTGCTGACGAACCGACGACGGCACTGGATGTCACTATCCAGGCACAGGTGCTTGATCTAATGCGACAGATACAGCAACGTAATCACATGGCTATATTGCTGATTACTCATGATTTGGGAGTGGTCGCTGAAATGGCACAAAGCGTCGCTGTCATGTATGCTGGAGAAATTGTTGAGCTGGCTACTCGAAATGATTTCTTTAGTCATCCTGCACACCCTTATTCAAAACAATTATTTGCATCCTTACCCGGGAAACAGAAACGCGATCAAGCATTAGCCGTCATTAATGGCAGTGTTCCATTATTATCCCAAAAATTCACAGGTTGCCGCTTTGTCGATCGTTGCAATCAAGCTTTTGATCTGTGTTATCAATCCATCCCACAGTGGCATTCTGTTACGAATGAGCATCAGGTCAGATGTCATCTTTTTTATAAAGACTCATTGTTCGTTCCCAACAATCCAACGGCAGATACTTCAATCAGACAAGCCACAAATGCCACTCAAACAGAATCCATTTCAACAGAATCCACTTTATTACAAGTCACCGATCTGAAGGTTCATTTTCCAATTCGCAAAGGATTTCTCAAACGTGCAGTGAGTCATGTTAAAGCAGTTGATGGTGTTTCTCTGAAAATTAATGCAGGCAAAACTTTAGCGCTCGTCGGTGAGTCAGGTTGTGGCAAAACAACTATCGGCAAAAGTATTTTGCAATTAATTAAATCAACCGCAGGTAGCGTGCGTTTCAAAGAACAGGAATTGGTAGGGTTGAAACGAAGCCAATTGCGACAAATTCGCTCACAATTTCAAATCATCTTTCAAGACCCTTACTCTTCACTCAATCCGCGCATGCGAATTATTGAAATTCTGGAAGAAGGTATGGATGCATTAAATGCTGACAAAACTTATAACTTTTACACCAGCAATCAACCATCTTCCTACTCTAGAGAAAAAGAAATTGATGCCTTATTGGAGCATGTCGGTTTGACCCCTGATGTAAAATGGCGCTTCCCACATGAATTTTCTGGCGGCCAGCGACAACGCATAGCGATTGCCCGTGCTTTGGCTGTTAATCCCAATCTGTTGATTTGCGATGAGCCGACTAGTGCTCTGGATGTATCCGTTCAGGCGCAGATTCTAAATCTACTAAAATCACTACAGAATAACTTAGGACTTGCATTTTTGTTTATTACCCACAATATCTCTGTTGTAGAATATCTGGCTGATGAGGTTGCTGTTATGTATCTAGGTAGAATCGTTGAACGCGGATGTATTGACGAAGTGATCAGTTGTCCTAAGCACCCTTATACTCAGGCGCTACTATCCTCTGTTCCGCAGATTAAACATCATCCCGATCATCAAGTAATTCATTTAAAAGGAGACTTACCTTCACCGGTCACTCCTCCTTCAGGTTGTCATTTTCATCCACGTTGCTCACAAGTTATGCCCATTTGTCGAAAATCTTACCCACCCATCAGTTCATTCAATTCCACTCATACCGTACATTGTTTTCTTTATTCACAGGAACAAGGCTCTGCAAATTATGAGCATTAATAATGAAGTTGCTCGCCGACGTACTTTTGCCATTATTTCACACCCGGATGCTGGTAAAACAACGCTTACCGAAAAATTGCTCATGTATGCAGGCGCAATCCATATTGCAGGCAGTGTTAAAGCACGTAAAGCCAGCCGGCATGCTACCTCTGACTGGATGGAAATTGAAAAACAACGTGGCATCTCAGTCGCGAGTTCGGTCATGCAAATGGAGTACCGTGATTGTGTCATTAATTTATTGGATACGCCTGGCCACCAGGATTTCTCTGAGGATACCTATCGCGTATTGACCGCCGTAGACGCAGCGCTTATGGTCATCGATGCCGCCAATGGTGTCGAAGCACAAACACTGCGCTTATTAGAAGTTTGCCGTGCACGCAACACACCCATTGTTACTTTTGTTAATAAAATGGACCGGGAAGTCCGTGAACCACTTGACCTTATTGATGAGATTGAACGTACATTAGGTATGTCTACCATACCCTTTACCTGGCCTGTTGGCATGGGACGCAGCTTTCATGGGGTATGCGATCTGCAAAATAATTGTATGCGCATATTCCAACCTGGATCAGATCGTATCAACAATAAGGACGAGATTATTACTCATTTTGATAACCCCAAAATTCATGAACGCTTTGGTACAGATCTTTCTGCCGCATTACAGGCCATTGATTTAATTAAAGGCGCTTCACCCGCTTTTGACCATAAGGAATTTCTTGCGGGCAAACAAACCCCTGTTTTTTTTGGTTCAGCTATCAATAACTTTGGAGTGAGAGAAATCCTCGATGCATTGGTTGATCTGGCACCACCACCCGAATCACGTAGTGCCATTCAACGTGAAGTTTTGCCGGATGAAAAGAAATTCTCTGGAATGGTATTTAAAATTCAGGCCAACATGAATCTGGCTCACCGTGATCGTATTGCATTTGTACGCATTTGTTCAGGTCACTTCAAACGTGGCATGAATCTAAAAGTAACTCGCAGTGGCAAAGATATTCGAACCAGCGCGGTTGTATCCTTTTTATCCCAACGCCGCGACATCCTTGAAGAAGCCTATCCTGGTGACATCATTGGCATACCCAACCATGGCACGCTGCAACTGGGCGACACCTTAACCGAAGGTGAAATTTTACAATTTACAGGCTTACCTTTTTTTGCACCTGAGATTTTTCGCACCGTGGAAATTGCTGATCCATTGCGTAGTAAACAACTTAAGTTGGGATTGACACAATTAGGTGAAGAAGGTGCCATCCAAGTATTCAGACCTCATTTAGGTAATGCTTTATTACTCGGCGCTGTAGGCACACTTCAATTTGAAGTCGTTACTCATCGCCTGCAGCATGAATATGCAGTTGCTGCTCGTATTGCTCCTGCAAAATATCAGTTAGCACGCTGGGTAACCTCTGATGATCCGCGAGAATTGCAGCGATTTATTGAGGCTAATGCACATCGTATTGCCTACGATGCGGTTGATGCTCCTACCTTCCTGGCATCATTTGGCGCTGAATTGAGTGTTGCGGAAGAAAATTGGCCTGCTATTCATTTTCATAGATTACGAGAACATGCCGGCCTGGTTTTTCAGGCCCATATGAATGGATAATGATATAACACAATGAAATGGGCATATCTTTTTATACCACCTTATTTTTTACTGATTCTTTCAACTTCATTTGTACTTGCAAATAACTTAACTAACCCAACCACTGAGAAACTAACTCAATTTGTTGTGATTGGAGACATGCCCTATTCGGATACTGAACATGCCTTATTAGAGCATCCTGATGGGGCAATAGCTGCCGCTATTAGAGCATTAAATCCTCCCGTGTTGATTCATTTGGGAGACTTTAAGAAAAGTAGACAAAGCTGCGCAAATGAATTATTTAAAGAACGTTATAAGCAGATCTTTAATCTAAATCCTTACAAAACCGTCTACACACCCGGCGATAATGATTGGACTGATTGTGATCGATTCAATATGTCTGCGCGATATGACGAGCTGGAACGATTAAATTATTTGCGTCAGATCTTTTTTCACCATGATGAGTATCAATTAACTAGAGATATTCCCGATCTTATCCGACAGGAAGACTTTATTGAAAATGCCTTATGGAAGATTGATCAAATCATTCTCGCTACTTTACATATCCCTGGCACTAATAATGCAAGAAATGAAATTCTTCGTAGCAATACCCGGAATGCATTAAATGAAGCAGATTTCCGCGATCATTCTAATAAAAAATGGTTACATCAATTATTTCAAGCTGCAGAATCAGCACAAGCTGTTGTCATTGCATTCCATGCAGATATTTATCACGAAAATCATAATAAACCTGCTTGTACTGCTAGTAATCATTCTGACTGTGATGGTTATAAAATAATACGTGAGCTGATTAAAAAGAAAACACTTCATTTTAAAAAACCAGTTCTGGTTATTCATGGCGATACCCAGGCATACTGTATCAATCAGCCTTACTCCAATATTCCAAATCTGTGGCGGCTCAATGCACCGGGGGATTACAAATACATTGATGCCAGTCAAATCATATTTAATCCTGAAAAGGTGGATATGCCCTTTAAGGTATTAGGAGTACTCGATAAAAAGCCTCCTCCAACAGTGTGTGATCATAGTTTTATGTTTCTAAATTAACTCCTATTCTTAACGTCAAAAGAGTTTTTATAATGATTTTTAGTATGACAGGCTATGCAACCACAACCAAAGAAACTCCCTATGGATCTTTCTGCCTGGAGTTACGTTCTGTTAATAATCGTTATCTGGATATCCAGTTTCGGTTACCGGATGACTTTCGCAAACAAGAACCTGCCATGCGGGAATTGCTGACAACTCAACTCAATCGTGGCAAAGTTGAATGCCGCCTTAATTTTTCTACTTCAACTCATGCTGAAAACTATCAGCAGCCGAATAACACGCTATTAGAAAAACTTTTGCAACTTGATCGAACGATTAAAACTTTACATCCCACTGCACAATCTTTAACAGTAGCGGAAATACTGAAATGGCCAGACATGCTGGGTAACGACAATTTATCCACTGATGAATTAGGTGAAATGGGTATTATGCTATTGCAAGCTGCTCTTGAGGACTTAAAGGCTTCTCGTATCCGTGAAGGCAACAAACTTAAATCTGTTTTGCTGGAACGGATCAATCAAATGCGCCAACTGTTGATCACTGCATCACCCCGTATTCCAACATTAATTGCAGCTTTCGAAGAAAAACTACGTGCGCGATTAGAGGAAATACTCGGCAATCAGGAGGATGAACGCATTCGTCAGGAAATTATACTTTTTGCTGGAAAAATTGACGTTGATGAAGAGCTATCTCGCCTGCAGGCCCATCTTGATGAAGTTGAACGTATACTAAATGAAGGTGGTTTTGTCGGAAAACGACTCGATTTCATGATGCAGGAATTGAATCGTGAAGCCAATACCATTGGTTCAAAATCTGTTGACATGGAAATATCCAGGATTTCAATGGAATTAAAGGTGCTTATCGAACAAATGCGTGAGCAAGTTCAAAATATTGAATAATCTCTAACCCGGATATTGCATGAATTTGCACGATGATCACGCAGGATATTGGTTTCACAAGGGATTTTTCGAAGAAGCGGTGTAGTTATTNNATCCCTTGTGGAATCAAGAGACAAGTGAGGGCGTGTGCAATTCATGCAATATCCGGGCTAAGAGGTAATTTAAAAGTAGTAGCAAAATTTGCACCATTACATTTAATTGCCTATGATGAGCTTATTATCATTGGAGGTGAGATCATGATTACTATTCAAAAAAAAGGCAATCTAGTCATTGTTGCAATGATTGGTGAGTTTACGTTAACTGACTATAACAAATTTGAAGAACAGGTACTTTATCAGTCGCACTTTGATGGTAAGGCAAACCTGTTATTTGATTGGCGTGACATGCTTGATTACACCGTTGATGTTGCATGGGAAGAAATAAAATTTATGCGTCAGCACGGTAGCGAGTTTAACCGGGTGGCTATTGTCACCGATGACGAATGGCAAGCCTGGGGGGCTTGGGTTTTCAATCTTTTTGTCAATGCAAACGTATCAGTGTTCAGCAACTATGACGAAGCCGAAGAATGGGCTTCTGATAGGGTAAGTAGCTAATTGATCTATTATCCTGTTATCCTGTTATCCTGTTATCTTTAGTCAATAACCCATGAGTGTGCTGTATTAAATCGTTGTACAAAAGACACAGCACACCCGGGTTTGATAATTCTGTAGCTCTCAAATCTGTTTAATCAGTTAGAAAAGATCACATGGATGAATTTGTTTTTGCCAGAGTATTGCATGTGCTCGGTGTAGTCCTTTGGATTGGCGGTGTCGCCATGGTTACCACCGTACTGTTGCCCACCCTGGCGCGCATGCAATCGGCCACGGAAGCAATGGCCTTTTTTGATCGTTTCAGGCGGCAGTTTGCCGCACAAGCACGCTTTTCCACATTAGCCGTTGGTTTGAGTGGCTTTTATATGGTGTATGTACTCGACGCCTGGCAGCGTTTTACGCAATGGCAATACTGGTGGATGCATACCATGGTGTTGATCTGGCTGCTGTTTAGCGTGATGTTATTTGTCATGGAACCACGTGGCCGACGCCGCCAAGCTAACGCGCCTGTGCAGACAAATGTTTCTGCAGAAACATTTGTCAATATTCAGCGCATGCATCTGTTTTTATTAATAATGAGCTTGATTACCATCGCCGGTGCCGTAGCAGGCAGCCATGGCTGGTTGATATCCGGGGGTTAAGCATGAGCTACGCAGCACTAAAAATGCTTCATGTCGGCAGCGTTATCGTGAGTTATCTGTTGTTCTTCCTGCGTGGCATCTGGTTGATGCAGGACTCGGAGCACCTTCGCCAATACTGGGTAAAAATTCTGCCGCATGTCGTGGATACCATTTTGCTGACCAGCGCCATTGCGTTAGCGATAACCATTCAACAAAGCCCGTTCAGCGATTCCTGGTTAACAGTCAAAGTGATCGGCTTGCTGCTCTATATCTGCCTTGGCATGATAGCTATGCGATTGGGTAAAACCCTGAAAACAAAAATTATTGCCTGGGTTGCGGCACAGTGTGTTTTTATTTATATCGTTTTGGTTGCTCTGACCAAGAGCCCCGTATTGGGTATCTTCTAACTGGCAAAATCGCTTAATCCTTAAAGATACAGCACAAATCGATGGATTTCTCCCATTTCCGTCTCGAAAAAGCCAGGTCTGACCAATCGCAAGCAATATGTGATCTGGTTAATCTGACTTATCGTGGGGAAACAGGCTGGACAAGGGAGACGCATATTATTCAGGGTGACAGAACCCATCGGCAAGAAATAGAAACTGTCATGTCTAATCCCGATGCACATTTTTTTGTCGTCAATCAACCTCAAATACTGGCTTCATCTATTTATGTCGCCAAAGAAAAGGAGAGAGCATACATCGGCTTTTTTTCAGTTCACCCCAATCTGCAAGGAAAAGGACTCGGCCAGCATGTACTCAAGCAGGCCGAAATATTTGCCCTGAAAAACATGAGGGTACAAAAGTTTGTAATGTTCGTGGTTTCTCAGCGCCAGGAATTAATTGCATTTTATGAGCGCAGAGGATACTCCCGTACAGGCAGAATTGAAACTTACCCGCTGCATCTGGGTATGGGTGTACCCAAAGTCACCGGCTTAACGATTGAATATCTTGAGAAAGTTATTTAACCCGAATATTTCATAATCCATTGTAGCGGATTTGGTCAGTTACCCATAGATCCAGATCGTCGAACACCAGGAGACACGCATGATTGCTGGCTGCGCTGCATGCTCGTCAAACGCGGGAAATTCGCCGAAAACCCGCCTCCGATGCGGGCTCCCTGAGAATTAGTGACACAGCAGGGCCAGAATAGAAAGCTTATAAAGCCATAGAGTTCAAAGCATCATCAACATTTGATGATGCTTTCTGGAAACCGGTACTGGACGAAGTGGAGTGATGGTTTTTGCGAGCTCCTGCCACTACCGCCACTTAATCATGCCATCAACTCTCTAAGCACATAAGGCAGAATGCCTCCATGCCGGTAATACTCAACTTCAATAGCAGTATCAATGCGGCATAATAGTTGAACAGATTTACCCGTCCCATCTTTCCCGCGAATGACTAGAGTGACATCTTTTTGTGGTTGGATATTATCCAAACCCAAAATGTCAAATTGCTCATTACCTTTAATGCCAAGTGAAGCCACACTATCATTGTTTTTAAATTGTAACGGGAGGACTCCCATGCCAATTAAATTGCTGCGATGTATGCGTTCAAAGCTGGTTGCTATGACTGCTTTGACACCCAATAATTGAGTTCCTTTGGCTGCCCAATCACGACTGGAGCCCGTACCGTATTCTTTTCCGCCAAAAATAATGGTAGGAATGCCATGTGATTGATATTTCATGGCAGCATCATAAATACTCATTTGTGCTGAATCATTATCTGTATCATTTTGATAGAGGGTGATACCCCCTTCACTGCCTGGGATCATTAGGTTCTTGATGCGAACATTGGCAAATGTTCCACGCATCATAACCTCATGATTGCCACGGCGAGCTCCATAGCTATTAAAATCAACTTTAGCGACATTGTTATCCAGTAGATATCTACCGGCGGGTGAAGTTTCTTTGATGGAACCAGCTGGGCTAATATGATCTGTTGTAACAGAATCACCAAATACACCTAATGCATAAGCATTTCTAATTCCATCTGAGCCGCTGGAAGTTATCGATTGCATAGAAAAGTTCTGGAAAAATGGAGGTTCAGCAATATAAGTAGATTGTGGCCAATTGTAGGTTTGACCAGTTACTGATGGCACATTATTCCAGAGGCGATGATCTTTGGTGAGATTGCTATAGAGCTGCCGGAAAGTATCTGCATTAGTTGCAAATTTTATCAGCGCATGAATTTCTGTGCTACTTGGCCAGATGTCCTTAAGCCAAATGGGCTGATTATTTTTACCGATACCTAATGGTTCGGTAGTGAGATCTTTCAAAATAGTGCCTGCAATTGCATAGGCCACAACTAAGGGGGGTGAAGCTAAAAAATTGGCACGAATATTCGAGTGAATTCTGGCTTCAAAATTACGGTTTCCTGAGAGTACAGCGGCACAAACTAAATCATTTTTAATGACAGCTTCTTCAATGGGATCAGCCAATGGTCCTGCGTTGCCGATACATGTGGTGCAACCATAGCCAACCAGATTAAAACCAAGTTGTTCAAGGTAGGGCAATAGTCCCGTGACTGTCAGATACTCTGTCACCACACGTGAACCTGGCGCCAGTGATGTTTTGATATGATGTTTAACCGACAATCCTCTGTCAACTGCTTTCTTAGCTAATAATCCAGCTGCAATTAGAACGCTTGGATTGGACGTGTTAGTGCAAGAAGTAATGGCGGCAATTAATATATCACCATGACCTAAGTCAACTAAAGAACCATTCAATTCATCAGCGGATAAATCGGCTAAGTTAGGAATCGGACGGTTACTGGTCATTTCAGTGATGTTGCGGGAGACCATCCTTCGTTCTGTCGACACAACTTTTTTCGCCGGATGATGACTGTCCATCTCAGGTACATTGCGCAAACTATACGGTGATAGCCGACTTTCATCCAGGTTATCAGAACCAATATGAGTACAAACATCAGAATCCTGAGTGAGCGTATTACGTGTTAGATAACGTTGATTAATATTGTCACTTTGTTTACCGTAACCACTTTCTGTAACAGGTTTATTAAAGAGTTCAGTAAATTTAGATTGGATAGAGGCAAGATCAATGCGATCTTGCGGGCGTTTGGGGCCTGCCAGTGAAGGCGAGACTGAACTTAGATCAAGCGCTAGCTCCTGGGTATAATCAATGTCTCCTTTATGGGGAATGCCATACATTTCCTGCGCTTGGAAATAGATCTGAAATGCTGCAATTTCTTCATTACTGCGCCCTGTGCCTTTGAAATATTCAATGGTGACATCATCAACCGGGAAGAAACCCATTGTCGCGCCATATTCAGGGGCCATATTCGCAATGGTAGCACGATCAGGTAATGTCAATGATGCCGTTCCTTCACCAAAGAATTCAACAAATTTACCGACCACGTTTGCTTTACGTAGCATTTCTGTAATGGTTAAAACCAGATCAGTTGCAGTAACGCCTTCCCGTAACTGGCCCGTCAAATTAACACCCACTACATCAGGAGTAAGAAAATAAACGGGTTGTCCCAGCATACCTGCTTCAGCTTCAATACCTCCCACACCCCAACCTACGACACCTATGCTGTTAATCATCGTAGTATGTGAATCGGTGCCTACTAAAGTATCAGGAAAGATTATTCCATTTTTTTGGTGTACGCCACGTGCAAGATATTCAAGGTTGACCTGATGCACTATGCCAATTCCAGGTGGAATTACCTTAAAGGTATCAAAAGCCTGCATCCCCCATTTTATAAACTGGTAGCGCTCATTATTACGAGAAAACTCAATTTCCATGTTGCGATTGAGTGCCTCTTTATTTCCATAGTGATCAACCTGAATTGAATGATCAACAACCAGATCAACAGGTACCAATGGCTCTATTAGTTTTGGGTTTTTCCCTAATTTTATTGCCGCGCTACGCATAGCGGCCAAATCTACCAAAAGCGGGACACCTGTAAAGTCTTGTAAAACAATACGCGAAACGACGAACGGTATCTCATTAATTCTTGCAGCATTGGGCTTCCAATTTGCCAATTGTTGGATGTGGGCTTCGGTTATTTTTTTATTATCATAATTACGTAATACAGATTCCAATATGATGCGAATAGAGACAGGCAAACGGGAAATTTTTCCAAGACCACTTTTCTCCAATGCCGGAAGTGAATAGTATTTCGCACTGCCTCCCTGGACAATTGATAGTTCATGCAGGCTATTGAATAGATTGTGATTCATAATAATATCTCTGGAGAATAACGCGGGTTTATAAATTGCTCTATTAACCCGGATATTGCATGAATTGCACACGCACTCACTTGTCTCTTGATTTCACAAGGGATTTGTCTCAGTCGGGTGTATGAATAACTACACCGCTTCTTCGAAAAATCCCTTGTGAAACCAATATCATGCGTGATCATCGTGCGAATTCATGCAATATCCGGGTTAAGAATTGATGGTTTTTCAAAAACAGGCTACGTTTGTATTCTTTTACAACCTAAATAATATAATATATTGTATTTAAATAATATTTTTTACTTTATTATTAAGTTTTCTCAGATCATACCGATACCGTATTATTAATGAATATATAATAAGTTAAATTTACGGGTTTGAAAAAAAATTTCACGTGCGTGTCATTCGTAATGAATAAATCAAAAAATTAAGTTAATTATTTGGTGGAGTAAAAATATGAAAATTATTCTTCTGGGTCAGAATATATTGACTCTTCGCATCACACTTTTTTTGCTTTCAGGCTTGCTGTCATGCCAGATGACATTAGTCATTGCCAGCGCTGTGCCTATCGAGGGATCAATGACAACGCTGGAAAGTGACGCAGAACGAATGATTTCCTACCGCCATCAAGAACGCATGTGGCAAACGAGTGATGGGGCCACACATGTGCTCATAAATCAAGGTTCACTATCTCAAAACAACGCAAGTCTGCAACTATATTCCAGCTTTGACAATGGTCAAAGTTGGATAGCTGCAGCCCATTTGGACAACACTGATGAATTTTCAACCTCGGACGGCGTTCTTATCGAGAACAATCTTGGACTGGCCTATTCGGATGTTGGCGGAAAGATTCTATTTTCCTCATTGAGCTACGACAGCATACTTCAGACTTGGTCACTCAATAAAACAGAAGTCGTTTTCGCATCTGATGAATCTGCCGCGTTCAATCCTGCGATGACAGTTGACGCCAAAGGCACTATATGGTGTGCTTTCGTTAACAGAAGCAATGTATCTCAAAACACGAATATAAAGCTTGCTCAGCAACAACTGACTAAGGCATGGAAAGATACAGGATTGATCTTTGGAACGACTGATAATTTCACTCAATACGGAGAAAGAAGCGCTCGTCCTGTTGTTACTTCTAATGGCGTTGGCATGGTCTATACTGTTAACGAAAATATTTTCTGGGCCTATCGTTTGAACACGTGGCCGTTAACTTATCCATGGGCTGGGCAACTCTTATATACTTTTACTCTGCCCTACAATACGGATCCATATAATAGCCATTTCAGTATAATGGCAGACAACGTAAAAAATCTACATATGGCTTACGTTGATAAAGGCGATCTAAAATATCTTCGTTTTGTTAACAAAACAAGAACTTGGGATATGGCCAGGACTCTGTTAAAAAACATTAAAGCGACTTACCCACAAGTCACAATAGCACCAGAAAACGGACTGGCAATTTTTATAAATAACTTTTCCTCCATATCCGTATTGCAAAGCACAAATGTGGGAAGAACATTTACTCTTACCAATACATTGACACACAAAACTCTACCACTCGATTTAGACTACACGAATCCGCGCATTGAGACACCAGGTAGATCGTCTAGCCCCATTCCTGTTTTTCAGCAATTTGTCGATGGTGTAACACAAAGACTAATGTACTTTAAAGTTGAAGTTCCCGCTATCATCCCTGCTTCAAAATAAAAAAATTAACTCTTCAAAATAGGCTGATTGTTATACTCAAATTTTATTAATAAATGCGACGATGAGGTCGATTATCTTTGAACCAGTCGCCGCTTCAAGTGAATTAATAATATGTCCACCGAGAAGTATGTGTTGCAACTTAAAATGATCACCACAATTATTCCAAGTTTCTACCGATCCATCGCTAATCTTATCTGTATTGATTGGAGTCTCACCGCAGGCATGCTGTACACGAATCAGGTAGCTATTCCATTCTCCGACGAGTATCTCATTCACAAAGTATCCCTCGGTAAAACCAGTTAAAATCGGATTGATAGACCACGTAGGCGCATTCCAGTTCCCTTTAACCTGAAGCACGCTGTCCATTTCGCCCACGAGCCCATAGTAGGGTTGGAAGACCGAAGGCTGACAGGGAGTCGTCCGATAATAACTTGAAACTGGGCCAGCAATCGCGACGTAAGCACTGTAGGCTTCTGACGATTCACACCACATTCTGTTCGCCATCATGCCGCCATTTGAGTGACCGGCAAGATAGATAGAGGAAATGCCGTAACGGCTCTTAATATAAGCCGCAAGCGTCTGCAGTAATGTTACATCATCTTGCCCTGAATCCATAACATGGTTATTCCAGGTATATCCAGCATCTGATATAGCTTGACCTTGGGGAAATACTGCCAGAATCTTCTCATTTTCCAACCATGCCCAATTAACTGTATCGGTGGCCGGATGATCATTAACTAAATTGATCCCCAAATCAAAAGCAAACTGATAGTTGTATCCACCACCGCCATGCAAAAACACGACAGCCTTAGTGGCTCCTGCAGTACTGTAAATATCAATGTGATGTGGAAACCCCGGTAAAGCTATGGAAAGTAACTCAGAGGTTAAAATGCCCCCGCCACTTTGCGCTACTTCTTGTAGATTAGATAAACCATCAATATATTTTGGACTTGTGTTCCCCCAAGGCCCTCCTAAAACATAGACACTGTTATCATTCGTGTTAGTTCCTACATAAACATCAGTCTCTGGATAATACCGGTACAACCAAGGCTCGACACTTTGTGTTGTTTGGTGAGTAGGAAAGTACTGGGGATAAAAACTCTCTGCCCAATTAAGTACTTTATCAGTATCATCCAGGGTAGTGGCAGAAACAATATTAATAGCGTAAACATTTAACAATGTGCAAACGAATAGCACTAACTGTTTTATTCTTTTTTTAATATTGATTTTTTCATTTCCTTAAGAATAAATTTTTATTTATTTGAGTTTTATACGGTTATTCTCCACAACACAAATCCATCTTGCGTTTCTATCAGCTTTATGAGGTTACTGAAATAAACCCCAATTGTCCAATTAACTTTCGCAAAGGGGTGTGATTAAAAGTGCGGTTTAATCCACCACACTTACACATGGTTCTACGTCCATTTCATGTAGGGTGGCAGGTTAAGCCGTTCGTGGTGAGCTTGTCGAACCATGGACGGCTTAACCGATCATCCTTCGACAAGCTCAGGACGAACGGTCAAGCCTGTGCTGGGGCTAAAACGGGTGTGATTAAAAGTGCGGGGATTGTGTAAAATACCGTTATTTGTCTTTACATAAACCA
>CXWL01096053.1_pt1 | contig 19680 bp, 13 predicted proteins | sample 590931 | NCBI WGS metagenome assembly CXWL01 (sample SAMEA3498368, study PRJEB10139) | groundwater metagenome | biome: water well; material: biofilm material | place: Germany | collected 2015-04-27 | reverse complement strand
CTACAACCCACACCAGCATTGGCCTTCACGCTGTCAATACCCAATTAAACCGGACGGCTTTGAGTCTATACCTATTGCCCCCCCTCATTTGTAGTGGAAATAAGCGCACTTCCCCACCCATCAGGGCTTGTGATTATCGCATTTGGGAACCACTGCCCCACCATGGGCAGTGCTACTGAAGGATCGTCAGGCCACTCAGAAAACCCTTGGAAACTGCTGTCCGTTTCACCGGAATATCCGAGGGTAATTCGGCTTATGTTTTGAGTACCATTATTTTTGACTTGGTAGCGATAAATCACTATCCCACCATAGTGGATACCAGTTCCAATAATATTTACTGGCATTTGAATGGGCTGTGAATACGCCAATGCTGATAGGGCAATTATAAAAGTACTGAAAACAATTTTAGAGAAGGGAGTCATCATGATGTTGTTACCTCGGCGACACAAAATGTGATCTATCGTTTGCTACAGGCCTGGACATGGCTCCACCACCTGTAACCATACACCCTGATGCGATTGTATCTGCGGCAGCATAATCCGTAAGACTAATATCAACAGCTAATCCTGTTGAATGAGGCGAAGTATTACCCGGTTGGTGTGCAAATGGAGCATGTCGATCAAATTCAGTTTTAACTTGGCTCTTGATGTCAGCGCATCCAGCATCGTAATTATTTTCAAGCAACTGCCACTTGTCGTACACCTCTCTGATCATTCCCCTTTGGCCAAGTTAATAAAGCATCACGAATATGGTGCGGGAATTATGTTGAAGGATGCGGTGAGAGCATGCCGAACTTGGAGACTATCGAGGGTCACTTGCTCCCGCGCTCCATCACGTAGTCGAGATCGAAGAAGAGCACCCGTGCGGCGAGCGGGTCGATCAGTGCGGGCGGGGTAGCGACAGGATTGTTACCTTCTTCTTTTTCCGCATCAGGCTGCTGCTGTTTTATGTATTCGCGCATAGTTTCGAGATGTTTCTTGCCCACTTGCGGTTGGCTCAAACGGTAGGTGCTGATCGCCACCTGAAAGTAACGGTCGAGCTGGTCGGAGAAAGCGGTGTCGATCAGTTGCTTGGCGATCCAAGTGTGCATGTGGGTCTGGATGCGTTCCAGCACGATGGCGGGATCGAAGGGGGCGGGGACGGAGATCAAGGGGGCGGCGACGTTGCGGGGGATGTGGTCGTTTTGAACCAATTGATCTAACTGGTTGCCAACTTCTCCGCTTGGCCCCTCATCAGCAAATTTACGCACACCAGCGCGACCCCGTATTTGTGCAACACTCACCCCCGGCAAGTCTTGACTAAAATATCCAAAGCCATTCAGAACACCCCCAATAGGTATGCTGTTTTTTGTCGAGCTCCAACTTACACGTAGCCCTCCCATGCGCCCTGCAATTACTCGCCCCGTCCAACGCTGAGGACTATTCATCGGGTATGAAGCAATGCCAAAATCCTCGGCAATGGTATTTGATTGTACGGATTGATTTAATTTAGATAATTGTTCAAACGAGACGATGCTACCAATCTGGTCAATTACAACCTTCGCAATTGATTGACGGGAAATTGCTCCATTAAAGACGCTGTAACTGTAGCCAACCATTCCACCTACGCCGCTTTTTAAGTATGAATGAATAGCTGGATCAATTTTGGTTGCAGGCACAAAAGTCGCCACCCGGAGCGCTGTCTGCTCTCCACTGACCTCGTCATATCCAAAATAAGTGATGGTGTAATTACCTGTGTTCGGGTCTAGCATAATGCCCTCGCCTGGCAAGCCATGGGCAGATGCAGACAGAAGAAGCACTATTACAATTGATACGTACTTAACGTATTGAGCGCGCATGTTTATTCCTTTCGATTCAGAAGTCGCAGATGAAAGTGTCGTCTATTTATATCAGGTGGTTCTTCCAGATATGCATCAGCGCCAAAATCATCTGCCAACGACTGGAAATCCTCAAAGTTCGCATCTGGAATCGCCGTACTTAAGTTATTCGCGCGAATATCCACAACCGTCCCGCGCCTGTGCTCTTGGTGGTCACCTTTCCAACTGCCATTGATGTCAAACTTGCCACCCCATATCAAACTTGCATCGTTGACATGCAATACGGTTGGCGCAACAGGAAATCCTGTCAAAGGATCAATTTGTGGCAGTCCAGTTACGGGGTCCAATAGTTTGAACTGCTGTTCAGCTTGATATGAAACAGCGATTCGCCATAACACTGCCGCCGCATCTGGTGTCAGATAGTGATTGTCTGCATGGCTTACCGTTGCGCCCACAAAGGAATAAAACTGCGATGCTGGTATTGGCTCCAACCCTAGCACTTTGACTTCGATTTGTTTCGCATCACTGTTGCTGCACTTGTCGCACATTGCGGTGATGGTGTGTGTGCCAGAGACATCGGTCGGGTTGCAGTTGAAGGTCACCACGCCGCCGCCATCCGTTGTACCCGTCCAGCAGGTGCTGTCCGTATCGCACTTCGTCCCGGCAATACCGCCTCTCGGGCGGGCACTATCGCCGTGGTCGTGTCCTCCGCTAGTGGGATCAACCTTGAGGCTGATCTTGACATCCACCGGGTTAGTCGGCGGTTGCCCGTCACTTTTGTTTGTCACTGTAGCTGTGAAATTGAGGTCTTGGCCAGGTTCGGTGATTGTGCCACCAGAGAGGGTGATGGTGTATTGATCGTCGCAATTCTGCCAACCGGAGTTCCACAACGAAACAACGCTGCCAGTTGAAGCCGGCCCCACGTACCTGTACGCATTGCGCCGCTGCTCGACTCCGTTGAGTGTTTGTTTTTCAATGGTGAATGTAATGTCAGAACCACAGACGTAGCCATTGGGATATAAGGATAAGCAATACAGGACGTTCACATGTTGAGACGCATATAGTTGGTTTCCCATCGCGGTGAGTGATGCTTCCAGCTCAGTGCAGGTTGCAGCTACCGCATTGAGGGGAACCAAACCAAACGCAAGCGTTGCCACCACATTCAGGTGCCGGTATTTTGCAATTATTGCAACTGCTTCATCACTCCACCATCTCCTTGCGGGGCTGCATGGATATAGGGGTTTGTGTTTTGTGTTGGCTCTGTTTAGCCATTGTTGTACCTCCAGCGAGAAGCATGCCTGACAGCAATCCGATTGCGTATTCATCTTTCCCCCATATTGAGATGTGCGCCGTCCCGTTTGTTCGCGCTGCACTCCGTCGCACGGTGCGGCAGCGCAGACATTGAACTCCACTTGGGGGGGGGGTATGTCAATAGGCCAAAAGGTCTATATCTAGGCCTATATACTTTTTGAAACGGCCTATATCTTTGTCAGTGAAAGCCAGTAAGTTACGGGGCTTCAAGCTATAATCCGCGCCACTTTTATTGACGCGCACATCATGCAAATCACCCGCCGCCTGGAATTCGATGCCGGTCACCGCATCCCCAACCACAACAGTCAATGCAAACATCTGCACGGGCATCGTTACGCGATCGAAATTACGTTATCGGGTGAAGTCATCACCCGTGAAGGCGTTTCCGAGCAAGGCATGGTGATGGATTTTAGCGATGTGAAAAACATTGCCAAGGCGCGCGTGGTTGATGTTTGGGATCACGCCTTTCTGGTGTATCGCGGAGACACGTTGGTGCTGGATTTTCTGAACACTCTGCCCGATCACAAAACCGTGGTGCTGGACGTTATCCCGACTGCCGAAAATCTGGCTCAGGTCGCCTTCGGTTTGTTGGTGGATGCCTACCGCGACATCTACGGCAATCATCTGCGACTGGAACGTGTGCGCTTGTTTGAGACACCCAATAATTGGGCGGATTACACACGCTAAATCCCTATGTGGGGTAGGCACGTTTTTGTGCCCACGCGCATGTGCCGGACTTTCGACGTAGCCTAGCTTTTTCTGAGCCCCAACTCGTACCATCCCGCACTGCGTTTCACCAGATACACCACACTCAGCATCACCGGCACTTCGATCAACACACCGACCACGGTGGCGAGTGCAGCGCCGGATTCAAATCCAAACAAACTGATGGCGGCGGCAACAGCCAGTTCGAAAAAGTTGCTGGCGCCAATTAACGCCGACGGCCCGGCCACGCAATGCGCTTCGCCGAATTTGCGGTTCAACCAGTAGGCCAGCCCCGAAGTAAAATATACCTGAATCGTGATGGGTAGAGCGAGCATCGCGATGATGAGCGGTTGCTCGACGATGGCTTTGCCCTGGAAGGCGAACAGCAGCACCAGCGTGAGCAACAGCGCGGAGATGGAAACCGGGTGCAATGCAGCCAAGGTGCGCTCCAAGACTTCTGCACCGCGCGCCAACAGCAACTTGCGCCAAAGCTGCGCCAGCAACACCGGCAGCACGATGTAGAGCACCACCGATACCAGCAACGTATCCCACGGCACGATGATGGACGAGATGCCGAGCAACAGCGCCACCAATGGCGCGAAGGCGAACACCATGATGGCGTCGTTGAGCGCAACTTGGCTCAGGGTAAACAACGGTTCGCCGTTCACCAACCGGCTCCACACGAACACCATCGCGGTACAGGGTGCGGCGGCGAGCAGGATGAGTCCGGCGATGTAGCTGTCGATTTGTTCCGCCGGAAGGTAGGGNNAACGTGACGCCGATGCCGCGCCAGTGTTTACGTACTTCGTGTAATGCACCAAAGTCGATGCGCAGCAACATGGGAATAATCATCACCCAGATCAACAGACCCACCGGGATGTTGACTTTGGCAATCTCCAACGTGCCCAACCATTGGAACGGCGCGGGAAGTGTCTGTCCCAATACCACGCCGACGATGATGCACAGAAAGACCCACAGAGTCAGGTAACGTTCGAAGAGATTCATATCATTAAGTCTGGTTTGTTCATCGGAACTAAAAACACCGTCATTCCCGCGCAGGCGGGAATCCAGCGGTTTTATTCAACATGCATTTGGAGTTTGCCTTTGCCATGCAAGGGATAGTTTTCTTCATCTGGATTCCCGCCTGACCGAAGGTCAGTTTATCCTGAGCTTGTCGAAGGGCGGGAATGACGAAGTTATGGAAATAATTTCGTCAATCCTGAATCCGCCCGATCTCGGCGAGTTTGTCTTTCAGCGCGAGTTTGTCCAGTTTTTCGATGGGCAGACTCAGGAACAAATGGATGCGGCGCGCCAATTGTTCGGCCGCTTTGTTGAAGGCGGCACGGCGCGCTGCGTCGCCTTCGATATGTGCCGGGTCGGGAATGCCCCAGTGCGCCGTGGCCGGATGTCCCAACCACAACGGGCAGGTTTCACCCGCCGCGTTGTCGCACACGGTGAAGATGAAATCGAATTCCGGCGCATCGGTTGCCGCGAATTCGTCCCAGCTTTTGCTGCGTAAACCTTCAGTGCTGTGTCCGTGTGTTTGCAACCATTCCAGCGCACCCGGATTGACCTTGCCTGCAGGTTTGCTGCCTGCGCTGTAGGCGTTGAATTTGCCTTTTCCCAAGGTATTGAACAACACTTCGCCCAAAATACTGCGTGCAGAATTCCCGGTACACAGCACCAGCACGTTGTATGTCTTTTCACTCATTTGTAATTTTCCTTTTCAACATTTTTTATCCGGCACTTTGCATACTTCCGCAGGGCCACCGCAGCAATTTTCGGTCAGGTAATCCACCATCCCGTTCATCACCGCAAAATTTGCCGCGTAATAGATGAATCGTCCGTCCTGCCGGCTTTCCACCAAACCGGCATGACTCAGTGACTTGAAATGAAACGACATCGTCGCCGGTGAAACTTTGAGCTTCTCGGCGATTTGCCCGGCCGCCATTCCCTCCGGTCCGCGCGTCACCAACAGCCGGTAGATAGACAGGCGTGTGGGCTGCGCCAGTGCCGCCAATGCCTTTACCACTTGCGCCGGTTTCATCATTTTATGATTCCATTGTTAAACAATTATTAAAACGACAACGGCGATTTAACCAGAATATTTCCGGCCGCGCAACAATGGGAAGCGGAACAGTCGGGTTTAGTAAAAACGGAACGAGTAAAACAGTTCCAGCGCATCCTCGGTGCCGGTGCGGGTGATGAGGGTGAAACGCGGACTGAGCGTGTAGGTGAATTTGGTCACGCCGCCCACATCGGACAAACCCTGCTCGTAACTGATAAAAGCGCGCGAAGAAATTCGCTTGCCCACGGTCACTTTCTGGCTCAGCAGCGGGTCGCCGCCGGCCTGCTGTTTCAGCGACAGCTCATCCACACCCAATGCCCTGCCCAACTGCCCCACCGATTGCCCGCCCAAAATGTTGCCGGCGGCCGCGATGAGCAACGTGGTGTCGATGCCGCTGCTGTCCGGCACACGGCCCAGAACAATCCAGGATAATTTTTCCGCATCGGGCACGCTGGGCGTGGAGACCAGATGCACGATCGGGTGGCGCACGGTGCCGGTCACCTCCACTCCGGCTTCAACGCTCAACCCTTTGCGCAATGCCAGAATATTCAAGCCCGGATCATCCAGCGGCCCCTGGAAATTTACCATGCCGCGATCCACTTGCAGGCGTTGGCCGAAGGCGTCGAACAACGCGTCCTGTGCGGCGATGATGCCGGTCACACGCACCGCTTCGCCGTCTTCGCTGCTCACATCGAGCTGACCCGCCAAGCGCGCTTCAAGTCCGGAAGCGCGAATATAAAAATGATCGCCCAGATCCAACGTGGCCCGCACCGAGTTGGACGCTCCGCTTTGCACCGCCGGTTCCAGGCCAACCATCAACATGTCGTCCGCCCAGCGCGGACGATTGTTGACCGGCTGGTTGATGAGCCCGGCATCGGCGCGGATGTCGCCGTCAAAGATCAAACGTTGCCGGTCGTAGCGCGCAGACCCGCTACCGGAAGCGATGATCCAGCGGTCGGTACGTTGTGCCAGCGGCAGATGTTGCGCGTTGATTTGCACGCTGCCCTGGCCGCCCTCCAGATCGAAGCGACCGCTTGCGCTGACCTTTCCGGCGGCCGCAGACAATTTGAAGTCGCGCAACAAGTTGTCGCGCGGCACGGTTTGCAAAGGCGCTGCGAACTCTAGTTGATCGATAAACACCGCAGTCGGTTCAAAACGCATGTCCAGCTTGCCCTGATGCAACGACACGCCCTGATCCAACAAACCGAAAACCAGATCTTCCCCGTGTGCCTTGCCCTGCAGGCGCGGCGCCAAAAAACTCCCCGCAAGGTCGGCATCCAGTTTCAGGCGTCCGCCACTTTGCAGATTGCCGTCCAGCATCGGCCCCAGCCACGACAGATCGTCTGATTGCACTTGGATGCGGCCGCTAAGCACGCTCTGCGGCAAGATCGTCCAGCCCGATGTGCCGTGTGTCAGCGGCAACATGGCGTGCGCATCAACCAAACCCAACCGCTCGCCTTGGGCATGTACTTTGGCAGACAGTTGATCCTGTTCAACTTGCAGAGACAGTTGCAAATCATTCAAGCCCAAACGCAGACCGGTGCCGCCTTCCACCAGCCAGTCACCGCTTTCGCGTTGTGCCCTGAAATGCCCCTGCCAATGCTCGCCTGCCGTCACCGACCAGTCGCCGCCGAAGCGCATCGTTTCGGCGGCTTGGGGAATCGGTTGTTCCTGCTGCAGGTTCACGGCACGCAGATTGATGCTGCCGAAATCGCCCGCGCTGTGCCAACGTTGCGGCGTCCAAGAGGTGTCGGAAAAATTCACCTGTCCGCCGCCAATCGACACGTGCGCTTTACCCAGTTGCAGCGATTCACGATCAAATTTCAGTGCTGCCGGAGCAAGCAGATTGAAGGGCAACACACCGCTCGCGCCTAGCGATTCCAGTGTGCCGATCCATAAACCGGGCGTTGACGACTGTCCCGCAGCTTCCAATCCGCCGTGCGCAGTCAGCGTGATCTCCTCCAGCGTCTCAGCCCCCTGCGCAAATTGTGCGGCCACTGTCACCGTGTGTTGTTTGCCGCTGCCTTGCAATTCGAAATTGGCGTGCGGAATTTGCACGGCGCCCCGGTTGCGCAAACCCTTCATGTCCAGCTTCATCTGCATCGCAGCTTCAGCCAGATCGCCTGTGACATCCAGGGTATCGAGATGCTTTTCACCGGAAAAAACCAGTTGTTGCCCCTGCACATTGAATTGCAGTCGCGGGATATCGACACTGCCCGAGAGTGTCGCTTGTCCCGCAAGTTGGCCGCCCAACCCATTCCCGAGCTGTTCCAGTTTCGGCGCCTCCAGGCTGAGTTGGATACGGTCTGCCGCCGTACCCAGGAGCACATTCATGTTCAGCCGGTTGTCACCCAGCAACACCGCAACATCACCGCTCGCCCGCTGTAGACCGGCGAACTCAAGATGGCCGTTTCCGCTGATGTTGTGTTGTGCAAAACGGCTTTTCGAAAGATCGAACCTCAGCATGCCTTCCATTTGCGGCAACACAAAACCGGACACGTCCAAATCCGCATTCAATTCGGTCGGTGGTGTGGCGGCGAATTCGGACAAATTCAATTTGCGCAGTGTGCTGCTGATGCGAAATGTGCGGCGTCGATCCAGTGCCAATTGACCGTGTCCGCTGAGCACGGTTTCGCCGCGTGTCAGGCGAAAATCGGACAGCTCTACGTGTTCTGCCTGCCGTTTGAGATCGGCAAACAACGCCAGCTTGCCATCACCCAGAACCACCACTGCATGCTGGTTATCACCCGCGCCGTCCAGCGAAATGTCGCCTTGCATGCGCGTTTTTGGCAGACGCGTGTCCAATGCGCCGGCATCCAGTTGCACCACTTTCAGTTGCGCGATTCCCTTGCTATGTTTCAACTCCCAAGTCATAGCACCCGTGATGTGGCCGTCATTCGGCAAACGCGCATCGATCTGCTCCAGTCGCCAACTCGCGGGGGACAAACGCACCTGCGCGGTGATCCCGAGCAGTGGCAAACCCTTGAGGTTCAGCGGCGCAGCATGCGCATTGCGCAACTGCATTGAACCTTGCAAAACGCCGCCGGACAAACCGCGCAAATCGACGCTACCCGCCACTTCTGCGGACGGTGCGCCCGCCAGAAATCGCTGCAAGTCCAACCCGCTGAAAGATGCCTGCACACGGCTGACGAAAATCGCCGAGAACGGTGCAAGTTGTGTTGTTCCGGTGACATTCACGCCGGCACCGCTGCCGTGCAATTTAACGTTCAATTGATTCAGGTCACCGAGGACGTCGGCCACAAGCTGTGTGTTTTCAGTGTGCCCCGAGAGTCGCACCGGCGCATCAAGCGAAACTTGCGCTTTGAGCGCAAAAGGTTTGTCCGGTGCGATCTCGGCAGACGCTTTGAAATCGCCCAAAGGCAGCCGAGTGTGCAAATTTTGCAACCGGATGAGTTTGTCATCACTCGCAAAACCCGTGCGGATTTCACTCGCCGAAAAATCCGGCTGCGCATTTTCGCGGCTGAACACACTCAGAACGTTGATGTCAATCTGCGCCGCGCTAATTTCGAGCGGCAAACGCAAACTGGCCGGCAAGGTAGCCGGTTTATCCGAAGGCAAAACCAGCACATCAACTTCGCGCACCCGCAGATTTTGCACGTTCAACTTGCCTTGCAAAAGTGCGGTCGGATGCCAGTCCAAGAACACTCCGCGCAGCGTGACGCGCCACCCCTCGCCGCGCAGCACGAGTTGCTGTATCCCAATTGGCTCCAGCAGCGAACCGCTGACGCCTTGCGCCTGGATATTGCCCCGGCTATGGCGATGGGTCACACCCAGCATCCACAACAATCCGGAGGTAGTCGCCAGCAGCCACACTGTTACCGCCAGCAGCAAGACTAGCGGCGCCACAACCCCGAGCAACCATTTGTTGCGGCGTGTCAGGAATTGGCTGTCTTGTTGCATCAGAACGCCACCGCAATGGAAAAATGCAAACGCGTATCCGGCTGACCTTTGGCGCGTGCAAAATCCAGCGCCAGCGGTCCGACCGGGCTGCGCCAGCGCAGACCGGCGCCGTATCCCACTGCAAGTTTAAGTGCCGGCGCGGTGTCGGCCGCGTCACCGGCATCGCAGAATAACGCTGCCCCCACCCCGCTGAACCAATGCGTGTATTCGACGCTTGTTGTCGTCATCGCGCGGCCGCCCACCACCGCACTGCCTTCCCGGTAGCCCAGACTCTGATAGGCAAAACCGCGCACCGTCTGCGTGCCGCCGACGCGGAATAAATACTCCTGCGGAATACCCAGACGCGTGGTCGAGGCGGTGTAACCGGCTTCAATACGCAGCGAGATCACATCGCGCTCAGACAGCGGAATCCACGACTGATGGCGCAAATACGTGCGCACAAAATCCTGATCCGACAACAATGATTTGCTCGCCCCCCCCACACGCACTTCGGTCAACTGCCCCGTCATGGGCGCAAGCGGATCGTCCACCACGCGGCGATACCAGTGCCAATCCAGCACCAGCGCCTGATCGGTTTCGCGGATGCCGCCCTGCGGGATGCGCCGCTCCTGTTGCCAGTTGAGTCCGATACCCGTTTCGATGCCGAACCGGGTGCTGCTGCGCGTCACACCGAATTTGTCGCGTTGTGTCTCCAGCCCTTGTATCTGCGTTTTTTCGCCACTGGCTTTCCAGGCCAAACGGAAACCCTGCGGATTAGGCGGCGTGTCCAGTCCGGCCGAAACCGACTGGCGATTTTTTTCCGCCACCAAGGCGCTGTTCAAAGTCCACGCCTGATCCATGAAATTAAAACTCTGGTAATTGAGTTCGTTGCGAACGCCGTTGTTGGTGCTGTAACCGACACCCACCGAGACTTTGCGCGAAAGCGCTTCGACGATTTTCACATTCACCGGCGCACTGATTCCAGCGTCTGCCGCGTCAGGCCGATTGTTGTCATTTGCGGTATCCAGGTTGACGATTACCGAATTGAATTGCGGCAAATTCTGCAACCGGTTCTGGAAGGCCATCATCAAATCGCGCTCATACGGCTGGCCATTTTTAAACTCCGCGTGACGGTATACCAGCGCCGCCTCGTACCGCTCCAACCCCTGCACCTTGATTTCGCCGAATGTAAAACGCGCCCCCGAATCGACCACGATCTGCAACTTCGCACTGGCTTTGCTCACATCCACTTGTGCCGAGCTTTCCGCCAGGCGGGCGGCAGCGTAATCTTTGCGCGCCACCTGTGCCAGCAAATTGGACTTGGCATCATCCCAGGCGGGTGCGCGGAAAGTCGAACCCGGTGGCAAGGTCCACGCTTCCCGCAGTTGCCTGATGCGCTCACTGCGCTGTGTGTCGGGCAGAGCGAGATCGCCGCGAAACTCGATGCTCACTTGCGTGACCAAAGTACGCGGGCCGGGGATTATTTCAATTTCCATCACCCCCGCGTGTGAGACCGAGCGTAGATTCACCTTGCTGGAAAAATAGCCTTCCGTCACCAATATTTCCGGAATCTCGCGCTGGGCACGCCGCACAAAAGTCACCCGGTCGCTCTCTTTCCGGAGCAACTCTTCCGGCAACACAAAATATTCCGAGATGACTTCGCGCACTTCTTTGGGCGCGATCAGATTAACCGGGGGAATGCTGCCGCCTTTTGCCTGTGATGCCACAGGGTTCAACATCAACAGCATTGCCGCCAGAGCGAGTCCAGTCCAAAAACTTCGCAACCCGTCCCGCTCACGACAAAGCCATTTTTTCGCGGATGGATAAGCCCTAGCCCTGAATGAAAATTCAAGTGGGACAACACCCGAAGTTTTATTGGCTAACACGACACGGATTGATGAAGATACACATGGAGGGCGATTGTATGGAATTGTGATGCCCGATGCGAGAGAAGCTGCATAGGGCGTAACGCAAAACAGCGAAGCAATTAATTGAAAACGTCCGTGGTAGCATTCCCGCAGAATTTGTTCCAATACCGTTTCAGGGAGAATGCACAACATGAAAATCAAACTGAAGTATCAATGCCATGTTCATTGAACTCGGCATCCTCATCGTAGTGGTCGCCATCGTGGTTCTCGCGCTGCGACCACCGCGCAAATAAAACAGGAGGCCGCAGCCTCCTGTTTTGTCTCACACCCAACCGCGCGATGCTAGCCGCGACGGCTTTGCCGGATGGGGCGCGTGTTCGATCCTTCCATCCAGCGTTTGATGCGGTTGGCATCGCCCACGCGGGTACGTTTACCCCATGAATCCAGCAGCACGATGACCACCGGACGGTTGGAGATTTTGGCCTGCATCACCAGACAACGTCCGGCTTCGCTGATGTAACCCGTCTTGCTCAAGCCGATATCCCACGCGGCGTTCCGCACCAGCGGATTGGTGTTGTTGAAACGCAGGGTGTGGCGGGAAGAAACTTTGACGCTGTGTGAACTGGTGGTGGTGTGGCGCTGAATGGCATCGTAGGTGCTTGCCGCTCTCACCATGCGCACCAAATCCTGCGCGGTGGAGACATTGGTGCTGCGCAATCCGGTGGGGTCTTCGAAATAGGTGGAAGTCATTCCCAATTCGCGCGCCTTGGCGTTCATCTTCGACAACATCACTTCGGTGCCACCGGGGTAGGTTCGAGCCAACGCGGCAGCGGCGGTGTTTTCCGACGCCATCAGAGCCAGTTTCAGCAGGTCACCGCGTGATACCGCCATACCATTGCGCATGCGTGAGCGGGTGCCCTTAAAGTGATCGCGATCCAGTGAAGTGATGGTGATCAGCTCATCCAGCGGCAAACGCGCATCCAGCACGACCATCGCGGTCATCAGTTTGGTGATGGAGGCGATGGGCACCACCGTGTCGGCATTCTTGCTAAGCAGGGGGCGTTGCGATTGTTCGTCGAAGATCATCGCAATGGAGGATCCCAATTTGGGCGTAACCAATTTGCTGAATGTCGCGAGTTCGTCTGTCTGGTCAAACGCGGCAATTCGTTCATTGCCTTGTGCTTGCGCAAGCAGCGCAAAACCCAACAATAGAACTGCAATCAATGTATTTCGCATGTGATCCCCTGTGAACGACGTCCAAACGGGGTGCAGGATAACCCAGAAAAACCAGAATAATCAACGATTATTGTGAAATTCCTAATGGGTGCCTCTAATATTTCAAAGTTCCAAGCAAGACAAGGCGCGAACGAAAAATTGCGACGCGGCATATGCCGAATATGTAAGGAGTGATTTTTCGTGAGCAACGCCGTATTGCGACGAAGTTTGGAATATTAGAGGTGCCCTATTCTTCTTCCTGCTGCTGTAACGCCCACATCTGCGCGTACACGCCTTGTTGCACCAGCAATTCGCGGTGCGTACCGCGCTCGATGATACGGCCTTTGTCCATCACCAGAATCTGCTGCGCATCCACCACGGTGGATAGACGGTGGGCGATGACCAGCGTGGTGCGGTTTTGCGCGATGCTGTGCAATTCATCCTGGATGGCCTTTTCCGACTTTGAATCCAGCGCCGAGGTCGCCTCGTCAAAAATGAGGATCGCGGGGTTCTTGAGAATGGCGCGCGCGATCGCGACACGCTGCTTCTCGCCGCCGGACAGTTTCAATCCGCGCTCGCCCACCATGGATTGGTAGCCCTGCGGCAGGGATTCGATGAAGTGGTGGATATGTGCCGACTGCGCCGCCGCGATGATCTCTTCGCGGGTCGCATCTGGGCGACCATAAGCGATGTTGTAGTAGATCGTATCGTTGAACAGCACGGTGTCCTGCGGCACGATGCCGATGGCCGCACGCAAACTGCTTTGCGACACACTGCGAATATCTTGGCCGTCGATTGAAATAGTGCCTTCGTTTACATCGTAGAAACGGAACAGCAGTCGCGACAAGGTCGATTTGCCCGCCCCGCTCGCACCCACCACCGCCACGGTGTGTCCGCTGGGAATCTCGAAACTCACCTCATGCAAGATCTCGCGCGTGCCATCGTAGGAAAAGTTCACACCCCCGAAACGCACGGCAGCTTGATCCAAGCGCAGCGGCATCGCGTTTGGGGCATCCTGTATCTCGCGGTTCACGTTCAACAGGCCGAACATCTTTTCCATATCGGCCAGCGCATTTTTGATCTCGCGATAGACGAAACCCAAAAAATGCAGTGGCATGTAAAGTTGCAACATGAACACGTTGACCAGCACCAGATCGCCGATGGTCATATTGCCTTTCACCACTTCATCCGCCGCCAGCAACATGAGCAACGTCACGCCGATGGCGATGATGATGCTCTGCCCCGCGTTGAGCGTCGCCAGCGAAGTCTGGTTGCGCACCGCCGACACTTCCCAACGCTGCATTTGATCGTCGTAACGCTGCACTTCGTAGCGCTCGTTGCCGAAATATTTCACCGTCTCGTAATTGATCAGACTGTCGATGGCGCGCGTGTTGGCCTTGGAATCCATGTCGTTCATGGTGCGCCGGAACACCATGCGCCACTCGGTGATGATCAGCGTAAACGCGATATAAAGCACCAGCGTGGCGAACGTAATGATGCCGAACCACGGGTTGTATTTGATGAACAAAATGGCGGCCACTAACCCGATCTCCAGCAGCGTCGGCAGAATGTTGAACAGCAGAAAGGTCAGCAGGAAACTGATGCCGCGCGTGCCGCGTTCGATGTCGCGCGAGACGCCGCCGGTCTGCCGTTCCAGATGAAAACGCAAACTCAGATTGTGCAAATGTTCGAATACCTGCAGTGCCACACGGCGGATCGCGCGTTGTGTCACCTTGGCGAATAAGGCATCACGCAATTCGCCGAACAATGTGCTGAGCAAACGCAGCAGTCCGTAACCCAATATCAGGAAAACCGGGATAGCCAACAGCGCCTGCGTCCGGCCCATATCATCCACAATCTCTTTGAAGATCAGGGGCACGGTCACATTGGCGAGTTTGGCCAACACCAGCAGCACAATCACCGCAATCACGCGGCCTTTGAATTCGAGCAGGTACGGCAGCAGGCTGCGGATGACTTGAAAATCGCTGCGCGAAGCGGGGGGAAGCGTCGAAGAGTGTGGAGCGGAGTGAGGATTCACGAGGGCGTTCTGGAAAACAAAGGCGCCAATTATAAGCGCCAGGCATCTCTAAAGGGCACTTCTAAAATACGCCTATCGTCGCTCCCGCGAAGGCGGGAGCCCAGTCAAATCAACAAACTAGATTCCCGCCTACGCGGGAATGACGAATTTATAGTAGTGCCCTAATAAAACTGTCCTGAATATTTCATGTCGGGTTTCAATCCGACTTACGTAAAGTGCTGGTTTATTTCCATACCGTTTTTTGTAGGTCGGGATTCACCCAAGGGTACAAGAACCCCTGCGGGGTATCCCGACAAGTCATTCAAATTCGACAAAGACCGTCGGGATAAATCCCGACCTACAAAAAACAAACGCATAAATCAGCGTCCGCCAAAGTTCAAATTACTTGTTTGGGTGCAAAAAGTTCATCGGTGAAAAGTGTCAGTAATTGCCGTATTTGCCCGCAACCACCCGGTCACGCCCGTCGCGTTTAGCCTGATACAGCGCCGCATCGGCAGAAAGCAAAAGTGTTTCCAGCGAGAGCCGATCATCCGGCATCACCGAAACCACACCGCAACTGACTGAAACGTGTTTACTTTCCGTCGCGTAATGCGGGATCTTCAGGTCGGCGATCATCTGGCGTACACGTTCGGCCATCCACATCGCGCCGTCCTCATCGGTTTCGCCCAGCACCAGCATGAATTCTTCGCCGCCGTAGCGTGCCGCCAGATCACTGGCGCGCGGTGCAGCGCGGGCGATTTGCAATGCCACCAGTTTCAAACAATCGTCACCGGAGTGATGCCCGTATTTGTCGTTGAACAACTTGAAATAATCGATATCCAGCATGACCAGTGACAACGCTTTTTTCTTGCGGATACACCGGCGCCATTCGCGCGACAGAAAATCGTCCAGCGCACGGCGGTTGGCGATCCCCGTCAACGCGTCAGTGGTGGAAAGCCGCAACAACTCCGCATTCGCCGAATCCAGCTTGCGCGTCAGATCGACCAGTTTGCGCTGCATCTCGACCAGCCGCTGCATGGCGCGGACCTTGGCATGAAACACCGTCTCGCTGACCGGCTTCACCAAATAATCGTCCCCGCCGGCGGCGATGCCCTGCGCCAGATCCTCGTCTTTATTCAACGCCGTGAGAAAGATGATCGCCGTCCATTCTTCCGCCAACTCCATACCGCGCATCTTGCGCGCCACTTCGAAACCGTCGATATCGGGTAATTTTGCATCCAGCAGCACGATGTCCGGACGTTCCCGTTTGAACAATTCCAAGGCCTCAGTCCCGGTCTCGGCCAGCAGAGGTTCCATCACATCCATGCTGGCCAGATAATTCCCCAGCACTTTCAATGTCACCTTGCTGTCTTCCACCACCAGAATCTTGATCGATTTATTTTTTGTTTTCACGGGTGTCATTTCCTGAAATTTAGTGTGCTTGCCCTGTTCATACCGAATCCCAACGTGCTACCAAGCGTTCAAAATCAACCAGTCCTACCGGCTTGCTGAACAGATAGCCCTGGAAGGTCGAGCATCCCAGATGAGTGAGCGAGGGTAATTGGTCTTCCGTCTCCACACCTTCCGCGATCACATCAAAACCGAAGTTGCGGGCCAAATCGGAGATGGTCTGCACCATCACCGCATCACCGGGATCGGTGAGGATATCGCGCACAAAAGAACGGTCGATCTTGAGCTGGTCGATGGGCAGGCGCTTGATGTATTGCAGCGACGAATAGCCGGTACCGAAGTCATCCATTGAAAAGCGCACTCCGATCGCGCGCAATTCGACCATCTTTCTGGTCGCCTCATTAACATCTTCCAGCACGAGATTTTCCGTCAGCTCCAATTCCAACCGGCGCGGATTCGCCCCCGTTGCAGCCAGCACCGCCTTGACTTGATCGACAAAATCTTCCTGATGGAACTGCGCCGGGCTGACGTTCACCGCCAAGTGCAAGAGGCCCAATACCGGATGTTTCTCCCATATCTTGAGCTGCTTGCACGCTGTTTCCAACACCCAATGGCCAATCGGCAGAATCAAGCGGCTCTGTTCGGCAACCGGAATAAACGACACGGGCGATACCGCGCCCAACTCGGCACTGTTCCAACGCAGCAACACTTCGGCACCGAGCAAATCCCGCGCGTTGTTGGTTTGCAACTGATAATGCAGTTCCAGCTCCCCGTTCGGCAAAGCACGGCGCAGGGCGTTTTCCATGCGGGTGCGCGACTCCAACACCGCCTGCATCGTCGGCTCGAAGAAACGCACCATGTTGCGTCCGCTGGCTTTGGCCTGATACATCGCCAGATCGGCCTGCTTCAACAATTCATCTATTTGAACTGCATCGCCGCTGAACAGCACCACACCAATACTGGACGAACTCTGGTAAACCATATTCTCCAGATAATAGGGTTGCGCCAGTGCTTCCCTGATTTTTTCCGCGATGTGTCCGGCCTGTACGGCTGATTCTTGGCTGTATGGGCTGAGGCCTTCCAACAGCACTACAAACTCGTCCCCGCCGAAACGTGCGACGCTGTCGATATCGCGCAGGCAGGCACTCAAGCGGCTTGCAACTTCAACCAGCAACTTGTCGCCAAATTCATGTCCTTGGGTATCGTTCAGTACCTTGAAATAATCAATGTCGAGGAACATCAACGCGCCCTGGTTCTTGTTGCGCGCACTTTGCCCCATGGCTAGGCGCAAGTGGTCCAGCAACATCCTGCGGTTCGGCAGGTGCGTGAGCGGGTCAAAAAAAGCCAAATTTTTGATCTCTTCTTCCGCTTTCTTGCGCTCGGTAATATCGACAAAAACTGCTACATAGTGCGTCACCTCACCCAGATGGCGTACTGCGGTGATGGTCAGCCATTTGGGGTAAATCGCGCCATCCCTGCGCCTGTCCCACACTTCGCCCGACCAATTGCCCGTACCATTGATGGAATCCCACATTTGCTTGTAAAACGCATTGTCGTGCAGGCCTGCACTGAGGATCCTCGGGTTCTTGCCCAGGACTTCCGCTTCGGAATAACCCGTGATGGTTTCGAATGCCCGATTGACCCGGATGATGTTGGCGAATTGGTCGGTGACGATGATCGCTTCCTGGGTATTGAAGGCCACCGCCGCGATGCGCAAACTTTCCTCGCGTGCCTTGCGCTCGCTGATATCGCGAATGAATCCAAAGAATTGGCCCGTGTCCTGCCAATAGTGGGCGGAAATCTCCACGTCAAACAAACTGCCGTCTTTGCGGCGGTGGATCGTCTCAAACCGTTCCGAGCCACGGGCGATGATGGCGTCCATGTGCGCGCGTACGGAGGCCAAGGTCACTTCCTTGGCCTCCAAATCAGGGATGCACATGTTTAACAATTCTTCGCGTTGGTAGCCGGACATGCGGACGTATGCCTCGTTCACTTCGCGCAAATAACCTTCACCATCCAGCAGCCAATATCCGTCCACCATCGTTTCCAAAACGCGTTTCTGGTCGTGTGTGGCTTTTTCGCGCAGTTGAATATTCTCAGCCACGCTACGCGCCATCAGGTTAAAGCTCTTGCCCAATTCGGCCAGTTCGTCATTTCCCTGCAAATTCGAGCGGACTGCATAATCGCCTGCCGCAATGCGTTCCGTGGCTTCGTTCAGCGCGTTGACCCGCCGACACACCAATCGGTGTAGCAACAATGCGATAAACGCCGCCGCCAGCAGCGTGATCGCCGCATAGCCCAAGGAGTTTTCCAGCGTTTCCTTGCGTACCCCGCGCAACAAGGGGGTTGAATCGGCCTCGACGTACAACACGCCCATATTCTTTTGCAAGCCGCCGCGCTGATACGCCACCACCAAGGGGTAATAACCTTGCAATAGCGAATCCTTTTTTTGACTGTAAGCCAATTCGCTCACGCCGCTCTGCGCCACCCGCAACGCCGTCACCTCGGAATACCGGGAATGTTTGGCCGCCGCTTCGCCTTTCCAACTGTAACGATTCGCCAGCATCACCCGGTGCTGGTCATCCGCCAATATCAAGGCACTCATCTCGGGGCGCATCGCGGCAAGCGACAAACTCAGCAGCGCCTCCCCCTCGTCGCCTTCGGTCAAACGGTTGTACAAGCTGCTTTGCAATTGCGCCATGGCCAGACCGATCTCGCGTTTTTGCATTTGCTCGATGCGTTGTTTGTTCTCGTACGTTTCGTGCAAATAGATGAGTACCGAACTGAAGATCGCGACGATCACCAAGATCAACGGTATCAGTAATGAGAGTCGTGATTTCATCGGAGGCGGATCAGTCAACAATGCAGGATTTCAAGCCGGGATCCAATCCGGTGGTAATGTCAGCAGCGTGGGCCAGTTGACCTTCTTTCAACATCACCTCGTTCAGCATTCTGGAAGGTTTCAATATTTCCGGATGTTCGCCACCAAGTTGGCGCAAGTTCTCCTGCAAGCTGGGAATGCTGATGCCGCCCACCATGGCCCGGTATTCCGCCACCGTCACGCCCAATCTTTTGCTGATGGAAATTTCGGCCTGTTGCGGTGTTTGCTTCATGAATTCCAATGTGCGGAACCACTGGCGGGCGACATAACACACTTCGCCACGCCGCTGGAGATAGACATCTTCATGCACCACCAGCAGATCAAAAATTTCGTTGGGGATATCACTGCTGCTGAAGATGTCGCGGGCACCCAATGCGGCCAGACGGGTTTTGAACGGTTCGAACGTGATAAAGGCATCCGCCTTGTTTAACCTACTTCCGGCAGTTGACACGCCCCCGCCCGTTGCTAAAGTACGCAGCCATTGGAGTT
>CXWL01021330.1_pt1 | contig 19681 bp, 32 predicted proteins | sample 590931 | NCBI WGS metagenome assembly CXWL01 (sample SAMEA3498368, study PRJEB10139) | groundwater metagenome | biome: water well; material: biofilm material | place: Germany | collected 2015-04-27 | reverse complement strand
TAAACTCCAATGGCTGCGTACTTTAGCAACGGGCGGGGGCGTGTCAACTGCCGGAAGTAGGTTGAACGGCTCGAAGTACTCTGTCAGTCGCTGGCGCAACACGTCCAATCGCTTTCGGCGGCAAAAAATGAGGGTGAAATGCCCGCAAACGAACGTCCGCCGCATTATTGAATGGGTTGGTGACAGGTAATACCGTTCTACAAATGTAGTTGGTAAGGAAAAAGAAAGGCCACCGCTGATGGTGGCCTTTCTTTTGTTCGCTTTCGATTACCGCTTGGCGCGGAAAACGGTACTTTTTAGAACGGGATATCGTCGTCGAAATTATCGAAGTTACTCTTGCCTGCCGGTGCGGCTGTTGCGGGTTTTGCAGCGGGTGTGCTGCGTGCCGGGGCGGAAGATGGCGATTGGTTTTCGACCACTTCAAAACTACTCGCTCCGCCTGATTTGCTGCCCAGCATTTGCATCTCGTTGACGATGATCTCGGTGGTGTAGCGGTCTTTGCCGGTTTCTTTGTCTTGCCATTTTCGCGTTTGGATCTTGCCTTCGACGTAGACCTGGGAGCCTTTTTTCAGGTACTCACCCGCGACTTCGGCCAGACGACGGTAGAACACCAGGTTGTGCCATTCGGTCTTTTCCTGTTTCTCGCCGGCCTTGTCCTTCCAATTTTCGGAAGTCGCCAGCGTGGCGTTGGTCACCGCCTCGCCGCTGGTCATGTAACGGGTCTCCGGGTCTTTGCCCAGACGTCCCACCAAGATCACTTTATTCACTGACATGTCATACCCCCGTTAATGTTGTTACGTTTTTCATGATTGCCCCCTCTCCCTCTTGGGGGAGGGTTGAGGAGGGGGCGCTTCTTACCAGATATTCAACAGCGTCCTCGTCGAAGCCGCTTATTTCCACTTTGAGACAGGCGATCTGTTCGCTGGCGACGATCAGCACTTCTCTCACGCCGCGCAATTGTGCCAGAGAGTTCTGCAATTCGCTTGCCTCAGCCGCGCCAATTTCATTCAGGTGATACATACGGGTTGTCAACGGTTGCGGCGGGCGCATGGACGATGCCACCACCAACCACAGCAGCAGCAAAAACACGGCGAAGATGAACACGGCATTGCCGCCGTAGAGTTGCATCAGCAAGCCGCCCATGGCCGAGCCGAAGAAGGCACCGAGAAACTGCACACTGCTGAACACGCCCATCGCGGTGCCTTTGGCCGCCAGCGGTGCGATCTTACTGACGATGGAAGGTTGTGTTGCTTCCAGCACGTTAAAGGCGGTGAAAAATACCAGCAACGAAACTGCCACGCCCCACACGCTATGCTGCAAAAACAGGATGCCGAGTTGCGACAGAGCGGCCAGTCCGATGCAGATCATAAACACCTGTTTCATCTTCGCCAGTTTTTCCGCGATGATAATGGGCGGCACCATGAGTGCGAAAGCGACGAGCATCACCGGCAGATACACCTGCCACTGGTGCTGCGCGTCCAGTCCGTCGGCACGCAGAATGAACGGCACTTGCATAAACACCGACATCAAAATCGCGTGCAACGTGAACACGCCGAAATCCATCCGCAGCAAATCTTTGTTGCGCAACACTTCGGCCAGTTTGCCGGTGTTGGCTTCGGTGTCGGAGTGAAAACGTGTGATGGCCGGATTGGGGATGAACCAGATGACCATGGCAATCGACACAAACGCCAGCAACCCGGTGAGGGTGAAGATGCCGGACATGCCGATGTGCTGGTACAACACGGGAGACAGAATCATCGACAGCGAAAAGGTCACGCCGATGGTCATGCCGATCATCGCCATCGCCTTGGTGCGATGCTCTTCGCGCGTGAGGTCGGCGGTCAATGCCATTACCGCCGCGTTGATCGCCCCCGCCCCCTGGATCACCCGTCCTGCAATAATCCAATAAATGTCGTCCGCCGACGCCGCAATAAAGCTGCCCGCAGCAAACAGCAGCAAGCCGGCGATGATGATGGGCTTGCGCCCGTAACGATCCGACAACCATCCCGCCGGAATCTGCAAGATGGCTTGTGTCAGACCATACGCCCCCAGCGCGACCCCGATCAGAAAATGGCTGTGCCCGCCCGGCAAATCTTCGGCGTAAATAGCAAAGATGGGCAGGATGATGAACAAGCCCAGCATGCGCAAACCATAGATACTGGCCAAGCCGATGCTGGCGCGGCGTTCGAATGGGGTCATTGCGGAATCTGCAGCGGACATGAAGCGGAACGTGGACTTTGATGAGGCGCGCATTTTAACAGGTCAGCCCTAGCCTGCCGATAACAATTGGGGAAGCGGTGTTTTTCGCGTATATTGGCGAGTCGTTTTTACACTCATTTCCCAGCATGGAATACATCAAGATTCGCGGTGCGCGCACCCATAACCTGAAGAACATCAGCCTCGATTTGCCCCGGCATCATCTGGTAGTGATCACCGGCTTATCCGGCTCGGGCAAGTCCTCACTTGCATTCGACACGCTATATGCCGAGGGGCAGCGGCGCTACGTTGAATCGCTTTCGGCGTATGCGCGCCAGTTCTTGCAGTTGATGGAAAAGCCGGATGTCGATTTGATTGAGGGGTTGTCCCCCGCCATCGCCATCGAGCAGAAGGCCACTTCGCATAACCCGCGTTCCACGGTGGGTACGGTCACCGAAATTCACGATTATTTGCGTCTGCTGTTCGCGCGTGCAGGCGATCCGTATTGTCCACAACATGATCTGGTGCTGCAGGCGCAGTCGGTGGGGCAGATGGTGGATACGGTTTTGGCGTTGCCGGAGGGCACCAAGGTGATGATTTTGTCGCCCATCGTGGTGGAGCGAAAAGGCGAGCAGGAAGATCTGTTCGACGAGTTGCGGGCGCAGGGTTTCGTGCGTTTGCGTGTGAACGGCAAAGTGTGCGAAATGGACAACTTGCCCAAGCTGGTGAAGAACAAAAAGCACACGGTGGAGATCGTGGTGGACCGATTGAAGGTATCCCCCGACATCAAGCAGCGTTTGGCGGAATCGTTCGAGACGGCATTGCGCCACGCCGACGGTCGCGCGTTGGCGGTGGAGATGGAGGACGAAAAAGAGCATCTGTTTTCGGCCAAGTTTGCCTGCCCGATCTGTAATTATTCTCTGCAAGAGTTGGAGCCGCGATTGTTCTCGTTCAATAGCCCGATGGGCGCGTGTCCGAAGTGTGACGGCTTGGGCGTGATCAGTTTCTTCGATCCGGCGCGCATCGTGGCTTTCCCCAAATTGGGCTTGAGCGGCGGTGCGATCAAGGGCTGGGATAGACGCAACCAATTTTATTTCCAGATGCTGGACACGCTGGCGAAACACTACGACTTTGATCTGGAACGCCCGTTTGAGTCCCTGCCCGAAAAGATTCAACAGGTGGTGTTGTATGGCAGCGGACACGAACACATCCCATTTCAATACTTGAACGAGCGCGGCAAGAAGATTCTGCGCGAACATGCCTTCGAGGGAATCGTCAACAATCTTGAGCGGCGTTACAAAGAGACGGATTCGCCGACGGTGCGCGAAGAGCTGTCGAAATATCTCAACTCGTGTTCCTGCACGGAATGCAAAGGCACGCGCCTGCGCGAAGAGGCGCGCCATGTGCGTGTGGCCGAGCACACGATCTACCAGCTCAGCGCATTGCCTTTAAAGCAGGCGCAGAAGTTTTTTCAGGATGTGTCTTTGCCCGGTAACAAACAGGCTATCGCCGAGAAAATCGTGCAGGAGATCGCCAACCGCCTGGCTTTCCTCAACAACGTGGGATTAGATTACCTGTCGCTGGACCGTTCTGCCGAGACCTTATCCGGTGGCGAGTCACAGCGCATTCGCCTCGCTTCGCAGATCGGTTCCGGCCTCACCGGGGTGATGTATGTGCTGGACGAGCCTTCCATCGGATTACACCAGCGCGACAACGACCGTCTGCTGGACACGCTGAAACGCTTGCGCGACATGGGTAACAGCGTGATTGTGGTGGAGCATGACGAGGATGCAATTTTGACGGCCGATTATGTGGTGGACATGGGCCCGGGCGCAGGCGAACACGGCGGCAGGGTAGTGGCGCAAGGCACGCCCATGGAGGTTATCGCCAATCCGCAATCGCTCACCGGGGATTACCTTTCGGGAAGACGTACCATCGAAGCGCCAAATAAATACCGCATTCCCGATCCCGAGCGCCGCCTGATAATCAGTCGCGCCAGCGGCAACAACCTGAAAGAGGTCACACTTGATCTGCCCGTCGGTCTGCTGGTAAGCATCACCGGTGTCTCGGGTTCGGGTAAATCCACGCTGATCAATGACACGCTGTATAACGCGGTTGCGCAACACTTGTACGGCAGTAATGCAGCACCTGCTCCCTTCGCTGAAATATCCGGATTGGAATTTTTCGACAAAGTTATCAACGTCGACCAATCCCCCATCGGCCGCACACCGCGTTCCAATCCCGCCACTTACACCGGATTATTTACTCCGATTCGCGATCTTTTCTCGGGTGTGCCTACATCGCGCGAACGCGGTTACGGGCCGGGCCGCTTCTCTTTCAACGTCAAGGGAGGGCGCTGTGAATCCTGTCAGGGCGATGGTGTGATCAAAGTGGAGATGCACTTTTTGCCGGATGTGTATGTGCCGTGTGATGTGTGCCACGGACACCGCTACAATCGCGAGACGCTGGAGGTGTTATACAAAGGCAAGAATATCCACCAAGTATTGGACATGACCGTGGAACAGGCGCATGAATTTTTCTCCGCCGTGCCCATCCTCGCGCGAAAGCTGCAAACCCTGCTCGATGTGGGTTTGGGTTACATCACGCTGGGGCAAAGCGCCACCACACTTTCGGGCGGTGAAGCGCAACGTGTAAAGTTGTCTTTGGAACTTTCCAAACGCGATACCGGCAGAACGCTCTACATTTTGGATGAACCGACCACCGGTTTGCATTTCCACGATATCGCGCTACTGCTCAAAGTCATCCACAAGTTGCGTGACCAGGGCAACACCGTGGTGGTCATCGAACACAATCTGGATGTGATCAAGACGGCAGATTGGGTCATTGACCTCGGGCCGGAAGGCGGCGATGGCGGAGGTCGCATCGTGGCGCAGGGTTCGCCCAGGGACATCGCGCATAATCCGCACAGTGTGACGGGTCCGTATCTGAAAAAGTTACTGGAGAAATAATGAAACGACTCTTGCTTGTTCTGAGTATTTTTCCAACGCTGCCATTACAAGCAGCGGATTTTGATGTGCCCGAGTTGCTTGCCTCCCATAATCACTGGCGCGCAACCGTTGGCGTTCCGCCTTTGATATACTCGACCGAACTGGCAGCCTCCTCTCAACGCTGGGCGAATCAACTCAAGCAAACCAATCAATGCAAAATGAAGCACAGCCAGTCGAATGGAGCCTACGGAGAGAACCTGTATTGGGCAAGCGCCGTGTTATGGTCTGACGGCAAACACGAACTGCAGAAGGTATTTGCATCCAAAGTCGTCGCTGATTGGGCAAGTGAGCGCACTGATTATGACTACCAACTAAACACTTGCACTCCCGGCAAGATGTGCGGTCATTACACTCAAGTGGTTTGGCGCAGCACAACAGCGGTGGGTTGCGCCATCGCAATCTGCGAGAACACGAAGGAGCAAGTGTGGGTCTGCCAGTATCAACCAGCCGGAAATTGGGTAGGCGAAAAGCCGTATTGAGTTTGGAAGCGGTCCTCAGCTAACTCTAGTAAATAAATAAGTTCCACCAATAAAGAAGGCCGGATTAAATCCGGCCTTCTTTATTTCTTCAGCAGATGAATAACTTACTCGCCTGCAACTTCTACCGGTTGTGCATCGGCTGGACGATCAAGCAACTCGACCAATGCCATCGGGGCATTGTCGCCCTTACGGAAACCGAACTTGAGGATACGCGAGTAACCGCCGTTACGCGCAGCATAGCGTGGTCCGAGTTCGTCAAACAGTTTGGTAACGATGTCACGGTCGCGCAGGCGGGCAAAAGCCAAACGGCGATTGGCTAGGCTTGGATTCTTGCCCAGCGTCAGGATAGGTTCGGCGACGCGGCGCAGTTCCTTGGCCTTGGGCAGTGTGGTCTTGATGACTTCGTGACGCAGCAGCGAAACGGTCATGTTGCGCAACATCGCCAAACGGTGGCTACTGCTGCGATTGAGTTTTCTAAGTCCTAAACGGTGACGCATGATTTTCCTCTCGTGCTTTCAAACTTGGCATGTGCCAAGCGAGCTTATTTTTCGGACACTGCTGCCCAGTTGTCCAGCTTCATCCCAAGCGACAGGCTATGTTCGGCCAACACTTGTTTGATCTCGTTGAGCGATTTGCGACCCAGATTCGGGGTGCGCAACAGATCGGCTTCGGTGTATTGAATCAGATCGCCGATGTAATGGATGCTCTGTGCTTTGAGGCAGTTCGAAGAACGCGGAGTCAACTCCAGATCATCGACCGGACGCAGCAACATCGGGTCGACTTTCGGTGCTTGCGGTTTCTCGACCGGAGCAGGCGTGCCTTCAAGAGCGGCAAAAACGGAGAACTGTTCGACCAGAATACGTGCCGCATTGCGAATCGATTCTTCAGGATCGATGGCGCTGTTCGTCTCAATATCCAGAATCAGTTTATCCAAATCGGTACGCTGTTCGACGCGCGCACTTTCCACCGCATAGCTGACACGCGAGATCGGGCTGAACGAAGCATCCAGAGCGATGTGTCCTACTGGACGTGTCGCACCGGGTTGTTGGCGCGAGATAGCGGAAACGTATCCGCGACCTTGTTCGACCTTCATTTCGATCTCAAGCTTGCCGCCCGCGGTCAGGTGTGCAATTACATGGCCGGGGTTAACCACTTCGGTATCGGCATCAACTTCGATGTCGGCAGCAGTAACCACGCCGGCGCCTGATTTTTTCAAGTGCAGGGTTGCTTCACGGCCACCGTGCAACTTCAGCACCAGACCTTTAAGGTTCAGCAAGATTTCCACGACGTCTTCTTGCACGCCGTCGATCGAAGAATATTCATGCAACACGCCGGCGATCTTGACTTCTGTAACGGCATAACCGGGCATGGAAGACAAAAGGATGCGGCGCAGCGCATTACCCAGCGTATGTCCATAACCGCGCTCGAACGGCTCCATCACCACGCGTGCCTGAGTGGCGGAGACGCGCTGCACATCGATGATGCGGGGCTTCAACAAATTATTGTTAGGCATTTACTACTCCGCGTTGATTACTTGGAATACAACTCGACCACGAGATGCTCGTTGATCGTTGCTGGCAATTCAGAGCGTTGTGGAACGGCTTTGAATGTACCCTTGAATGCTTTGGCATCAACATCGAGCCATTCCGGAAAGCCGCGCTGCACGGCAGCTTCGACGGCCGCCTTCAAACGCAATTGGCTTTTGGAAGCCTCTGCAACTTCAACCACATCACCCGGACGAACATGGAAAGACGGGATGTTGACGCGCTTGCCATTCACCAGAATGCCGTTGTGGCGCACTGTTTGGCGCGCTTCAGCACGCGAACCGCCAAAGCCCATGCGGAATGAAACGTTGTCCAAACGCGACTCCAGCAGTTGCAGCAGTGTCTCACCGGTAATGCCACGAGATTGCTCAGCGCGCTTGTAGGTCAAACGGAACTGCCCCTCAAGCAAGCCGTAGATACGGCGTAACTTTTGCTTTTCGCGCAATTGGCCGCCATATTCAGACTGACGTTGATTCTTTTTCTGACCGTGCTGACCCGGACCGTAAGCACGACGCTCTACCGAGCATTTGTCGGTAAAACATTTTTCTGCTTTGAGGAACAGCTTCTCGCCTTCACGGCGGCACTGACGGCACTTTGCATCAAGATTTCTAGCCAAGATCTATGCTCCTTAGATACGACGCTTTTTCGGAGGACGGCAACCGTTGTGCGGTACCGGCGTAATGTCCGAAATGCTGGTGATTTTAAAACCTGCGGCATTCAGTGCGCGCACTGCGGATTCGCGACCTGGCCCCGGGCCTTTGATGCGCACTTCCAAATTTTTAACTCCGCACTCAACTGCAGACTTGCCAGCCGTCTCGGCGGCGATCTGCGCGGCGAACGGCGTGCTCTTGCGTGAGCCCTTGAAACCGTTACCGCCACTGGTTGACCATGCCAAAGTATTTCCCTGGCGGTCCGTGATGGTCACGATGGTGTTGTTGAAGGAAGCGTGAACGTGCGCGATACCTTCAGCCACGTTCTTCTTTACTTTTTTACGCACTTTCGTGCTTGGCTTTACCATGTTTGCTGTCCTCTACTAAATTACTTCTTGGCGCCGGCGATAGATTTGCGCGGACCTTTGCGTGTGCGTGCATTGGTGCGCGTACGCTGACCACGGCACGGCAGACCGCGGCGATGACGCAGGCCGCGATAGCAGCCCAAGTCCATCAGACGCTTGATGTTCATGGATATTTCGCGGCGAAGATCGCCTTCCACCGTGAACTTCGCGACTTGGTCGCGCAGTTTTTCCATCTCGGTGTCGCTGACATCCTTGATCTTGGTTGAAGTTGTGACGCCCGCTGCGGCACAGATTTGCTGTGCACGTGTACGGCCGATGCCATAAATGGCAGTCAACGCGATTACAGCGTGTTGATGGTTTGGAATGTTTACACCGGCAATACGAGCCATGCAGCTACCCTATCGTTCAAAAGTTGCGAATTCTATCATCCAGAGTTGATTTGTCTCAATCAACCTTGGCGCTGTTTGTGGCGTGGATCACTGCTGCAAATCACACGTACCACTCTGTTGCGACGCACGATCTTGCAATTGCGGCACACTTTTTTCACGGATGCTTGGACTTTCATTTCTTTCTCCTTGCTACTTTCAACTTAATTTGCTTACTTTGCGCGGAACACGATGCGCGCTTTGCTCAAATCGTAAGGCGAAACCTCAACGGTTACCTTGTCACCCGGCAGTATTCTGATGTAGTGCATCCGCATCTTGCCGGAGATATGTCCAAGCACTACAAACCCATTTTCCAACTTCACTCTAAAAGTCGCATTTGGGAGGGACTCTTCAACCTCACCCTGCATCTGGATGACGTCTTCTTTCGCCATCAGCGCACCAGGCCAGCCTTAAAATTCGCTTTCTTCAACAAGCTCTCATATTGGTGCGTCATCAGGTAGGACTGTACCTGAGCCATAAAATCCATGGTCACCACAACCAAAATCAGTAGCGATGTACCGCCGAAATAGAATGGCACATTCCATTTCACTACCAAGAATTCCGGTAACAGACATACCAAAGTTATATAAACCGCGCCAATCAGTGTCAGGCGCAACATAATTTTCTCGACATACTTTGCAGTCTGATCCCCCGGTCTAATACCGGGAAGGAACGCACCACTCTTCTTTAAATTATCCGCCGTCTCTTTCGGGCTAAACACCAGCGCCGTGTAGAAGAAGCAGAAGAACACGATCGCTGCCGCATAAAACAGCACATAGATTGGCTGCCCGGGGGACAACTTTTCACTAACATCTTTCAACCAGTTCATGCCTTCGCCTGAACCAAACCAGCCCGCCATTGTTGCCGGGAAGAGAATAATGCTCGATGCGAAGATTGGCGGAATGACACCAGCCATATTTAACTTGAGCGGAAGATGTGAACTTTGTCCGCCATAAACTTTGTTACCTACCTGGCGTTTGGCGTAGTTGACCAGAATTTTACGCTGACCCCGTTCCACAAAGACAACCAATGCGGTCACCAGAATTGCGCCAATAAACAGTGCCAAAACCAACGGGATAGAGAACGCACCCGTTCTTGCCATTTCCAAAGTATTGCCAATCGCGCTGGGCAAACCGGCCGCGATACCCGCGAAGATGATCAGTGAAATACCATTTCCCAATCCGCGTTCGGTGATTTGTTCACCCAACCACATCAGAAACATCGTTCCCGTCACCAGCGTCACGACGGTAGTCAACTGGAACATTGCACCCGGATGCAACACCAATCCCGCCTGAGACTGCAACGCTACAGAAATTCCGAACGCCTGAAACAAGGCAAGTACCAAAGTGCCATAACGCGTGTACTGCGTAATTTTGCGACGCCCCGCTTCGCCTTCTTTCTTCAGCTGTTCAAGATGCGGCACAGCTATTGCTGCCAACTGCATGATGATCGAAGCTGAGATGTACGGCATGATGCCCAGCGCGAGAATGGTAAAGCGCTCCAGCGCGCCGCCCGAGAACATGTTGAACATGCCCAAGATGCCACCTTTTTGCGACTTGAACAGATCCGCCAATACGTTTGGATCAATTCCTGGTACGGGTATGTGGGCACCGATGCGATATACGATCAGAGCCAGCAACAAGAACCAGAGGCGCTGTCCCAGATCACCGTATTTACCTTTACTCACAACTTTGGCCACAGGCTATCCTTACTCAGCGATGTTGCCGCCGGCAGCTTCCACCGCAGCACGCGCGCCCTTGGTCAATTGCAGGCCCTGCAATTTAACTGCGCGCTTGATTTCACCCGCCAACACCACCTTGACAGTCAATGTCCAAGCAGGAACAACGCCCGCTTGTTTTAGTGCCAGCAGGTCTATGGTTTCAACCGGCATCTTTTCAAGATCAGACAAACGTACCTGGGCTGTATCGTAACGCGTCAGTGACACGAAGCCACGCTTCGGCAGACGGCGTTGCAGCGGCATTTGACCACCCTCGAAACCCACTTTGTGGAAACCACCGGAGCGGGACTTCTGTCCTTTGTGACCGCGACCGGCCGTTTTGCCCAAGCCGGAACCGATGCCGCGTCCTACGCGACGCTTCACATGTTTGGAACCTTCAGCAGGTTTAATTTGATTGAGTTGCATTTATGCCTCGCACTTGACCAGGTAATACACTTTGTTAATCATGCCACGCACCGCCGGCGTGTCTTCCAACATCACCGTGTGATTGATACGACGCAGACCGAGTCCGCGCACGGTGGCACGGTGAGATTGCTTGGTTCCATTGATGCTTTTAACCAGCGTCACTTTCAATGTTTTTGCTTGTGCCATGATTTACCCCGTGATCTCTTCAACGCTTTTGCCGCGTTTGGCTGCGATTTCGGAAGGCGAATTAAGCGCTTGCAAACCGTTCAGAGTGGCACGTACGACATTGTATGGATTGCTGGAACCAATACACTTGGCCAGTACATTACGAACTCCTGCCGCTTCAAACACGGCGCGCATCGCACCTCCGGCAATAATTCCGGTACCTTCGGAAGCCGGCAACATTACGACCTTGGCAGCGCCGTGACGTCCGATAACGGGGTGGTGCAAAGTACCTTCTCTCAGGTTTACCTTGACCAGTTTGCGGCGGCATTCTTCCATCGCTTTTTGCACGGCAACCGGCACTTCCTTGGATTTGCCCTTGCCCATGCCAACGCGTCCATCACCGTCACCCACCACCGTGAGAGCGGCAAATCCCATGATGCGTCCCCCCTTCACCACTTTGGTGACGCGGTTGACGTGGATCATTTTTTCGATGAGTCCATCGCCTTTGTCTTCTTGTTGCTGATTCTTGCCTTGTTGAGCTTTAGCCATGATGCACCCCGAATTAGAATTTCAAGCCATGTTCGCGCGCGGCATCCGCCAGCGCCTTGATGCGACCATGGTACTTGTAACCGGAACGGTCGAATGCAACGGCCGTTACGCCCGCGCTCTTGGCTTTTTCCGCAATACGCTGACCGACTAATGCAGCCGCAGCCGCGTTGCCGCCGTTACCCACGCTCTTGCGTACTTCCGCTTCCAGCGTTGAGGCGCTTGCCAGCACCTTCCCGCCATCGGCGGAAATCACCTGCGCATAAATGTGCAGATTGGTGCGATGTACCGCCAGACGGATTGTCTTTTGTTCAGCAATTTTTGCACGTGTCTTGCGTGATCTGCGCTGACGCGCTTCGTTCTTGTTCAACATATCAACCTCGATTATTTCTTCTTGGTTTCTTTGAGGATTACCACCTCGTCGGAATATCGAACACCTTTGCCTTTGTATGGCTCTGGTGCACGGTACGCACGAATCTCGGAGGCAACTTGACCTACTTGCTGTCTGTCTGAGCCAGTCAGCACGATCTCGGTCTGGGTCGGCGTGGCCACCTTCACACCCTTGGGCATCTTGTGCACTACCGGATGTGAAAAGCCGAGCGTCAGATTCAGAGATTCGCCGGCAGCTTGCGCACGGTAACCCACCCCAACCAACGTTAGCTTGCGTTCGAAACCTTTGCTTACACCGGTAACCATATTGGCAAGCAAGGCACGAATCGTTCCGGATTGGGCATCAGCCTGGGCTGAATCATTTGTTGCCTTGAACAGCAACGAATCACCCTCACGCACGACAGACACATCACCTTTTAATGCCTGGGTCAGGGTCCCCAAAGGACCCTTTACAGAAATCGAATCAGGCGCAACCGTCACCTCAACACCTGCCGGGACGATCACTGGATTTTTAGCAACTCTTGACATGTTCCCTCCTTAAGCGACGATGCACAGCACTTCGCCACCGATACCATTGGCGCGCGCATTGCGATCGGTCATCAGACCTTTGGAGGTGGAAACGATCGCGATACCCAGACCGTTCATCACACGCGGGATATCTTCGCTCCCCTTGTATACGCGCAGACCCGGACGACTTACGCGCTGAATCTTTTCAATCACGGGACGATCGGCGTAATACTTAAGGCCGATCTCAAGCATTGGCTTGCCTTCGTTGGCGATAACCTTAAAGCCATCAACATAACCTTCGTCTTGCAACACCTTGGCAATAGCCACCTTGATCTTTGATGAAGGCATAGCCACCGTTACTTTTTCCGCCATTTGCGCGTTACGTATACGCGTCAACATATCGGAGATAGGATCACTCATACTCATAAATTCACCCTTACCAGCTGGCCTTAACTACGCCTGGAATTTCGCCGCGCATCGCGTATTCACGCAACTTAGTGCGCCCCAAACCGAACTTGCTAAACACGCCGCGCGGACGACCGGTCAGCGCGCAGCGATTACGCAAACGCACCGGGCTGGAATTGCGCGGCAATGCCTGAAGCTTCTGACGTGCCGCAAAGCGATCTTCTTCGCTCAACGACACATTGGTCACAATTGCCATCAACGCGGCACGCTTTGCAGCATATTTCTTAACCGTGTCGCGGCGTTTAATTTCGCGATTTATTACAGCAACCTTTGCCATATCACCCTCAGTTCTTCAATGGGAATTTGAATGCCAACAACAGAGCCTTGGCTTCTTCGTCACTTTTCGCCGTCGTCGTGATCGTGATGTTCATACCGCGCAGCGCGTCGATCTTGTCATATTCGATCTCGGGGAAAATGATCTGTTCCTTGATGCCCATGTTGTAGTTACCACGACCATCAAAAGCCTTGCCTGAGATGCCGCGGAAGTCACGGATTCGGGGAATGGCCACAGTTACCAAGCGATCCAGGAATTCGTACATACGCTCACGGCGCAAAGTGACTTTGCAGCCAACCGGATAGTTTTCACGAATCTTGAATCCGGCAATCGATTTTTTGGATTTCGTCACAACCGGTTTTTGGCCTGCGATTTTCTGCATGTCACCTACCGCATGATCCATTACTTTCTTGTCCGCCACGGCTTCACCCACCCCCATGTTCAGGGTGATCTTCTGTATGCGCGGCACTTCCATCACCGATGCGTATCCAAATTGCTTCATCAGCTGCGGAGCCACGGTCTTTTTGTAGTAGTCGTTTAAACGAGCCATGCTGTTACCCCTTACGCTATTACTTCGCCGCTGGACTTAAACACGCGCACTTTGCGACCGTCCCCCAGCGATTTAACGCCCACGCGATCAGCCTTCTTGCTTGCCGCGTTGTAGATGGCGATATTGGAAATATGGAGTGGCTTTTCAATTTCAACAATCCCGCCAGCCGTCCCTTTTACCGGATTTGGCTTTTGGTGTTTCTTGACCTTATTGATTCCGCCAACCAAAACGTAATCTCCCGCAACACTTAACACGTTGCCGCGATTACCTTTGTCTTTGCCTGCAATGACAATGACGTCATCGTTCTTTTTAATCTTGCGCATGATTTATCCTCGACTGTCGCTTACAGCACTTCAGGTGCCAGAGAGACGATCTTCATGAAGCGCTCAGTGCGCAATTCACGAGTAACCGGTCCAAAAATACGCGTGCCGATCGGCTCCAACTTGTTATTCAGCAATACCGCCGCATTGCCATCAAATTTTATCAGCGAGCCGTCGGAACGACGCACGCCTTTGGCAGTACGCACCACAACGGCACTGTAGACTTCGCCTTTCTTTACGCGCGAACGAGGTGCGGCATCTCTGATACTGACCTTGATCACATCACCGACGCTGGCATAACGACGTTTCGAGCCACCCAAAACCTTTATGCACATGACTGAGCGCGCGCCGGTATTGTCAGCTACATTCAAAACAGACTGCATTTGTATCATTTTTCAATCTCCAACTTTTTCCGCCTGCGGCGGCTAGTTTTGGAACCCGTTCGGGTCAGGCCGCCGCAAGCAGCGGGAAAACATTCTTGATTTGCCATTCCCCCGGTCGCCGCTTAGCGGAACAAAACAGAGGGTAATAAACGAAGCCGCGCATTCTATTCAAACTTGCGCGCATGCGCAAGTACTAAATGAAAATTACGCCTCCTGCGCCTTCTCAAGCAACTTGGTTACGCGCCAGGACTTGGTTTTGGACAAGGGGCGCGTCTCCTCGATGGTTACCACGTCACCCTGACCAAACTCGTTGTTCTCGGCATGCGCGTGATATTTCTTGGAAACCCGAACAATCTTGCCAAGCACCGGATGTTTGACCTTGCGTTCGACCAGCACAGTGACGGTTTTGTCCATTTTGTTGCTGACAACAGTGCCGGTCAGCGCGCGTTTCAGATTCGTAGCACTCATTGCTGCACACCTTTTTCGGTCAATACGGTTTTTACTCGCGCGATATTTCTACGCACTTTTTTCAGTTGGCTTGTATTGCTCAGTTGCTGAGTAGCCAATTGCATGCGCAGGCCGAATTGTTCCTTGCCCAAAGCCAGCAGCTCCTGCTGCAATTCAGCCGCTGCTTTGCTCTTCAGTTCACTTGACTTCATGATCACGCCCCCACCTGTCTAACTACGAATGTCGTGGCGATCGGCAATTTGGCTGAGGCTAATTTGAAAGCTTCACGCGCCAACGATTCTTCCACACCGTCCATCTCGTACAACATCTTGCCCGGACGAATCTCGGCGACGTAGTACTCCGGATTCCCTTTACCGTTACCCATACGCACTTCGGCCGGCTTTTGCGAGATCGGCTTGTCCGGGAAAATACGGATCCAAATCCGTCCACCACGCTTGATATGGCGTGTCATGGCACGGCGCGCAGCCTCAATCTGGCGTGCTGTCAATCTGCCACGTGCCACTGCTTTTAAACCAAACTCGCCGAAACTCACCTTGTTACCACGTGTGGCTACACCGGTGTTACGACCTTTTTGCTCTTTGCGGTATTTTCTTCTAGCTGGCTGTAGCATGCTTTGCTCCCGACTTTCTTACTTTCTTTTCTGGCTCAGCTGCAATCTGTGCGGCGGCTTCTTGAGCTCCGTTTTGATCGCCCTTATAGACCCACACTTTGACACCAATGATGCCGTAAGTGGTCTTGGCTTCAGAGAAGCCATAGTCAATATCGGCACGCAGAGTGTGCAACGGCACACGTCCTTCGCGATACCATTCGGTACGTGCAATCTCGATCCCGTTCAAACGCCCCGCGCTCATGATCTTTATGCCTTGCGCGCCCAGTCGCATCGCATTCTGCATCGCACGTTTCATGGCACGGCGGAACATGATACGTTTTTCCAATTGTTGCGTGATCGACTCGGAGATTAACTGCGCATCGATTTCAGGTTTGCGAACTTCTTCGATGTTCAGACCGACATCCGGCAGCCCCATACGCTTCTTCAATTCGTTGCGCAAATGTTCGATGTCTTCGCCTTTTTTACCGATCACTACTCCGGGACGAGCTGTGTAAATTGTAATCTTGGCGTTTTTGGCAGGACGCTCGATGATGATCTTGGAGACACCGGCACCGGCCAGTTTCTTCTTGAGATAGTCACGAACTTCGATGTCCTTCAGCAACAGCTCTGAAAAATGTTTAGTGTTGGAATACCACTTGGATGTCCAGTTTTTTTGGACGCTCAGGCGGAATCCGATTGGATTAATTTTCTGACCCATGACTTAGCTCCCGACGGTGATCGTAATGTGGCAAGTCTGCTTCTCAATGCCTGTTCCACGCCCCTTGGCACGAGGAATCATCCGTTTAAGGGATGCGCCCTTGTCCACGTAGATTGTGGAAACTTTCAATTCGTCGATGTCTGCCCCATCGTTGTGCTCGGCATTGGCAATCGCCGAATCCAGCGCTTTCTTCAGAATGCCACCAGCCTTCTTCGGGCTGAAAGCAAGAATGTTCAACGCCTGTGCGACAGGGAGACCGCGGATCTGGTCAGCGACCAACCGTGTCTTCTGCGCAGAAATGCGAACACCACGAATTACTGCTGTTGTACTCATCATGTCTCCTTATTTCTTGGCCACTGCTTTTTTATCGGCAGCGTGACCTTTGAAGGTGCGGGTCAAAGAGAATTCGCCAAGTTTATGTCCCACCATATTCTCCGAGACGTACACCGGCACGTGTTGCTTGCCATTGTGTACGGCGATCGTCAGACCGACGAAATCCGGCAATACAGTCGAGCGACGCGACCATGTCTTCACCGGGCGCTTGTCATTGGTTGCGCGAACTGTCTCTACTTTTTTTAGCAGATGCAGATCGACGAACGGACCTTTTTTAATTGAACGTGCCATATCTGTTTACCCCTTAAACCTGAAAGCGACGACGCACGATCATGCCCGTAGTGCGCTTGTTGCGACGCGTACGGAAACCCTTGGCNNGTCGGGCGGATACCACGCCAGCGATTGGCACCGGCTTTGCCGATGGAGCGCAACGAGTGTTCGCCGTTACCGACTTCACCCAGGGTTGCGCGGCAATCGATGTGAACTTTACGTATCTCACCGGAGCGCAGACGTAACTGCGCATAGCTTCCCTCGCGGGCCAGCAGTTGTACCGAAGCACCTGCCGAACGCGCCAACTGAGCGCCCTTGCCAGGCAACATCTCGATGGCGTGAATAGTAGAACCGACCGGAATATTGCGCAGTGGCAATGCATTGCCGGCTTTGATCGGCGCTTCGGAGCCACTCACCAATAGCGCGCCAACAGACACACCCTTGGGGGCGATGATGTAGCGTCGTTCACCGTCTGCATAGACCAGCAAAGCCAAATGTGCTGTACGGTTTGGGTCGTATTCAATATGCTCGACCTTGGCCGGAATGCCGTCTTTGTTGCGTTTGAAATCGACGATACGATAGTGCTTCTTGTGCCCACCACCCATATGCCGCGTCGTGATGTGGCCATTGTTGTTACGGCCTGCAGTACGCGTCTTCTTTTCCAACAACGAAGCTTCAGGTTTACCCTTGTGCAATTCTTTGTTGACAACGCGCACAACGGCGCGCGTACCGGGTGAAGTTGGTTTTAGTTTAATCAGTGCCATGTTTTACCCCTGCTCACTTGCAGCAAAGTTGATCTCCTGGCCGGCAGCCAGATTCACGTAGGCTTTCTTCCAGTCCTGACGGCGGCCGATGGAACGGCCAAAGCGTTTTTGCTTGCCTTTGACGTTGCTCACCTGGACGCTGTCGACGGTAACGTTAAATAACTTTTCCACAGCCGCCTTGATTTCCGGCTTGGTCGCGTCAGAAACTACACGAAAGATCACCTGCTCGAACTTCTCCGCGACGAAGGTCGCTTTTTCGGAGATCTGCGGTGCCAGCAAGATATTCTGCAAACGTTCTTCATTGAATTGTTGTGTACTCATGCCAGCAACTCCTCGATTTTTGCCAATGCGCCGCGTGTCACCAAAACATTGGGGAACCGCACCAAACTGACCGGGTCGGCCTGATGCGCTTCGACCACCAGCACATTGGGCAGGTTACGCGACGACAGGTAAAGGTTTTCATCGATACTGTCGGTGATAATCAGCAGACGAACATCCTGCAGACCGAAGCCCTTGATTTTTTGCGCCAGCAATTTTGTTTTTGGCGCTTCGACCGAAAGGCCATCCACCACGCTCAAACGACCATCGCGCACCAGTTGCGAAAAGATAGATGCCAGACCGGCGCGGTACATCTTACGGTTGACTTTTTGCGTGTAGTTCTCGTCCGGGCTGTTCGGGAAGATCTTACCGCCGCCGCGCCACAGCGGACTGGAGGCCATACCCGCGCGAGCGCGGCCGGTACCCTTTTGCGCAAACGGCTTGCGTGTGGATTTGGCGATTTCGCTGCGACCCTTTTGCTTGCTGTTTGCAGAACGGGCGTTTGCCTGATAAGCCGTAACCAGTTGATGGATCAGCGCTTCGTTGTATTCGCGACCGAACAAGTCGTCAGATGCGTTGATGCTGACACCAGCTTTGCCGTTTTCGTTAATGACTTTCAGTTCCATTATGCCCCCGCTTTCACTGCCGGACGCACGATCACGTCGCCACCAGGCGCACCGGGAACGGCACCACGCACCAACAACAATTGGCGCTCGACATCGATACGAACGATTTGCAGATTCTGCACAGTGCGCTGCACGTCACCCAAGTGACCTGTCATGCGCTTACCGGGGAATACTCGACCCGGATCTTGCGCCATACCGATGGAACCCGGAACGTTGTGCGATTTGGAGTTACCGTGGGTTGCACGACCAGATTTGAAGTGGTGACGCTTGATGGTACCGGCATAACCCTTACCGATCGTCACGCCAGTCACATCGATTTTTTGACCGACCTGGAACAGATCCACGCCGACATTGCCGCCCAGCGTCAATGCAGCGAGCTGCTCTGGCGTAGCGGTGAATTCTTTCAAGATGCTGCCCGCCTCGACACCTGCTTTGGCGAAATGCCCGGCAGCTGCTTTGGTCACACGGCTGGCACGACGCGTACCGTACGCAACCTGCACCGCACTGTAACCATCGGTAGAAGCAGTTTTGATTTGGGTGACACGATTGTTGGACACGTCCAACACCGTCACCGGCAACGATGTTCCGTCGTCAGTAAAGATGCGGGTCATGCCAATCTTGCGACCGACAAGTCCTAAACTCATTTTAATTTCCTTTATTAAGGGGCTGACTTCAATTGGTCAGCCGATCCATACTGCAAATGCAACGAATGACTACTACGATTACTGTAACTTGATTTCCACATCAACACCCGCCGGCAGATCCAGCTTCATCAATGCATCAACAGTCTTGTCTGTCGGATCGATGATGTCCATCAGGCGCAAATGGGTGCGAATTTCGAACTGATCGCGAGAAGTTTTGTTCACGTGCGGAGAACGCAACACATCGAAGCGCTCGATCTTCGTGGGCAACGGAACCGGGCCCTTGACCACGGCACCGGTACGTTTTGCTGTATCCACGATCTGCAAAGCAGACTGGTCGATCAGGCGATAGTCGAACGCCTTAAGGCGGATGCGAATTTTTTGACTTTGCATATTCTTCTCTAGCTTTTTTGCGGCTTCGCCGCTGGTTTAAAGAACGAAAACGCGTGGCCTGAGCCACGCGAGGGCGCGCATTGTATCTTTACTCGATCACCTTTGCAACCACACCCGCGCCGACGGTACGGCCGCCTTCGCGGATCGCGAA
>CXWL01011831.1_pt1 | contig 19681 bp, 20 predicted proteins | sample 590931 | NCBI WGS metagenome assembly CXWL01 (sample SAMEA3498368, study PRJEB10139) | groundwater metagenome | biome: water well; material: biofilm material | place: Germany | collected 2015-04-27 | reverse complement strand
CAGGATCGCACAGAATATCAGGATCGATCAGGCACGATCGGCAAAGGTGCGCGGCATCCAGGTTGATGTCGAGGCGCTCGCGTCGGTGCAAGGGGATGACGGCCGCTCCATCTTGGAGGCGCGCTCGGATCTTGCAGCGGCGCAATCCGCCATGGCCGCGCTTCCCGACGACCAGCGTGTGCTGATGGCCTTGGTCGTCCTTGACGGTCAGTCATACAAGGAAGCAGCCGAAACGCTCAGCATTCCGGTCGGGACCGTCATGAGCAGGCTTGCCCGGGCGCGGCGGGCCATCGATAATCAGGTGCATGGGGCAGTGGCATGACCGGCTCCAGCTCGACCAATCCCGACGATCTCAGGATCAGCGCCTATCTCGATGGCACGATGCTGGCGGGCGAAGTGCAGGATTTCGAGTTCGAGCTCGCGCGCAATCCGGCGCTTGCGGAGGCCTTGCTGCGCTGGCAGGCCAATGACCGACTGATGCAGCAGGCGTTCGACGCCCCGATGCATGAAACCGTGGACCAGGACATGCTTGTGCGCTTCGGACTTGATGACGCTCCGGCTGTCTCGAATGTGGTCGATCTTTCGGCGGAGCGCACGAAGCGCCAAGCAGCCCTGTTGAGCCGGAAGGCGTGGCGCTGGCCTGCCGTCGGTGCGCTGGCTGCGAGTATCGCCGCGCTTGTCGTGGTCACAAATCCCTTCCAGCGGGACGGCAGCTTCGACCCCGATTCATCCGCCTCGTTCCAGACCGCGATGCAGGATCTGCCTTCGGGCAGCGTGAGGCGGCTCGAAGATGGTCGCACGATCGGCCTGACGTTGAGCGTTTCGGCCGGAAACGGGCGATACTGCCGCGAATTTTCCCTTTCCGGGGCGACGCCGCAGATTGGCATAGCCTGTCGCAGTGGAAGCAGATGGTCGGTCGAAGCGCTGGTCAATGGAGCAGCGGACAGGAGCGCGACCGGCGAGATCCAGACCGCAGCCGGGGCGGATCACGCCGCGCTCGATCCGGTTTATGCCCGCCTCATGGCTTCGGACCCGATCGATGCCGGCCAGGAAAAGCGCCTGATTTCAAGCCGCTGGAACAAATAGCCGTAATCACCAGATATTTTGGGAATAACCCGGCAACCCGCCCGTTATCGTCATGTCCGCAGAGTCGGACGCTCCCTTACCAAGAGGAATGACGATATGACCAAGCTTCTCAAATTCGGTCTTCTGGCGACAGCCACGGTGCTGTCGCTTGCCGCGAGTTCTGGCGCGATGGCGCGCCGGGGCGCCGACGATCCCGCCGATCATGTTCGCCAATGTCGTGGCTGCGATGAGGCTCCAGGTCATGTGCGCCAAGGGCGTGGCGGCGATGACGGGGCAACCGATGATCGCCGCGGCCGTGGTCGTGGCAGAGACGATGGGGCAACCGATGATCGTCGCGGTCGCGGTCGTGGCGGAGACGACGCCCCGGGCGACCACCGTGGTCGTGGTCGCGGCGCAGACGATTCCGTAGCGGGCTAACGCTTCGGGTCGTTGGCGGCCCCGGGTGGGATAGCTACTCGTCCGGGGCCGCATCATTTGTATCCCGTGCGCACCTGTGTAGGAAGGCGGCGGGAATTACCGGGGAAAATCGATGAAACAGACATTCAAAGCCTGCGGGGTGGCAACGGTTGTCCTCGCCATCATTGCCTCATCGCCATTGCGCGCCGAAACTGGCCGCGACAAAGATGAGAAGAAATCCGCTCCATCAACATGGAGAATTGGCACGGGCGTAAGCTATTCGCGGGGCGATTATGGCGACCCGCGCGACACGAAGGTTGTCGCGGCCCCGCTCAGCCTGAAATATGCAAAGGGCCCGCTTAGCTTCCGCATTTCGGTTCCGTTCGTCCATATCGACGGCCCCGGATCGCTGATCCAGACGCCCGAAGGCCGCGATGCCGGATCGGGCAGCAGCAATAGCGGACCGGGAAGCAGCAACTCCGGATCGGGCAGTTCGGGTTCGGGTGGATCCGGCTCCAGCGGATCCGGCTCGGGTGGGTCCGGCTCCGGCGGTTCCAATTCGGGCGGGAATATCGCACCGGGGCCTGTCGTGCCTGGTTCGCTTCGGCGCAGCGGGTTTGGCGACGTCAATATTGCCATGACCTATTCGGTCGGGCTGGGCGCGGATGTGTTCGTTGACCTGACGGGTAAGGTGAAACTGCCAACTGCGTCACAGACCAAGCGCCTCGGGACGGGCAAAGTCGACGTCACCGCCGGCATGGACCTGGTCAAGGATATTGGCGATGCGAGCCTTTATGTCGGCGGGCGGCGGCGCTTTGCCGGGCGGCCAGCTGGATCGGCGATCCGCGACACCTGGGGTGCAGGCGGAGGCGCAAGTTATCGCGCGGGTAAATCGCTTTCCATAGGTGTTGATTATGATTGGCAGCAATCGGCCTTTCAGGGCAGCGGGTCGAGCAGCGAAGTTACCGGCTGGGCAAGCTTCCGGGTCGGGCCCGCCGTCAGGATGCAGGTCTATGGCGGGACCGGCTTCACGACGAACAGCGCCGATCTCGTTGGCGGTGTTGCATTGAGCTGGCGTTTCAAATGATCGTTTCGGCGCAGGCCTGACCGGTCAAGGTCAAGGCCTGCGCCAGCCGTTCGGCCCGGCGACAAATTTCCCCTTGACCCTGACATGGTGTCAAGGTGCATCAGTCCCGGGGACTGCCAAGATTGCTATATGCTACGGTCGACTGGGCCGATGCATTATACTGGCTGTTCAATGGCTTGGCACTTCGCGCTTGGGTTCCAGAAAACTCAGGATGAGCGCGGCAAATGACTCTGCGTGTTCGATCTGCGTCCAGTGGCCGCATCGACCGAAGACATGCATTTCGCTGTTATCGATCCACTGGTTTAGCGTCAGCGACGACTTGAGCGGAATGATACGATCGTCGCGGCCATGAACCAGCAGCGTCTTGTGGGTCACGGCGCGAATATCGGCCTCGCGGTGGCTCATGGCATCAACCCAACGCTGGCGCGGAGCAGGAAACATGGCGGCATAGTTTTCCTGCACACCGGCGCGGGCGCTTGCTTCAAACCGCATGCGGACGAGATCGTCGCCAATGAGAGATTGGTCATAGGCGAAGAAGGCCATGATCGCCCGCATATTGTCGATGCTCGGCGTATAGCCCCAGACGGCATCCAAGCAAGGAGTCAGGGTGAAGGGAACGCCGACACTGCCCATCAGAACGACCTTTTCGACCCGTTCGGGCGCGGCAATGGTCAGTGCCAGTGCCATCGATCCGCCGAAACTGTTGCCAACGACATGGGTCCTTTCGATGCCCTTGGCATCGAGAAATGCGATCAACTGGGCAAGCCAGTTCTGGCGGGTGAAACGATAGTCCGCAGGTACAATTGAGTAGCCGAAGCCAGCCATGTCGGGCGCGAGGCATCGCAAATGCGGGGAGAGGGCGGCCAGTGTCAGTCGCCAATTCGCCCAAGCACTAACGCCGGGGCCGGAGCCGTGGATGAGCAGGACGGGCGCGCCGGTTCCGGTGTCATGATAATTGGTTGAAAAGGGGCCAGTTCGGATGGTCTGGCCGATTTCAGGATTGGTTGACATGGCTCACTCTGAATTGCGCGCAGCAATTTCTGCGCTGCGGGCCTGGCTGGCTGGAGTGCCGCCGATGAATCAATGGGCAGGGTCAATCGGGATCACCATCCCGCGCACCAATGAACGGTTGCAGTCCTGGTGCCGGACAATCAGCGCCGTTATGCCTTCCATCAGCGTTTCGAGCTGTTCCTGCGAACGTGCGGCCAGAGCCAGACGGGTAAAATAGGGAACAGGTACACCGCCCTCGCTGATCAACCTACCGGCGGTTGCCCAGAGGTGGGGCGGCGTAGCGGAAACAAAGGCCCCGCTGGCACCGACAACCAGTGCATGTTCGCGGCTCATGCGTCTGCGGCAATAAGCCCGCGCACTTTGGCCATCGTCAACGCGGTATCCTCGATCATGTCTTCCTGGCCGCCGATCATCTTGAGGCGGCCCAGTTCAACCAGCAGGTCACGCGCGGGCAGACCATAACGGCGCTCGCAATCCTTGGCGGCGTAGAGGAAGGTTGAATAGACGCCCGCATAGCCCAGCGTCAGCGAATCCCGGTCTGCACGCGGCGGCTTGGCCATCATCGGCAGCACCTTGTCTTCGGCTGCGTCCATCAGTTTGAAGGTATCAATGCCGGTGACAATGCCCATACGCACCGCCACGGCAGCGAACACTTCCAGCGGCGTGTTGCCCGCCCCAGCGCCGAAGCCCGCGGCAGACCCGTCAATGCGCGAAGCACCGGCAGCAATCGCCGCAAGCGAGTTGGAAACGCCCATCGCCAGATTATGATGGCCGTGAAAGCCGATCTCCGTTTCAGGCTTCAGCACCGCACGCATCGCGCCAATCCGCGCGGTCACGTCCGCGGGCAGCATGTACCCGGCGCTATCCACGCAATAGACTGTGGTCGCGCCATAGCCCTCCATCAACAGCGCCTGACCGACGAGCATCTCGACATCCGTCATATGCGCCATCATCAGAAAGCCGACGGTATCCATGCCCAGCTTGCGGCCAAGGCCGATATGCTGCTCGGTCACGTCCGCTTCGGTGCAGTGCGAGGCGACATGGACGCAGCCCGCGCCGCAGTCCGCCGCCATGCGTAGCTCGTCCAGCGTACCGATGCCCGGCACATGCAGTACCGAAACCACGGCGTTCTTCATCCGCGAGGCGACGGCGGAGATATACTCTTTATCGCTATGCAGCCCGCGCCCGTAATTGAGCGAGGAGCCGCCCAGCCCGTCGCCATGCGTCACCTGGATCAGCGGCACGCCCGCTTCATCTAGCGCCGTGGAGACGGCAATCATCTGCTCCAACGAAATCTGGTGGCGCATCGAGTGCATCCCGTCGCGCAGGCACATGTCATGCAGTTTGACGTTGCGGCCGCGAACCTGATCTTCGAGTGTCATCATACGTTCTCCGCCACTTTTTGTGCCTTGAGCGTGAAAGATCCGTCGAGCATCTTGCGCGCGAACATTTCCGCCGTGCGCGCGCCTGCCGCCGTCATAATGTCCAGATTGCCGGCATAGACGGGCAGGAAGTCCCCCAATCCTTCTACCTCAAGGAAGATGGCGACCTTGCGCCCGTCAAAGGTCGGACCGTTCTTCAAACGATAACCGGGGACGTATTTCTGGACTTCTGCGATCATCGTCTTGACCGACGCGGTGATGGCTTTGCGGTCGGGCTCGCCTGCCGTTTCGCAATAGATGGTGTCGCGCATCATCAACGGCGGTTCTGCCGGGTTGATGACAACGATTGCCTTGCCTTGCTTCGCGCCGCCGACGCTGACAACCGCACAGGATGTGGTTCGGGTAAACTCGTCGATATTCTTGCGCGTACCCGGCCCGATGGATTTGGACGCGACCGTTGCGATGATTTCCGCATAATCAACCGGCTGCACCGAACTGACGGCATGAACCATGGGAATCGTCGCCTGTCCGGCGCAGGTCACCATATTGACGTTCATCACGGCATTCTCAGCATGGTTCGCCAGATTGACCGGCGGGACACACAAGGGGCCGATGGCGGCGGGCGTCAGGTCGATCATCACCACGCCGAGTTCGTTGAGCTTCCGGCTGTTCTCGGGGTGAACATAGGCAGAGGTCGCGTCGAACGCGATTCGCACGCCATCGGTCATGACATGCGGCAGCAGGCCATCAACCCCCTGATCGGTCGCCTTAAGGCCGAGTTCGCGCGCACGCGCCAGTCCTTGGGAGGTTGGATCGACACCGACCATCCACACCGGCTCCAGCACGTCCGAACGCATGAGCTTGTAGAGCAAGTCAGTCCCGATGTTGCCCGGACCGATGATGGCGCATTTGATCTTGCTCATTTTGTGTACTCGCCTCGTTCAGCCTTTTCGCCAAAGGTGATGCCAGCCACGGCGTAATGATCCAGCGGCGTTTCGTTGAGAATGACACGCACCGTTTCCGGCTTGCATTCGAACGATTCGACAGCCGCCGTGGTCAACGCGCGGATCAGCTTGCGCTTCTTTTCGACGCTGCGCCCTTCGGCAATGACGACAGAGATAATCGGCATCAGTTCACCTTCACGTTGATGGTGCCCAGTTCCTGAAAACGGGCACAGACATTGTCACCGGGCTGGATCGGGAAGGCTTCGGTCACGGCTCCGGTCAGCACGACCGTTCCGGCCTTCAACACTTCGCCCCGGCTGTGGAGCAGACCCACCAGCATCTGGATGACATGGACGGGATGGCCCAGCACCGCGCCAGACGCGGCATAGGCCTGCGGATTGCCATTGATCTCCAGCACCACACCCAGCGTGGCCAGATCCAACTCAGTCGGTCGGCGCGGTCGTCCGCCCAGCACCACGCGCGCCGACGAACAATTGTCCGCCACCACACTTTCCAGATCGAATTTGAACCTCTCAAAGCGGCTGTCGATGATTTCAATGGCGGGCTGAACATAGTCGGTTGCAGCATAAATTTGCTCGGCGCTGACTAGCGGCCCCGCCAGATCATCCTTCATCACAAAGGCGATTTCCGCCTCGACACGCGGATGGATCAGGTCGGTGGTGGGCACAACGCCGCCATCAGGATCGCAAGTGTCGCGCATCATCATGCCAAAGGCAGGCACGTCGACGTTCATCTGCACCATCTTGGCGCGAGAGGTCAGCCCGGCCTTGTATCCATAAAATTCGCGCCCCTGCGCTTCCCAGCGACGACGAAGTTCGGCCTGCACCGCATAGCCATCGGCGATCGTCATCCCCGGATAGTCATCAGTGATCTTGGGGATGGTGTGTGCGTTCGCCCGCGCTTCTTCCACCACATCGGTGATGGCGCTGATCTGTGCGGCATCAAGCATGGGCCAGCGCCTTCTACACCGAAGCACAGAACATCCTAGCCCTGGTGGAGCGCGCCTGCATCAACACGAGGCTGATCGGGACCGGGCAACTGGGCCAGTTGGATGTTGGCGTGTTCGGCTCGGCCGTGCTCGATATAGTGCCGCGTGTCGTGCTGCATTTCCGCAGCCGCTTTCCCAATGTGGAAGTGGTGCTCCACAACATGGACCGGGAAACGCAGATCAAGGCGCTCAACGAGCGCCGCATCCAGATCGGCTTCAACCGCTTCTTTCAGGATCACCCGGATCTCGTTTGGGAAATGGTCGTCCACGAAAGAATGTTGGTTGCCGCACCCAGCAACCACCCCTTTGCCAAGAAGGACGTCGTCAGCTTGCGCGATCTGGCGGGGGAGCCTTTGATCTTCTATCCGCGCACAACCCAACCCGGCGGTTTCAGCAACTATCTAATGCGGCTGTTCCACAATCTTAACATCGAACCCCATATCGTGCAGAATGTGGACGATGTTGTTGCGGCAGTTGCTTTCGTCTCCAGCGGCCTGGGGCTGACGCTGGGGGTTGAATCGGCAAGAAATCTGCAATTGCCCGGTGTGACTTATCTTCCGCTGGTCGAGGGCGATGCAACTGCATTCGATCTGAGCGTGATTTACCGCACTGCCGAAGAGTCGCAATTGCTCGATGCCTTCCTCGAATCTGTCCGTACGATCGGGACCGGGACCGGATCATCCAATAGCTGAGGCAAGTGGCTCGCTCGGCTTTGTCAGGATAACTTCTGGACGGCGAGCGGCGGCGTTGGACTGAAATTTCATGCTTCCACGGCGGATGCAGCATTCCACTCGGTGCTGTCAGTCGAATGGAAACTCGTCTCTGATCGGCGCAGTGATCCCCTAATGCGATCCAGTCTCAGGCTATCAGGACTTGTCACTCAGTCAGGGTGCCGTGCTCCCCTGAAATGTGACCAGAAATGGGTAGAGTCCGACACTCAAGGGGTCTGGCGCATTAAGCCCAACAAGCTCAACAGGAACCGAACGTAAAGCATCGCCACCAGCCGGACTACCTTCGGCGATGAGTGAAAACAGCGAAGCGGGCTGGTTGGTTTTCGAGAGCTTGGCATGCCGTCCCCCTTTGGTGCGGGTTGAGGTCAGATAATAAGTGCCACACGAATGATCCATCGTGGCCAAATCCTGCGCCAGAGCTCCACCTCAACGTTCCGTTTCAGCGCGATGCCAGCCGAGCCGAACTGGAACGATTGCGCCAGTGCAGCCCGACGGGAAGAGCCGAAGCGCCTTGATCCCAACGGCCGTGCTGTGTTTCGAGACAGTCGAGACGATATCGGTGTTCTGCTGCATCGATCAGGATGACGAGTTCTGGTGGGTCGACGGATCGGTCGCGATACGCAGAGAATTGCAATACCCCGTCCGGCTTCTGGCATATCCAGGGGTGCTCCTGCGTACCGGCGCCAAACATCAGATGGTCAACATTTACTACCAACTTCCAAACTCCACACGGCAACACGGTCGGTCAAAGCGCTCGCGTCGTTTCCACTGACATGGCCACAAGTGCATTGAAGTCCCCATCTCCAATCAACGCCCGCACTTCATCCTGCGCTGCCCACCAAAGCGGCATTGCATCGTCGAATTTTGCGCGGCCCTTGCGCGTGAGCGCGGCGCGACGTTCACGTCTGTCCCGGCCGGGCGCCATCGAAATCAGTTCGCTTTCCTCAAGCACGCGAAGCGAGCGGGCAAGCGTCGTCTTGTCTATCGCCATTGTTGCTGCAAGTTCGGATGCGGTAACCGGCTCGGTTCCATAGACCCCCCACAGCACAGCCAGCTGGGATGAGCGCAAACCGACTGGCCTTAACTGCCGGTCATAGACAGCGGAAATTGAACGCGCGGCCATGCGCATATTTCCGCAAAGGCAGGTCAGCCCTTGCGACTTCATCGCTTCGCCAGAGTCAGAGCATCCCTTTTGAGTCATGATTAGATGCATATACAACTATTTTGATTCTGCAAGCCCTATGTCATAAGGGCAGCTGGGTTCGCCCAAAGTTTGGTATTGGTCCATGTGCCGGGGAGTGAATGCGTGACGGATGTCTCGGGTTTGCGTCGGGAAGCAGAACAGTTGTTGCGCCAAGGGCAGGTAGAGGCGGCGATCCAGGCATATCGGCGGCTGTTGAGGCTGATGCCGGACAGCGCCTTGGACTGGTATAATCTGGGCTATCTGCAGCGCGTATCGAGGAAGTTCGTAGAAGCCGTGTCATCCTACCGGATCGCGATTGCAAAAGGCATAGACCGGCCGGAAGAGGTGCGCCTGAACATCGCCGTCATCCTGTCCGAACATCTGAATGATGTCACGGCGGCAAAGACAGAGCTGCAGGCGGCCTTGGCAGGAAATTCCTCGTTCATTCCCGGCCTGCTGAATCTTGGAAATTTGTGTGAGGATATTGGCGATGCCGGTGGCGCGCGGGCGGCTTATGCCGGGGTTCTGTTAATCGCCCCGCATAATGGGCGCGCAATCTCGAGGCTGGCGGCCATCGACGTGTTTGAGGGAAATGGCGCATCCGCCCTTCCGGGCCTCCGCTCCGCACTCGCTCAAATTCCTGTCACCAGCAACGATGCCGCCGAAATCGGCTTTGCGATGGGTCAGGTGCTCGACGCACTGGGGGATTATGATGGCGCATTCGAGGCGTTCGAGCAGGCGAACCGAAGCGCCTGCGCCATGGTCGATCCCCGGCTGCGCTATGATCGCGGCCGTCATGAGAGCTTGGTCGAATCCATCGTGCGCGCATGGCCTGGACGGGGCACTGACATACCGCAGGACGCGGACGCCGCCCCGTTTTTCATACTTGGCTTGTTCCGATCGGGCTCGACGCTGGCCGAGAGTATCTTGGGTCGACACAGCCTTGTTACATCGGGAGGCGAACTCGATCTGCTGCCGGCGCTCATCACAACCAAGTTACAGCCCTTTCCATCCGCTGCGGCGTCCGCTCCCAAAGAGCTGCTCCGGCATATTCGTGCGACCTATCTGAACGGCGTCAAAGGGCTATTTCCCGATTCGGGGCTGCTAACCGACAAACGCCCGGACAATTTCCTTTATGTTGGCCTCATCAAGGCGCTCTTCCCGAATGCAAGAATCATCCATTCGGTGCGCACGCCACTGGACAACATCCTGTCGATTTTCTTTCTCCATTTCGACGACAGCCAGAGCCACGCGTTCGCGTTGGAGGACATTGCCCACTGGTACGTGCAGTATCGGCGCCTGATGGCGCATTGGCAATCCATCCATTCTGACGAAATTTTCGATTTCGACTATGATCGTGTCGTAACCGATGCGCGGCCAGAAGTGGCCGGGCTGCTTCGGTTTTGCGATTTGCCCTGGGAGGAAGCATGCCTGTCTGAGAGCACCGGCACAATGCCAGTCAGGACGGCGAGTGCCTGGCAGGTTCGCAGGCCGCTTCATGCCCGATCGTCGGGCAGATGGCGAAATTACGAGAAGCATCTCAGCCGGGCGCGAGCTGTATTGGAGCGGGCTGGCATCGATAGTTGAAACCGGCAATTTGGACACACCTTGAGGGGTCAAGGGCAATCAGGCTTCTTCCATGGCCTGGATTGCATCTAAGGCGGATTTGGGGTGGTGCGATGATGCAAGAGCAGCGAGGCTCTTTTTGTCAGCGAGCAGGGCGGCATAGGATCGGGCCACAAGTTCCAGCCGGAACGGGTCGGCCGCCTGGCTGCGGCGCGGAGCTTTGGTGCCATTCGCAACTATCGTTCCGATGGCGACAGATTCAACCAGCTGGAAGATCTGATCAGCGATGAGGGCGAACGAAGTCCTCATCGCGCGTTCCTTCGGGAGTTTTGAGAGCACGAAATTCTCGCATGCAATCGTCATCGGAGACCGTATCATCTTCATGTAACGCTCGATTAGCCATGGGTGTGAGTCGTAATCCCGCACCGACGAAATCAGTATCTCGCAGTATTTCGGGTCGGCGCAGGCTTCATAAGCCGAATAGACAAAGAAGATGATCCCATCGGCGAGATCCATTCTCTCGGGGATGACGAAATTTGCGACATCAAACAGCGCGTCGACAATTTCCTCACGCGACGCTCGATAAAGATCATATTTGGATTCAAACCGGCTGTGGATGGTCCGCCGCGAGCACCCGGCTGCCCGGGCGACATCCTCGATTGACCAGCTTTCATATTGTGCATCACTTATGACCGAGCGGGCGGCCTCTAGGATGCCTGCGCGAATCCTTGCCCTTTCCTGGCTGGTCCCGGCGCTCGTTTGCAGCGCCTGTCCGTCAGGCCTGCTGATGGCCATCGGCCTGCTCCAGCCGATGTAATTCGGTAAGCCGGGCGACAAAGACCCCTGCCAGCTCATGCGGCGAAAATACCGTATCCTTGTCGTCGCCCGATACCGTTGCCATCAGCATCTCAAGGCACTGCACCGCCCGCTCATGCGGTCGACCTTGCCCGTCATCGCCAAAGATCTGCCGCGTGAGAAGGAAGTGTTCGACTGCAAGGATGAGAGGCTTCACAACGCGGCTTTGGTAGAGTTGTTCGAGCCAAGGCGCGACATGTCCATCGCGAAGCACCGACTCCCTTAGTTCGCGGTGCTCGGTAGACGCCAGGGCAGACAAGGCATTTATGAAGAACTGCTCCAACCCGGCGCGCAATTCTATTTCGCGACCAATTTCCCGCGGCAGATCCTGCTCGAATGCTTCGAGCAGTTCATGACGGGACGTCCGGCACAGAGCGTCGCGATCTTCAAACTGATTGTAGACGGTCCGGCGGGAAAGGCCGGATTTGCGCGCAACCCCTCCGATCGAAAACCCGGCGCAACCGTGCTTCCTGATCAGCAGCCTCGTTGCTTCCAGAATCCTACGCCGGACGGAGACCGGGTTGTCTTGGGGCGGGAAGAGCACGAGGCTCTGCGACGGGGTGTGTAAACCATTCTGCATGGCGATAGATTGCAGAAGCTTACCGTTGGTTGTGCGTCATTGTCGCAAAATGCCCGAAGCGCGGTACAAACGTCAGCACCATAGCGCCGCGTTCGACGAACGACCGCGCGGACGTTACGAACTGCCGCACCCCTAGTTTACCATATCACAATGGCTATCGTATCGTCATCCGATGGTAGCATATCAGGACGATCCGTTTTCCGACCGCGAGCTCCGCAGGTTGTTATGGCGCGCCTCGCTCGGTCTGATCCTTGCGTTCTGGACGATGCAATTCGCGCTATTGTCCATCTTTCGCCTGACCGAGTCTTCCAGTGACGGGTTGAGTTCACTGGCGCCACGGTTCGTCGTCACGCTCTTCGGAATCGGCCTTTCGTTGGCGATTGTCGCAATCCAGTCGCGACTTATTCACCAAACTTTTGTCCGCCGGGTTGTTGCCACCGTGCTTTTGGCCCTTGCGGGTTGCTCACTCCACTCACTCATCAACCACCTCATTTTCTATGCGTTCGGCCTGTTGAAAGCGCCGCCCAATGCGACGTTGGTTGAGGTTGTTTTCTCCCTTGCGTCGTGGTTCTGGTACTATGTATCGTTGTCCGCAATCATCCTTGCCCTGTCGTTCAGCATCGGCCAACGCGCTCAGGAGCGGCAACTGGCCGAATTGCGGATGGTGGCCCATGCTGCGCAAATCCGGGCATTGCGTTACCAGATCAACCCTCACTTCCTGTTCAACGCGCTCAATTCGATCGCCGCGCTGATTGCGCGCAGGCAGAATATTAAGGCGGAGTTGATGGTGGAAAATCTCTCAGAGTTTCTTCGCGCAGGACTCGCGCTCGACCCTTATGACGATATTACCCTGACACAGGAGATCGAGTTGCAGTCTCACTATCTGGCTATTGAAACCGTGAGGTTTCCGGAGCGGCTTGCGATCCATATCTCGATTCCGCCCGAACTGCGCGAAGCTCGCTTGCCGAGCATGCTCATCCAACCGCTTGTGGAAAACGCCATAAAATACGCGGTGGCGCGAAGCTCGAAGCTCGTCACCATTTCCATCACGGCCAAACACAGGAACGGTTGTCTGGACCTTTCGGTTGTCGATAGCGGCGGCGATGGCCCAGTTGCCGGGCATGGGCATGGGATCGGCATTTCCAATATCGAAGCCCGGCTGCGTGGAAGATATGGGGAGGAATTCGCTTTATCGGCAGGGCCCGTCGATGGCGGGGGCTTTGCCGCACATCTGTCGATCCCGCTTGTCTTGAAGGTCTGAGCGATGATCCGCATTGTTATTTGCGATGACGAGCCATTGGCCAACGAGCGACTGCGCGGGATGTTGTGCCGGTTTCCCGACGTCGATGTTGTCGGCTCGGCGAGCAACGGGCGATCGGTGCTGCGGCTTATAGAAGCCTACTCTCCCGATGCCGTGCTGATCGACATCGAGATGCCACACCTCGACGGTTTCGACGTCATAGAGGAGCTTGCGCGCGGCAATTCAGATCAAGACCGGCAGGTTCCGTTCATCGTCTTCGTATCGGCCCATCCCCGGTTTGCTGCCCACGCATTTGAAACCGGCGCACTCGATTTTCTCACGAAGCCGGTCCGTTTCGCCCGACTTGAAACGACGCTCAGCCGGGTGCGTAGTGCCTTGTCCGACAGGAGCGCCCATGCCCAGCTGGAAGCCCTTGTGAACCATCTCGAGGCACTGCGTACTGCACATGGTCAAGGCGAAGCGCCCGATACTGGCATTTGGGTTCATCGGTGGGGAGAAACCCTGCGCGTTGACGTTGCGGACATCCACTGGGTGAAAGCCGAGGGCGAATATGTGCGGCTTCACTGTGGCACCGCCTCCTATTTGCACCGCGAATCGATAAGCACTCTCGCGGCGCGGCTCGAGCCGCATGGCTTTCTCCGCGTGCACCGATCGCACCTTGTGCACAGAGATCGTGTTGCTGCAGTCCGGCGGTCCCGCGCGACCGGTACCCGCCTCGTGTTGGATGAAGGCGTTCTTGTCCCGGTCGGCAGGACATATCGCGAAGCCGCCAAGCGGATCGTCCCGTTGCGGGTTTGATTTACAGATATGTAAACAATAACATGTACAAAATAAACTATTCGATCGTCACAATAGTAAATTTTGTGTAGCAATAATGCTTCAGATATTTTGAAATCAAAAAACATCGATATTTTTCCCTTCTTAGAAGCACCTCGAAATTTTAGTAGGTATAAATGCAATTCAGCGTCGCGGATTCGTGGTGAATTCGTGGACAATGTCAAATTGCCGTAGGATATAAGGGGTGATTTCCATGAAAAACCAGACTCGCTCGACGGTTCGTCGGGCCCTTCTCGTCACGTCAGCACTATTTGGCACGCTCGCGCCTGCGGTGGCGATCGCGCAGGAGGCTCCGCAAAGTGCTGGAGAGGATGGAGCAACCGAAGAAATCATCGTCACGGGAACATTGGTCCAAAACCCCAACCTGGTTTCGTCCTCCCCCGTTGCAGTGGTCGGCGCAGAGGAATTTGACCTGCGCCAGAGCAACAATGTCGAACAGGTTTTGCGCGAAGTACCCGGTGTCGTCGCGTCGCTCGGTGCGAACACCAACAACGGTACCAACGGGACTGCGACGGTCGATCTTCGCGGGCTCGGCTCCAATCGCAACATCGTGTTGCTTGATGCTGTGCGCCTCGTGCCTTCGGCGAACACGGGCCAGGTCGATCTCAACATCCTTCCACTCGCGCTGATCGATCGTGTCGATGTGCTGACCGGCGGCGCATCGACGAGCTACGGCGCAGATGCGGTCACAGGCGTAGTGAATTTTGTCACCCGTCGCGATTTTTCGGGCCTTGATGCGTCGGTGAGCGAGCAAATGAGCGAGCGCGGTGATACCAACGTCTTTCGGGCGGATGTAACGATCGGAGCGAATTTCGATGACGGACGTGGAAATGCGGTGCTCAGCATCGGCTATCAGGAAGCCGACCCGCTGTTTTTCGGCAAGCGCGATCCTGGAATTTTCACGATCAACTCGATCTCTGGGCTGTCTGCCGGCGATTCGCAGACTTCGGTGCCGACGGTGTTTGCATTCAACGACAACTCGACACTGCAAGTAAGCCCGACCGGCTCCAGCCTGGTGCCGTTCTACCAGGGCTTCAACTTCAACCCCTTCAATGTCTACGTCACGCCGTTCGAGCGGTTCAACATTTTTGCCAAGGCGCATTATGACGTCTCCGACACGGTCACCGCCTATACACGCGCGCTGTTTTCGAAGCACTCGGTGGCGGGCATCATCGCGCCTTCGGGCGTCTTTGGTGAGGCGCTGACAATTCCGGCCAACAACCCGTTCCTCAACGCGGCGATCCGCGATCAGATCTGTCTTGCGGAATCGATCCCTCTGGGCGCCGCCTGTAACACCAATGCAGCGCTTCCGCTGCCTGCGGTTTATCGGCGCACCGTCGAGCTCGGGCCGCGCACTGACACCTTTGTTAGCGAGGTTTTCGATTATACGGTCGGCGTGAAGGTCAATGTCACGGACAATATCAAGGCCGATATTTATGGTTCTTACGGGGAAACTTCGCGCAACCAAACGCGGACGGGATATGTGGCGCGCTCGCGCTTGCAGCAGGCTCTCAACGCGACGAATACAACAACCTGCGCCGTGACGACGAATGGCTGTGCTCCGCTGAACCTGTTCGGTCCGGCGGGCAGCATCACGGCCGTACAGGCCGGCTTTATCGGCGGCGTCACGAGCTCGATCCTCAATACATCCTCGTTGGCGCAAGTGCACGGCATCGTGTCGGGCGATCTTGGCTTCTCGTCGCCATGGGCGGCGGAGCCGATCGCCTTCGCCGTCGGCAGCGAGTATCGCCGATACAAGGCGGCGCGCGCTCCCGACAATCTTGCCCAAGTTCCAGGCGAACTTGGAGGTGCCGGGGGTGCGATTCGGCCTTTGAGTGGTGGCTTCGACGTGAAGGAAGCGTTTGGCGAACTCATTGTCCCGCTGATGGCGGACAAGCCGTTTTTCAATGAGCTGACCATCGAGGCAGGCGTCCGTCATTCGAAATACAAGGTCGATGCGGTCGGCGATCCGAGTTTTTCAGCGACCACATATAAATTTGGTGCAAACTGGGAACCGGTCGAAGGACTCAAACTCCGCGGCAACTATCAGCGTGCAGTGCGCGCGCCAAACATCGGTGAGTTGTTTGCGCCCGTTGCGACGGGCTTGACCAACCTCGCGGTGGATCCCTGCGCGGGAGCAGGCCCGACGACCAATGCCAATCTGGCGCTGGCCTGCATCAATCAGGGCGCACCAGCAGCAGCGGTTGCGGCGGGGACCATTCAGAACCCCGTCGCAGGGCAGGCCAACTCAACCGGAGGCGGCAATCCCAATCTGGGCACTGAAAAGGCGACAACCTATACCTTCGGTGCGATCATCCAGCCGAACGGCTTCATCAATGGCCTTACGGTGTCGCTTGACTATTACAACATCAAGGTAACCGATGCGATCACGCCGCCGACGCCCGGCGACGTGATTTTTGCCTGTTTTGGCAACGCGCCGTTCAACATCACGGCTGCGCAAGCGAATTCGGCCGCCTGCACGGGCATCCGCCGCAGCACCGTGAATGGCCGATTGAGTGGCTCGCCCGCAACGGTCGCAGGCCTGCCTACGCCCCTGACCAACGCCGGCCTTCTCAAGACCGACGGGATCGATCTCAATATCAACTACAAGACCGATCTGGGATTTGCCGGACTGAACCTGAACTTCAACGGCAATTATACGCGCAGTTCAAAATTTGCCGCATCGCCAACCGCGGCGTTCCGAGAATGCGTCGGTTTCTACAGCGCCAATTGCGGCCTTGCTTTAGGCCAGATCCAGCCAAAATTTTCGTTCAACCAACGGACAACGCTGAATTTCGACGATATCGATGTGTCGCTGCTCTGGCGTCACATTGACGGGGCCAAGTATGAACCGGGCCTGCCGGTCCTGTTCAATGGCGCGGTCACGGGGACGGGGCCGCTCGTCGGGCGCTCGTTCAACTTCAACCGGATCAGCGCGTATGATTATTTTGACCTCACTGCCCGGTTTCACCTGACCGACAATTTCGAGGTGACGATGTCGGCGTTCAATCTCTTCGACAAAAAGCCTCCGGTCGTGGGCGGGCAGGCCGGCACGACCTTCGCGAATAGCGGCAACACCTTCCCATCGATCTATGATGTGGTTGGTCGCCGTTATGCTGTGACAGGGCGCCTGAAGTTTTAGGAGCGCCTTGGGTAGGGTTCTTTGGGGCGGCCCCTCGCGGGGTCGCCCCATTTTTTGGTCACGTGCTCGCCAGGGCGCTGTCAGGCAAACGCTAACCTGTCTCTGTCAACGACCAATTGGTCGACTACAGGGACAAACATGAAACCCGTTTCCTTCAAGCGACACCGGTTTTCACCGATAGTGATCAGACACGCGGTTTGGCCGTATTATCGTTTCACGATGAGCCTTCGCGATGACGATGACCTGCTTGCCAAGCGTGGCATCAACGTCAGCTATGAGACAGTTCGCTGCTGGGCGAACAAGTTCGGCCCGGCCATCGCCGGGGACTGTCAGGTTAACTTGGGCAAAGTCGAGCCTCCGCCATGGAGGAGTGACACGCTGCGTCCGCGGCCGCAGCGTGAGTTTTCGCGTCAGGAGGTGACTGCACGTTCGCAAAATTACCCTGACAGTCCCTCTGCCGTGGCCAGCCAGATAATTGTTCCGGGGCTTATCTGCTGGTGACCAGCAAAAAACGGCCCTCCGCTTCTCGGCCTAGCTTTTCCGGAGGGTTGTGAGAAATGCGCGGATGCGTTTGGCGTTGACGCCAAAGTCGCTCACACCGATCCGGCTGACCGAACGCATATCGACAACACTTCCTCGGCCATCGGGGGTCGGCACGACGCGCAAGACGATATCATCCTTGTAGCGGATGAAGGACACGCTTGCGGTTGCTTCCATTTGCCCTGCGTTCGGATCGATCGTTGCAACTGCCCATCCGAATTGCCGGGCAAGACGCTCTGCGTCCGCAAGGACCTGAGCAGCGGGCCTGGCAAGCACAAGCGGCTTCAAGTCGCCATAGGCCTTGGCGTGAATGGCTCGCCAATTCTGAAGCGTTTCCACCCCCGCAAGATTGTCGGGGCGTAGGGTTAGGCGGTGAAACCTCGGCGGATTTGCGAGGTTGGTCGTGATGTCATGGATTGCCGGCACAGCGCGCGCGGCATCGGCGCGCGAAACCATAAAACCGGCATAACCGCCCGAAAGTACAAGCCCGATAAGGCTGGCAACCCAGTGTTGCGCCTTGTGCTTGACGTTCAGGACCCCGGCGATCAGCCCGGCAAGCACGCCCGCAAAGGCGATGAGCGCCCCGCCGATCATGGCATAAAGCCCGGCAATCTTGGGTATGAGGTCATAGCGTGCGAGCATCAGCCCAAGTATCGCCACCAGAATGGCCGAGATGCCGAGCCAGAGCGTCAGCCGGCTTGAGCGTCTTGTCCAACCTGGCTTCATTTGCGCCCTCCTTTCGCCTTGCAACTTCTAGCACGCGACGAACAAAGCAGGCTTGCAGACGGGCGTCAATTGACCGGGCAAGAAAGACGTGAGGACGTTGTAAGATCCAACATCGAACGACGACAAAGGATCAGGAGGCGGCCTGCGGTCTTATGGTGAAATCATGACGAATCAGGCAGGCCTCGCGCGCCCGTTATCTTTGCGCCACCAGGACCGGTCGTTGCACCGACCACGGTGCCTGGTGCTGGCTGGGGGAGGGCATGCCCATCTGGCCGTGCTCGCCGACTGGAAACGCGATCCGCCAAAAGGGCTGGAAACCTGGCTGATCACGAAGGACCCGTTTACGGCCTATTCCGGAATGATCCCGGGCTGGATCGCCGGACATTATGATGCGGGAGCGAATCTGATCGACCTAAGGTCACTTGCCGGTCGTGCAGGCGCCAAACTGGTGATCGACACGCTCGAAGGGTTGGACGCCGACCGCAATTCGGTCATCCTGTCCAATGGCATGACGATTTCATTTGACCGCCTGTCCCTTGCAACAGGTGGCGAAGTCGACACGTCCTTGCTGGCGGCGTTGGGCGAACGATTATTGCCTGTCAGGCCGGTCAACGAGTTTGTTTCGCGATGGCCCCGCATTGTCGAGCAAGCCGCACGCGGCCGTGGTTTTCACCTTGTCGTGGTCGGTGGCGGTGCTGCCGGAGTCGAGATCGCGCTGGCGGCGCAACATGCGTTTGATGCGGTTTCGCCAACAGCCAGGGTGTCGATCGTCACTGCCGAAAACACTCTCTTGTCCGGCCATTCCCCTGCAGTCGTCGCTCGGGTCGAAAGCGAATTAGCCGTCAAGGGGATTGACGTCCGCTTTGCGAGCGCCGTTGGAGCCGATGCCGGACTCATTCTCTCGGACGGCACGGTGATGGAAGCCGACTGCGTCATTGCAACGACGGGGAGCAAGGCTCCGCGCTGGCTCAAGAGCTCCGGCCTCGCGCTCGATGAGCAAGGCTTTGTCAGGATCGGGGCGGACCTCAGGAGCATATCGCATGGAACTATATTTGCGGCTGGCGACATCGTGACGCGCGTCGACCGCAATGTTGCGCGATCTGGCGTTCATGCGGTCCGTGCCGGACCCGTTCTGGCGGCCAATCTGCGCGCGTCTGTTATCGGGAGCAACCTCTCCACATATGTCCCCAAACGCCGCACACTCTATCTCCTTGCAACAGGCGACAAGCGCGCCATCCTGTCTTGGGGACGTTTTGCGGCAAGCGGCAAGCTGATATGGCGATTGAAGGACTGGATCGACCGGCGTTTCGTCAAACGCTACGTTGATCTCGGCCGAAGGCCTGTT
>CXWL01111319.1_pt1 | contig 19696 bp, 22 predicted proteins | sample 590931 | NCBI WGS metagenome assembly CXWL01 (sample SAMEA3498368, study PRJEB10139) | groundwater metagenome | biome: water well; material: biofilm material | place: Germany | collected 2015-04-27 | reverse complement strand
AAGGTTTGTCCGGGAACGCCATGCGGCAAAGCGTCGTCTTCCCGGACTGCCGGGGGCCGGTGACCGTCACCACCGGCATCTGCCGGGCGCGGTCTTGCAAAACGGGAAGAAGATGACGTTCAAACATGATGGGGCGATTCTTGCATAAATGAACTATAACTTCAATATTGCAAACACGGTAAAAGTTGCCGGGAGTACCGGTGCATGGAATGCACCTACGCTTGCTGAATAAAGCGTTGAAGGTTCGACTCCCACCACGAATGGTGGTGGGCAACTGTTATCCGCGTGGACATAAAAACGTGCCCGCCAAGCTGTAGGGTGCGCTGCGCGCACCATGGTGCATGAAATGCACCCTACGCTTGCTTCCCGATCACCTGCGGTGTCGAACATCCGCACAGCACAAGGGAGAGCAGATAGATCGCAGCGGCTTTCAGCTTTGATAAGCAACAACAGCAGCAAGTGTGACGTGTCATGGAAAATCTCCCTCAACTGTGTTTTGTTCACCAATTCCGTTTACACAAAATCTAGGACACCCTCGTTGTCCCATTTTCGTCCCCCAGTTATCTCGACGCGAGCTATTCAAACGATCATTACCTGCATCGCACCGTAACTTCTTCAACTTGATTCTTTGGCCCAGTAATGCACGACTCCCGACGGACCCAGCGCTCTTCTGCGCGGGCAGCGTCGCCTCTGACTCCACCATAGTTCCAATCACGAACAGAGCAGAACAATTGCTCGCCTTCTAGCGCACACTGATGCGAATAATCACAGAGACCTTTACCTTCCCCTGGGCAATCAGGTCGGCCAAATTCGATGGTTGTGGCATCTGCTCTTATTATTTTATATGGTATCCACGGAGCATCTAAACGGGCAATCTCATATGAATCACCTATTTTGGTGATTTCATAAGTGGGCCGACTTTCGCGTGGACTCGATGTTTCATGCCACACTCCATCTGCTTTACAATTTATTTTATTGCAATAAACATCACGCCCAGATTGGTATTGCCAGAAACCAGCCACGCCGCGCTTTTTGCTCTCGTCTATCTTCCTTGCCGCAACAGCCTCCGGGGAACTTCGCTCTATGCCGATCTCCAGCCCAGCGATACGCCGCTTAACATCCGCTGCCAGTGACGGATCGGATGTGCCAGACAGGTAAAATTCGCAGTTGCGCTTGGCTTCCGCGAGTTTCCCGGCTTTCTCGTAGATGGTGCATAGATCGGAGTAGTACCCCACCACCCAAGGTGCCACACCTACTGCACGCTCGTATTCCTTCGCCGCATCGGCATAGTCTTGTTCGTTCTTCGCATGGCTAAAAACATAATGCGCACGACCTTCGTAGCGGATCGCCTCTTCCGGCACCGTAGGCACAGGCTTAATCGTTTGCGCGAGTTTGATGATCTTCTCGCGCAAGGCATCGTCGCCCGGCGATTGCTGCAACTGCTCGACCATCTGTTTGAACTGCTCGCGCGGCGTTTCCGCGTTGGCGGTCGCCGTAAGCCACGCAAGCAAAATAAATCCGCACAGCCATTTCCATTCGATACGCTTCATGATTCCCTCCCGTAAGTCGATTCACTTCGCTGGGTTGCCGTCGCTGGCATTTGCCCCATGCGGTTGCTTGCTATCCTCGCCTTTTCCAACCAGTAAATCGAAGACATCTTTACTTTCCCAATAACCTTTATGTGCCGACAGAGGATTGGCGAATAGCCCAAAATTGATCGCATTGCCCACCCAGATGTCTGCCACCTCTACGTCCGGCCTTTTGATCATCCCTGATGTGCGTAGCGAATAAGAAAGCAGATCGTTCGGATCGGAGAATGCGGCAATGCTAAAGGGGGTCTTTTCAATCTTCTTCAGCATAAACTCCTTATCCAACACATCACCTCTGTCCTTAAGGAATCGCCCAATCAGCCCGCCACCCTGCGCAGCAGTCTCTCCAGTTATAAACGCCTTCGTGCCAGCACCAGCCGATTCCTTATCGGTAGCACCAGTCACGCCTGCCATCTCAAGCAAAGGCAACTGATTCGCCAGCATGTAAATCGCAACCGTTTTATCAGCAGCTTTTTTCATGGCAGCAAATTCCAGCATCAAGCTCTTATTATTCTTCGCCTTGGCTGCTTCATCTTCACCCACATGCAGCGCATCAAACACCACCCGACTGCCAAGACTGTGCGTGATGAAAGCGAAGCGGTGACTGTCGGCGCCTAAATCACACGCAGCGTTGCCATCTAATTTTCCGGTCATCGAATAGCAAATTGCCTTCCGCACGACATTGCGAATCCGCTCACCCGCCTCACCGGAATAAGCCAACGCATCGGAAAATCCGTCATCAACCAGCCCCTCGCGCAGATAGCGGTTCAACAATGCCCGCTTCTTGCTCAGGTCGCTTTCTTTGTCGTAGTCCAGTAGCTGTTGCTTTAGGGCAGTGGTAATCGGCGACCATGTCACTTCTGTGATCGTCACCGTTTGCTTCTCATCAGTTGATTTCAATGTCACCGATTTGAGTATTCCATCGGGAGTTGGCAAAACATCTCCCACCTTGCATTGGGATAAATCCCCGAGCTGCCCCTGACCATCAATGAAGATGCACTTACCCCAGTTTGACTTTCCATCGCTCACCAGACCCAGCGGTTTCACCAGTTTCGTATGAAAGTCCTTTGACCAACCCGGATCATGCTTGCCGATGCCGTGCACAAGGATAATGTGCAAGTTGTCCGTAGAGGCCTGTATGGTCTTTAGATTTTGAAATTTCCCAATCACTTGCGGCGTCGAGCACCCGCACAGCACGATGGAGAACAGGTAGATAAGAGCGGCTTTCATTTTGGATAAACAACGGCAGCAATAGCTGGTGTGATGTGTCATGGCAAGCACCCCCCAAATACGATTGTTCTCTAGCACCATTGTTTCCGGCCAAATCAGAACAGCTTACTTTTCGCGCAAAAATATCGTCTCTGCTACTATCCCTCGGCTAGTAAGGCGCTCAGTAATTTTGTTCCCATCATCACTAATGTTCTGAATTTGATCAACGCATCTAGATTGAAGCTCTCGACACAACGGATCATCTTTGGGGATTACAAAATCATGCCTTGTAATTAAGTAACCGTCTTTATCCGATTTGGCATTATTTAACCAGCGTACCACTCCTATACCACTGCACCAATCCAAACCTTGACAAGTAATCGTCATAGTGGCTCTAAATGCCCTGTTCCCACGGATTTCATATATCTGCATATAATCCGCCGAACCTCCTCCTTGATAATCCATGTGCTCTCGTTTTACAAACCTCGCCCCATCCAACTTCTTTAGAAACTCTTCACCCTTGGACATTTTCTCCATCGCAAACTCCAACCCTGCAATCCGTTTGCGCACATCGCTCGCATCCTGCGTGGAGGGTGAACTGGCAAGGAAAAACTCGCAGTTCTTTTTGGCCTCGGCGTACTTCTCCGCTTTCTCGTAAATCGTGCACAGATCGGCGTAATAACCAGCCACCCACGGGGCGGCGGCGATAGCCTTTTCGTATTCATTGGCTGCATCGAGATAGTCGGCGGGCGACTTGGCGTTCTTGAACGCGAACTGCGCTCGCCCCTCGAACTTCTCCGCTTCCTCTGGCACTGCCGGTGCGGGCTTCAACTCCTGCGCCCGCTTGATGATCTGCTCGCGCAAAACGTTGTCATTCGGACTCCGTTGCAACTGCTCGACCATCTGCTTGAGTTGCTCGCGCGGGGTTTCCGAATATGTGCTCGTTGCAAACACAATCAGCAAAACAAAACCGAACGGCATTACCCACTCAATGCTCTTCATGCTCTTCCCCCAGAAAGGTTTCGTAGGGTGCATTCCATGCACCGGTTTGCCGTGGATTGGTTCATGGAATGCAACGCTTGCTTGCTACTCTCGATAATAGATATAACGCCTTTCATCGCCACTGGGAGCAATATTAACGTCATAAATAATTGTGCGACCGTCTTCGCTAATCTCTCCATGACTGGGGCAAGAATAGAATGATTTCTTTTGAAAATCAACGCAAGTTCCTTGTTTAGGAAAAGAGAACTGTCTTGAAGTTAGTTTCGTCCGATCACTAATTACAAATAGCCCTGATGTAAACCCTGGAGCACTTCCTTCGACCAGAATTACCCCAAACAAAATGTCGCCATTTGTTATTTTAATTGTCTGCTTGAAGGTGGCGTTCCAATTTTTATCAAAATCGGTACGGCTAAATTGTGCTCCTTCGAATGAACCCAACAAATTGTTCTGTTCCTCGTGCTTGCGTACCGCGATGGCCTCTGGAGTACTTCGCTCTATGCCAATCTCCAGCCCGCCGATGCGTCTTTTTATATCAGAGGCCTGCGCAGGATTGAATATGCCGGACAGCGTGAACTGGCAGTTGCGTTTTGCATCCGTGAGCTTTCCAGCCTTTTCGTAGATGGTGCAAAGATCGTCGTAGTATCCCACGACCCAGGGTGCTGCCGATACGGCACGTTCGTATTCCTTTGCAGCGTCGAGATAATCCTGTTCGTTTTTCGCATGGCCAAACAGATACTGCGCACGGCCTTCGTTGCGGATCGCTTCATCCGGCACCGCTGGCGACGGCTTGATTGTCTGTGCAATCTTGATGATCTTCTCACGCAATGCTTCGTCTCCAGGGTTCTTTTGCAACTGCTCGATCATCCTCTTCAACTGCTCGCGCGGCGATTCGGCGTTGGCAACGCTCGCCAGCATCAGCACACCAAAGAACAGAACCAGTAATTTCATCGTGAGTTTCATGTCGCTCCCTTTGCTTTACCATTGGATAGCCAGTTACGGCGGTTTTTGCCGTGTATTGGTACATAACATTCAACCTGCCTTGCCGAATCGGTAGCGTTGTTTAGGAATGAAGAACAGGCCGTGCGTCTTGAATAAAACTTTGAAGGCTTGACTCCCATGCCTCAACACGAGAGTTATATAAGTCGATGCAACTCCCAGCGCATTGACCACTATCAACTTGTTCAGCAAGACTCATCAATAGTTTCTGCTCTTGTTCGAGATCGTGGAAGCGCTTGTTCCATTCAGACTTATCGTTGAGCATGGATGAGTTCAACTGTTGTGAAATATTCAGGGCTTCGACAAACAGCGGATTAGGTATCTGCACACTAGCTGCACGCGGTGTCTTTTCCCACTCATCACCAAAAGTTATTGTGCCCACTGCGTCGTTTACCGCAGACTCGATGCCAATATCCTCCCGGATGGCAGCCACCAGCCTAGTAAAATCCTTGCGCAAAAGAACCACATCTGTTTGCTTGGCAGAGTCGGCTTTATTGGTACTGTCGCGTACATACTCGGATAGCGCGATTAGGACGGCTTTATCGGCCCACACACAGAATGCCATCGAAGCATCAGAAAATTTCTCTAGTGCAGCGGCTTTCTTCTCGGCATCAGTAGCACGTATGTAAACGCCGATACTTAAGAGCGTTGTCTCATATGCCTTGATTTTACTTTCGCGCCGCTGCTTTAATCGTTCACTCACATAAGCGACGACAGCAGCTACGACGGCAATGATAATTGCGAGTGCCAGAGCTCCCCCTTGCTGATCGAGCGGCTCGCGTGGGGATTCCGCGTTGGCGATATTCGCCAGCATCAGCACTCCAAACAACAGGACCAGTAATTTCATCGTGAGTTTCATAAAGCTCTCCTCAATTGTGCTTTTAACCAACTCGATCATTTGCATTTGATGGGAACACCCAGACGTTCATTTGGCCCTAAACGATCACAATTAGATTGCTTGCGAAATCGAGACTCTTCGCGCAATGTCGTTTCTTGCCGACCGCTCTCTATTTCAATAAATTCAGTCGTGCAAAATAGATCATCACCATCAAGATGACAGTTTCTGTGCCAACCGTTTCCCCCATTGATAAAGTAGTCTATAAATTGGATATTTTCATCGTTAGAGCTCAAGGTTTTCAAAGCCATATAATCGCCTCTGATTCCCACTACTTCATATCTCGCTCCCGATTTCCTTATTTCGTAAACCAAAGGATATCTTGCGAAATCATTTGTATAGTCAATGTCACGCCACAGTCCATCGGCGTTCCCATTCTTGAAATAGAGTGATCGTTGTGAAATCAATTTCCAGAAACCCTCAATGGTTTTCTTTGCCTTCAGCTCAATCCCGTACTTTAGACCGGCGATCCGGCGCTTGATGTCAGTGATCTGCGCAGCATCGGCGAGTCCGATCAAAGAGAATTCGCAGTTGCGCTTGGCCTCTGCGAACTTGCCTGCTTTTTCGTAGATGGTACAGAGATCGGCGTAATAGCCCGATACCCACGGCGCATCGGTCACAGCCCTCTCATACTCGCGCGCCGCCGCCAGATAGTCGTCTTTTGACTGTGCGTTGTTGAACGCAAACTGCGCCCGCCCTTCAAACTCGACCGCAGCATCCGGCACAGCCGGCGCGGGCTTGAGTTGCCGAGCGAGCTTGATAATCTTTTCGCGCATCGCATCGTCACTCGGACTCTGCTGCAACTGCTCGACCATCTGCTTCAGTTGTTCGCGCGGCTATTCGGCGTTGGCGATGTTCGCCAGCATTAGCGCACTAAAAAATAGAACCAGTAATTTCATCGTGAGTTTCATGTCATTTTCCTTTTTATGCTTGACCTGAATTGCCCCGCTCCGCCACCACTTCCGCTTGCCGGATTGCTGTTTGCATGTCGTCAGCCTGTCGTGTTCGAAACGCCCAGGTGTTTTCGTCCATACGCATGAACTCGCGTATGGCAGCCTGTGGTTTTGTAGGATGCAGCTTGGCAAAAACGGTAATAAGATTGGGGGCTGTGACAATGTGCACCATCTTGGTTTTTGTGCTCCATTCCGTTCGTAGCTTCGGCTCAAGGAAGTTACGAACCGACTCGTCTAGTTCGCCGCGTAACAGGGTGTTGCCGGAAGAAGACAGCGCTCCAATGACAGGTAAGGCTGCGATAACATCCACGACCTTTGCCAATTCCCGAGCGGCATCCGCGCGTTCGCCTCTGTCTTGATCCAGAAATGCCAACTCATCGGAAGCTGGCTTTGGACTGGCCTTGATCGTCGAACGCACAATCAGGAAACAACCCACGATTAGAAGCCACCAGTACCAATCCATAATTTCGCCCTCCAAATCTAGCAACTTAAAGTCTGAATCAGGCTTGGAAGCTTAAGTCATTCATTCTCCCCAAACTTGTATCCGGTCTTGCTCTGAAACCTGTCATTGCAACCGGACTGCGGCTTGTCCTGATAGTCCGTCAGGGCGTGAAATCGGCCCATGCCACCTTCTTTTTTCTTGGCTTCCAGCGAGAAAAAATCATCCGGCAAAGCGCGCGGGTCTTTGCGCAAGGGGTTCCCGTTGCAGTCGCTTTCGTACATGGCATAACCAGCATAGTTGTTATCCCTGCCACCCTGAAGATAGGTCACGTAGAAGCGCATTCCCTTGTCATTGCCGTAACCATAATCCTTAAATATCGGCGACTGCTCCAGCGCCTTTTGTTTGCGTTGGAATAGTTCGTCAAGCGTAGCGCGCAAGCTGCCGCCGCCCCCCAGTTCAACGAATCCTTCTCCTTCTGGCTTGATAACGAGATGGAAACTGGTTTTGCAAAAAGTAACCCACGAGTCGGTGCTGACTAAATCATAAACATCACCCTTCACATCATCGCCTTCAAGGATGCAGGCAGTAAAAACCTTATACTTGGGAGGTGATGATTGCCAGTCCACAGTGAGCTTGATTGCCGTATCCTTGTCGGCCACCCTGCCTGTCATCCCGCCGAAGCGATAAAGGTCGTCGATCTCGCCGCTCCCTATGTACTTGGTTCTTTGCTTTATCTGTTCCTTTTTTTTCTCCACTGCAAACTTAAGGCCTGCAATACGCTGTCTCATGTCAGCAGCATCGGCTGCGTCCGGCGCAGCTTCGAGATATAACTTACAGGCGTGGAGCGCCTGTTGGGTGTAGGGAGTTTTCTCCAGGACGGTGCAGAGGTTGTAGTAATAATTTGCCACCCACGGCGCTGCTTCGACGGCTTTCAAAAATTCCTTGGCTGTAGCCAACATATCATCTTCTGACTTGGCATTCTTGAAGATATACGCAGCACGTCCGGCGGCTTCTTCCGCCTCTTGTGGTATGGCGGGAGCAGGTCTCATCTTGAGTGCCACCTGAATAATGGATTTACGCAATTCGTCGTTTTCCGAATAATCCGGCATGAACCGGTCAAGGAGGCTATTCAGGAGGCTGTTCAGCTTTTGCTGTGGTGTTGACTTGGCCATTTGCCCTTGCAGCATGGCGATGATTTCCTGCCTAATTTTTTGGTCGCTTAGGTTTTCTGCAGCATGCAGTAGATCCCAACCGCTGTCATTCTTCGCATACACGTCCGCGCCTTTGGCAATCAGCAATTCCGCCATCTCTTTTTTGTTCTTTCTACCCCATTCGATGGCTTTGTGCAGCGGGGTGAAGCCGTATTTATCTTTCGCATCCACTGCGGCACCTTTGGCAATCAGAAACTCCGCCATCTCTTTATTGCCCTCTGAAGAAGCCCAATGCAGCAGGGTATCGCCGAAATTATCTTTCGCATCCACTACAGCGCCTTTGGCGATCAGCAATTCCGCTATCTCTTTTTTGCCCTCATGGATGGCTAGGTGCAGCGGGGTGTAGCCGGATTTATCTTTCGCGTCCACTGCGGCGCCTTTGGCAATCAGAAACTCCGCTATCTCTTTTTTGCCCAGATAGGCTGCGATGTGCAGCGGGGTTTCGCTGTCATTATTTTTCGCATCCACTGTGGCGCCTTTGGCAATCAGCAACTCCGCGACATCTTTGTTTCCGGCTCTGTGTAGCGGGGTGTAGCCGGATTCATCTTTCGCGTCCACTGAGGCACCTTTGGCAATCAGCAACTCCGCGACAACTTTGTTTCCGGCTCCGTGCAGCGGGGTATCGCCGAATTTTGCTTTCGCATCCACTACAGCGCCTTTGGCGATCAGCAATTCCGCTATCTCTTTTTTGCCCTCATGGATGGCTAGGTGCAGCGGGGTACGATCATATTTATCCCTCGCATTCACATCTGCACCTTTAAGGATAAGCGCTTCTGCTTTCGCCATATCGCCCGCCTTTGCAGCATCAAACAAGGCCTTGTTCAACGCCTCATCCGCCCAAGCCGTCCCTCCCTGCAAACCCGCAAGCAGCGCTATTCCCAAAACAATTTGTTTCAACATGGCAGCCTCCCTTTTAGTAATGCGATTCCCTTTTGCGTGATCATGATTTGTATCTTCTGAAATATTTCATCCCTTTCCGCCTACGACAATCTCCTCGGTAGCAGGGCTACGCCCACTCAGCCACGGAATCCACCAAATGTTCCGAGCCCGTCCTCGTTAACTTTGAAGGTGGGAGTCAATGCACGGAAAAAATTCTTCCACTCCGTGTCTTTCTCGTTCAACCATTCAGTATCGGTTTGAATTTTTTTACCAGGCTGCAAAAATTTTGGCGGGTTATTTTTATAATAATCATTCAGTGACCGATTCAATTCCGAGCTCATACCTGATTTGAGTATCTTCGCGGCTTTCCCCTTCGTTACAGTCTTTGCACCAGTTGGTTTTGCCGCCGGTTCACTTTGCCGTTGCAGCGTGTACTGTGCGAGATCAACCAAGCGCTTGATACCGGGACTGTCTGGTTCGTGGTTGAGCGCATCCTGAAACCAAGCTAGTGCGACTTTCCAGTCGTGTTCGACAATAGCCTGGAACCCTTTGCGAACACGGTCGCCAGCAGGCGTGTGCGGTATGGCCGCGTCCACGGATTTCGGCAGACCGGATGGCACATTGCGCGCATCCACGACCATGGGGTCGGTGTTCGGTATCACCGTTGTGCCGCTTCTCAGCCCACGCAGTCCGGTGTCCACGCTGCTGCCGCGCAACCCGGTGCTCCCTGACGTTGCAGTCGAACCGCGCAGCCCACCGCTGGCAGAAACGCTGGTGCCCGTTGAGCCGCGCAGCGTGCTGGCGGCGGCATCGCGGTCTTCCAGAAATTTGGCCTGCCTTGCTGCTTCTTCGATGCGGCGTTTATTCTCGGCCTCCCGGCGCTGACGTTCGAGTTCGGCTTGGCGTTCCTGCTCGGCGTGGCGCGCCGCTTCGGCCTGTTCCTGGGCACGGCGTTCGGCTTCGTAATCGCGGCCTGAACTACCAGAACTGCTGGAGGAGGAACCGCCGCTGGGTACACAAGCGTCGTTGGATTCAGTGAAGCCGGGTTTGCATACACACCGCTGACTGCTCGTGCTATATGTCGCGTTCCTTGCTGCGCAGTACGCGTCAAGGTCGGCGCGGTTCAACGCAAAGCTTGTGCCGGGAATGGCCACAAGAACAGCGCCGAACACCACCAAACAACCTAAAATTTTCTTGAGCATAAGCGTTGCCTCCTGTTCCATGGTTTGCCGCCAATTCAAATGTAGGGTGCATGGAATGCACCCTACAATTCACCCACATCCTGCATATCGTTTGCACCACCCGCCCAATCCGGCGGATAAATTCCGCGCCGCACATAACGATGAAACGAGGAATAGGGCCAATCCACCAACCGCGCCACATGACCATGCTTGACCGGGTTGAAATGTATGTAATCCACATGCCGCTGCAAATCGAGATCATCGCGGATTTGATGCTCCCAGAATCGCCGCTGCCAAACCGCCGATTCCCTGCGCGCGATTTTTGATTCGCTCAACGCGGCATCGAGTTCGACCAGATGCCCGCATTGTTTGCTCACCGCGCGTTTGATGATCGCCCAGCGTTTGGAAAAATCCGCATCGCCGTCCGGCATACGCCAGATGCAATGCAGATGTTCCGGCAACAACACCCACGCCACAATCACAAACGGCAAATCGGCACGCGCCGTTTCAATGCCGTGGCGCAAGGCATGACGGAACGGTTCGCGGGTCAACCATTTACCGCGCCGGAACGTGTTTGCCGTAAAGAAATACGTCCCGCCCGGCACATTCGCACGACGATATTCGGGCATAGGTCATCCGTAAAAAATGTAGGGTGCATTCCATGCACCATTTGCATCGCCCACGTATACCGTGTGTAGGGTGCGCTGTGTGTACCGTGGTGCATGGAACACACCATCCGCCGCTGTAGGGTGCGCTGCGCGCACCATGGTGCATGGAATGCACCCTACGCTTGCTTTTATTTCTTCATGACCGTCCATTGAGGATTTTTCACTCGGTGGTATGTAGTCGAACTCTCTCTTGGGTAACTGGGGTGTGAAGGTTTTGGAAAAAACTTAAGCACGATCTTTTCGCCATCTTCGCTAATCGTTCCTTTTTGAGTTGCCCAATCTGCGTCAATAACAACCTCATATCCTGCAACGCTACCTTGTGCCACGTACCATCCTTCACCAAGCTTAGGATTTAAGTGACAGCCAGTTGCATTAGGCCTGGTTACTATCCAACCGAGAAATATTTCACCACGATGAATCTCTAGATAACCATCCGCGCAATGACTGTAGCTAATCTTATCCTGCTGCCATTGCGCGCCATCTAATTTCTCAGTGAATTCCTTTTCCGCTGTCTTCGCTTGCTCAGCCAAGGCAAGAGCAGAGTTCGCCTTCTCATTCCGATACTCGACCTCGTAGATCAGAGCCTTGATCTCCTTGTCGTTGGGCGAGGTCAGCAGCGCGAACTTGAGACTGCGTAATGCGGCCTCGTAATTCTCCGCCTTGTCCTGCGTCACGCCGAGGTTGAGATAGGCATCGCCGTACCACGGCGCGGCCAGCGTTGCCTGCTCGAACTCCTTTGCCGCATCGCGATAGTCTGCCACCGATTTGGCACCCTTGAACGCCGCCGTGCCGCGCACCATGCGCCGCTCTGCCTCTTCCGGTATCGCGGGTGCGGGCTTGAGCGTTTGCGCCAGCTTGATGATCTGCTCGCGCAGCGCATCGTCGCCAGGATGCTGCTGCAACTGCGCGACCATTGCCTTGAATTGTTCGCGCGGCGACTCGGCATTGGCGATGTTGTTGAAGATAAGAACGGCGAATAACAAAGACAGAAATTTCAGCGCAGATTTCATAAGGCCTCCCCTTTGATCGACGGAACAATACTGGCCGAATGAACTTACTCCGCACGAGGGAATTTGTCACTCGTTTCAGAGGGTGATCTTTTCCTTACACCGGCAAGCCAAGCAACCTCCGGATTCGCGCGACCGTTTCTGGCGGATACGCCGATTGGTACAACTGACCAATGAGGATAGGCCATGCAAATTGGGGATTGAATTGATCGGGCGGTAACTTTTCGATAAGGCCAAACACCTTTTCAAGTAACACAGCATCTTCAGGTGGCGGAGGTGGAGGTGTCCAACGCTCGCAATTCGGATAGTGCGCCGCAATATACGTTTCGAGCTCAACGCAGCTTTTAAATGACTGGTCGGCAAGATTGCGACCAGAGTCCGCATCGATCAGATCGTATTCGGGCTCTGACCATGCCGGATCGCCTTCCGCCAATATTCCGTTCCACCATGTCAGTTCGACCTTGAATCTCATACCATATTCCTTGAGAGCAAAATGTAAATGAGAAAACCTGACGGACGGTCGATCAATCTAATGTCGTCCATTTGTGGTCTTCAAACGTGTATATGCGTCGCCCAAAAGGTGGCAGTACCGTGTACACGAGCATGTGTCTTGAATCCTTTGAACCCGACGCAAGGTACCGATAACTATCCGCGCCCAATACGTATTTGGCCTTGGGGATGGATGGCATGTACTCGGGGACGATTTCCTCTAATCGATCAGGATAGCGACCATATTTAGTCTGATACTGTTCGACTGCAACGACAATCATTTCAGCCCCTTCGCGCGCGATCACATTGCTGTGGATGACCATTCCCAATGCAGCAAAACCCGCAGCGGAAGTTATCACTGCTTTGGACAGTCGAAGTTTGAATAGCTTCGTGTCCATTCGTGCCGCAATCGCACGAGGCAGAAAGTGGAGTACCCCGGCGATACACAATATGAACGCGATGACACCCGAGCCGAATATAAATGTATCTAACAATGCCCAAATCAGCGTCGTGATCACAACGAATATCAAGCTCCGTTCTTCACCCTTGCCTGTTTCAGGATCGATCTTTTTGTTCCTTGCAAACACCATGAGACCAATTAATGGACCAAAGAAAGGCGCGCCCAGTCCAATGAAGAGCCCCCAAACAAAACTACGCCCGCCTCCCTTGGCATATAACGCCAAGCCGATCCCACTAAGCAGCCAACCTACCCCAACAATAGATGGTGCATCAGCCATCCCACCAAGGCCACATAGAGCCAAGCCAAAGATAATGATTACCAACCCTGAGTATTTCTGATGGCGTGTGGTAAATTTGCCTGCCACCTGCATTGTGGGGGGTACGGGGGGCGGTAAAGATATGTTTTTCACAGTTATTTGCTCCCTGATGTGTAAAACGCGCCATATTATTCATTCTTTTTTAACCGACCATCGCAAGCAGCAACAAAGCTAAATTAGTTATTTGACCCTGCAAAAGACCTCATCAAAGCCGAGACCATCCGAATGACTTGAATAACAATCTCCACTCAAGATGAGTTTGTTTGTGATTTTTTTATTTGAGACTGGATCTAGCATCTCTATTGTCACGATGTCGACCGATTCTTCCATGCTGATAAATTGGTGAGTTTCCACATGGTCTTCATATTTTGCTGAGTAACCTTTGCAGGTATAGCTTATGACGAGCTTACCGAAAACCACTGAGGATGATAGTTTCCGTTGGTTCTCGGTAAGATGCGCCGATTTCATATTCTTAAGCGTCTTTTCCTTGTTGGATTTCCATGTTCCCGCTATTCGGCATTCATCGGCATTGGCCTGTGTGCTGTGCAAGGGCAATATGAACACGGCAAGAAATATAATCGATATAAGGTTTTTCATTTGTAATGTGTGCTCCGCCAGCCTATACCGGCATAAAAAAAACCGCTTACCTATAAATGATCTTGCGGCCATATTCATTCACCTGCCCCTTTCACTTTGCTGAATCACGCTTACCGCCACAGCCAGCGCAACACTGCGCGTCCCATTGATACCGCCACATCGCGAATCTCATCTTCCGTTCCTCGATTCTTTGCCTGACCATGGCCGCATCATGCTCGGTCTGATTTGCTTTCGCCAGCAGATAGAACTCGAAGTTTTTCCTGGCGCGTTCATGGCCATCGAAACTCTTACTTTCATTGTCGTAGGTTTCCATGCTGCAAGATTGCCTGGCCTGCTTACCCATCCATAGATCGCCCACAGTCGTGTCGCCCAACTTTTCATAAGCCTCTCCCAACTCAAAGTAGAGAGATGCAACCCAGGGAGCCAGCCTCAACGCCTGTTCGTATTCATGAACAACCGCCTGAAATTCTTGCTGGGTTTTCGCTTTCTTGAAGAGATTGAGCCCTGCATTTTCAAGCTGTAAGGCCTCGGGCAGAAAGACTGGTTCGGGCCTTGTTTTACGCGCAAGGCGAATCACTTTCTCACGCAGTGCGTCATCCTGAGGATGCTGCTGTAGTTGCGCTACGAGCATCGGCAACGACTCCGGTGGCTGCGCATTGCTTTGTATAACGATACAGAGGAGCAGAACAGACAGCGCTATCTGTCGGCCTGTTTTCCTGCCGGATATTTTCCGAAATAAAATTTGTTCAGCGTCGAAACTGGGCATTGAAGACCTCATCGATATGTTCGTAGCGAGTCTTCATTACGACCCCGATGTCCGCCAGCCCGAGAGCGCCAGCCAGCCTGATCGCCTGCGCCAGATAGCCCAGCGCATCATCTCTATCGTCCTTGGGGCAACTCGACTCGTACATCCTGTCGTATGCTTGTTCTGCCTGTTCGGCATGCTGACGCAGCTCTTCGACGAGACTCAGGTCGTGATACTTCCCACCTTCCTCGATCTCCTGAGAACCGTATATAGGTTCGATACGGTTGTACACAAACGGCCTATCTCCCCCGGCTAGCATGGGTGTGATAACAACGAAGTCGAAATTGCCACCGTCACCTTGCCGGCGGACAACGCGGGTGAGCTGGTCGAGCGATACGCTATCCGCCATATCAAGTGCATCGTCGGGTAATACCGCATTCAGCGCGACAACATCCAATCCTATCGTCGCGACAAGAACCGGATAAGCTGCTGTCAGTGCCAGCAGAAACTCTCTGTACCAACGCAGATCGTCCATTTGCTGCGTGCTTGGTTGTTCGCGTTTTTCTCCTCCGCTCATCGTCCCGGCATCGAAGGCAAAGCTGATCAGGACATGCTGTTCGGAGGGCAGTTCCCTGATGAACATCTTCGCATCCATTTTCCTGCCAAGCTCCACCCGCATGTCCAATGACATCACTCTCCAGATACCGCCAATGCAGGCAGGGTCCGGCCGCCCGTGTTCATAAGCGTCACTCTGCTGCCCGATCTCCTGCTGCGTAGCCAGCCACTCGATTGCAAATGGCAAGTGCTCTAGTTCATAAAGGATGCAGTCGATGAAGTAGGCCCGATTGGGCGAGCCCGGCAAGACCCTCGGCGTGGCAAATCCGGACACGGACGGACTATCGCGAAGAGCAGCGAGAATCTGCCCGTTCAGCTCCGCCTCATAGGCGTCGCTACGCAGCAGGATGCTTGCGAAATAATAATTTTTATATCCTTTCTCAGACTCCATCCGCTCTCCAGAAATTTATAGCTCATCTATATTTCCGAACCTATCGACAATAACCATGCCTGCGTAGTTTGAGTCATAGACAGATTATTTCTTCTTCGCTCCTTGATCTGCTGGCATCGTGACCTGCGGCTTTGCCGTGCGTTCTTGCGCATGCTGCCTATAGGCTGATTGTTCGCTCACAAAGTCCGGATAAAAACTGGCAGCCAAAACAATGGAAGCAATCAACAGAATTATGGAGATCAGTCGAGTCCGCTTCGATGCAAACGCGGATGGAACTGCTGCACATATCGCTGCCAACACAAGCAGCGGGAATGATCCCGATGGGGAGATGATGGCAGGTGCCAAGACTGTGAGTATGCCTGCGGTCCAGGCTAACGCTTTAGCAGATTGAGGGTTCATGTGTTCGCCACCTCATGCAATGCTCAATGAGCGATGTATTATTTACCTTGATTTCAAAATGACCACGGCATTACTTTGGCCGGAGACTTGCACTTTGGACACTGCGAACGTCTGCAATCTACTAAAGCGACAACCACCTGAACCCCGACAAAAACGGCCGCACCGAATGCGACATAATGCCAATACTTGATACCAAGGTATAAAAGAACAAAGCCAACGATGATGAGCACCGAGGTGATGATCAGGAACGTCCCGGGTGCTTCCTGCCCTCCCATACTTTGCAATTGCCAATTAGCCTGAAATTTCTCACCGCAATTGTGGCATTTCATAGACGCACCCAGTCAATTTGGCTACCTGCATGATATTGGTAAATTAGTAATTTGTATTTCAGTGCTTGAACACTTCCAGCTTACTAAGTTGTCGTTATTTTGGGCCGGTATGAATTCCAACGATTTCCCATCAAGTTGCGATTGCCCAGAGTGCCCGAAAGTCACAGTGATCGTTCCATTCCGCGGGTTAACAGTTACATCTGAAACATATTTTCCGGTTGTCGAGGAAAATCCTACATCAGCGAGTGAAGCGGGAATTTTTCCAGTCCGAAGATAATATTCTTCAACTGCCAGCGACGCTGAATTACCGAGTGAAACCCCCTCCGCTACTTTTGCTTTGATTACATAGCCCTGATATGCAGGTATTGCCACAGCAGCCAGAATGCCGATAAATACAATTGCCACAAATGCTACCGCAATCGCAATCACAGCAGTTGAAGAATTCTTTCCTTCCTTGGCGTCTACAACAATCGTTCCCGCGATCATGTCATGGAGCGCCTGTTTTTTCGGTGTGAAGGGTTGAATCAAAAATCCTATGTAAAGCGTAACGTATGAGAAAAAATGTGATGCCCACCGCGCAAAGGCTCTCCCCCCGGAAATGCGCTTGCCCTCAACATCAAATACTTTAAGTCCCACCCATCTTTTTCCATAGGTCGCTGATTGCTCGCCGGACTCCATGTTGGAAAAATAAAGTGCTGATGCGATAAATGTCAGCAAGTATCCAACAACGGCCATTGCATCATTTGAAAAAACAACAGCGGCAACCACCCATAACGGAATACTGATAATCATCAAGATAAACCCATCGACAAATGCGGCGGCAAATCTCGCCCAGAAGCCCGCATAAATTGGAGTGGTGTTCGCTGGTATGGAAAGGTCATGGCCGCACGCCGGGCAGAATTTGGCTGCGTCCATAATTTGAGTCCCGCATTTCGCACAATACATTTTATGCTCCCCTGAGCGTTATTAGAGTTGGAACTATATCAACAAGGCTCTCAAGAATATATATTCCGCTATATATACCTCGGCATATATCCTTGCTTTGCCATGTGCCGCGCTTTCGAATTAAGAAACAAGTCAAAATATCTACGCTCAACCACGGCATTTCACGCTCAATCAGCGATGGCTTTAGGAACGGAATTAAATCGGGAAAATTGTCGGTGGAACGCCCCCACATACGCCCCTCTTCGAATTCGATAGGCGATAAGAGCCCACTTGATCCCCTCGCATACACAAATCAGAAGCAACCACGGAAATTCAGCCTGGGTGAACCCGTATACCGTGATCGTTAAGAATGTCGCATACCAGGGTATCTCCAAGCGGTTACCGATACGAAAGATGTTGCAGAACAGGAAGAATGATCCGCCAACATAGATTGGAAGCCAGTAAAGGTATTGGTATGGGAATATGAAGTACCAAACGAAACTTGCAGCAACGAGTGCAACGATCAGAATAAGATCGGTCAGGTTGAACCGGAAACCCGGCTCGTGCTGAATCTTAAATGTCAGCCATCTCATGGATCAGCCGATCATCACGATCAAAGCGCACTTCAGTACGACCGAACTTTCCTCCAAAATTCCGCACTGCAAGGTCATGGGCAATTATCCTGATTCCGTCATCGTTTTTCTCAACGCGAGTGATGCTCAATCCGCGCAGTATGGATTCCATGTCACAGAAGACCGGGCTTCGCCGTGCCAGTTCTATGACATCTGGCGAAGTACCGGGGGTAACTTGTACTTCCGACAAACGATTCGACAAAGCATTGTAGGTGGACGTTTCCAGCCTGCCATCGCGGCGCGTGAAAAGGAAAAAGCCAAATGGGTTCCAAGCCGAAGGGATTGCAAAATCGACACTCATTGACACCCTGACATGCCGCTGTAAAGCGAGTTTTCCGAGGAAGTACATTACGAATAGCGCCGCATATCCGATCACGGCAATGCCCGGCGAAACGAGTTTTGCCAGCACTATTGCAAAAAAGGTGGCAGTCAGCGCCAAAGTGACGGCATCAATGAAAAACACGGCATCAAGACAATGCCTGCGTTTTGTGAGCGGCCAGAATAGCCGTATGCCAAAAGTATTGAACAAATCAAGCAGGACATGAATAGCCAGTCCCGCGAATATGCTCAGGAACAGCGTCCAACTCCATCCCATTTGCAGTGCGGGAATGCTCGCAAATGCTGCTGCGTAAAACGGTGCCAGCGGCAACGAATGAGTTGGCCCCTGATGATGCCTTAGATAAAAGCGTTTTCCGGCGGCGATGAATAGCACATCAAGATCAGGAAATACGCTACCAACCAGAAATCCCAGCCCGGCCAGTTCCTGCTCCTGCTCAGCAAGCCCTATAAAGCCAACTCCGCCGATAAAAGCATGGTGAACGATATCCATGTACTCATACCCATTCGCATTGTATTAATGAGAGCCATAGTCGCGTTCGACATGCATATGCCAAAGAACAATGGCACTCCACAATCAATATCTCCTCACATTCTTTGTCGGCAGATAGTACGCCATTGCATGACAGATAATTCATGAAAGAATCCTTGCACACCAAAAAGATGAGTAGCATCATCTGCATCGGAATGACCTATCATTTCCAGAAGCAACATCCCGAAGTTTGGTTATTGGAGGTTATGTGGATTATTTAAAAGAAGAGCGAATCAAGAGATGGGCTGTTATTCGTGAAAAAGGGAAGATGCGATTTATCCTTATTTATGGTGTTCTCGCGTGGGGTCTTAGCACCGGTATTTTATTTACTCTGTTCGAGTGGCTACTTGAGCCAGGCTTCAATGCTGAATCCGATACTCCCGCCATCATGATTTGCTTCCTTCTCGGAGGGATTGGTTTTGGTTGGTGGATATGGATAAAGAACGAAAAACTATTCCAATCTTCTCCGTTCAACACTTCACCCAAATATTGAGGTGGGTTATGTGGCTAGCATGTGCCCGATTGGTTCACATGCGACGTAAAGTGAAAACATAGCCCCCCGGTAGAGCTGGGAGGCTACCTCAACAAATCATGAGGCCGTGCTGAGTAACTTCAAGTTCGCGTAACTGGCCTCAATATCAGCAAGCATTTACCTGTTGGCACGACCATCCCCCACCATTGCCGTCATGGCAATCACTATAAGAACTAAAACATTGATTTGTGGAAACCCTTAACCAGGGACTCCCGGCAGGACAACACGCTGCAGCCAAAATAAATGGCTGTGACTTATTTTGTGCTGGAGAAGTTTCATTATTGATTGTGGTGTTCGTATAGCCATTGCCCACATTACTTGACTCACCATTGATATTAGCCGCAGATGCAAAGCATGCAACACTCAG
>CXWL01120852.1_pt1 | contig 19723 bp, 23 predicted proteins | sample 590931 | NCBI WGS metagenome assembly CXWL01 (sample SAMEA3498368, study PRJEB10139) | groundwater metagenome | biome: water well; material: biofilm material | place: Germany | collected 2015-04-27 | reverse complement strand
TTTTCTTGTAAACTTCTGATGCGTTGTGCTTTAATAAATATTTGATCGGTTAACGATGGCAAACGTAAAACGCGCCAAGCCGTTCCGTAATCGTGAGCTTTTTTAGTAAATAAATCTCTGCAAACTGCAATTACTTTGTCGTATTCTTGTGAGGTATTGCTCATTATTATTTTATATTTGTATCAAAGTTCAAATATAACTAAAAAATTGTATGTCAACAATAAACTGTAAAGGAACGCTCATCGATTTATCAACACCTAAAGTAATGGGAATTGTTAATGTTACGCCAGATTCATTTTTTGATGGTGGAAAACTGACTAATTCTGATGAAATTGTAGTTCAAGTTGAGAAAATGCTACACGATGGCGCTACGTTTATTGATTTGGGTGGTTATTCGAGTAAACCTGGAGCGGAATTTGTTTCCGAAGCAGAAGAATTGAATCGAGTGATTCCAATTGTGAAGTTATTAGTGGAGAAATTCCCAGATATTTTATTGTCGATTGATACATTTAGAAGTAAAGTTGCGAAGCAAGCTATTGAAAATGGGGCTGCAATTATCAATGATATTTCGGCTGGTTTGTTAGATGAAAAAATGTTGGAAACCGTTGCGAAATTGCAAGTTCCGTACATTATGATGCATATGAAAGGCACACCAAAAACGATGCAAAGCTTAGTGAATTATGACGATTTACTAAAAGAAATGAATTTTTATTTTTCGGAAAGAGTTGCGAAAGCGAGAAGTTTTGGTTTAAACGATATTATTATCGATCCTGGATTTGGATTTGCGAAAACAATCGAACATAACTACGAATTATTACAGAATTTAGAATTGCTGCAATTTCATGATTTACCTGTTTTAGCTGGAATTTCAAGAAAATCGATGATTTATAGAACGTTAGAAACGTTGCCAGAAGATGCTTTAAACGGAACTACATTTTTACACGCGTTTTGTTTGCAAAAAGGAGCAAATATTTTACGCGTTCACGATGTAAAAGAAGCGGTGGAATGTGTGAAGTTGTATTTACGATTTTAGATTTGGGATTTTCGGAAAGTCGTAAATCTAAAATCGTAAATCACAAATTTTAATTATGATGATAGGGTTCGTTATTTAAAATCGTAAATCCTCTATAAATTTGTTCAATTACAAATAAACGCACCATTTGATGCGAAAAAGTCATTTGAGATAACGCGACTTTTCCTTGTGCTTTTTGATAGACTTCTTCCGAAAATCCATAAGGTCCACCAATTACAAAAACTAAGGTTTTTATCCCAGAATTCATTTTCTTTTGTAAAAAATCTGAGAAACCAACGCTGTTAAACTCTTTTCCGTTTTCATCCAACAAAATTAATTGATCCGTTGGTGTTAATTTCGATAAAATTAATTGTCCTTCTTTTGCTTTTTGCTCACTTTCCGATAAGTTTTTTACGTTTTTGATATCTGGAATAATATCCAAATCGAACTTAATATAAAATCCCAAACGTTTGGTATATTCGTCGATTAAAGCTTGTAAATTTTTATTGTCGGTTTTGCCAATGGCTATCAATTTGATGTTCATTTCTTTTAAAGTTTACAGTTTTCGGTCTCAGTCACAGTTTTTAGTCACAGTTTTCAGTCTTAGTTTCAATTGAAAAAAAATGCAGAATTCAATTAAATCAAATTCTGCATTTTGTATTGTAAACTGCGACTGAAAACTGAATACTAATTCTCAACCATTGTATGGAAAACGTTCATTACGTCATCGTCTTCTTCAATTTTTTCTAATAATTTTTCCACATCAGCTACTTGCTCAGGAGTTAATTCCTTAGTTACTTGTGGAATTCTATCAAATCCAGATGATAAAATTTCTAAACCTCTCGATTCTAATTCTTTTTGGATCGCTCCGAAACTTTCAAAAGGCGCGTACATTAAAATTCCGTCTTCATCATCAGCGAAAATTTCTTCTACACCGAAATCAATCATTTCTAATTCTAATTCGTCAATATCTTGTCCAGCTGCAGGAATACGGAAGTTACAAGTATGATCGAACATAAATTCAACTGAACCTTGTGTTCCCATTGTTCCATTGCATTTGTTGAAATAACTTCTAATATTCGCAACTGTTCTGTTATTATTATCAGAAGCTGTTTCAATTAAAACCGCAATTCCGTGTGGTGCGTAACCTTCAAATAAAATTTCTTTATAGTTCGCTGTGTCTTTATCTGTTGCTTTTTTAATAGCGCGTTCTACGTTTTCTTTTGGCATATTTACTGCCTTAGAGTTTTGTATAACGGCTCTTAAACGCGAGTTAGCTTCTGGGTTTGGACCACCTTCTTTAACCGCCATTACAATATCTTTACCAATTCTGGTAAATGCTTTAGCCATTGCCGACCAACGCTTCATTTTTCTTCCTTTTCTGAATTCAAACGCTCTTCCCATTTCTCGTTTTGGTTTTTTTAATATTAGTGCAAAAATAAAACTCTCAAACAGTAAAAAAAAATGTTTCTGAGTTTTTTTTATGCTTTCCAAATTTTACAGATTAAATAATATTCCAATTGCTTTATCTTTGTCCAATGCAAAACCAATTTTTTCAACCTTTTCCAACCGATATTTCAGGGATTTCTTTACCTGAAAAATTCACGTTTCCATTTTATTATCAACCACATCAATTGAGTGAAATTGCCGCTTCAGAATTGCAAAATTATTTGGAAACACAAACCAATTTTGATCATAATTTCGGCTTAGATAAAACTCAAGAAGGATTAGTAATTGGGAAAATGTTCGGTGTTTTGGTTTGCCAAAATGAGAAGGGTGAATTAGGTTATTTATGGGCTTTTTCTGGGAAATTAGCCAATGAAAATCACCATGACTATTTTGTTCCAACGGTTTTTGATATGTTGACTGAAAACAGCTTTTTCCGTAAAGAAGAAGCGCTTTTAAATGCTTACAATCGTAAAATTGAAGTTTTGGAAAATGATTTCAATAGTTTAAAAGAATTAGAAGATTTTAATCAAGCTAAAATTCAGGCAGAATCTGAATTACAACAGCAAAAAACGAGAATAAAAGAACGAAAAATATTTCGAGACGAAAAAAGAAGTCAATTAGCATCAACATTAAGTGAAGAGGATTTACAGCATTTAAATTTTGAATTGTCAGAAGATAGTAAGCAAGAAAGTATTCTGTTGAAAAAAATGACGAAATATTGGAAATTGACTTTACTCTCTTTAGAGGAAAAAGTTACTGTTTTTAGTAATGAAATCAATCAATTAAAAGAAGAACGAAAAGCAAAATCAGCAGCTTTACAACAAATGTTATTTGCTGAATATTCGTTTTTTAATCAATATAAAGAAAAGAAAAGTTTAGGCGAAATTTTTAATGATAATCCGCCAGCTGGAGCAGGTGAGTGTGCCGCTCCGAAGTTATTACATTATGCTTTTCAGCATGATTTGAAACCAATTTGTATGGCAGAATTTTGGTGGGGACAATCGCCAAATTCTGAAGTACGCCAACACAAACAATTTTATCCGTCTTGTAAAAGTAAATGTGAACCCATTTTAATGGGACATATGTTACACGATTTAGAAATGGAAGAAAATCCGTTTATTATGAATCATGCGGAAGGAAAAGATATTGAAATTGTGTATGAAGATGAAGTGATGTTAGCGATAAATAAACCTACCGAGTTTTTATCGGTTCCTGGAAAAACCATTTCCGATTCGGTTTATGCTCGAATAAAAGAAAAGTATCCTGAAGCGACTGGTCCGTTAATTGTTCACAGATTAGACATGTCGACTTCCGGAATTATGCTTATCGCGAAAAATGAAGCGATAGCGGTTCAATTGCAAAGTCAGTTCATCAATCGAACCATCAAGAAACGTTACGTGGCTTTATTAGATGGTTTATTGGAAAGATCTTATGGTTATATCGATTTGCCTTTGCGAGTGGATTTAGACGACAGACCACGACAATTGGTTTGTTACGAGCACGGAAAACCGGCGCAAACCAAATGGAAAACCATTGAAGTCAAAAACGGAAAAACGAAAGTTTATTTTTATCCCATTACTGGAAGAACGCATCAATTACGTGTTCATGCTTCACATAATTTAGGTTTACACACACCAATTGTTGGTGACGATTTATACGGGACAAAAGCTGATAGATTGTATCTTCACGCCGAATATATTCAGTTTGAACATCCAGTAACAAAAGAAGTTATGGAGATTGTGGTAGAAGCTGAATTTTAGAGTTGTTGAAGATTTTAAACTAGAAATTGTCGTTTTTTAATATCTTTTTTAACTGATTAATTGAAAAAATAATTAAGCTAAATAGGAGTAAAATATAAACAATATTGATTAGAAGTAGTTCGCAAGTTGCTGAATCACTAATTAAGTCAATTGTTTTAATAATGTATGTAAAAAGTATCGTTGCAGAAATTTTAATTATTCCAAAAATTGAAATAAGTATAATTGAAACAAAAAGTATAAGTTTTATTTTCATCTGCTAAATCCTTTAAATCTGCGTGCCTATGAACCAAAAAATTTCCCATCCAACCAAACGCTATCAATCAAATTCGTAGCAAAACAATACGGAATTTCGTAAAAACTATGTAGTGGTTTTGTGATAATGAAATTCGCTTTTTTGCCTTTCGTGATACTTCCGTGAGAATCGCTTAAATCCATCGCGTAAGCACCATTAATTGTAGCTGCATTTATCGCTTCTTCAGGAGTCATTTTCATTTTGATACAAGCGGTTGCGACCACAAAATGCATATTTCCTGAAGGCGTTGTTCCAGGATTAAAATCAGAAGCTAAAGCTAAAGGTAAACCAGCGTTTAACATTTGACGAGCTGGTGTGTACGGAATCGAAATAAAGTAAGAACAACTAGGTAAAGCCACTGGCATACAAGTAGAACCTTTTAAAACTTCAATATCCTCTTCGGTTACAATTTCCAAATGATCCACACTTAACGCACCATTTTCTACACAAGCTTTAATTCCATCAATCGCTGTAAACTGATTCACGTGAATTTTCGGTGTTAAGCCATATTTTTTTCCAGCTTCCATAATTTGAATGGTTTCTGAAACACTGAAATAACCGGTTTCTAAAAACGCATCAATATAATCGGCTAAATTTTCAGCAGCGATTTTTGGCAACATTTCATTAATAATCAAATCGATATATGCTTGATGATTTTCTTTATATTCCGTTGGAAAAGCGTGTGCTCCAAGGAAAGTTGATTTTATAGCAATTGGATAATTTTCTTTTAGTTTTTTGATAACGCGTAACATTTTCAATTCACCTTCAACCGTTAAACCGTAACCCGATTTAATTTCAACCGCTCCAGTTCCTTGTGAAATGACTTCTTCCAAACGTTTTTTGGATTGGTAGTAGATTTCTTCTTCTGTAGTTTCGTTTAATTTCTTTGCTGAATTTAAAATTCCACCACCACGATTCGCAATTTCTTCATAAGACAAACCATTAATTCTATCTACAAATTCGCCACTTCTGTTTCCAGCATACACAATGTGCGTGTGACTGTCGCAAAAACTTGGCAAAACAATTTTTCCGGTTGCATCAACTATAGTCGCGTTTTCTAATTTTGGACAATTTTCCATCAATCCGAAATCGGAAATAACATCATTTTCCAACACTAAAAAAGCATTTTCTAAAATAGGTAAATACGCCATTTCTGCACCAGAAACTTTAGTAATTGGAGCTTCTCTAACTTGAAGTAATTGTTTTATATTTATAATTATGGTTTGCATAAGAATGTTATATTTGTAAAAGGTAAAAATACTTATTTAAAACAAAGTGCGAAAACTATTATACAAAAAAGGACGAAAAGTAATTCCGACATTATTGGAATACACTGGCGAACACGCTGATACGAAGCCTGAGATGCAATTGTATGTGTATGATAATGAGGAATTAGCAGAATATGAAGATATTAATTTGCACCAAATTGATGAATGTCTTGTAAAAGGCAAAAACAATTGGGTAAATCTTCATGGTTTGAGTGATATTGGACTTATTAAAGAAATCGGACACAAATTCCATATTGACGATTTCATATTAAGTGATATTTTAAATATTCTGAAGCGTTCTAAAGTTGATGAGTACAATCACACGTTATTTTTCAATATTAAATCGCTATTGCCGGAATCTAATGGTATTGATGTTGAGCAAATTAGTTTTATTTTAAGAGATGGTTTTCTGTTTTCTTTTCAAGAGAAAAAGAGCAATTTTTTCACGCATATTCGTCAGCGATTAATTGAACATGCAGGAATTGTTCGTGAACGTAAAATAGATTATTTACTGTATTTATTGTTAGATGCGGTGATGGAAAATTTTTACATTACAATTGAAAATGAAGAGCATAAAATTGATACGGTTATCGATTTAATAAAAACTAAACCGAATCCGAAAATTTTAGAAGATATTGAACAACACAGAGATAATTTGAACTTTTTGCGACGTTCGATTGTGCCACTTCGCGATTCGTTGTATTCGATAAAAAGCATGAAAGATGACGATGTCTTTAATGCGATTTCGCCAGAAAACTACTCGTTCTTTTCTCGATTACATCAAAAATGTTTAGAGTTATTAGATCAAATTGATGCCGATTTAAATTCTTTGGAAAGTGCTTCCGCTTTTTATTTTTCGATGCAAAGTCATAAAATGAATGAAGTCATGAAGACTTTAACCGTTGTTTCGGTGTTCTTTATGCCATTGACATTTATTGTTGGTGTGTATGGAATGAATTTCGAAAATATGCCAGAATTACATTGGAAATATGGCTATTTTGTCATTTTAGCAATTATGTTTTTGTTGCTTTTGGCGATGATTATTTATTTTAAAAAGAAAAAATGGTATTAATTAGTAAATACATGTAAAATGAAAAACGAAACAAAAATATTGTTAGATTCGGAAGATGTTCAATTGAAAAAATTGCAAGAAATTGTAAAAAAAGCTATTGAAGAAGAACAATTAATTGTTACTAATTTATTGCATCCGCCAACAGATAAAATTACAAAAGGTCAAATGATTTCGGATAAAGTGGCTAATTTCGGTGGAAGTTGGGCATTTATTATTTCGTTTTTTATTGTTTTAATAGTTTGGATTGTTTTCAATACACTCGCTTTAAAAAATCTTGCTTTTGATCCATATCCTTTTATTTTAATGAACTTAATTTTATCATGTATTGCGGCTTTACAAGCACCAATTATTATGATGAGTCAAAATCGTCAAGAAGAAAAAGACAGAAAACGTAGTGAAAACGACTACTTAATCAATTTAAAATCGGAATTAGAAATTAGAGCTTTAAATCAAAAAATTGATTTATTACTTGAAGAACAAATCAAAATTTTATTCGATAGTCAGGCGAAACAATTGGAAATCTTAAAAAATATTGAACAAAAAATGAAATAAATTTTTTGTTTCATTTTATTATCGTAATATTGCAATATGTAAATATGATAATAAAATGGGAATTACAAAAACTGCATCTTTCACAGACGAACAAAACGAAATAGCCAATTTACTAAAAGCCTTAGCAAATCCGGCACGTGTGGCTATTATTCAGTATTTGTTAAAAGTGGATTCTTGTATTTGTGGCGATATTGTAAACGAATTGCCTTTGGCGCAACCTACAATTTCTCAGCATTTAAAAGAATTAAAAAACGCGAATATCATTCAAGGAACGATTGAAGGAAAATCAATTTGTTATTGCATCAATCCGGAAACGATGTCGAAAATTGAGGGTTATTTTGGTGGAATTTCCCTAAAGTTAAAAAATAAATGTTGCTAATTTAATTCGAGTATTATGAAATTATCAGAAATTAAAAATCAGTTAAAAAAGCTTTCTACAATAGCTTTTCAATTGCCTAATGGCGATTTGGTTCCGAATTATTTTCACGTAACAGAAGTAGGTAAAATAACGAAGCATTTTATAGATTGTGGCGGAAAGATTCGTAATGAGGAAGTTGCTAATTTTCAACTTTGGGAATCTACGGATTATGATCACCGTTTGCATCCAGAAAAATTGGTTCATATTATTGAACTTTCGGAAGAAAAACTACAAATTCCCGATTTAGAAATTGAAGTCGAATACCAAATGAAAGACACAATTGGAAAATTTAGTTTAGATTTTGATGGAACGAATTTCCAATTAGTATCGAAAGAAACAACTTGTTTGGCAAAAGACAATTGTGGAGTTCCACAAGAAAAAACAAAAGTTAAAATAGGTGAGTGGAAACCAAAAGAAAATAGTTGTGCACCAAATTCAGGTTGTTGTTAATTTAAATTAAGATGATAAATAGAATAAAATCAATTTGGTCAACCTTAACAGGAAGTATTAGTGCGGTAATTCCGTTGTTTTTTTCAGTTTGTAAAACAGGTGCTTGTGCAACAGTTTGCGTTAGTCCAATTGCCTCTCTTTTTGGAGTTTCAAGTGCTGGTTTGGCAACTTCTCCTTTAATGAAATCGCTGTTTCCTTTGTTAATGGTGATTAGTGCCGTGGCTTTTACGGTTTCTTATTACAAATTATATGTTTTACCAAANNTTGAATCGGCTTCTTCTTGTGAAACAGATTTTGGTTGCGATACACCTAAAAAACCACTTCATAAAACCTTTCCATTTTGGTCTTTTTGGGTTGGATTAGTGGCTAGTATTGTTTTATTCACTTATTTTGAAGTCGAAAATTATAATTCAGAAACTCAGAAAAATGAGGTTTCAACTGTCCAAAATGCTCCGACGACTGAAAAAGAAGCAACGTCTTGTTGTTCAGATAATACAAAATGTGAATAAGTATAAAAGAAATGAAGAATTTTAACATGAAAGAATTTATTATAAAATATAAAAAACCAATTGTCATCACACTTGGAATTACAGCTTTAAACATTGCTTTTGGATTTGATGCTCGATTTACGATTATTAATTTATTATGGTTATTAGTATAATGGAAAATAGAAAAGCACATTGGGAAAATGTTTTTGCGACTAAGCAAGAAAAAGAAGTAAGTTGGTTTCAAGAAAAGCCAGAAACTTCTATTAACTTTTTTGTGGAAAATAATATTCCAAAAGACGCCAAAATTATTGATATTGGTGGTGGAGATAGTTATTTAATTGATAATTTATTAGACTTAGGTTATACCAATATACATTTATTAGATATTTCTGAAAATGCGATTGAACGCATTAAAAATAGGTTGGGAGCAAAGGCTTCCAAAGTTACTTTTATTGTTTCCGACGTTTTAGAATTTCAGCCAGAAATTGCTTTTGATGTTTGGCATGATAGAGCGAGTTTTCATTTCTTAACGACTGAAAATGAGATCGAAAAATATAAAGATTTGGCTTCGAATTCCATTGCTGAAAATGGCTTGTTATTCATCGCAACTTTTTCAGAAAATGGACCTTTAAAATGTAGTGGATTAGAAATTACTCAATATTCAGAATCTAAATGTGAGGCGATTTTTAGTACCGCTTTCGATAAAGTAAATTGTTTTATTGAAAACCATCAAACGCCATTTGATACGATTCAAAATTTTATTTTCTGCACGTTTAAAAAGAAATAAAATGTTTCAAAATTTATCCAAAACCATAGAATCTATTTCGAAAATTTCTATTTCTGAAGAAAGAAAAGAAGTACTACAACCTTTGATTACTTATATTCAAAACAAAGTCAATTCTAAAGAAGAAATTAGATTGAATTTCATTTGTACACATAATTCGAGAAGAAGTCATTTAGGGCAAATTTGGGCGCAAACTATGGCGTTTCAATTCGGAATTCAAAATGTATTTTGTTATTCTGGCGGAACGGAAACTACTGCTATGTTTACTAAAGTAGCAGAAACTCTAGTGAATCAAGGTTTTGAATTCCGAAACTTCGGGAATTGGTTAGGTGAAAGTGGAAATCCAGTTTATGCTGTGAAATATTCGGAAAATGAAGAGCCAATCATTTGTTTTTCGAAAACTTTTGATGATGCTTTTAATCCGAAATCGGAATTTGCAGCGATCATGACGTGTTCTTCAGCAGATGAAGGATGTCCTTTTATTGCTGGAGCTGAAATACGATTACCAATTCGTTATAACGATCCAAAAGAATTTGATGGAACCGAATTTATGAATGAAAAATATGCGGAAAGAAGTTTAGAAATAGCTTCGGAAATGTATTATGTTTTTTCTAAAATAGTATCTAAATAAAACAAAAATCCCGTCAAGTTTTTTCAAACAAGACAGGATTTTACCTACTAAACATAATCACAACTATTCTTTTATAACTTTAATCGTTTGCGTTTGATTTTCGTTTTCTAACGTAATTAAATATATTCCTTTGGCATATTTCGACATATCAATACTTGTTGACGTATTTTGAATGTCTTTTATTTCTAATTGTTGTCCTAATAACGAGTAAATTATCGCTTTTGATGCTGAAATGTTATCTAAATATAAAATGTCTTTTACTGGATTTGGATAAAATGATACTTTATTCATTTCATTATCAGCTATCCCTAAAGTCGTGTTAATGACAAAATTATAAGGTGTTTGATAATTCGTGTTGGTTGGAGTTGTGCTTACAATTTTCAAGAAATAATCTCCAGGAGTTAACGTTCTCGTAAATGAAAGTGTATTTCCTGAATTGGCAACTGCTGTATCGATTAAGGTTCCACTACTATCTAAAACGGAAGCATTCATAGCGCTTGTAGTAATAGAAGAAATGTCCACATTTGTAGTCATGGTTCCGCCAGAAATCGTAAACTTATAAAAATCCTGATCTGCATTTGCAGGAGTAGATTGAAGCGTTGTAAAACCGTTATAAACCTTATTTGTATTAACATTATAAGCCAATTCTTTGAAATTTGGTTCGTCTAAACCTTGCATAATTTCGTAATAATATCCTGGTAATTCCGTGTGATTTTCGATATAATCGAAAGTGGAATTAAAATAGAATAATTTTGTAGGATACGTTAAACTAGTGTAATATGTATCCATATTTGATTGTGGTTCAGCAACAACTCCATCGGTAGTTCCGCCCGTAATTCTACCAATCACACTTGAAAAATCAATCATATTGTCAATGGGTTTCGAATTTAATCCGACTACATTATCGCCAATATTTCCGCTGCAATTCACATCGTAATTATAGAAATCGGCACCAAAAAGATGTTCGTTCATATTACTTGAATTATTGATTTCAATTCCGCCAGATAAAAATCGTCCAGCATCGCCACTGTAATAATAAGAAATTTTTAAATCTCTAATGGCTTCGCTTTTCGTATCGATACCTGCGAACCAACCTAAACCAGTATCGCTCGCATTACTTCCGCCATGTGGCGTTCCTAAAGTTAAGAGTTTCGCCACATGATGTGCATTATCGGTTTGCCAATTATTGGTGTTTTGTAAATATTGACGTGAGGCCAAACCACCCATACTATGTCCAACTAAAATCACTTTGTTTTTACCCGTTAATTGTATCACTCTTTCGATAGCTTTTTTCACGGCAATTCCTTGTTTGTAAATAGCAGATTGATTGCTTAAAGCCGCAGTTCCGATAGAGCCATCTGTATTTACATTAAAATTTAGTGTATAAAAATCGCCGTTAATCATTGTCGTTTCAAAAGCGGCAATATCTGCGCCAGCTGTCGGATATATGTTCAGATTTGCTGTTCCGTGATTTCCATCTGCGTTTAGGCAAAAATCAAATCTTCCTCCGAAAGTATAACCGTATTGAGAAGTGAAATAGGTTGTAGTAGCATTCCAGGTTTCAGAACTCGAATTTAATCCATGTATGAAAAGGATAGGATAAGGAAGTTTACTTTCAAAAGTGTTAGTTAGTTCAACTGTTTTTAATGGAATGATAGAATCATTTCTAACTTCTTGAAATTCAAATTCGGCTGGTCTGGGTTTATAAATTATGTTTTGAGTATAACCAATACTGATTGAAAAAAATGAAATAAGCGTAAATAAAGTAGTTTTTTTCATATGCGTGCATAGTAAATTAAAATACCAATATATATAAATATATTTAATTTTCACATATTTTTTACTGAATTATTAATAAATAAGTTTAAATATTACTTAATTATCAATAAAACCTAGATATTTTTTCATAAAATTATTTAGAGGAATTCTCCAAAAACTATAGTTTGGATTTTCGTTTTTGGATAAAACGTCAATTTTGTTTAGCTAATAATCGAACTGAGAAGAGTTGAATTCGTCGAATTTTATTTTGGGTATGAGCTGGTTTCAAAAGACCAAACAAAGTTGCTAAAACTGGAAACAAAGTTGTTAAAAGTTTAAAATATTTTTTAGGAATTATCTAAATGAAGTAGTTATTTAAATCTGACAGGTTTCTAAAACCTGTCAGATCTTTCTAGTATAAGATTTTTAACTGAAAATTCGCATATGGTTAATAAATTTTAGCTATTGTGAATATATTTTTCTTCGTTATTTCAATTCAAAAGTTCCTGTTACTTTTCTCGAACCTAATGCTGGTGCTAAAGCTGTTCTTATTTTAAATGTTCTTTAAAAAAGGTTTCTAATTTATCGAAAGGTATAATATCTACTTTGTCATATAAATCTACGTGAACAGCGTTTGGAATAATTATCAATTCTTTCGGCTCATTTGCTACTTTAAAAATGTCTTCACTAAAATATCTTGAATGTGCATTTTCTCCCGCAATCAATAGCATTGGTCGAGGTGAAATTTCTTTCACGTAAGTCAATATCGGCATATTCATAAATGATATTGGATTTGTCACTAACCAGGCTCCATTTGAATTTACAGAATTAGGATGAAAACCACGTGAGGTTCTGTAATAATCAAAATATTCTTTTACAAATTGTGGTTCTTCACCTTTCAATGTTTCTGGTAAATTTCTTGGACCTTCTGCAGGTTTTCTGGCCTCGGCATCTTTCCAACGTTGCTGGCTTAAATCTTCCAAAGTTTTGGTACGTTGTTCAGGTGTTACAGCATCGTTATATCCTTTCGACATTACTCTTGTCATATCATACAAGCTTGTTGTTGCAACAGCTTTTACTCTTTTGTCAATTGCGGTTGCATTTAAAGCAAAACCTCCAAAACCACAAATACCGATGATGCCAATTTTATTTCTATCTACATTTTTTTGTAGACCTAAAAAATCAATAGCTGCACTAAAATCTTCGGTATTGATTTCTGGAGATGCTAGATTGCGAGGTTCGCCACTACTTTCTCCTGTATATGAAGGGTCGAATGCAATGGAAATAATACCACGTTCTGCCATTTGGTTGGCATATAATCCAGATGATTGTTCTTTTACTGCTCCAAAAGGTCCGCTGATGGCAAGAGCTGAAAGTTGTGCGTTTCCAGCATTTTTTGGAAGATATAAATCTCCCGAAAGCGTGATACCATAACGGTTTTTGAATGCTACTTTTTGACGAGTTACTTTGTCGCTTAATTGAAAAGTATAGTGTTCTGTTGTTTCCATTTTTTTTGATTTAGATTTTTTGTCTTGTGCAAATGCTTGTCCTATTAAAAGAAGCATTATTGCGATTACGAATGTTTTCTTCATTTTTATTAAATTAAATTGTTTTTAAAATTTTCGCAGGAATTCCACCTACGATAGTATTGTCAGGCACATCAGTTGACACGACCGAACCTGCTGCTACGATTGCGTTTTCTCCAATGGTTATCCCTTGTAAAATGGTTGCATTTGCACCAATCCAAGCATTTTTTTTGATATGAATGGGTCTGACGGTTAAGGAATGTCGGTTTTCAATTGAGATTGGATGTCCTTCTGATAACAGATTTACTTTTGGTGCTATTAGTACGTTATCTTCTATGGTAATTCCTCCTAAATCCAGAAAAACGCAATCGAAGTTGATAAATACATTTTTACCGATTTTGGTATGCTTTCCGTAATTGATGTGCAACGGAGTAAATACAGTTACGCTTTCGTCGATTTCAGTATCCGTGATTTGACTTAATAAATTTCTGATTTCTGACGGGTTTGAAGAAGTATTCATTTGAACCGATAATTTCTTCGTTGCAAATGAAGCCTCACGCATTTTATAAGCTTCGGGGTCGGTTGTAGAAATGGTTTCTCTGTTTCTCAATCTTTCAAAAATATTTTTTGCTATTGCTTCCATTGTTGTTAATTAATGAAGCAAAATTAAAAAGAAAACCTCGCAACTGTTTTGTTGGGAGGTTCAAATTACTTTTCTGTAAAGCTCAGTTTTAAATTTCGGTAGGAGGTATTCCGTATTGCTTTTTAAATGCTGTTGAAAAATGAGAAGCGTTTTTAAAGCCAACTTCCAGATATACATCTTGCACTTTTTTGCCTTCTTCTTTTAGTTTGATGTAAGCCATTTCCAAGCGTTTTTTTATCAGCCATTTTTGTGGAGTAAGACTGCTTATTTTTTTGAAATCTCTTTTGAAAGTCGCCAAACTTCGTCCTGTAAACGAAGCGATTTGTTCCATTGAAAGTTCTTCCATATAGTTGCTGTTGAGAAACTCTAAAAGGTCAATTTTCCAAGGTTCGGCAAAGTCAAAAAGTATTGGATAAAGTTGTTCGTTGCTGTTCAGTAAAGCATAAATTCCTTCTAGTAATTTCAAATGTGTGACGCTTTCCGTTGGTTTTATGTTGCTGTCGAAATAGGGTGTAAGTGACTGAAACAAACTTTCTATAGCAGGATTTGGTTCTAATTTGAAAACGGTTTTGTCAGAAATTTTTGTTTCTTTTGGAATTTCAGATTTGTTCATTTTACTATAAAAATCTCGCAACACTTTTCGATTAAATGTTAACGAAATACCTTTATATAAATCTTCACCTTTGCTGTTTTTGTACATTTTCAAGCGATGGTCTCTTCTGATAAAAGCACAATCGCCCGCCTGCAATTTTATTTTTTTGTTTCTATCTTCAATAACTTGTTCGCCAGAATACAAGTAAACCAAAACGTGTTCAGGTGTTGCGTGAATACACTTTTCGCTATAATCATTAAAGCAAGACAGGAATACTCCTGAATAACTCAACGTTTTTAATTTATCGTCTTGTTGCACGTCCATAATTTCTATTGTTGTATTATTAACATACAAAAGTAAAAATTATATTCCGGTATTACATTGCTGTAAGGTTCATTTTATCTTTCTATAAGGCTCAAATGTGGGTTGGATTATTTCGTAAGTTCACTGGCACTCGTGTGTAAAACCGAGGTATAAGGTTTGAATTAATATTTCTATTTTGTTTCTGTTCCGAAGACAAAAACATTCATTCCTAAATATTCTGTTTCTTGATTGAAATATTTTGGTGGGTTGACTTTCATTTTTTATGTGTTATGTAGTAAATAGTTGGTAGACTTTGGTTAATGAACATTATTTATTTTTCTAATAATTAGGACAGTATTCAAAATTAGAAAAGAAAATACTTCACTAAGGAAGAACCATAAATTGATATCTCCTAGATATTTATCGGTATTAAAAGGATTAGAATTAAAGTAGAATATAAGAAGTAGTAGATAAATAATTGAAAAAAGAATACTGCTTTTTAATACGGAAATCTCAATCTTAAAAATTTTTAAAAGTAGAGTTGGTATGGAAGTAATACCAATACAGGTAAATAAATAGAAAACAATTACAAACGGAGCCATACCAATTTGTCCTCCAGAGTAATTTGTGGTTTTTAAATAAAATATAAAGAGTATTGTAGCTAGTAAACTAATTAAGAAATAAACAAGGACGTGTTTGAAAAAATATTTCATTTATGCAATTTAAGACATTATCAAATGTATACAAAAACTCTCAATTTCATGAGAATTTCTGTTATTTGTCAGTGTTTGCTCGTCCTCTTGGTTCATCACCTTCTTGAAGCACCATTTCAGAATGTAGGAGCATTGCAGCTTCTTCAGAATCTTTTACTTTTTTAGCGCTACGTTCTAACATTTCCGATTCAAAATCCTTTAAAACACTTGCTCTTATACCAGTTTCTCTCCAGTTAGATAAGGGTCGGCATCCTTTAGAAATTCCTCGTGCCAACGACAATGCATCTAGTAATGCTTGATTGGCACCTTGACCTTTGAATGGGCTCATTGGGTGAGCTGCATCTCCAATTAGTGTTATTTGTTTGCCTTTTTCTAATAATTCTGAAGTCAGTAATTCTCTGTCGTACACGGGATAACCAGAAATTTGAGCTTCTTTGGTTGCGGCTAAAATCTGAGGAATAGGTGAGTGCCATTGTGTTCTTCGACAAGCTTCTTCTTTAAGTGCTCGCGTTCCTTTACTACTCAATTCTTTAGCATCTTCTTCTGACATTGGAAAACTCAATTGCCACATTACCGAATCGGAAGTATAAGGCATTACGTAAATTCGTTCGTTTCCATTGGCGGTTTGAAATACGGTTGCCGAATCCAATAAAGAACTCTCCAAACCTTCAAGTGCACTTAATGGACAAATACCTAGTATCACAATGCAACCAAGGTAACGTAAAGGAGTTATATCGTCACCAATTAGTAATTTTCGCACCGAACTACGAATACCATCAGCACCAACTACAAGATCTGCTTTGGTGTTTGTAATTTCTCCGTTGACTTCAAATCTCAAATCAACGCTTTCGTTATCAGTTGTTTTAAAATCTATTAGTTGGTGATTCCATTGTACCGATTTTTCTCCGCCGAGTTGTTGAAGTAGTGCTAATCGCAATGCTTGTCGTGCGATATGTATGTTTGAACGTTTTTGTGTTGTTTTTGTTTCTGAGGGAATCCATTTTCTCATTCCCCATTCTCCAATGACTTTTCCTTCGGAAGTATGCACAATGTGTTTTGTTGAAACAACACCCTCTTTTAAAGAGAAGATACCAAATCCTTCAATCGCTTTACTGGCTTGTTGTAGAGTTAGTCCGTAACCCTGAGATCGTGCTTCGAAGTGGCTATCGCGTTCAAACAGTGTGAAAGGAATTCCGCGATGCAAACAGGCTACTGCTAACGCCACTCCTCCGATGCCAGCTCCAATAATAGCAACGTGTGGGTAATTTTCGGTATTTGCAATAGGATGGTTTTCAGAATGAATTAATCCAGAACCCAAACAGTTGGAGCAGGAGTGTAGGTGACCTTTAGGAAGAACTGGAATAGTTCCTTCGCCATTTGTTTTTTCAAATTGCTCGAGTTCAACTTGATAGCGGATTCGTGCTTTTTTGCTGAGTCCACGACTTTTTTTGCCGCGTCCCTGACATTCCTGGCAAATAGACCAGTTTCCAGCTTCATTTTCTGCTTTTTCCACTTCTTTTTTGATTGTTTAAAAACGAATTTTTCAAAGATAAAAAAAACTCTCCATTTTTGGAATGTTTCTGCTGTTTGTGTGTTGTAAGTGAAACTTTAATTGAATTGTAAAAGTACATCTCGCTATTGGGAGTTGCAAAAGTCCAAATGAAACTGTAAAAAGTCCAAATGAAACTGCAAAAAGTCCAAACAAAGTTGTTAAAAGTGGGAATAAAATTGCAAAAACTGGAAACAAAGTTACTAAAACGTGGAATACAGTTGTTAAAACAGGGAATGAAACTACTAAAACTGGGAATGCAGTTGCAAAAAGTAGAAATGCAGTAGCAAAAAATGGAAATGCAGTTGTTAAAAGCGGGAATGCAGTTGTTAAAACTGGGAATGAAACTACTAAAACTGGAAACGAAGTTGCAAAAACGGGGAACGAAGTTGTTAAAAGCGGAAATAAAGTTGCAAAAAATGGAAATGCAGTTGCTAGAACTGGGAATGATGTTGTTAAAAGCGGAAATAAAGTTGCAAGAACTCGGAATAATGTTGTTAAAAGCGGGAATAAAGTTGTTAAAACTGGAAAGAGTTTAGTAGCTGTTTAGACCTCACAGGTTTTTGAAACCTGTGAGGTCTTGCTCTATTTTGATGAAAAGTCGCGGATTACTTCGTCAGTTGGCTGACGTTCGTGTGTAAATCAACGTTATTGAGTTGTGCTATTGTGCCAAACGCTTGTTGATGTACTTTTTATTTAGTTGGTTCTGTCCAAAATAAATTCGGATTATTTGTTTTGTACTTTATAAATTTAACACCAGTTTTAGTATTGGTTTCTTCTTTTTTCTGTGGTGTTTGTTCAATTCCATCTAATGGTAATAGTTCTATATAGGTTATTTCTTTTCCGCTTTTCCAAGTTTCGGAATCATATTCACTTAACAATGGCGTTTCTAATCTGTATAAGTTTTTAGCCATATAAGTTTCTAAATAATATTCTTTTGTTTGGGAATTTTCTTTATTCCAATTTGCTTCTGGATTTAATATTAGTGTTTTACCATTTATTAATCTTTCACGTACTTCACTAAGTCCAAGTAATTCTCCTTTTTCATTCATTATATAAGCATCAAATGTTGGGTCAACCCAAATCCATTTTTTTGAGTCATTACAGTAAACCATATTTATAACGTGACAATCGTCAAATTTTGTTTCTTTAGGCATACAAGTTACGTATCTTGATTTTATCCCCATTGACAAATAACATTCATTTAGAATAGTTGCCATCATTCTACAATTAACTCCACGGTTCTCCGTTTTGCAAATTTTAATTAAATCGATTGCATTTTTCAATGTTGGATTATTAATGCTACCATCGTGTCTTACAGTATTATGGACCCAATGTAATAAGTTAAGAATTTTAGACACTTCGTTTCCCTTACCTGCAATTGAATCTAATTTTAAATCTTTTCTTATTCTAACAAGATTAGGGTTGTCCATTGATTGATATTCAAACTTTGGAATAAATCGATTGTCAGATACATTATACTTCTCTGCATTCTTTAATTTTTCCAAATATGGCATTTTATATTTTATTTGTGTATTTGCTTTTATGGAGTCATTTAGTAAAACGATAAAATTAAATTCAGTGTCTTTTTTAATTTTTACTGTTATTGAATCTTTATCCGTAATAAAAGTAACTTTTTGCCCTAAAGAAATTGTTTCATAAACATCTGGGTTTGTTTCGGGTGAGATTGTCCAATTTTGTTTTCTGAAATTTTTTCCATCTCGAATATCTACTTTTTTAGAAGTTGCTTTAATAATCGGAATGTTTTTTTGAGCAAAAAGGAATTGAACAAAAAGTGATAAAACAGCAATTGCAGGGATTTTAATTTTCATATGATTAATTAATTTTCTTTATAACGTGATTTTTCTTAGGATAGTATGTCTGAAAACTTGTTTATTTACAAAACAAGGTTTCTCATATCTACCCAAATTAAGTTGGATATGTGCTACAAACTAGCACGTTTCAAATGTATAAATTTCTCGATATATTCTTACAAAACAGAAACTCTCAATTTCTTGAGAGTTTCTGTTATTTGTGCTTATCTTCTTTTGCCATTTTGTGAACTTCAATGGTTTATTTCATTTCGTCAAATTCTTTCATTCCAATATGGTTTTCTATTAAGTTTATTTCTGGTCTTCCCAAAACTACACCCAAATTTATGCTACATCTAACAAAATATTCTTTTCCTTTTTCAATATTTATTTTTACTTCTTCTTTAGTTTCTAAAGCGCCATAAAAACTTTGAGTTCCAAATGTTTTAGTTTTATAAACAAATTTCTCTCCGTTTCTTAACCTACCCACAATAGAATCATTTTTGTCTTTAATTTTGTAACCTAATAAAGCTCCAGCACCAAAATTTGGACGATAAAAGTGAATTAATGCATAATCACAATCTTCAGGAAGTCTAGACTTATTTTTTAGTTTATTTTTGTCTAGAATACTTGATAATGATTCTGGATTTAG
>CXWL01000856.1_pt1 | contig 19727 bp, 18 predicted proteins | sample 590931 | NCBI WGS metagenome assembly CXWL01 (sample SAMEA3498368, study PRJEB10139) | groundwater metagenome | biome: water well; material: biofilm material | place: Germany | collected 2015-04-27 | reverse complement strand
GCAGCTCGTGATTGAAGCCTGGCGACGAGAGTACAATGAAGAGCGGACGCACAGTGCCATCGGAAATCTGACACCTATGGAGTTCATCAACCATCATCACAACCAGCCCCAGACAGCGCAGGAGTCAACTTCGTTGGCCGTGGTGTGACAAATGGGGGAAGGTCAACGGCATGCTCTCATTTTCCAGGAACTCACTCTGGGCTATCGTCTGAATCTGTCCAGTAAAACGTAAATCCCTATTGAGATTGAGTATGCAGGCAATTATTTTGGCTGGAGGGTCAGGAACAAGACTGCGAGGAGTGGTGTCAGGAGTTCCTAAACCGCTTGCCCCTATTAAGTCCAGGCCGTTCTTGGAGATCCTTTTAGATTATCTAGTCGAACAGGGGTTCTCGGATATTATTTTCTCTGTGGGTTACATGGCGCAGTCGATTGTTGAGCATTTTGGTAGCAAGTACAGAGGAATTGAGATCGAATACTTGGTCGAGGACCATCCCTTAGGAACCGGAGGCGCAATCAAGCGGGCGCTGGAGCATATCTCCTGTAATCAGGTGTTTGTTATCAATGGGGATACGTTTCTCCGGGTCAATTATCGTGATGTGTCTGAGGAGCATCGTAAGGCTGGCGCCATGATGACCATGGTCTTGAAGAGCGTAGGGGATACCTCCCGCTATGGCAGGGTTCGTACGGAAGGGGATCGTGTCGTGTCATTCCAGGATGCAGAGGTAGGGAAGGCTGGGGCAATTAATACAGGTGTGTATCTTGTATCGAAAGGGCTCTTTGCACGATACCCCCTCCCGAGCATATTTTCATTCGAGCAAGAGTTTCTTCTTCCTTATGTGAACGATCTTCATCCGTTTGCATATTTCACAGAAGGGTACTTCAGAGATATTGGAGTTCCGGAGGATTATCAGCGTGCACAAGATGAACTCGCAGGTTGAAGTGGACCTAGCTTGGCTAATCGCCAGATGAGGCTATTGATGCGTGAGTTTCCCATGCAATGGTTCTTGGCCAGAACTGTGCATATCCTCAGAAACGAAGGAGTGGGTAGTTACGGTCGACGACTGAAGGAAGCCTTGGTTCGATTCTGGTGCGGGGAGGGCTCCCTATTCCCCATTTCCTCGCAGCAGGTTCGTGCTCAGTATTCTGTGTGGCTCCAGCGCCATCGGGTCAACTCTCAGGATCTGACTCAAATGGATGTTGAGGGGGCACAGTTTGTGTTTCGCCCACTTATCAGTGTGATCATTTGTATCGTGGATACACATCTGGCGATGTTGGGAAAGTCAGTGGCCTCAGTAAGGGCGCAAGTTTATGGGAATTGGGAGTTGTTGGTGATTTGTCCGCCTGGATTGAAGCAATCGGTCGAGCAGAATGTGAATGGTGATGGAGTCGTTAAGATATGTGAGGTGGCTACAGGTTGTACCTATGGAGAGCAGAGGATTTGGGGGGCGTCAGTAGCGTTAGGGGAATTTATATGGTTCCTCGGTTGTCAAGACGAGCTTTCTGTAGAGGCGCTTTTTGCAGTGGTTCGAGAGCTCAACCATGAATCAGGAACGGACGTACTCTATTCTGATGAAGATCAGATTTCGCCGGACGGAAGTCACGAGTCGCCATTTTTTAAGCCTAAATGGAGCCCAGATCTACTCCTGTCGACGAATTATATCTCCCGTTCCTGTGTTGTGCGCAGGCATCTCTTCTTGGACGCTGTGCATGTGAACCGAAATTCGCACAGCGATTCTGATTATGACCACATCCTCCAGGTGACTGAAAAAACGAACAAAATAGTTCGCATCCCGCAGGTGTTGTATCATTCTCGACGCAGCATCGACGAGGTGGAGGTGAGTATACGGCCTGGATGTAGTGTGCCCAGCCCTCAAAAGGTGGCATTAGAAAATGCTTTCTATCGGAGGGGAACGGAGCATCATGTGGAGGAGATCTCGTGTGGAAAGTTTCGTGTTCGGTATCCACTTCGCACGTACCCCCTTGTGTCTATCATTGTCCCCACCAGAGATCGCGAGAAATTCCTCAGGCAGTGCATAGACAGTGTCGAACGGACTACCAAGTATCCCAATTATGAAATTGTAGTAGTGGACAACGGGAGTGTTTCAACGCGGATGCAGGAATGCTTGGATGAGGTCTCAAAGAGATGGCGAGTCATCTCCTATCCCGCGACCTTCAATTTTTCTGCGATAAACAATTTTGGAGTTGCGGAAGCGAAGGGAGAGTATCTCCTATTCCTTAATGACGACACGAAGGTGATTTCACCCGAGTGGCTTACGGCCATGGTTGAGCACATTGTGCGTCCTGGAGTAGGCGTGGTTGGAGCAAAATTGCTATATCCGGATGGCCGCATTCAGCACGCCGGTGTTGTGATTGGGATTCGTGGAATGGCAGGGCATGCGTTCAAGTACAGCCGAAACAACGAGCAGGGGTACCACGGGTTGGCCCATCTCGTACGTAATGTGAGTGCCGTGACAGCGGCATGCATGCTGGTATCACGCTCGGTATTTGAGAGGGTGAAAGGGTTCAATACTGAATTGCCTGTCGAATATAACGATGTAGACCTTTGCCTCCGAATCGCAGAGGAAGGGTATCGGGTCCTATACGTCCCGGACGCAGTGCTGTATCACTATGAATCTGTTACCCGAAGGGGAAGTCGATGCCGTCTTGATGAGGAACGTGCGAGGGAAATCTGGGGGGGGGTAATCCGCCGCGGGGATCCCTATTACAACCCAAATCTTACACTTACACGAGAAGATTGGAGCCTTGGAGTCTAAATAATTGCATTGGGTGCGGTTAGTAGGGCAAGTAGATCTATGCCGCAGTCTGGGATAAATAGCGAGCGGCTGAGAGAGCATGGTGCATCTGCGAGAATGAGAGTCGTTTACTTTTCAAAAAGTTCTCGTATCGGGCCAAGTAGCCGATACCGCATCTATCAATTTCTGCCGTTTCTCCACGCTACGGGAATCGATTGCACTATTCATCCCCTTTGGGGAGATCGATACTTCAGACTATTGGAGATACCCCAGACAGGGGTTCGGATTTTTCTCAAAAGCCTGTATGTCGTGACAAGCTACTCGAGGCGCATTTGGCAATTGCTCGGGCTGGGACGCGCGGATCTCGTTGTCATCGAAGGGCAGCTGTTCCCCTATATGATCGCTTTCGCTGAACGAGCCTTAGCGAGGCTTGGTTATCGGTTTGTCATCGAACTCGACGACGCCATCTATCTGACATGGGGGCACCGTCGGAAGATCTCGGCTCTGTTGGCCATGGCGTCTGGGACGATAGTGGGCAATGGAGTGCTTGCGCAATATGCCAAACGATATACAGACCAGGTCTTTGTGCTTCCCACAGTAGTCGATACTCAGCGATTTATTCCTGTGCAGCGGGGAGCGCAGTCGGTCAGTGCCGCGATTGACAAGCCTGTCACGGTTGTCTGGATCGGCCTAGCATATAACTTAGGGTACTTGGATGTCGTGGCCCCTGTACTGAAGGAATTGCAAGATAAAGGGCTTATCAAGTTTAGAGTCGTCTGTTCCCGACCTCCACAGTTACCCGGCCTCACGGTGGAATTTAGAACTTGGCACTTAGAGCAAGAAGTGGAAGTTCTTCAAGATTGTCACATTGGAATTATGCCGTTACCCAGCACGGAGTGGGCCGAAGGGAAATGCGGCCTGAAGTTGTTGCAGTATATGTCTGTGGGGATGGCAACGGTGGCTTCGCCGGTAGGAGTGAACCAGGATATTATTGCGGATGGAGAAACGGGATACCTCGCTGCAACCGAACAGGATTGGCGGGATAAACTTACTCGACTCTGTGAAAATCAGGCTCTTCGTGAGAAAATGGGCCGTGCGGCGAGGGCGATCGTGGAGGAACGCTACTCTCTGCATATCTGGGGACCTCGTTTAGCCAAGCAGTATAAGGAGATGGCGGGCGATGCCATTTCCACCCATGTGGCGAATTCGATCAAGTGATCATTCAGTAAAAACAGCTAGCTGTTTCATTTCTTATTGCCATGTGCTCTGGCCTTCTTGTCCCTGTGTATTGCGCACCCATTGCCAGGAAGGCCGCACTGAAACGCGGCTCGTGGATGTGCCGAATTTGTGGCTGAAGCATCAGCGGGAGTCGGTGCCTATTTTGGTGGTCGCGATATGCTTGGCTCTTCTCTTGAATCTAGCGAGTTGCTCCAGGGGTGGCATGACATTAGTGGCACTCCAGCCTGAAGAAAATAACACCAGAGCCGTTCCCAATTTATGAATGATCCGAAGAGGCAGGACAGGTCGCGCAGTATGAAGAATATAAACAATAGCAATCCAACGCTAGATGGAATCCGTGGATGGGCATTCCTAATCGTATTGGTAATGCATGGGTTTTCATTGTGCCTTGATGGCGCTCAACAGTATCTTCAGGGTTGTGGAAAATATGGAGTGTGGCTTTTCTTCGTTCTATCCTCGTATCTTTTAACGAAAAACTATGTTCTAGCCGATGGCAGCAAGCTAGAATATATCACTGGAAGAATTTTCAGAATCCTGCCGCTTTACTTCATTTGCATAATACTCTATTCATTCTTTAATTTATTCAGCCCTACAGCACATGATTATATGTTAGCCAGCTTTGGGCTATTTGGGCCAGGGCACCTTTGGACAATTCCAGTTGAGTTCTATTTTTATTTCGCCTTACTAATTATATGGTTCGTGCCAAAGCCGCTAATTCGGAATCTCTTAATGACCCTAACGGCGTTAGGCGGCATTCTGTTCTTGAGGTACCTTCCCAAGGATCCCAATTCGACTAACGTACTTTGGTACATGCCATCATTTTTCTGCGGTTATATTTTGGCTGTGATTATTCCAAGACTTACTTCGGTTAAGGTTGGTTTTGTGGTTCCGGCCTCAATATTAACTGGATTTATATTCCTAAGCCCAGGCGCCCAATTATTCTTGTTAAAGAAAGACCCATCACCGTATTTACTGAATATGTATTTCCCGCTATCTATACTTTGGGGGATTTTTATTTTTTCCATATTAAATACAAAATCAAAAATAATTGGCCGTATCTTCATGTCGCGCGCGCTCACTTTCCTTGGGAAAGTTAGTTATTCTGGATATTTGTTTCATTGGATTGCCATGGTTCAATTAAAGAGAGTTATGGGTAGCAGCATCGCAACAGTGCTGGTGGGCATTGTCTTCAGTATTGTCATTGCGTTTATTGTGAATAAAGTAATTGAAATGCCAATATATAGAATCAGGAAAGTGCTGCTAACGGAAGTGGCCCCGGAAGTTTGAACAAGCCGATAAGTGGAGAATCTGCTACCGTTGATGCCTTTACAGGGCGATGAAATTGAGCAGACGATGGCCACACGAACGAGACGGACGCACTCAGCGGTGTTCAACGCCACAGTGGAGTTGGCCGCGATGGGCGGTGACAAGACATTGGCAGAACTGGCACAGCGATTTGAGGTGCATCCCAATCAGATTACCGAGTGGAAACGGCAACTCAGCGAGCAGTCGCCGAAATAATTGGCGGTGGAGCCGCGTCGACGGAGCCGCCGGTGGATCTGACGTCCGTGCATGCCAAGATTGGGCAGCTCACGCTGGAAAATGATTTTTTAGAAGGGGCGCTCAGCAAGGTGGGATTGCTGAGCGCACTGTCGATCAGCCGCCAGGCACCGTTGGCAGGGATTAGCCGAGGCAGCGTCTACTATGTGCACAAATCGGTCGGCGCGACCGATTTGGCAGTGATGCGTCGCCTGGACGCGTTGCACCTGGAACACCCGTTCATGGGCGCGCGCATGTTGCGCGACCAGCTCAATCGGGAGGGGTTCACGGGCGGGCGGAAACACGACGGGAGGCTGATGGCGCGCATGGGCATGGAGGCGTTCTATCGAAAACCGAACGCCCGCAATAAGTGCCCCGGCCATGACGTGTGTCCCTACCGCGCTGCGCGGACTGAACCTCAATCGGGCCAACCAGGTGTGGGCGCTCGACACGACGTACATTACCATGGCCAAAGGGTTTGTCTCCCTGACCGCGGTGGTGGATTGGGCCAGCCGCAAGGTTTTAGCCTCGACGGTCGCGATCACGGTGGAGACCTGCCATGCCCTTGCGGTGCTGCACGAGGCGTTCACGCAGCATGGCCAACCAGAGATTGTAAATACCGATCAAGGCAGCCAGTTCACCGCGCAAGCATTTGTGCAAGCGGTCAAGGATCGGGGGTGTCACCTCAGCATGGACGGGCGCGGAGCCGCGAGGGATAATGTGTTCCTCGAGCGGCTGAGGAAGTCGGTGAAATATGAGCGGGTGTATCTCCATGCCTACGACTCCGTCACTGAAGCCAGGCAGTCAATCCTGCAATACTTGGATTGGTACAACCACGCGAGACCCCATTCGAGCCTGGACCGGCAAACACCGGATGAGGCCTATGCCGTGATGCTGCCGACGGGTAAACTGGCAGCGTAAGTAGCAGCAGAGACTTCACTTGAAAACCTCGGGCTGCTGTGCAAACAAATGGGGCCACTTCTCTTGTAGCCATTGGCGAGTCGTATTGGTACCGTCGTCGCCGTTCAAAACGGAGGGATCTCTAACGACAAAAAGCTTCGCCGAAAATTTAAATTTGGCGGGGCGACCCTACTCACGCACTGCGACACTGAAGCACTGGAACATGGTTATGAATAGTGCGGGGCCGAGGCAATATTGCGGCGATTGGATGGTAGGTTTGTGATTGCCATTGAGGACTGTGCGAACCGGAACCGTTGCCTTGCACGGGACCGGTTCGGAGAGAAAGCACTCTACTGCGCATGAGCGGCGAGCTGTTCGCCTACAGCTCCAATGTGACAGCCGTGACACTCGTTGGCTGAGCCGATATCCAGTTCGATATCAGAAGGCTGCATGCCCATGGCTGCTCGGCCTAATGGGTCGATAAGATCAAAATTAGTAGGATCCTATGTGGCCCTCAGGTACTCTGTAAAGGACCGAGGTTTTACTCGGTGCTGGCTTGCCAAATGCGAGGATTTCGCTACATCTCTATAGTGCCAATGGATATAGAGAAATAGGATTTCACCGATCAATGCTCTTGTTGATAATAACTGCTGTACTTGGGTTTTTCTTGGCGCTATACGGAGTGCCGATAGCAAGAAGGGCCGCATTGAAATACGGTATCGTGGATGCTCCTGATGGGAGACTGAAGCATCAGCAGGAGCCGGTTCCGTATTTTGGCGGACTGGCGATCTATCTCGCCTTTCTGATGAGCCTGGCATTTACCTTTGACTTCAGGCATGACGTATTGGGCATAATCTTAGGTGGGACCATTGTCGTGATGCTGGGCCTGATCGATGATTTTGGCGTGCTGACGCCTTGGACGAAGTTCGCAGGACAACTCCTTGCCGTTTTCGTATTGATCAAGAGCGGAATCAGAATTGAGATCGCAGCGTTTCCTGAATGGCTCGACTTGGTTCTGACGGTGTTTTGGATGGTGGGATTGATTAATGCGTTTAATCTGCTCGATATCATGGACGGGCTTTCGGCCGGCGTGGGGGCGGTAAGTGCGAGTTGTTTACTCGTTGCAGCCTTGCTGCAAGGCGATCAAACGATTGCCGTGATGCTTGTCGCATTGATTGGAAGTCTGCTGGGATTTCTCAAATACAACTGGTATCCGGCGCGGATTTATATGGGAGATACCGGGGCTATGTTTATCGGATTGCTGCTAGGAGCGATGGCGATGATTGGGAAATACCCTAGCGACCACCCCCTTTCGCTTCTCACTCCGGTATTTATTTTGGGGATCCCGATCTTCGATACCCTATTCGTGATGTACATCCGTTACAGACGTGGGCTGCCAATATTTTGGGGGAGCCCTGATCACATCGCGATTCGGCTGCGCCATTGGGGGATGTCGGTCCCACAGATCGTGGTTACAAGCTATGTGGCGACGGCCGTTGTCGGCGTGATCGGTCTTGCGATGTTGTCAGTTCGTCAGGACATCGCGTGGGTACTCTGCGCTGGGACGGTTGTCACGCTGTTGTTTGTCACCGCGATGTTGACGACGATAGAGGTCCGCCGGCCTGATCAGGCTATCGTCGCATCCTCGCAAGACGGAAGAACGAAGGCCGCATGATCCTTATCGTCGGTGCTGGTTTATCCGGTCTCAGTACCGCCTATCATCTCTCCGGCGTCCCCTATCGGCTCTATGAGCGGGAACAGGAGGTCGGTGGACTGTGTCGTTCGTACAAGAAGGACGGATTTACCTTCGACTATACCGGGCATCTACTCCATTTTCGTCAAGCCGAAATCAAAGCCCTGGTGGAAAAGCTCTTGGCTGGGAAGCTTCAAAAACATGCCCGTCAATCGTTCATCTATTCTCACCGGACCTATACGGAGTATCCATTTCAGGTCAATACATTTGGTCTCCCCCCTGAGGTGGTGCGGGAATGTTTGATGGGGTTTATCGCTACGCTGACGAATCATCGAGCCGGACCACCACCTCAAGATCGATCGTTCAAAGAGTGGATTCTCGACAATCTCGGTGAAGGCATGGCCAGGCATTTCATGGTGCCGTTTAATGAGAAGCTCTGGCAAGTGTCATTGGATGAACTGACGTCTGATTGGGTGTCATGGCTCGTCCCAAAGCCTGAACTCAAGGATGTGGTCAACGGTGCGTTAGGTATCAAAGACAAGGCGTTCGGCTATAACCCCTCGTTTCTCTATCCTGCGACCGATGGGATCAAAGTGCTGCCAGAATCATTCCTGCCCGGTATCGATGGCGTCACTCATGGTGTGGAACTTATAGAAGTGGACACAGTGCGGCATCGTGCCACTTTCCGTGATCTCAGCAGTGGTGGGACCAGAGAAGAGCGATATGAGTCGCTGGTCTCCACGATTCCGATCCCGGAGCTGGTCCGTCGGTGCCTCGATTTTCCCGCTCCGTTGAAAGAGGCAGCCCAGGCGTTACGATGGGTTTCAGTCTACAACATCAATATCGGGATTGGCCGTGAGCGGGTTTCGGATAAACATTGGATCTATTTCCCCGAAGTCGAATATCCCTTCTACCGCGCCGGATTTCCCATGAACTTTTCTCCCTCCTTGGGGCGCCCCGGCTGCAGCTCGATGTATGTGGAAATGTCGCATAAGCCGACTGAACACCAATCTTCAGAGCAACTGATCGGCCGTGTACGCACCGGCTTGGAACAGGCCGGTATCCTTCATCCGGACGACGAGCTGGTGGTGTCGGATGTCAAGGATCTCCACTATGCCTACGTCTATTTCGATCATCATCGGGCGAAAGCGGTGCCGGCCATTCTAGCGGAGCTTGAGCGACGAGGCATTTACTCGGTTGGCCGGTACGGACGTTGGGAACATACGTCGATGGAAGATGCCATCGGGCAGGGGAAGCAAGTTGCAGAGCGTCTCAGAGCCCAATACGCGCATCAAGCCTCGGCCTGAGGAACGTGTCGTGGAGACTATCTGTCATGTCATCACCAAGCTGGAGTTAGGCGGGGCACAGGAAGTTGCGCTGTATGCCGTGTCGCATCTTGACCGAAGTAGGTTTCGTCCCTTCCTTGTAGCGGGCCCTGGGGGCCTCCTCACAGATGAAGCCAAAGCGATCCCCGATGTCGATGTTCACATCCTGCCTTCGCTCGGTCGTCAGGTCCATGCCCTGGCAGATCTTGCCACCTTCATCGAATTGATACGTCTATTCCGTCGGCTGCGACCGGTGATCGTCCATACCCATAGTTCGAAAGCCGGTATTCTTGGGCGATGGGCGGCCTGGTGTGCACGAGTGCCGGTGATTGTCCATACCATTCACGGCTATGGCGTCACGCCAGCCCAGCCATCCTGGCTTCGAGGTGCTTTGATCCTGCTTGAGCGTATGACCGGATGGATCACGACCCATTGGATCGCGGTCGCGCAGGCCGACGTCAAGAAGGGGATGGAATGGGGGTTGTTTCAGCGTACGCAAGTGTCGGTCGTCAGGCCGGGCATTGATCCTCAGCCTTTCCAGACCGTTCTCAGCGAGCCCACTCGACATGCCCTACGGGCTGAGTTTGGGGCAGGACCTGCAGACTACTTGGTGGGAACGGTTGCCTGTTTAAAGCCTCAAAAATCCCCGGAGGATTTCGTCGCTGTGGCGAAACAGGTTTGTGACGCGGTTCCCAATGCTCGGTTTGTCTTGATTGGGGATGGAGAATTGCGTCCAGGGGTAGAGTCGTTGATCAAGCAGAACGGGCTTGATCACCGGCTACACCTTGCCGGATGGAGACGGGATGTCTCAACTGCCATGAAATCCTTCGATGCCTTTCTGCTCACGTCTCATTGGGAAGGATTGCCGCGTGTCCTCTTGGAGGCACGAACGATCGGTCTGCCGGTCGTGGCGACGAGAGTCGGCGGGGTGGAGGAAGTGATTGCTCAGGGTCGCCACGGATGGTTGAGTGAACCAGGAGATGTTGCAGGTCTCTCGTCGCAACTCATCCAGCTCTTACAGAATGAGGAGGGGCAGCCACACGGCCGTTCACGGTCTGTGGAGTCGCTTCCAAGAGAGTTTCACCTTGAGGAAATGGTCAAACAGTATGAATCTCTGTATGATAGTCTTTTGAATGATCGACGAGGAGGAAAGGCTCCTCGCTCGGCTTGGTCTGCTTCACACCCGTAGCCATGGAGCTTGTCGTGAACGTTCCTCTCTTGGATCTCAAAGCCCAATATCGCGTCATCAAAGCGGAGGTGCTATCGGTCATGGAAGCGGTCTGCGACGAACAGGGGTTCGTGCTTGGACCCCGTGTTTCGGCGTTTGAAGAGTCCACGGCACAATATATCGGCAGCCGTTACGCGATTGGCTGTGCCTCTGGGAGCGATGCGCTGTTGCTCTCGCTAATGGCCATGGGCGTGAAAGCCGGCGATGAGGTCATTACCGTCCCGTTCACATTTTTTGCCACGGCGGGCGCGATTTCACGGTTGGGCGCGAAGCCTGTGTTTGTGGACATTCAGCCGGATACGTTCAACATCGATCCCAAGCTGATCGAACAAGCGATCACGCCTCGCACAAAAGCCATCATGCCCGTGCACCTCTTCGGACAATGTGCGGACATGGCTGCGATCAACGAGATTGCCAAGCGGAAGAAGATCTACGTCATCGAAGATGCCTGCCAGGCTATCGGCGCCGGTCAGCAGGGGAAGCGTGCCGGGGTTCTTGGCGACACCGGTTGTTTCAGCTTTTTCCCTACCAAAAATTTAGGCGGGTTTGGCGATGGGGGGCTCATCACAACCAACGACAAGGTTCTTGCCGATTCCATGTCGATGCTCCGTGTGCATGGAAGCCATGTTCGCTACCTCCATGAGGCGGTCGGCATTAATAGCCGGTTGGATGCGCTCCAGGCTGCCGTACTCCAGATCAAATTGAAGTATCTCGACCAATGGACCGAGGGCCGCCGCCGGAATGCCGAACGATACCAGCAGTTGTTCTCCAGAACAAAACATACGGATCGAGTGACGCTGCCGCCTACGGTGTCTGGAAATTTCCATGTCTATAACCAGTTTACGGTGCGAGTCCCGAAGCGCGACGAGTTGCGCTCCTTCCTGAAAGAGAAGGGGGTCGGCACGGAAGTCTACTATCCGCTTCCGATGCACCTCCAACAGTGCTATCGCGATTTAGGTCATCAGAAGGGATCATTCCCTCTGTCAGAGCAGGCAGCGGAAGAGGTCATGTCTATTCCGATCTACGCCGAATTGACCGAAGCGCAACAGGCCTATGTAGTCGAGATGATTGCGGAGTTCTATCGGCGCGCCTAGCAGGATGCTGAAAAAGTCCATCAGCGGCGTTCTCGGCTCATCGAAATCCTCAACGGAGACCCCGGCCGCCTCACCGACTCGGCGGCGCGCACAGACGTGGTGCTCCTTATTCGTCGCACCGTGCGCCCCCGAGGGTACGCCTCCGGTTCTTGCTCCGCCTGCGGCCTTGCTGGACGAACGTTTTGAGCATCCTGCGAGAAAGGAGCGACATGGATCGATTGGACTCCCATCTCGTCTCGCCCGTCCTGCCAGTCGCGCTCGACTATTCTGCCAGAAGAAGGAGGCCGTGATGAGATCGATCGCGTGGGTGGCTCTGTTCGCGTTCATTGTGGCTGGGAGCACGGTCGCCTTCGGCAAAGATTTATCGCCTCGCGAGATTTACGAACAGGCCTCTCCGGCTGTGGTGATGGTGATGGGCTATGCGGATGGTGGCAGGAAGGGGAGTGGCGGAACCGGTTCGATCATTCAGTCGGACGGATTGGTCCTCACCAACGCGCATGTGGTGATCGAAGAGCAGACGGGGAAGCCCTTCGCCAGCCTGTCCGTTTTTCTCAAGCCGACCAGGGTCACGGGCGATTCAAAAAGCGATCTTTCCCTGATGGTCCGCGCCAAGGTCGTGGCCTATTCGCAACCATTAGACCTGGCCCTGTTGAAGCTCGAAGGTGTGACCGAAGTGCTCCCTGTCGTCGATGTACGTGAATCAGGGCAGGCGAGGATCGGGGATCATGTGGTTGCGATTGGCCATCCTGAACAGGGTGGATTGTGGACCCTCACTACTGGCGTCATCAGCGCCGAGGTCGATAATTTCAACGGGGTCAGGGGCAAGCACGTCTTTCAAACGGAGACCGGGCTGAATCGCGGTAATTCAGGCGGTCCATTGCTCGATGGTGAGGGGCATATGGTCGGGGTGAATACGGCGATTGCTCGCGTGGCGACGGATGGTCTTCCAATCACGAGTATTAGTTTCTCGCTCAAGTCGAGTGTGGCGACGCAATGGTTGCGGGAACAGGGCGTGGGGGGACGAGCTGGACGAGGGGCGCCGCTGCCAACCGGACAGATGCAGCCCGCGACCGACCAACCTCCGGCCCCGTTGGTACAGCCCCGAGCCAAACCAGTCCAGCCTTCTCGGCCTGATCTGTCGCTCAAACAGACGATACAGCCGGAGGTGGTTCAGCCGACTCCCGCTCGACCATACAACCTTGATCAGTTGGTCAGCGATCGTGCGAAGGCGGAAGCCGATCTCGACAGCATGATGTCAGAGATGCGTGGACGGATGAAGGGAAGATAGAAACGAGTACGCCGCCTGCTACGTCGTAATGGCCCCTTCTGAGGCAGACGAGACATGCCGCGCGTACTTGCCCATCACGCCGGAGGTATAGCGAGGCATCGGCTGTTTGACCTTTTTGAGCCGAGCCTTGATCTCCTTCTGCGAGAGTTCCACGGTCAATGTCCGTTTGGCGATATCGAAGACAATCATGTCGCCGTTCTTCACGGCGCCGATCGGGCCGCCCTTGATGGCGTCCGGTGCACATGGCCGGCCATCGGCCAGGGTACCTTGGCCGAAATCCATGCTCCAGCGCTAAACAGTGCCGATTGCGATCGCTACCGAGCCACGATGCAGCGCGATATGCTTTCGACGCTGCACCCGCATGCGTAGCTGCAAGTCCTCAAGTCGATAGAGAGGTCGAACTCGCTTCCGATTCCCCGTCAGCCTTCGTGACGCAGGACCACCGAGATGCGCAGGTATCCAAAGTGAGGCCGGGCATGGGCCAGATCGTAAATCTACAGCCGCAAGACAGATGGATCCTTCGCGTGACTTACTCGACACCTGGAGATCAGCTCAAACCGCGTCAACCAGCAGGCCTGCACCCCCATTCCCCGTAGCTTGCTACGGGGTTCGCCTCTGTTTCCGAGAAGTCTTCGAAATTGAGTTCTGTGATACCCCACAGCTTGCTGCGGGGAGCTTCATCGAAAGGTCGCCTAACACCACTGGACGAGCTCCCGTCATCGGGCGGGCCGTAGTTTTTTTCGTAGGGTTTCCGATTGCATGTGTGTGTCGAGCGAGAGAACAGCGGCGAGCCGCTCTAAGCGACTGTATTTTTTCTTCTAGGTGTAGAGCATGACGTGACTCTACCACGAGCTGTAGGCAGAGATCGTCAACCAGGGTACCGCTTTCGGTCTGTCGGATCGCGCCACAATCTGTTCCTCTAAGTGCATCGACCGTTTCATGGATCCGCTTCTTTCGTGCGGGACCGTTGGCCGGTATCGCATTCTAGTTTCCCGGTACCGTCAGTTGGGGGGAGACGTCGTGCGTCACTGGAGAACTTGTTCAATCTCCCGGTCAAAGCCAATCGAGGCAGCCCCACCGAACGTCGAGATTCCTTGCCCAGGGTTCTTGGGCGCGTACAATGCATAGGTGGCGATTTGGTGAAGTAGGCAAGGCAAGGTGTGATGGCTACGCCTAATGTGGATGCATGCGAAAGGCTGCATGAATGCAAGACTCTGCACAGACAACCCGAGCTGATACACCTGCAATCAACGCCTATCGGCCGGATATCGATGGCCTACGTGCAGTCGCCGTATTATCCGTAGTTCTCCACCATACAGGACTCACTGTTTTTAGTGGCGGGTATGTGGGCGTCGATGTTTTTTTTGTGATCAGTGGCTTCCTGATAACACGATTATTGGCCAAAGAAATTGAGGAGAAAGGCCGGCTGGATTTCGGAAGATTCTACTTGCGTCGAGCCAGACGGCTGCTACCGGCGTTCTTTTTTACCCTGGCTGGTTCCAGTATCGTGGCGGTTTGCCTCTTTTCTCCGCAGCAGCTGGAAGGTTATGGTGCCTCGCTGATTCACTCCGTTCTATCAGTATCCAACATCTATTTCTATTCAGAAAGCGGCTACTTTGACGCCGCGTCCGCTCTAAAGCCGCTCCTACACACATGGTCGTTAGGGGTGGAGGAACAGTTTTATCTACTTTGGCCAATTCTGCTTTATTTGCTGGGACCACGACAACTACTTGTGCCTGTGTTTGTGGCTGTGGTGGGGCTGGTCAGCCTGTTACTTGCGCAGACGATGATCGCTGATCAAGCTGCTGCCGTATTCTTTTTGACTCCATTTAGAATATGTGAGTTTTCTGTCGGGGCGATTCTGGTTTGGTTGGTGCGAACTCAGCGAAGGAGTGAGCTTTTACTGGAGATTTTGCTTATCGGAGGATTGGCTTTGATCGCCTGTGCGCTGATTGGCTATAGCGACCAGACTGTTTTCCCTGGAGTGAGTGCATTGGTGCCTTGCGTGGGAGCTGCGCTCTGTATTTATGCCGGTGATGCACAGTTTGCGGGAAAGGTATTGAGGAGTAAATTGCCTGTGGGAATTGGCGCAATCAGCTACTCGCTCTATTTAGCTCATTGGCCAGTTATGATGTTTTATAAATATTATATCGGTGGTCGTGAATTCACCAATATTGAGATGTCCTTGCTGGTTATCGCTTCGTTTGCGACGGCAGTATTTATGTATTACTGTATTGAGCAGCCCTTTAGGCGGGCCAAAACTTCCAATGCTTATTTCATATTAAGTTGTGTTCTACTTGCACTTTCTATGAGTTATATGGCCGCTTCGATGTGGGCGAAGGAGGGTTGGGCCTGGCGGTCATGGGCGACGTCAGGCGATATTTCCAATGAGGCCTTCAAGAAAGGCAAGGATGGCAGATTTCAAGTCAGGCAGAAAATATGTCTGCATAAAGGATGGGCCGCGTGTGATGACTTGGTCAAAGGCAGTGTGAATGCACTCATCTTGGGAGATAGTCACGCAGCTGATGCACTGAATGCATTCGAGGGAATATACCCGACGCATAACTTCTCCATGTCGGCGTTGCCCGGCTGTCCACCCCATCACAATATTGAAACAATCACTCTGCCGAGCCACCCGGAAAGAGCAAAGTGTATAGCGCTAAATGTTATGCGATTTGATTCGGAATATTTGAGAAGTTTTGACTACATTGTTATCAGTGTTCTTTTCGGTTGGTTTACACCCGATCATTTGCGCGACTATTTAGAATTTTTAAGGAGCAATAAAGTACAGAAGGTCATCGTTCTTGGTGACTACTTGGTCTTGAAGCGAGACATGTATGAATTGCTTAACGAGTACGGCTACAACGTTGGCGCAATGAAAGAATGGATTGACAATAACCCTCAAATCGAATCGGTTTTACGGGGGCATGTAGATGGGAATGGGTATTATTTCTTAAGCAAGATAGATGCTTTCTGCCAAGGTGAAGACTGCAAGTTGTTTGATTCTGGCAAGATTCCTTTTACCTATGACAAGCATCACTTGTCATATGAATTTGCTGTACGACTTGCTGCGGGCAATAAGAATGCGATTGGCCAATATTTAGGGTTTTTCGAGGATCGAAAAAACTAAGGCGATACTCTCGTTTATTCACGCGTAGTATTTCCCTGAAATCAGATCGCTGAGGCAGCTTCGTAAGCTACACGAAAAAGTAGTCGATTCAGAAGGAGAACTTTCTGGCACAATAGCCACTCAAGCCAGGAGGCTCCCCCATCGCCAGTCGAAGCTCACCGAGACTGATTGTGTCCCTTCTCTGAGAGGCCGATGTCGGTGCTTTCTCAAGGAACAATGGCGGGAAGTAGGGGAGCACTACACTCGTTCCGATCACGATACGGATTCAGTCTATTATCTGTCTACCCACGTTAAGGATGGGCCAGTCATCGAGGGGTAGACCGTCGAGCCTGATGGTGCGGAGATGCGGAAATAACTGTATTGCTATAATCAGGCTAAACAGTGAGGCGAACGGCAGCGCGAGTTTCAGCAAGTTGGAACTGGGTCAAGGAAACGGTTCAGCCTGGATCTAATAAACGTAGGTCCGCGGTGCCTAATGAATATTCCAGTCAGTCTAACCGCTCTCTGCTCACTTCTACGTCGTAATGGCCCCTTCTGAGGCAGACGAGACATGCCGCGCGTACTTGCCCATGACGCCTGAGGTGTAGCGTGGCGCCGGCTGTTTGACTTTCTTGAGCCTGGCCTTGATCTCTTTCTGCGAAACCTCCAGGGTCAGCGTTCGTTTGGCGATATCGAAGACAATCATATCGCCGTTTTTCACGGCGCCGATCGGGCCGCCTTTGATGGCTTCCGGTGCGACATGGCCTGCCATCAGCCCATGGGTGGCGCCGGAGAAGCGGCCATCGGTGAGGAGCGCAACGGAATCGCCCAAGCCTGCACCGACGATGGCTGCGGTCACGCCCAGCATTTCTCTCATGCCTGGGCCACCGGAGGGGCCTTCGTAGCGAATCACCACGACATCGCCCGCTTTGATTTTGCGGGATTGCACGGCGGCAAAGGCATCCTCTTCCCGATTGTAGACTTTCGCAGGGCCGCGGAATGTCATGATCGAATGTCCGGCCACCTTCACGACGCAGCCTTCAGGCGCGAGGTTCCCCTTTAAGATGACGAGCCCACCGGTTTTCTTGATGGGATTCGAGAGGGGCCTAAGCACTTGTTGCCCCGGAGTTTCCTTGGCGTCTTTGGCCTCTTCTCCAATCGTTCGTCCCGTCACGGTCGGTTGGTTCGCGTGTAAGATCCCGGCATCGAGCAGCCGTTTGGCGACCAGGGTGGTGCCTCCGGCTGCATACAGATCAGACGCGGTAAATCGTCCGCCCGGCTTCAGGTCGGCGAGCAACGGAACTTTCCGGTTGATCTTGTCGAAGTCGTCGATGCTCAACTTGATGCCTGCTTCGCGTGCGATGGCGAGCAGATGCAACACGGCATTCGTCGAGCCGCCGGTGGTGGCGACCGCGGCAATGGCATTCTCCAGCGATTTCCGCGTGATGATCTGCTTGGGGCGCAGGTCTCGTTTCAGCAGATCCATGACCATCACGCCGCATTCGAAGGCCACGTCGTCTTTCTTCTGATCCATGGCTGGCACGCCGTTCCGTCCCATCATCGAGATGCCGAGGAACTCGAACGCGATGGCCATGGTATTGGCCGTGAACTGGCCGCCGCAGGCGCCAGGGCCAGGGCAGGCATGGTCTTCGAGGTCTTTGAGCTCGGCATCGTTCATCGTGCCGGCTGCATGTTTCCCCACGGCTTCGAATACGTCTTGAATGGTCACGTCATGGCCTTGGAACTGGCCCGGCATGATCGAGCCGCCGTAGAGCATCACCGAGGGCAGGTTCAGGCGCGCGAGCGCCATCACGGTGCCAGGGATGGTCTTGTCGCATCCGGAGAGTGCCACCACGCCGTCAAAGAGGTGTCCGCGAGCCACGAGTTCGATCGAATCGGCAATCACTTCCCGGCTGATCAGCGACGCCTTCATGCCCTCGGTGCCCATCGAAATACCGTCCGACACGGCGATCGTGTTGTATTCGACGGGGGTGCCGCCTGCGGCTCTGATACCGGCCTTCACCCGCTCCGACAATCGGCGCAGGTGGAAGTTGCAGGGCATGACTTCGATCCAGGTATTGGCGACGCCGATGATCGGACGAGACAGGTCCTCATCGGTGAATCCCACGGCTTTCATCATGGCACGGGCCGGTGCCCGATCGGGCCCGGCCAGCAAATCACGGCTTATCAGTTTCAACTCTTTCGGCATGGCGTAACTACTTTCCTTTCTTGCCTTCTTTTTTCTTCTCGTTCTTCTTCGCTTCCGTATCGATCACGGTGCCGGTGGCGGCATCGATGTGGACTTCCGTGACGTTTCCATCCGCGCCGAGGACCTCGACTTCCCAGATGGTCTTGCCATGTTTCTTTTCAAGCTCCGCTTCGACGACCGTCCCAGGCACCTTCTCGGAGGCAGTCTTGATGGCTTGATCGATCGTGACTTTGGCCTCTTTCACGAGGTCCGTAACCTTCGCTTCCTTGTCGTCCGCCCAGGCGCTGGAGCTTATGACGAATAGGAACCCCACGACTGCCGCGGCAATAATTCCCAACGTTCTCATGCCGTACCTCCTCGGTGAATGGCCCGGTTGTCTGCTCGCCTGCCCTGTATCGAACTACTGTACTTTCATGCTTGATGGAGGTGCCGGATGTGCCGCATCGCCGCTCTTGTGAGGATTTTCTTTCATCGCGCCGCCATGGGGGTTGCCGTGACCCTTGCTGTCACCCTTGTGCTGCTGCATCACCTTGTCATGCTCGGCCTTCTCCTTGGCGCGCTGTTCCGGAGTCAAGAGGGCGAGTACCTCCCGCTTGGCTTTGACGGCGGTCATGCGCAAGCCGGCCTGCAGATCCCCGCTCTGCTTCAATTTGGCTTCGATCGCTCCTAAATCGGATTTTTCATCCTCGGTCAAGGCTTTTAACTCGCGCTCTGCCACCTGAATGTCGGCCTCGCTCTTAATGCGGGTCTTGTCCAGGTTGAGCTGCATCTCCTTGAGTTTCGCCACTTGCTCCGCCGTCAACCCGATTTCCTTCTCGTGCTTGAGCAGGTGACGGATGAGGTGGCCGGTGCTGTTATGCATCATGCCCGCACCATGTCCCCCCATCGAACCATGCCCGCCTTCGGCATGCCCTTCCTTGCCGTAGCCTGGCTCGTTAGCCCAGATTCCGGTCACCCCAACGGTGAGGGCAAAAATGGATGCGAGACCGAGTGTCGCGATCGTGCCTGTTCTCCGTGTCATGAAGACCTCCTTAGGTTGAACCGATATGAAAACATGAAAAATGTCACCTGCCTATTGTCCCAGTAACCCCTGTTCGCCTTTGAGCCCGTTGAACAGGAATTGTACTGCCAGGGCCGCCAGCACCAGCCCCATCAAGCGCGTGATAATTTTCTCGACGATAGGACTCATCCACTTCGCACTGGAAGCTCCGATGGCCAAGGTGACGTAGCTTGCCAGACCGACCAAGACAACGCAAGCCAACAACATCCCCCGTTGAGCCCAGGAGCCCGCCTGCGCCTCCAACAGAATCACGGTCGATATTGCGGCAGGGCCGGCCAACATCGGGACGG
>CXWL01007128.1_pt1 | contig 19730 bp, 14 predicted proteins | sample 590931 | NCBI WGS metagenome assembly CXWL01 (sample SAMEA3498368, study PRJEB10139) | groundwater metagenome | biome: water well; material: biofilm material | place: Germany | collected 2015-04-27 | reverse complement strand
CGCCACCCCCCAGGCCGAGCCGCCTCGCCCCCCCACTCCCAGGCCCGAGGACGCCATCCAGGAGCAAGTGCGAGCCCTCCTCGACCGAGCGCGCCAGAAGATGGAAGCGAGGAATCCCGACGGTGCGCGGGCCGACCTCGAGGCGGTTCTAAGGCTGGATCCGAACAACCCCGTTGCCCGGGACGCGCTGGAGCGGATGAGAAACCGGCCGCCCGGCGGGGGGCCGCCTGGTCCCCGTCCCACGCCCCAGTCGTAACGACCTAGGGTCGAAGCGGCTGCTAGCGCAGGCCGAATTCACTTCGGCCGGAGCGCGGGGGTTTGGGGGGCTGAGCACTTTGCGGCCCCCCAACTTAGAGACGGTCGAAGCGGGTGCTAGTCCGAGTCGCGCACGCGGTAGGCCTGGAGCGGTTGCTCTTTCCCCTTCACCAGCGCGGGCGGGAGCGTTTCGAGGTCGTAGCGGTCCCGAAGCCTGAGCCGAAGGGTTTCCGAGATCAGTATTTCGCCGTTTCCCGCCAGGCTGCAGACCCGGCTGGCCACATTGGTGGCGTCGCCGATCGCCGCGAACTGCTGATAGTCGGCCGAGCCGATATTGCCGAAGGCCACCGGACCGGCGTTCAACCCCATGTGGACCTCGAGCGGCTCCGACAGTTCGGCGTTCAGCTGGCGTAGCGCTCTTCTCATGTCGAGGGCGGTGCGCAATGCGCGGTCGGCGTCGTCGTCATGAGCGCTGGGCGCCCCCCAGATCGCCATCAACGCGTCGCCAATGTACTTCTCCAGAGTCCCCTCGTGCTTGAACACAATGGCGGCCATGACCGGGAAGTACTTGTTGAGGATTCCGATGACGTCGCGCGGGGCCATGGTTGACGACATGGCGGTGAAGCCGCTGATGTCGGAGAACAGCACACTGACCTCGAGGTCTTGGGGAACGAGGCCGAAGTCGCGCGATTGAAGCACGGGGCCCAGAACCGCGGGCGGGAAGAAGCGCGACAACGCGCTGCGACGGACGGCCTCGAGCTCCAGCTCAGCGTAGAGCCGGGTGTTTTCGAGCGCCACCGCCGCCTGGTTGGCGAAGCTCCCGAGGAACTCGATGTCTTCCGCGCGATAGCGATCCGCGACGGTCAAGTGATCGACGTAGAGCGCGCCGATGTTCGTTTCTCGGACGCGGAGCGGAACGCACATCGACGAGCGGATTCCCTGCACCTGAACCGAAGTCGAGGCCATGAACCGAGGGTCCTGGCTGGCGTCGGTGGCGATCACGCCGCGCGGGTCTGCAAGCGCCTCAAGCACGATGCGCTGAGAGTGAATGGCCTCGAGCCCGCTGGTTCCCGAACGCGTGCGGGTAAGCCGCGGCTGCGCCTGGCCGGCCCCGTCGAGCAGAAGCAGGGAGGCGCGGTCGACGTCGAAAACCTGAAACAGAAGGTCCAGCACGCGCGCGAGCACTTCATCCTGCTGCCCCGGCGACGAGAGGATCTGGCCGACCTCGACGAGAACCTGGAGCTTCTGCTGAGCGCGCTCCTCGCCACCCGTGGCGCGCAGGAGGATGCTGGAGTGATAGGCGGGGTCGTGGGTGTCGGTGAGGAGCGATTGGAGGATGATGGAATGGGGTGGGGCCGAATGACCGCGCTGCCGTCGCGGCGAGGAATCCGCGGGAGGGCTGGCAAGGGACCCGCGGCCGAGGGTGAAGCTGACATCACCGCAGCGGAAAGAGTCCCCCTCGCGGATCTCGACCTCGCGGATCCGCTTGTCCCGCAGGAAGGTGCCGTTCCGACTGTCGAGATCACGCAGCAGCACCACGCCCCCCGCCACACGCACCAGCGAATGGCGGCGCGACAGGCTTGGGTGCGCCACGGGAATTTCGTTGTCGGAGGAGCGGCCAACGTGGTGGTCTCCGTCACGAAGGAGGATGCGGCGAGACGGCTCGCCAGGGAGCGTCATCACAAGGTGCAGAGCGTCGTTGGAGTCAGAGTTCATGGCCGGGTGCACAAAGGATAGCCGCTTGCTACCGGTCGCTGAGCGCCAAGGAAGGGCATCCGGCCGAAGCGACCCCGTACCCGGTCGCTGAGCGCCAACGAAGGACATCCGGTCGAAGCGACCGAGAACTACCTATTGTATGGCTCGATAGCGGAACCCGAAGTTGGCACTGACCCTCTGGTCGATCTCCTTCAGGAACTCCGATTTGCTGGCGTAAGAGACCCCAAGCGCGAATCCGACACTGTCAGAAAATGCGCTGTGTATAGGTGGCGTTGGCGACTAAGCGATGCTGACGTAGTGGATCGCCCTGGTGCCACACATAGTCCGCGGCGAACTCGATCCGGCCGGCGGCCTGATCGACGAGGCACCGCCCGTAACCCACGCTGATGGTCGCTTCGGTAGCAGCGGGCTGCGAAAGGGAAATCGCATCGCCCTTCAAGGTGCCCGAGTATTGCGGACGACGGATCACCTCGGCGGACACGAACACCCGGTCGCCAGCCGCCATACTGTTCTTCCAGCGTCGAACTTGCCGCTATCGCAGCCGGCCTGCCGCTTGAATCTTGTGCTGAACTCACCAAGTGCCAGGCGCCTCTGGCGTGGAAGGCCCGTCCCTTCGACTGCGACAAGAGCTTGTCCGCGGATTTCGTTCCGATGTGTCCGTCTATTCAACTCAGGACCAACGAATCCGGAACCGCCCCTTGTCGTCCGGAGACTGGATGTGGTCTTACTGATTTCCGGAGGGACCAGCCTTGTCATCACAAAAGTTCCCGATACTTGTCAAGCTGCGCGCCGCTGCCTCGCTCGCAGCCGCTGGGCCAGCGAGCAACCTCAGACCGCTATACGCACCGCCCCGGCGACGGGAGGCCAACGACCTTCGAGGAGCCGGGCCCCGTGCGGTGGACGCGATGGCCTTCCGCGGGGGTAACGCCCAGTGGTTCATCGCCGACCTCCCCAACGATGTGGCGACGCCTTGGGACCTGGCACATTCCCGCATCGCCGCGGAATTGGGCGTCGATGAGTCCGAGGTCGAGTTTGCCGAACCTGACCTTATCCATCATGAATTCCAGGATGACGGTATGGTGCCCGGCGGCCTGAACCGAGTGGGCGCCAACTGCGCGCAGCTCCCCCAGAACGGAAGTCATGGACAGGCGGTGGGCCCGGGCCAGGGCGGGTGGCACCTTGGCACGACGTTCAGCCAGCTCGAAGACGCGCGCGCCGCGGTGGCCTTCGCCGCGCCGCGAACCCGCATCGCACACCTCGACACCGGGTACTACGGTGAGCACGTCAGTCTGCCGAAGAATCTTCGCCGCGACCTGCAGCGCAATTTCGTGGACAAAGACCAAGACCCAAGCAATGCCGAGGATCCGGACAACGATGTCTTCCTCCTCGACAATTCCGGGCACGGCACCGGCACTCTGGGGATCCTGGCTGGCGGGGCGATCCCGAGCCTGGGAGGGCTGGTGATTGGCGGCGCGCCCGACGCCGATATCGTGCCCTTGCGTGTGGCGGACACCGTGCTCCTCTGGCGCACCAGCGCTTTCGCCCGCGCCCTTAACTACGCGGTTCACGCCCAATGCGACGTTGTCTCAATGAGCATGGGCGGTGTGCCTTCGCAAGCCTGGAAAGAAGCGGTGGATCACGCATATCTCGACGGCGTGTGCCTTGTTACCGCCGCCGGAAACAACTTCGCGGGCGTGCCGACGCGCCATGTCGTCTATCCCGCCCGCTACGGGCGGGCGATCGCGGCGTGCGGTGTGATGGCAAACGGCAAGTCGTATTCCCATCTGCAGGGCATCACAATGGAGGGCAACTACGGCCCGAAGAAGATCATGAAGCACGCGATGGCGGCCTACACGCCGAACATTCCGTGGGCTCTCTATGGATGCCCGGATGCGGTTCGACTAAACGGCGGGGGCACGTCGTCGGCGACTCCGCAGATTGCCGCCGCGGCTGCGCTCTGGTTCGAGAAGAACAAGGCTTTGCTCCCTCGCGACTGGCGAAGGGTCGAAGCGGTTCGCAACGCCCTGTTCAGAACCGCCCACTCGACGGATCCCGAGAGGCTCGGCCACGGCATCCTGCGCGCCAATGACGCCCTCGCGCTCCGGCCCGACCTCACTCTGGAGCAGACGAAGGGCGACAGTTCGTGGCTCGGCTTCCTGCGCATCCTGACCGGGCTCGGCCTCACGGAGCCCTCCGCGCGCGAACGGATGCTCAATCTGGAGGTTGCCCAGCGCCTGATGCTGAACAGGGAACTCCAGGAGATCGTCCCCGACCCCGAAATCGCCCAGCTCAAGAACCTCGGCCTCGAGCGCTTCATGGAGGCGCTGATCGAGGACGGACAGACCTCGCAGGCGCTGCGGAAGCATGTCGTGGCGCGCTACCCCGTCATCACAGGCCGGACCACACAGGCCCAACCCGCCAGCGAGCGCCGGCCCCGACGGGAAGCCAATGCGCGGCGCCGGGCATTCGATCGCTCACCCGCTCCCGATACGCCGCCATACCGCCGCCTGCGCGCCTACGCGGTTGACCCGAGCTACTCAACGCAGTTCGCCACGGCGGGGATGAACGAGGTCACGCTGAGGGTGCGCTGGGAGGATCTTGAGCGTGGCCCCAAGGGTGAATACATCGCGGTCGAAGACGTCGACGCCACGGGCAAGCGCTACCGCGGTGTGGACCTCAACGACCCCCGGCTCCTCGCGAGTGACGGCTGGCCGCCCTCTGAAGGCAATCCTCAGTTTCATCAGCAGATGGTCTATGCGGTGGCGATGAAAACCATCGAGCACTTCGAGACCGCTCTCGGTCGTCCCGTGTTCTGGCGTCACCGGCTCAACCCGAAGCGGCCTCTCGACGACAGCCACTTTGTCCGCCGGCTCACGATCCGCCCCCACGCGCTCCGCCAGGCAAACGCCTTCTACGCTCAGAGCGACCAGTCCCTTGCGTTCGGCTACTTCGAAACGGACCGAAACGACCAGCGCGGCGCTGTCCCGGGGAGTCGCGTGTTCACATGCCTCTCCACGGACATTGTGGCCCACGAGACCACGCACGCCATTCTCGACGGCATGCACCGTCGTTTCAACGAACCCACCAACCCCGATGTTCTGGCCTTCCACGAGGCCTTCGCGGACATCGTCGCTTTGATGCAGCACTTCACGGTGCCCGAGGTTCTTGAACACGAGATTCGACGGACCCGGGGTGACATTGAGGCTGAATCGATGCTCGGAAGCCTCGCCGTTCAATTCGGGCGCGCCACCACCGGCCGCGGCGCCCTGCGTGAAGCGATCGGCTATCTTCAGAACGGTGTGTGGCAACGCTCCCTCACCGGTCCAAGCGAACTCAAGAACCGCCTCGCGCCCCACTCTCGAGGCGCCATCCTGGTGGCTGCGGTCTTCGACGCTTTCATCGCCATCTACAAAGCGCGAATCGCCGACCTGGTTCGCATCAACACTGCGGGGACGGGAATTCTGCCAACGGGCGCCATCCATCCAGATCTGGTGAAGCGTCTGGTCGACGAGGCCACGAAGTCGGCGCAACACGTCTTGAACATGTGTATCCGCGCCCTCGACTACCTCCCGCCTATCGACGTGACCTTCTTCGAGTATCTCCGCGCCCTCATCACCGCCGATCACGACCTGGTCGCCGACGATCGGCACAACTACCGCGTGGCCTTCGTGGAAGCCTTCCGCCGGCGCGGGATCTTCCCTAACGAGAACTGCGAGGCCTCAGACCTCACCCTGTCCGTCGAGACACTCCGCTGGCGTGGAATGACCGACACCCTCCAGAATCCAAGATTGTGGAGCCGCATCGAGGACGAGTACAACGCCCTCGTCACCCAACTGAAGAAGTTCGCCGACGACTGCCTCTACATCCCTGATCGTGAAAAGCTCTTCGCGCGCACACGGGACGAACGGGCGGCGCTCAACGCCTCGCTCAAGAGCGCTTTCAAGAAGTTGCCTGCTTTCGCGACGGAGCTGGGTCTCGATCCCGAGGCAGCCACGTTCGAAGTGCATCAGCTTCGCCCTGCCACGCGCCTGGGGCCGGACGGACGCCACATTCCTCAAGTCATCGTCGGACTGACTCAGACACGGGTGATAGACAAGAGGAAGCCGCACACCGTGGCGGACAATCTGTTCCGCGGTGGCTCCACCCTGGTGATCGATCTGACCGCACCGAAGGTGAAGTATCGGATCGTCAAGAGCATCGGCAGCGCCTCCCGGTTCAATCGCACGAAGGCCTACATCGCAGAAACCGCGAAGGATCCGCTTCGCGCTCTCTTCCTTTCCCACCGAGCGAAGGAGCCGTTCGCGGTCCTCCACGCGCTCGCAGACCTTTGAGGCTCCCGCGGTCGCTTAATCCTCCAGATAGCGGGACGAGACGCCCGGCTAGTGCGTGCCCGGCACTGGCGACGGGCGAAGCTGTTCGAGCGTGACTCCATACTTTTCTGCCGCCCAGGTCCGAGTCGCGACAAATCCCAACCCACCAGAGAGAGGAGTCAGAGCCTGAACCATGTCGTGCTGAGACATGAACGGATGCAGGGAATCAATGAGGATGGAACGGACCGTCTCCTTGCGATTGGAATCGGGTCGCTTGAGGCGTTCGACTTGGAGCTTCGCGAGTGTTCCGCTCCATCTACCCACTTTGTTCGGAGCGGCCCGACGTAGGAACTCCCGTAATTCCCTGACCTTCGCGTGAAGAATCACGGGATCCGAAACGGGGGCCAGCGCCTCGACCGCACCGTAGTAAAACACCTCGCTCGACCCCTCGGAGGGAAGGTTGATTTCCGCCATTTCTCTCGCGATCGTTGCGGAATCCGTCAATTGGGCAGCGACCCTTGCGTATGATTTCGCTAGGTAGTATTCGTCGCTGGGAGTTGGCCCGACTCCCGATGGGTTTCTGAACTGGGGCGCAAGAGGGCGCGGGATCCCACGAATCAGAGCGGCAGCCCGTCCAAGCTGTTCCTGGTTGCTCTTCGCAACCATATGGCTGACCAAATTTGCCATTCCGCTTGCCTCCTCATCTCTTAGGCTTGGGAGTTTCGCCAGGGCAACTTCGGCCTCTGCGCTTCTAGCCTGCGCGGGAAGGTGGACGACTAGATCGAGGTACTCCTCGGCCGAGTCGGACAGGAGGACCGTTCCGATTTCTTTGAGTGCTTTTTCGCGCGCAACCCGTAAGGCGATCGCGGGAACGTTGACGAGGGGTCTTGGCGCCCAGCTTTCGGCCAACTCCCACAGCGCGGAGAACTTGCTCAGCCTCCCACCCGCATCGGCGCGAAGAGAACGGCCTTCTGCGGCTCGCTCTTCCTCAGTCTTGTCGTCCATCACTTTCTGATACGCGTTCAAATAAGGGGGGCTCCGAATGTCGCCGCCAACCACAAGCCGACGCAGGGCGCTCACTTCCGCCATCACAGCTTGAGGTGTCTTCACACGGCGCAGGAGCGCCGCGTACGCCCGATCCATCTCCATGGAGGCCGCGCTGATTCCCCAGTTTGAGTCTGCCCAACGTCGCATCGCCTCCAATTCGATGCGGACGGCAGCCTCGGCGGTAAGACCCGCGGCGACGCTCGCGTAGCCCTCCACACCCTGGTTCCGCGTGTGGACGCTTTCGATCCGATGACGCAGCCTTTGAGCGGCGTCAATCAGGTACTCCTGCGATGTGACGCGGGATGTCACAAACCCGAAAGCATAGAGAAGATTCTCCTTCTCATGCCCCTGATCAGAAGTGGCCGACTCGGTCCTCACTTTTTCCCACAGGGCATCACTCTCGTTCTTGAGATGTTCCTGACTCAGGCGCCCAACGAGGTCTCCATACGTGCTCAGGATGGTCCCGGGACTGTTCCAGTCTGCCGGCGCGTGTCGTTCCATAATCCGACGAACTTCACGCGCGGCGTCGAATACGTCCTGTTCGTCTAAGAAATGGGCGGCGACTGAACCGTAAGCGCGCGCCAGAGGAAGTTCGAAAGGGTTTCCTTCGGCTCTCAGCATTTCTCTCCTGAGGACCTCGCCATGACTCTTCGCAACCCGGCTTGAGGTGGTGCTTGACCAAATGTCTTCGTAGAGCGCAACCAACCCATCGACGTATTCCCGGGAGGGCGCGGTAGGTTTCTGGACGCTCGTTTGCGTGGCCGATGGCTCGCAGCCAAGCGCGGCGCAGAGATCGGTTTCCACGTTCACGGTTTCCTCAAGCAACTCGGTGTCCGCGAGTCGAGACAGAAGGGCGGTGTGGCCCTGCTTACCAAGCCCCCAGGAGCCCCGGGGCTGGGCTGCGCCGTTTGCCAGCCACTTGCGGTAGGCCGCCAGGGCTTCGACGACACTCTTCGGTTCCGCGGTCGCGTGCGCGAGAAGCCATCCGTCGTTCACGGCACGCTCCAGCGTGTACGAGTCGTTCACGACCAGCTCATACACCCGATCTCGGAACTCATCGGACGATTGCCAGACCTCAAGTGCAAAAGAGGGCCCGTCGGAAAGTCCAAATCTGTTTGAGAGGGCGGCAGCCCGGAAGGTCAGGTCGCTGTCGCGTTTCGCAGCGTACGAAAGGCCCAGAGACACAGACACGAGGAGAGCAAGGCCCAGCGGCTTTAACCCGGAAAGGAGGACGTAGCTTCGCGTGCCATCGAAAACGATGCGTCGGTGAACTCTCTCCCAAAGGACCTGGGCGAACTGTGGAATCGTCAGCAAAGCGGCCCATCGCCGCCACAAGCTCGCGCCGGCTTCTCTGAAATTCGACGTCCCCTCCATGAGGAGAACGTCCCAAAAACCTGCCTGCTTTGCTTCGGACAGGATGCCCCGGGCGAGATAGTCATGGTCGAGTTGCCAGGCCTCCTCGCCGCCTCCGACGTCCGCTGGCCGTACCAACTCATCCTGTTGGAAACTCTGAAGCATCCGAGCCAGCCGCTCGGAGGGCGACACGACGGTGAGCAGCTCGGACAGGCTTGACGCCCGCGCCTTGGGGACGTTGGCACCGCTCGTGAAGGTCAGGTGTTTCAGCAACGACCGGGCCGGAGCGAGACCCTGCCCCTCTCCGGACCCGGCTCCGGTTGCATGCACCAATGCCTTGGAGATGACCAGTCTTTCGAGACCGCGAACGCCTCCCGCATCCGTGTAGGCGGACAGAGTCAGCAAATCGAGTTGACGCAGGCCAAGCAGGGCCGTTCGGACCTGCTGCATGAGTATGGAACCCTCCGCTTTGAGGTCCTTCTCGAGTTGTTCGCGCAACTGAACCCAGCCGCTGTTGGGATTGCTGACCACGGGAGGTGTCGCTTCGGGGGGAGCCACTCGGGACAGCAACTCGCCCAGATAGTCGGTCTCGACGCGTTGCACGGTGCGGGTCGTCGTCTGGCTATTCCGGACAAAGCGGACGCACGTAAGGCCAGCGGCGGTGTCGGAGCGAGTGACGACGACCAGATGAAGCTTCTCTTCCGCGAGCCACCGCGCCACGATCTCCCAAAATGGATTGACCTTCAGAAGGGCATCGGGTGCAATCCAGTTGCCCTCCTCGTCCAGAAACTTCGCGCGATGAGCAGCCTGATAATCGTCGAACTGATCAACGATCAACACGACGCGATGGCGCAACACAGCCGAGATCGCGTTGATCTGGAGATTGAGTTCCGTCGCCAGCGCGGGCGCATCAGCCGCCAGGTCTGGAGCGGTTGTCCACTTGATGCGTTCTCGATTGGCCGTCGACAGGGCTCCAAAGGTGGCGTCGAGGGCGGCGGAAAGGGGCGACCTGACCCAGTCGTCACGGTAGTCCCGGATCAGAACCGGCACGAGGCCGTCAACTGTCGAGAGGGTCGGGACCAACCCGGCCGAGACGAGCGCAGATTTGCCACAGCCCGATTCACCATCAAGAAGGACCAGGCGATTGTTCTTGACAGCACTGACGAGGCGGTCAAGGTCGTCCTGCCGGCCAATCAGATTCTCGGGTCCGGTGGCCCTCAATGCGAAGGCATCCGGTCTTAACAGGCGACTCGCTCCGACGAAAGAGCGATAGCTCTGAAAAAGAAGGAACGCGAGAAAGGCCACGACCAAGGCACTGGCCGCCTCAGCGAGCCATCGCGGCCCGCCTGCCTGAGTAACGGCTTTGCCGGTCGCCCCCCAGGCAGCTACGGCGATGCCGAGAAGGAGGAGGGCGCCTTTCTGAAGCGCGTCCGCGGTCTTTGTCCAGTCGACGAAGCGTTGTTGATCCAAGGTTGATTCTTGTTGATGGGACCCGCCGGATGCTCGCAGGCAGGCGAGTTACCGTCAAGCCCCGCTGGAAGAGCCCCGCTGGAAGAGACGGCCGTCGCCGCTCGAATTTCCTTAGGAACCCACGGGTTGGTTTGGAGGTTCCGCGAGAGCCAAGAGGTCCGCAATCTCGTCGCTTCACTTCCGGTGCCAGTCACTCTGGAAGGCGAACTCCGGCCAGCCAAGTCGTCGCCCCGCACGCGCCCCTCGAGCCACTTCTTCAAATCGCGAAGCCGATCCCAGCGCAGCCCGTAAAGACGCTGATTGGCGCGCGGTTCCACGTCCACCAGGAGCAGAGCCCTTCAAGACGCGCGGGCCGCGTGACCCGGAGGGACGAGTCCCGCGTCTTTCAACTGTTCTCACGGAGTTCCCCCTTATCGTTGCGGCGGCGGAAGTCCTGGCCGCGGAGATTACGGAGGATCTGACTCACGGGCAGCGGTTCCCTTCACCTGCGGGGGCTGTCTATTTCGCGAAGGTCCAGGTGAGCGGCACATCCGCGGTGGCAACCGCCTCGACCGAGCGCGAACCCCCCGGGCTCAAAGGGGGGTTGTGAGCCATCAGCCGGAATCGAAGGTGATCCGTCGTGAAACGCGTAGTGCCGCAAAGCGGGTAGCTCATATTCCGCTCGAAGTTGTTGCCCGTGATCGTGATTGTCGAGCCACCGACATAGGGCGCCACCGTCGCATAGCCCGGCCCCAACTGGAGTCCCTCGGCTTCCAGGCAGACGTTCGATCCGATCATGAGATCGACAACCACCGTCGCGGACGGGATGGACTGTCCGTGCGCGAACCGGATAGTCACGGTCGGCGCAAGGACCCGAGCATTCTGAGGCCACGTCGGGGGCAGTGGCAGCGTTCCACCCGAGGGCTCTGACGTGGAAATCACGCTGAAGCTCGAGGTGCTGGGCGAGGTTGTGGCGGAGGTGACGGGATCCTGGCACGAGACGCAGACCAGAGGGAGGAGGGCGAGCAGGCTTGGGTGGCGCATACGCTCTTACACCCAGCAGGAATGGTGCCATGTTGACTTTCGCGGCGCCGGCTTCCGCGCCCCGCGGGGGAATGGGCGCGGTCTTCCTTGCAGCGTAAGAAGTGGCACACCGCGCTCGTTTCGCTTACGCTCCCTTGCGCGCCCCGAGCATCGCCACGCCGGCCATGATGAAGCCCGCGGCACCGCCGAGGAATGCGACGATCATCAGGATGTTCATGCGGTCGAGCAGCGAGATGAGCAGCGAGGGCACGAAGAAGAGGACAGGGAAGAGGATCCAGACGATGCCGGCGATGAGCAGCAGGATGCCGCCCGCCTTGCCGACGCCCGGAGCCTTCATGAGGCCGAGCCCGCCGAAGATGCCGGTTAGCCCGAGGCCGCCGATGAGGGCGAACATGCCCGGCTCGCTGATGGCGCGAATGTTAGCTAGCGTGCCGACGCTGGACAGCAGGCCGCCGATGCCGAGGATGAGGGAGAAGATGCCGCCAATGGCGTTGGTGCCACCATAGACCTTGCCGAGGCCCCGGAAGCCGATCAGGCCGAGAATACCGCCGGCGCCGGCGAGCAGGCTGACGATGGCCAAGACGGCCCGGCCACCCTCCTCGCCCAGGCCGCCGCCGCCGCCCCTGGCAGCGATGCGCGCGGCGAAATCGTAGACGAGCAGTGCGGCAGCGACGAGAAATGCTCCCATGGCGCCCATCGTAAGCGGGCCGGCGGGGCGATCACCATTGGACATGAGTTCCCTCCTCGAGAAATTGTAGAGCGACTTGCGGCCCAAGTTGCGGCGGAATCTAACACCGGTCGAAGGGACGTCAAGGTAACTCCGCTTGCAGATCCATCGACTCAAGAACGCCCGACGCATCCCGACGCCCCTCGTCCAGAGTCTCCTTCGACGGATACACCTCGCGCGACATCGCCCGGACTGCTGCGGGTCGAGACGACCCGCCGACTATTCTCGACCGAGCTAATATCCTCGCGGCTTCGACGAGCACACGAGAACGATGGAACTGGGCGACGACACCCCCGAAAACCCTGAGGTTGCGAGGCTACGCGCGCAACTCGAGGCCGTGCTCGGTGGCCAGTATCGAATAGTTCGCCTGCTGGGCCGCGGGGGAATGGGCGCGGTCTTCCTTGCCCGTGAACTGTCGCTCGACCGTCTCGTCGCGCTGAAGGTCCTTCCCGAAGGTTCGGCGGACGAAGAGGCGCGCGAGCGGTTCCGGCGCGAAGCCCGAACGGTCGCGCAGCTGAACCATCCGAACATCGTCCCTCTCCTCGGTTTCGGCGATGTTTCGCGAACAATGTATCTGGTCATGGGCTACGTGAACGGCGAGTCTCTGGGCGCCCGCCTGAAACGCGACGGCAAGCTCGGGGCGGATGATGCGCGGCGCGTCCTCGCGGACATTGCGGACGGTCTGGACTATGCCCATCGCCACAGCGTCATCCACCGGGATATCAAGCCCGACAACATCCTGATCGACGACGAGTCCGGACGCGCCCTGCTCGCCGATTTCGGCATCGCCCGCGATGCGGAAAAAGGAGAGGCGATCACCAGAGTGGGCGATGTCGTGGGCACCCCCCAGTACATGTCGCCGGAGCAGGCGAGAGGAGGCGCACTCGATGGGCGCAGCGATCTCTATTCCCTGGGGGCGGTCGGTTTTGCACTTCTGTCGGGCCGCGCTCCCTTCGTCGGAGGGACGGCGCACGAGGTCCTCCTGAAACGATTGTCGGAAGACGCACCGCCTTTGCTCAGCGTCTCGCCCGGGGCATCGCCCGAGCTCGCCGCCATCGTCGACCGGTGTCTGGCCAGAGAGCCGGCCGCCCGCTTCGCTGATGCCCGCGCCCTGCGCCTCGCGATAGCGCCCACGGCGCTGGACGACGAGCGACTCCCGGAACCGCTCGACGTCTTGGATGGCCGAGGGACAGGGATTGTCCTCCTCGGCGGCATTGCGCTGGTGGCCACGGTGTTCACGCTCAATCAGTCGATCCTGAACGTGACGACCCATTCGGCCCCTGGGGGCGACCTTCTCTCCGGCATTCTCGACGGCCTTGTGCGGCCGCCCACTCTCGTGCCCGCGATGATCTGGGCGCTCGTCGCCCTTCAGCTCCAGCTGCCGCTGGCCGCGTTCCGGGCCGCGAAAGCACGCGGCTTTCTGCCTCGCGAAATCTGGTTCGCCGCCTTAAGGCAGCCCGTGACGTGGCGGTTCTTCTGGTATCCCCCGCGCTTCAGGCGGAAGGAAGATGTCTGGCACAGACTGCCGGCGCCCTATCGCCGTGCACGTGGCTTCGCAACGCTGGCTCTCGGCGCGCTCTTCGTCGGCATCTTGACTTCGGTGGGGTTTGTCGTCCGCCCCAGCCTCGCGCGGGAAGTCTTCCCTGGCTCCCCCACGCTCGCGCAGTTTCTGCAGCTGGGATTCCTCTTCTTGGCCATGCCGCTGATGCTGATCTTTTGGGCGGCCCTGGTGGCGAGCGCGTTCTCTCTCTTCCAGGCCTATCGACTCATGCGCGCTCGAGGCTTCGATCAGTTCCGCCTGCATCGTGCCGCCAGCGCCCTCATATATGGCCCGACCGCTGACCGATCGCTCTGGAAGCAGCCTGACCTGGCCGCGCTCCTCGCCCCGCTAGGCGAAGCCGCGAACAAACCTCCCGCAACACCCGGTGAATACCCGACCGCCCTTTCGAGAATTGCCGCCGGATTGAGCGGCGACGCGAACAGCGCCGCGGCCGCGGCGGCTTTGGCAGCCAGCCGTTTTGCGGAGGAGATTGCGCGCATCGATCGCTCCCTTCAAGGCCTCGAGCGAGACGCCGATCCGAAGGAGACCCAGAGGGTCGAGGCCCGTCTCATAGCACTTGCCCCGGATACGGATGAGCGTCGCGAACTCCTCGACATCCTGCGGAAAGAGCGCGATGTTCTCAAGCGCTGCGCACAGAGGCTCGAAGAGGCTCGCGCCGGCCGTGCCAAAAACCTCGAGGCGCTGAGTTCCCTCTGGCTTTCCGCCAATCTCCTGAAAGCCAGCCCGACGAAAGCGGCCTCTCAAATCCGCAGCCTCGTCGGCCCGGCTGATCTTCCGCCGGTGACCATGGATGTCGAAGCCCCCACGCGCGCCCGATCGGCCGAGGCCGGCACTTCGGGTGACACGACACACGCGCGCTGAGCCGACAAGACGGGACCGCCGAGGTGCGTCGGCTATCGTTCGAGGGGTGATCGTCTTCGACCGCCCCCGCCCCGTGGTTTTCCACCACTTCCAGCGAACCGCGCACCTGATCTCCACTCTCGAAACGCCCTGGTCGACCGAGGAGATCCTGGCGTTCGGTGCGCGTATCGGCCTCCGCACGGAATGGTTGCAGTACCGAGGCCATTGGAAGGAGCACTTCGATCTGTTCGATGAAGGCATTCTTCGCGCGCGTGATGCCGGCGCCATCGAGGTTGCGCGTCGCCGAATGGCGGAGATGAACCTGCGGCGGCAGCGCTACCTCCGCGTGGACCGAGAGGTCGCGGCGTGAAACGAAGGGCATCCTGCTCGCCCGCTCCAGCACGCCTCGACCCGTCAATAAAAGGGACTTAGTCGCGCGCTTCCGAGCGGGGTACTGGGCTAGTTTGGCGAAAACGCGAACTATGGGCCGACAGAACCCGTCGAGTACCATTATTTCCCATGACCGCTCATCATGGAGATGGCGAACTCGCGGACCCCTGGATCATCTTGGAAGCCGATTCGGGAGACGTGGTGGTCTATGGAATGTGCGCCCCGAAGGGCGGCGCTAAGAACCTCCCGAAGAAGGGTGAGTCCGTCCTGGGTGCCCGCGCCGTGATCGAGGTCCTTCACAAGGCCCAGAGCCCCACCGAGAGCCCGACCTGTGAGTGGCGCGTATGGATTGCCTGGAGAGGCCACGTTCGGACAGTGAACCTCGACGCATTCAGCGTTTGCGTGCGTTGCGGCCGAGTGATCCTTGACGTGGGCGTAAGTCCCGAGGGCCTGGTCCTCGTCGAACACTAAGAGTTAAGAAGCTCGCGCCGAGCCCAAGAAAGTCTGCATCTCTCGTCGGTCGACTCGTCTTGTCGAACCACAGGGAGAAGAGGAGGGCGCCCTTGAGAACGAAGTCGCCGGCCGAGTCCGACACTGAGAGTCGATAGAGCCAGCGTTCGAGAGCGTAGCGAGTCAGGACGAGATTGAAGTCCTCGCCACGGGACGTCGCGACCGATAACAATCGAGCGTGGATCGACTGCGTTCGCGCCGTCACGCCAGGGACTCCAGATAGGGCCGCATCAAACGACGGTCGCCCTCTCGCGCAGCGTCTGCCTCCCGACGAGTCGGCCGGCGCTCAGGCGCGAATCGATTTCGAACTACTGCGGGGTGAGGCTGAACGCAGCGCCTATGAAGACGCTGATCGAGACTTCCTTCGTATCGGACCGCCAGCCCCCGCGGACTCCACCCGTTGGCCCCTTGTCTCCTCTCAGGAAGTAAACGGGGACCACCACCGACTTCCGCTTCGTGACGGTGTCGTACTGGAAGAACGGATTGATCGCGACTCCGCTAGAGAGAAGCCTCCGCGATTCCAGTCGGATGATCTTTGCGGTGCCCTCGGTCGGTGCTCCGACAACGACGCTTTGGCACTTCAAGGAGGAGGCTCCTGCCGCCACAGGAGCGCAAATCTGCTGGGCATCCTTGCCGGTGAACGCCTTTTCATACGTGTATGACGCGATGACAAAGCCGAACGAGGTCGTGAACAGGCCGGCTCGAGCAACCACCGCCCAATCATTGTGCGAAGCCTTCTGAGATTCGGCACTGATACTCTCCGACCACTTGAAGGCCCCGCGCGCGCCAGACAGTGATCCACCCCAGAACCAAAGGGGATCGTCAAGATGAAGGTAGTCGCGAAACGCGTCGGCATCGTCCGCACTCCGCTGCCGGATGTCGTCTTCGAAGCACTCTCCCTTGTCGAACGACAGACCGACCCGCCTGCAGATTGCCTTGGCCTCGACGATGTCCCTTGCAGGTACCTTTCCCCAGCTCAGTTTCGAGTAAGCGAGCTCGAGGGACGCCTTGTTGGAGAATCCCTCGAGGGTCAACGGAACCGCCTCGCTCGTCTTCTCATCGATGGGTCCGGAGGCCTTGAACCGAAAGCTCGACGTGCCACTCTTCCAGTCGAGGCTTGCCGTTCCGACCTTGTCCTTCGATGTTCCCTCGAAGATCACCTGCCCGACACGGGCATCCTTGTCATCCACGCTCCCCGGGGCCGCGGCGAGACTGGCATTCGCCGGGCTCGCTGCTGTCTCATAGGCGGCGGTCTTCTGAGCCTCCCGAGCGGCAGCGTCCCTGCGGTCGTCGGCCGCTGCAGCGGAGAGGGCGAGTACGATCCAAATGTGAGTCATTCCGAGTCTCCTAGATCTGAATCGGAACGAGTCCGCCGGTCGATCCACTGGCCGGAATCGTCTTCGTGATCGCCGGCATCACCGCTCCCGTTGCTGAAATCGTGAACGTCGTGCCTGGTCCGCCCTTTGCGCGAATAACCGCAGTGTGATTGCCCTTGGGGAAGGACGCCGCGCCGTGACCCGAAAAGATCACCTGTTCACCCGCGATCTGAATGGCGACGACCACAGAGGCCGGCGAACAGTCGAAGGCCACGACGGCGTCAGTCGCGCTCATCGCCGGCATGCCCTTAACCGCGGTTGCGTTCGCCAGGCTCTTGGAAAGTAGCAGGAGTCTTGGATTCGTTCTCTTCTTGTTCTTCTTGCCGGCCATAACTTCCTCCCTCGGTCTCTGAATCTGTTGACGGACGGATCGGCATCCTTTCCGCAGGAATAGGGAGCCCTCCGTCGAGGAAGTCCCGCTCTCGCGTCCGTCTATGCCCCCGAATCGGCCATCTATGGACACCACAATTCTGTTGAACTCGAACGCTGGCTGGGCGCTTTGGTGGGCCAGCCTGGCCGTGACGGTGCTTCTGGTCGTGTGGCGTCACGGGGGCGGTGCACGAGGGGGCCGCGGTGGCTTGGAGTCTCCAGCCTGGGCCGCCGTGATTTTGGCGCTCTCGCTTCTGTTCTGGGTAGCGCTGGGTCAACACACCGGCACGCCGGCCGTTGAGTTTGCCGCCATGAGTCTCGCGGCCTTCTCGCTCGGGAGCGTGCTGGGATTCGTCTTTTCGAGCTACGAGGAAGAGGCATCCTCGATCGGCCGGGTGAGGGAGTGGCTTCTCGGCGGCCTTGGTACCCTTGCACTCGCCGATACATTTGCTGGGACGGGCAAGGTGCTGCTTGCGATCTCCGCATTTACGCCCCGCACTTCCCTCGCCTGTCCCCAGGAGCTCAGTACGAGCGTGTTCGTGACCTACTTCGTCGTGGGGTTCTTCAGCCTCTTCGTCCTGCGAAAGCTCGAGTGGAACCTGAAGTTCACGGGAGGCGACTGCCTCAGGCAGGTCGAGACTGCCTTGAGAGACTTCGACATGCTCAAGGCTCTCCAGATCGAGGGTAAGCCGCCCGAGCTTTCGGATCGTCAGAAGCAGGCCTTCGACGAATTCATTCGAGTCACTGAGGACGCGATCAGGAAGCAAGCCCTCCTGCCGAAGGAGGTGCCGCCCAAGCTCGCCCGCGCCTACCTGTATCTAGGCCGCTTCAAGGAAGCCGCCGAATTGCTCGAGGGAGAAATGGCCTTGAGCCCATCGCGGGACGCGGCGGTAAAACTGGCGCAAGCCCTCATCGGCTTGAAGAAGCCTATCCAGGCAGGAGCGGTGCTCCTGCACTACAACGGCGTGGATCCGAACTCCACCCGTGTGTGGCGATCCCTTGGCTATGTCCTCTTGTGGGACGAAGCGAAGCTCGATGAGGCGATCGCCTTTGGCCAAAAATACGGCGCGCGATACCCAGGTGACGGTGGCGCCCTGCTCAACATCGCGTGCGCTTTCGGTCAGAAGTACGCACTGGCCCGCCGTCGCCGCAGGCTGAACCCAGACGCGGAGGCAAGCCAGGTTCCGACTTCCGACGAGGCATCGTTCCGGGAGAGTGCCCTCGGCTACTTGGATCAGGCTATCGACGCTGACCCCTCGATGCGTGATGTCGCAAGGAACCTGGTAGCTGAGGGCGATGACTTCGCGAGTCTCAAGGACGATGTGGACTTCCAGAAGTTGGTGGGGCCCTCGAAGTCGGCCTGACCGCCACGGTACCTCTCTGGCGCCGCCCATACATGCGGCACCCGGGCTTGGTAGTTGTGGCCCCGCTCCATCCGCGCCCGAAGCCGCGCCCCGGCTTTTCGTCGTAGCCACTACCAAGCCCGTGCAGCGGAAGGCTTTTAGGTCGTCATTGCGAGGAGCCAGTCCGTTGGTACCGCGAGCGCTGGCCTTGGCCAGCGCGACGCCCGCCCTCGGGGCACGAAGCAACCCCGCCCCACACTACCAACCGCTACAACCCTTCCACCAACTCCGCCAGCAGATCCAGCGTCTCCAGCGCGCCGTCCTCCATACCCACTGAGATGGCCTGGTCCAGAATCTCCTTCGACGGATACACCTCCCGCGACACCAACTCCGTCACACCGTTCTTCTCCGTGAAGGTCACGGTCGCCACACTCTCCTCGGGAAACGGCGCCATCGCCGCGGTCTGCACCAGACGAAGCGGGGGATCAAGCTCCAGATACCTGCCCGTGAAGGTCACCACGACCTTCCCCTCGCGCGCCAGCGCGTAGACGTAGGCGCCGCCCACCCGCACGTCGGCCTCGCACTGCACCATCTCCAGCCCGCGCGACTTCGGAGCCCACCAGCGCTTCACAAGCTCAGGCTTCGTGTAGGCGTCGAAGACTACGGACGCCTTCGCGCGCAGCGTGTGCCTCCACACCAGTTCGGTGTCCGACACGCGCTCCACGGCGGCGCGGGAGTGGGCCTTCGTTTCACTTTTGTCGGCGACGGGCATTCCTGACCTCTTTCTTGTTTGACGGTCCCTGAGCGACAGGGCCGTGCTCTGGGCAGTCGAAGGGCGCCTCGTTCATCTCTTGAACCAGGTCGTCCAGTTGTTCCATGCGCTCTTCCCAGATGGCGCGATAGCGCTCGAGCCACTTGTTCAGGTCGCGAAGCCGATCCCCGCGCAGCCCGTAAAGACGCTGATTGGCGCGCGGTTCCACGTCCACCAGAAGCGCCGCCTTCAAGACGCGCAGGTGCTTCGACACCTGCGGCTGAGAGAGCTGAAGCCGAGCCCCTATCTCGCCCACGCAGCGGGGACCGTCCTTCAGCAGCTCGACGATTCGAAGCCGGCTCGGCTCGGCAAGAGCGGTGAACGTTTCAATCACGAGGCGTAATATGCCCGAAAGGGAATATTCCTGTCAAGGCATTTATAGACAAAGCCCGACTAAGGCCAGAAAACCCGGTTTTGGGGAGAGGGCATCCTCGCGATGCCGACGAAGGAGTGCGACTGGCCCCTCGTTGACCTCCTGATGCGGCATGGCGCCCGAGTGCCCGACTGGACGAAGTGGGGCGCGCGTCACCACTTCCAGTTCCCGAAGAAGCGAGGCCTTGGCTCTGGTGCGTATTCCGGCCGATGCCGGCCACTGATTCCGGCTGATGGCGGCCACCGATTCCGGCTGA
>CXWL01110915.1_pt1 | contig 19733 bp, 21 predicted proteins | sample 590931 | NCBI WGS metagenome assembly CXWL01 (sample SAMEA3498368, study PRJEB10139) | groundwater metagenome | biome: water well; material: biofilm material | place: Germany | collected 2015-04-27 | reverse complement strand
GGCGCGACCGCCTGGCTGGCCGGGGCCAGCATGCAGTACAGCGCCAGCGACGCAAGCAGGTGTTTCATGGTGTGGTTCATAGTTTTCTCATGATGCGAAGAAGGCTAGCACATCGTCCTTGCGCTGTTCGGTATCGCGCCGGCCCAGCGCAATCAGTTCGCGCGTGTAGCTCGCCTCGAACAGCAGGTAGGACGCCAGCGCCGAGCCGCGCGCCTCGGTGGCGCCTATCCCGGACAACAGCGTGCGCACCGGCGCAGGCAGGCTGCCGATGTGGCGGCTGGCGATATCGTCGAGCCGCTCGGACGGCGCGATGACCAGCAGGTCGACCGGCTTGAGCGGCGTCATTTCGAGGTACTCGGCGGGTAGCAGCGACAAGGTCAGGTTGATGCGGTTCAGGCGCTCGATATCGACCGCCAGGCTGTCCAGGAAGATCGACGACATCGCATGGCCGGCAATCTGCGCCAGGCTCGGATAACTCGGACTGGCCGGGCCCGTGTGGGGCGGTTCGGCCAGGCGGCCGGCGCCGACAACCAGCACCTTGGTCGCGCCGAGGTGGATCGCAGGCGAGATCGGCGCGAGCTGGCGCATCGAGCCGTCGCCGCAGTACTCGCGGCGGCCATCCATGTACAGCGGCACGGCCGGGAAGATGAACGGAATCGCCGCCGACGCAAGCAGGTGCTCGACGCCGATCTGGCCCTGCATCGCAATGCGCTGCATGCGCACCCATGGCGCGATGTCTGCTGCGGACTGGTAAAAGGTGATGTGGTTGCCGGCGGTGTACGACGATGCCGTCACCGCCAGCGCGTGCAGCAGCCCTTCCGACAGCGCTGCGTCGAGCCGCGGCAGGTCCAGCATGCGGTGCAGCAGCCCGACCAGCGGCGTGTTATCGAGCAGCGAGGCCGGCGGGGCCGCGTGCCATTTGCGCAGCAGCCAGCCGAACGACAGCAGCGACAGCCAGCGCGCGCCGGAGCGCAGCACGCCGATCGAGTCGGCGCGGTAGACCTGTTCGACCGCGATGTTTTCCCACACGTCGAGCAGCTTCTGCACGCCTTCGCCGAAGTTGTCGGCGCGGCAGGCCAGCGCGGTCGCGTTCATCGCGCCGGCCGAGGTGCCGCAAATGATGTCGAAAGGCGAGCGCGCAGGCGGCCAGCCGGCTTCCCACAAGATGCGCGATATCGCCTGCAGCACGCCGACCTGGTAGGCCGCACGCGCCCCGCCCCCGGTCAGAATCAGCCCGGTTTTCTGATTTAATCCCATACAGCAAGGTTATCAGGCTCTACCCACCTTGCGGTAGCAAAAGTTGCACCAAGGTGGGCTGTCAGTCGCCCTTCGCAACGCCTTCGCGGCGCGGGTCGGCGCCGCCGAACCAGTATTGCTGGCCGTGGATCGTCAGGCGCTGGATACCGTGCAGGCCGGAGTTCATGTCGTAGCTGCGCAACTGGTGGCCGCGCGCCTTGAGCGCTTCATGCACGGCGGGTGAAAAGCGCCCTGCTTCCAGCTCGGTCGGGCCGTTGCGGCTGCCGAAGTTGGGCAGGCTGATCGCCTGCTGCACATTCAGGCCCCAGTCCAGGGTGCCGACCAACACCTTGGCGACGTAGTTGATGATGGCCGGGCCGCCGGGCGAGCCGACAGCCAGCACCAGCTTCTTTGTCTTCTTGTCGAATACGATGGTCGGCGACATCGCGCTGCGCGGGCGCTTGCCCGCCTCGACCCGGTTGGCCACGGGACCGTCGGCGTCGCGCGAGTCGAACGAGAAATCGGTCAGCTGGTTATTCAGGATGAACCCGCGCACCATCTGGCGCGAGCCGAATGCGTCTTCGACGGTGGTCGTCATCGACAGCCCGGCGCCACTGCCGTCCATGACCACCAGGTGCGAGGTCGACGGCGTTTCAATCGCGTTATCCAGTCCCCATGCGACTTCCATGCCCGGCGGCGTGCCGGCCTTTGCCACGCCCATCGATTTTTCGCCGATCAGCGCGGCGCGACTGGCGAGATACGTTTTGTCGAGCAGGCTGGGGATGCCGCGCCCTGGCAGCGGAACGTAGTCTGTATCGGCCGCGTAGCGGTTGCGGTCGGCATAAGCCAGCCGTCCGGCCTCCGAGAACAAGTGCACCGCGTCGGCGCCGACCTTGCCATCGACGGGCGCCACCGCGCGCATGTCCCTGGTCTCCAGGATGCCCAGCATCTGCGCCACCGCGATGCCGCCCGAGGACGGCGGCGGCATGCCGCACACGGTGAAGCTGCGGTAGTCGTTGCAGACCGGCGTGCGCACCTTGGCCTGGTAGGCGGCGATATCTGCGGCATTGAGCAAGCCTGGATTGGTCGGATGCGAAGCCACCTTGGCCGCGATGTCCCTGGCGATATAGCCCTTGTAGAAAGCGTCGGCGCCGCCGGCGGCGATGGCGCGCAGCGTGTCGGCCAGCTCGGGGTTTTTCAGCAGGTGCCCGACCGGCCATGGCTTGCCTGCCTTGTCGTAGAAGTAGGCCGCGGCCACCGGGTCCTTGCGGATATGCTTGTCCCACTGGAGCATGCCGTTCAGGCGCTCGCTGACCGGGAAGCCGCGCTCGGACAAATCGATCGCCGGGGCGAACAGCGCCTTCCACGCCAGCTTGCCATGCTCCTTGTGCGCCATTTCAAGCATGCGCAGTACCCCTGGCGCACCAACCGAACGTCCGCCTACCACGCCTTCAGTGCGCGACACCGGCGTGCCATCGGCCTTCTGGAACAGGGTCTCGGTGGCCTTGCCTGGCGCGGTCTCGCGGCCGTCGAAGGCCTGCACGTCCTTGCCGTCGTAGTGGACCAGGAAGGCGCCGCCGCCAATGCCCGACGACTGCGGCTCAACGAGGGTGAGCACCAGCTGGGTGGCGATGGCGGCGTCGATGGCGGATCCGCCCTGGCGCAGGATGGCATAGCCGGCCTCCACGGCCAGCGGGTTGGCCGCCGCGACCATGAATTTCCTGGATGCCCAGCCGGCCTTGTCGGTGTAATTGATGCCGACCTCGGGCGCCGCCTGCGCCGCGTCCTGCGCCAGAGCGTACGCCGGCGCGAACGCGCCTGCCAACAGCGCAGCCAGCGCCAGCATCTTCAACTTGACCATGAATCCTCCTCCAGAATAAAAAAAGGCGCGCGACCAAGGCCGCGCGCCNNGGCCGCGCGCCCGATACTCTTGCAATGCTACATCAATTACTTGGGCTGCATGCGGATCGCACCGTCAAGGCGGATCGTTTCGCCGTTGAGCATGGTGTTCTCGATGATGGCCTTGGCCAGGTGGGCGTACTCGGCAGCACGACCGAGGCGCGACGGGAACGGCACCATCTTGCCAAGGGATTCGCGCACTTCTTCGGGCATGCCCATCAGCATTGGGGTCTCGAAGATGCCGGGAGCGATCGTCATCACGCGCACGCCGTTGCGCGCCAGGTCGCGCGCCATCGGCAAGGTCATGCCGGCCACTGCCGCCTTCGATGCGCCGTAGGCGCACTGGCCCATCTGGCCGTCGAACGCCGCCACCGACGCGGTGTTGATGATCACGCCGCGCTCGCCGGAGTCGACGCCGTCGGTCTTCGACATTGCCTCAGCCGCCAGGCGCGCCATGTTGAAGGTACCGACCAGGTTGATGTTGACGGTGCGCTGGAATACGTCGAGCGGGTGCGGGCCGTCCTTGCCGATGGTCTTGACTGCTGGCGCGACGCCGGCACAGTTGACCAGGCCGCGCAGCGTGCCCATCGCGACGGCAGCGGCAACTGCCGCCTGGCCGTCGGCTTCCGACGTGACGTCGCACTTGACGAACTGGCCGCCGAGTTCTTGCGCCAGCGCGGTGCCGGCATCCACCTGCACGTCGGCGATGACGACCTTGCCGCCCGCTTCGGTGAGCATGCGCGCGGTCGCGGCGCCCAGGCCCGACGCGCCGCCGGTCACGATGAAGACATTGTTTTGGATTTGCATGGTTTTCCTCAGAAAAAGTTCTTTAACGTTTACGTAAACGTCAACCAGCAGGATTGTAGCGAACTTTTGCTTGGATAAACCGAAACCCTGGCATTAAAAGCACTGCACGGTGGTGCCGGTGCGCACGCAGCTGCGCCCGTTCTGGTCCAGCACCGTGTTGCCGACCCCGCCGGTGTAGCGGGCGCCGCTGGTGTCGGTGCAACCGCCACTGTCGCAGCTGTTCACTTGCGAAGGCATCGGCGGCGATGGCGGTGGCAGCGCCGGCACTGGCTTGCCTGCCAACGATGGCGCGCGCGGATTGAGCGTCGGGCGGTAGCCGTCGGTGACGATGGGCGGGGGCGTCGGCATGCGTTCGATGCGCTGCTGCACCGCGCGCCGCTTGGTCACCGGCTTTTTCAGCTTGGACGGGTCAGGCTTGATGGGCAGCGCTTGCGCTTCGCGCGCCGGTGGCGCCGGCTCTTGCGCGACGGCGCCGCCAGCGGCCGTTGCCAGTGCGACTGACAGGATCGTGACGATATTCGCGAATCTCATGGTGCCCTCCGGCTGCCTGATGCGTATGCTGTCATTATTGCCCATGCGGCAGGCGCGCACGCGGGTCGATACACATCGTAACAATGCAGACGAGTAAGCGCGTGGTCAGCTTGCCGGGCTAGCATGACTGGTATAAGGAGACAGCAATGCAAAAACCACATGAACAATACCTCGCAAAACGTTGCAGCGCGGAAGATGCACTGGAGCATATCCGCGACGGCGACATGATCGTCGTTCCCACCGGTGTCGGCGAACCGCCTGCGCTGCTGACCGCCCTGTCGGCGCAGCGCACCCGTTTCCACGACGTCAAGGTCGCGCAGATCCTGGCCATGCGCAAGTTTGACTATTTTGATCAGGAAACGTCGCACCATGTGCGCCATGCCGCCCTGTTCTTCGGCGGCGCATCGCGCGCCGCCGGTCAGGGCGGATGGTGCGACTTCCTCCCCAACTACTTCTCCGAGATCCCGGTACTGATCGAACGTGGGCTGATGCCGTCCGACGTGGTCTTCGCGATGGCGTCACCGATGAATGAACAGGGATTTTTCTCGCTCAGCCTCGGTACCGACTACACGATGGCCGCGGTGAAGAAAGCGCGCGCGGTGGTGCTGGAAGTCAATCCCCACGTCCCGTTCGCGCACGGCCAGTGCCACGTGCACATCTCGCAGGTCACAGCGCTAGTCGAGAGCGGCGACGCGATCCTCGAAGTGGGCTTGCCGAAGATCGGCCAGGTGCAGGAAGCGATCGGTAAATATGTCGCCGACATGATCGACGACGGCTCGACCTTGCAGATTGGCTATGGCGGCATCCCTGACGCGGTCGTCATGCAGCTGACGCACAAGCATGACCTGGGCATCCACACCGAGATGCTCGGCGACGGCATCCTGACGCTGATCGAATCGGGCGCGGTCACCAACCGCAAGAAGACTTTCATGCCGGGGAAAATGGTCGCCACCTTCGCGCTCGGATCGCAGAAGCTGTACCAGTTCATGCACCACAACCCGATGGTCGAGATGCACCCGTCGAACTTCACCAACGACCCGTACCTTGCAGGCCAGAACGACAATCTCATCTCGATCAACGCCAGCCTGCAGGTTGACCTGCTGGGGCAGTGCGGGTCGGAGAGTATCGCCCACCTGCCCTACTCCGGGACGGGCGGCCAAGTGGACTTCGTGCGTGCGGCGAACCGCTCGCGCGGCGGCAAGTCGTTCATCGTGCTGCCTTCGACGGCGAAGGAGAACAGCCTCTCGCGCATCGTGCCGATGCTGACGCAAGGCACGCACGTGACGACCAGCAAGAACGACGTCAACTACGTGGTGACCGAATATGGCGTGGCCCAGCTGCGGGGAAAATCGGCCAGGCAGCGCGCGCAGGCGATGATCGCCATCGCGCATCCGGACTTCCGTGCGTCGCTGCGCGAAGCCGCCGCCAAGATGTGCGTTTTCTGATCGTTAAGGCGGCGGCACCCCTTCGTGGATGGCTTGCTTGAGCTGCCCACGTAATTGCGCGTCATCCTGATGGCCATGCACGGTGACGGCATGCTGGACGGCTGCATCGAGCAACTCGTTTTCGCTATCCGCGGCAATCGTGATGGAGCAGTGAGACTCGCTTGGAAACTCACGGCAATCGATGAATTTGCGTCCCATGACAACCTCCTGCTGAAGGTTTCAGTATATGTGACGCAGCGGCGAGTTCAAGCCGGCGCAGCCCGTCAATCCCGCCGCTGGCGGGATTGACGGGGACCAGCGATTACTGCACAGCAGCAGGCGCCGGCGCCATCACAGGCGCATCGATCGTGGTGGGCACGATCGGAGCTGGGGCGTGGGCTGCGGCAGGCTCGCTGACCGCGATCCAGCCGGTGATCGGCAGCAGCGGCACCAGCAGCAAGGCGACGATGTTGATGATCTTGATCAGCGGATTCACCGCCGGGCCGGCCGTGTCCTTGTACGGATCGCCAACGGTATCGCCGGTGACAGCAGCCTTGTGCGCCTCGGAGCCTTTGCCGCCGTGGTTGCCATCCTCGATGTACTTCTTCGCGTTGTCCCAGGCACCGCCGCCGGTCGTCATCGAGATCGCGACGAACAGGCCGGTGACGATGGTCCCCATCAGCAGGCCGCCCAGCGCGGCAGGGCCGAGCAGCATGCCAACCAGGATCGGCACCACCACCGGCAGCAGCGAAGGCAGCACCATTTCCTTGATTGCCGATGCGGTCAGCATGTCGACCGCCTTGTCGTACTCAGGCTTCGCCGTGCCTTCCATGATGCCTTTGATGTCGCGGAACTGGCGGCGTACTTCGATCACCACGGCGCCAGCTGCGCGCCCGACCGCTTCCATCGCCATCGCGCCGAACAGGTACGGAATCAAGCCGCCGATGAACAGGCCGACGATGACCATCGGGTTGGACAGGTCGAAGGCGATGTCATGGCCGACGTCCTGCAGCGCGTGGGTGTAATCGGCAAACAGCACCAGTGCGGCCAGGCCGGCCGAACCGATTGCATAGCCTTTGGTGACCGCCTTGGTGGTGTTGCCTACCGCGTCAAGCGGGTCGGTAATGGCGCGCACCGAGTCCGGCAGGCCGGACATTTCGGCGATGCCGCCGGCGTTGTCGGTGATCGGACCATACGCATCGAGCGCAACGATAATGCCGGCCATCGACAGCATCGAGGTCGCTGCGATCGCAATGCCGTACAAGCCGCCCATCTGGTAGGACGCGAGGATCGCGACGCACACGGCCAGCACAGGGTAAGCAGTCGACTTCATCGACACGCCCAGGCCGGCGATGATGTTGGTGCCATGGCCGGTAGTCGATGCTTCGGCGATGTGGCGCACAGGCTTGAATTCGGTGCCGGTGTAGTACTCGGTGATGTAGACCATCAGGCCGGTCAGCACAATGCCGACAACGGTGCAGCCGATCATCTTCATGCGCATGGCTTCATCGCCCCATACGATCCAGGTGACAGCGGCAAAGCCGATCAGCGACAGGATGGCGGCCCACCACAGGCCCGTGTACAGCGCCGACATGATCTTCTTGCCCGGCTTTGCCTTGACCATCGAACAGCCCACGATCGAGCCGAGGATCGACACCGCGCCAAGCAGCAGCGGGTAGACCATGGCCTGTACCGCGGTTGCGTCCGCGAACACCAGCGCACCGAGCAGCATGGTGGCGATCAGGGTCACGACATAGGTTTCGAACAGGTCGGCCGCCATGCCGGCGCAGTCGCCGACATTGTCGCCGACGTTGTCGGCAATCACGGCCGGGTTGCGCGGGTCGTCTTCGGGAATGCCCGCCTCGACCTTGCCGACCAAGTCCGCGCCCACGTCGGCGCCTTTGGTAAAGNNGGCTTCGACCTTGCCTACCAGGTCGGCGCCGACGTCGGCGCCCTTGGTGAAGATGCCGCCGCCAAGTCGCGCGAAAATCGAGATCAGGGACGCGCCGAACGCCAGGCCGATCAGCGGCTCGATGGTGTCGTGCGGGGACATGTCGCCCACGGCGTACATGGTGAGGTACCAGTAGAACAAGGTCACCCCGAGCAGGCCCAGGCCGACCACCAGCATGCCGGTGATGGCGCCGCCCTTGAAGGCGACGTTCAGCGCTTCGTTCATGCCTTTGGTGGCCGCTTGCGCGGTACGCACATTGGCGCGCACCGACACGTTCATGCCGATGAAGCCGCAGGCGCCCGACAGCACGGCGCCGATCAGGAAGCCCACCGCCGTCTGCATGCCGAGCAGCACGCCGATCGCAATCAGCAGTACCACGCCGACGATGGCGATGGTGCGGTACTGGCGTCCAAGGTAGGCGGCAGCCCCCTCCTGGATCGCCTGCGCGATTTCCTGCATCCTGGCGTTCCCAGGGTCTTGTTTAAGAATCCAGCTGCGCGACCATAGGCCGTAGATTACCGCGATGACGCCACACGCTACCGCAAATACGAGAAAGCTCGCTGCCATAAAAGTCCCCTTGTTTTTCTCATCAAGTAACACAAAAACACATCCGAAAGACCGTACCAGTCAAACAACTGCGTGCTGCAAAACCTTGAAACCAAAAACCGGAGACCTCGCGCAACTGCTACTCCAGCGCGCGCTGGCTTTATTCAACGAGCATGAAAAAAGCGGACCAGGGTCCGCTTGGATTGATTATTGCGACAGCGCCGCGAACGCGCGCTCGCGCACTTCCTCGACTGGGCCGACACCGGAGATCTTGCGGTACTGCGGTGCGCCAGGCAGGCCGGACTGGGCCCACTGGTTGTAGTAGCCGAGCAGGACTTCGGTCTGGTTGTGATAGACGGCGAGGCGTTTCTTGACGGTCTCTTCGAGGTCGTCGTCGCGCTGCACCAGCGGTTCGCCGGTAATGTCGTCGACGTTATCCACTTTTGGGGGATTGAATGTGGTGTGATACACGCGGCCGGAAGCCGGGTGCGAGCGGCGCCCGCTCATGCGCTCGACGATCAGTTCGTCAGGCACGTCGAATTCAAGGACATAGTCGACATGGATGCCGGCTTCCTTCATGGCGTCGGCCTGTGCGATGGTGCGCGGGAAGCCGTCGAACAGGTAGCCGTTTTCGGTGTCCTTGTCCTTCAGGCGGTCCTTGACCAGGCCAATCATGATGTCGTCCGACACCAGGCCGCCTGCATCCATCACCTTCTTGGCAGCCAGCCCAAGCTCCGTTCCGGCCTTGATCGCGGCGCGCAGCATGTCGCCGGTCGAGATCTGCGGAATATTGTATTTTTCCTTGATGAAGTTAGCTTGGGTGCCCTTGCCGGCACCTGGTGCTCCTAACAAAATTAGACGCATGAAAATTCCTAGACTGATTTAAATTTGATTGTAGTTTTAACAACAATTCCACATTGATGCATATCTGACTACCTTGGTACGAAACTTACCACAAAAGTCATTGAATAAGCCAATTGGAAATGCCTCACATTTTTTGATCGATCTGGCGCAGGGTGCGGGTGTTCACGCCGTTACCGGGTAGTGCTGGCGGACGCGCGCGAGGTCTTCGGGCGTATCGACGCCGGCCGCCGGTGCGCTATCGGTAATATGCACCGCGATCGGATAGCCATGCCACAGCACCCTCAGCTGCTCGAGCGCCTCGGCTTGTTCCAGCGGCGACGCGGCCAGGCCGGGATAGGCCTGCAGGAACGCGTTGCTGTAGGCGTAAAGGCCGATGTGGCGCAGCGGCGCGTAGCCGGCGGGCAGCGTGTCCTTCGACTGCGCAAAGCCGTCCCGGTGCCATGGAATCGTCGCGCGCGAGAAGTACAGCGCGCGCCCGTGCTTGTCGAGCACCACCTTCACCACGTTCGGGTTGAAGCAGTCGGCAGCATCGGACAGCGGATGCGCGCAGGTGGCCATCGGCACCTCAGGCGAGATGCGCGCCGCGCAGGCTGCCAGCAGCGCCGGGTCGATCAGCGGCTCGTCGCCCTGCAGGTTGACCACGACTTCATCTGGCGCCAGCGCGAGCGCGCGCGCCACTTCGGCGATGCGGTCGGTGCCCGACGGATGGTCGGAGCGGGTCATGAAGGCTTCAACGCCGTGGGCCGCGCACGCAGCGGCGATGTCGAGGTGGTCGGTGGCGACGATCACGCGCGAGGCGCCCGACTCCGCCGCGCGTTCGGCCACGCGCACCACCATTGGCTTGCCGCCCAGGTCGGCCAGCGGCTTGTTCGGCNNGGCAGGCGGGTCGACGCCAGGCGCGCCGGGATGATGACGATGAAGCCCATCTTATGTCGGCTCGACCTTGCGCGCCTCGTCGGCCCACATGATCGGGATGCCGTCGCGGATCGGGAACGCGAGGCGGTCGCCGCGGCAGATCAGTTCCTGCGCCTTTTTATCGTATTCGAGGGGGCCCTTGCACAGCGGGCAGACCAGGATATCAAGCAGTCGAGCATCCACGACATTTCTCCACAATTTGTTCGGCCAGCGCGCGGTCAAGCTGCGCCGTCACCGGGACGACCCACAGGCGCGGATCGTTGATCAGGTTTTCAAGTTGCCCACATTTTACTGCATCCTTCTCGGTGATCAGGATGACGTCGGCGTCCACGGTGGCAAAAGGGTCATCGAGGAAGTCATGATGGTCCGGCAGCGGCAGCTCGGCAAACGCCAGGCCGGCGCCGCGCAGCATGTCGAAGAAGCGTTTTGGATTGCCGATGCCTGCGGCAGCGGTGATGCGCTTGCCGGCCAGCGACGCCAGCGGCAGGCGTGCGCCGCCAGCCAGCGGTTCGGCATATTCACCTGCCAGGCGCATCTGGAAAGGCTGGCCGCCGACGGCGGCGGCCAGCTGGGGCGTCAGCCGCGGCGCATTGACCACGGTGAAATCGCGGCGGCGCGTGGGCGGCTCGCGCAGCGGCCCGGCCGGCAGCAGCCAGCCGTTGCCGATGGCGCGGCTATCGAACAGCACCACTTCGACATCGCGCTGCAGCGCGTAGTGCTGGAGGCCGTCGTCGGCGATCAGCACGTCCACGCCGGGATGCGCGGCCAGCAGCGCCAGTCCCGCTTCTGCGCGCCTGCGCCCCACCACCACCGGGCAGCCGGTGCGGCGCGCCATCAGCAATGGCTCGTCGCCGACTTCCTGCGCGTTCGATGCGGATGTGACGGCGCGCGCTGCACCGCCCTCCCCGCCATGGCCGCGCGAGATGATCCCGGGGGTGAAGCCTGCGGCGCGCAGCGCTTCGGCCAGCCAGATCGTCAGCGGCGTCTTGCCGGTACCGCCGATGAAAATATTCCCGACCACGACCACCGGCACCGGAAGCCTTGTCGATGCCAGCAGGCCCGCCCTGAACAGGCGCACCCGCAGCGCCGCCAGCGCGCGGAACAGCAGCGACAGCGGCAGCAGCGCGCAGGCGAGCGGGCCGCGCTGCAGCCAGGCACGCGTCAGCGTCGCTTCGAGGGATGGTTTAGTGTGCGGCATGCGATGGCGGGCGAAGCAGCTTCGCCCGCGCTACTACTTCTTGGTGCCCGTCTGGGCGGCGAAGGTCAGCTTGTCGTAGCCGGCGATGCGCGACGCTTCCAGCACGTTGATGACCATCTGGTGCATCGCGAACTGGTCGGCGTTGACGATCACGACCGGGCTTTCCGCCGGCGTGGCCATCGGCTGGCCATCCGGACCGGTGCGCGCCGCGTTCCTCAGTTCTTCGGCAAGGCCCGCCACGCTATGGAAGGACACCGGCACGTTGTTGACGGTGTAGTTACCCTTGGCGTCGACGGTCACGTTGATTTCGAACGGCTTATCGAGCGCCTTCTCTGCGTCCGCCGTCGGCAGGGTGATCTGCAGTTCGGTGAACTTGCTGTAGGTGGTCGTCACCATCAGGAAGATCAATACGACCAGCAGCACGTCGATGAACGGGATCAGGTTGATCTCGGGATCTTCGCGGCGCTGGCCGCGGCGAAAGTCCATCATTTGCGGGCACCGTGCACGATGTCGACGAATTTGACCGACTGCAGCTCCATATCGATGATGAAGCTGTCGACCAGGGCGCGGAAGTGGCGGTAGAAGACCAGCGCAGGCATCGCGATGGCGAGGCCGAAGCCGGTGTTATACAGCGCCACCGAAATGCCGTGCGCCAGCTGCGCGGGGTTGGTGCCGGTGGCGTTCTGCGCGCCGAAGATCTCGATCATGCCGACCACGGTGCCGAACAATCCCATCAAGGGCGCCAGCGACGCGATGGTGCCAAGCGTGGTCAGGAAGCGCTCGAGCACGTGGGCGACGCCGCGCCCTGCTTCCTCGATCGACTCCTTCATCACGTCGCGCGGCGCGTTCACATTGCGCAGGGCGGCGGCAAGCACCGTGCCAAGCGGAGAATTCTGCTCGAGCTTTTCGACGACTTCATTGGTGATCTTGCCGTTATGGTAGACGCGCACCACTTCATTGAGCAGCTGCGGCGGCAGCAATTTGGTGCGGCGCAGGTAGATCAGGCGTTCAATAATCAGCGCCAGGGCGACGACGGAGGCGATCAGCAACGGCCAGATAGGCCAACCTGCAGCTTGAATAATGGCGAGCAAAACAAACTCCTGAAATAAGTGGAAAGCCGGGGTGAGACAACCCCGGCAATGTAACGTGTTGCCAGCCAGACGGCAAGTAGGGTTCTGCACAGCTTCTGTGGATAAGATTGTGCGCAAGCAGGCATACATATACTTAAGCCGCTGATCTATATAGGATTTTCCCTATTGATCAAAATCAAGGCAGAGTGGAAAACCTTCATGCCGGGAGGTCGTAGCGCGAGCTTGATGAGGATTCGGCACCCGGTTTATCCCCAGTTGCAAACAGAATCTGTGGATAAAATTGTTAGCAATAGGGTGTGCACAGTGGCAAGCCGTTGATTCCAAACGAAAAACCCGCTCCGCTTAAAAATATGGCACGTTCTCGGGCGACATCGGCCCCCGCCCAGTTAAACCGTCCATTCCCGCGAATGCGGGAACCATGGCCCGCCTGCTCATGGGCTTTATGGATTCCCGCCTCCGCGGGAATGACGTTTTCCAGGTTTGCCTTAAAGCTGAACTTGCGGCATTTGCCCCCGCCCTGTTCTCTGCACACATTTTGTGGATAAGATTGTGTGCAATGCCACGCCACTCATCCCAAGCCCTTGATTTCAAATGATAATCGGACAACGATTAAGAATTAAGCAGCGCTCGCGCCGGTGAATGTCCGGCAAGCCTGTGCGTTTCTTCACATTTTTTGTGGATAAGATTGTGAGCAAGCTGCTTGCGGTGAGGTAAGGCCGTTGATTTAAAACACTTTTCTTTCCATGCGTACATTATAGGCAAAGGCGGATTTCGGCGACTTTATGGCCGGCCAAGGGCGCCGGCAGCGCGGTTTTCTCCTGGTTCAGAAGGGTTGTGAGCATCCCCGTCCTTTTTGCACATCTTCTGTGGAGAAGACTGTTAGCAAGCCCCCCAACAGTCTGCAAGTTCATTGTTTTTAAAGGGAAATTTCTCCGCGCTTAAAAAAACATCAATGGATAAACGCCGCGCAAGGCGGGCGCAAGATGCGTCTTTTGCACACCTGCTGTGGACAACGCTGTGCGCAAGCCGATGCCAAAACGACTAAGCCCTTGATTCGTATGAAATTCTTTCCATCGCACAATTATTCATCAGGAAAACTCGCAACTGGGCCAGAAGACTTCCCCACACAATCTGTGGATAACTTTGTGCGTAATTCCCATTGAGCTAGGCAAAGTCGTTGATCCATATAGGCTTTTGCCCGCTGCGGCAAATTGAGGCAGCGGATAACTTCTTTGAAAATCAATCACTTATGCTGAGAAATTGATACCATGTCGGCTTTGTGACAAAAGCATCGCTGCCATCGTCCCAGACATGGAAACTATCCCGAACACCGACCCCGGCTACGCAGCCCCACCTGTCCTCACTGTTACCGCGCTCAACGCCCAGGTGGCGCGCCTGCTCGAGCGCAGCTTTCCGCTGACCTGGATCGGCGGCGAGATATCGAACTTCACGCGCGCCAGCTCCGGGCACTGGTACTTCACGCTCAAGGACGATGCGGCGCAGGTGCGCGCCGTGATGTTCCGCGGGCGCGCCCAGTTTGCCGGCTTTATCCCGCGCGAAGGCGACAAGGTTGAAGTACGCGCGCTGGTGACGCTGTACGGGGCGCGCGGCGACTACCAGATCAATGTCGAGGCAATCCGCCGGGCCGGCGTCGGCGCGCTGTACGAAGCGTTCCTGCGGCTCAAGGACAAGCTGGCCGCGCAGGGACTGTTCGACCAGGACCGCAAGCGCGCGCTACCGATGTTCACGCGCTCGGTGGGCATTGTCACCAGCCCGCAGGCGGCCGCGCTGCGCGACGTGCTGACGGCGTTGCAACGCCGCGCGCCGCACCTGCGCATCGTGCTCTACCCCGCCCCGGTGCAGGGCCAGATGGCTGCCCTGAAGATCGCCGAGGCCATCGCCATCGCCTCGCACCGCGCCGAAGTCGACGTGCTGCTGGTGGTGCGCGGCGGCGGCTCCATCGAAGACCTGTGGAGCTTCAATGAAGAAGTCGTCGCGCGTGCGATTGCCGGCTGCAGCATGCCGGTGATCGCCGGCGTCGGCCACGAAACCGACTTCACGATCGCCGACTTTGCCGCCGACATGCGCGCCGCCACGCCCACCGCGGCGGCCGAACTTGCCGCTACCCCGCGGGCTGACTGGATGGCCTCCCTGTCGGGCGACGCCACCGACCTGCGGCGCGCGATGCGGCGCACGCTGTCGGAAGCGAACCTCAACCTCGACAACTACGCGCGCCGCCTGCTCAGTCCATCGGCGCAGATCGGGCACCAGCGCCTGAAGCTGGTCGCGCTGTCGACCGCCCTCACCCACGCGGTGCGGGCGCCGGTCAACCGCCACGGTGTCGCGCTGGCCCAGCTGCGCGCGCGCTGGGCGCGCCACCGTCCCGACGTGCGTGCGCTGCGCGCCGAACTGGCGTCACAGCAACGCCACTGCGCCGCCAGCATCGCCAGCCAGCTGGGGCAGCGCCGCGACGCGCTCGGCGCGCTGGCGGCCCAGCTGGAGCTGCTCAACCCGCAGCGCACGCTCGAACGCGGCTACGCCATTGTCAGCGACAGCCGCGGCAAGGTGCTACGCTCGCCGGACGCGATCCATGTGGGCGAAGCGCTGACGGTGCGGCTGGCCGAAGGCATTGGCGAGGTCGGCGTGGCGAGTGTGCAGAAGGCACTCGGGTAGGCCGATTCTTTTCCGGCGCGAAGCAATGTGCACTGAATCCTGAGACGAATTACAATAAGCGTCGTTTCTGAAGAAATAACGCATTTCCAATCAATAAAGGACAACAACATGGAACATACACTGCCGCCACTGCCGTACGCGATGGACGCCCTCGCACCGCACATCTCGCAAGAAACGCTTGAGTACCACTACGGCAAGCATCACCAGACCTATGTCACGAACCTGAACAACCTGATCAAGGGCACCGAGTTCGAGAACATGTCGCTTGAAGAGATCATCAAGAAGTCGAGCGGCGGCGTGTTCAACAATGCAGCCCAGGTATGGAACCACACGTTCTACTGGAACGGCATGAAGCCGGCGGGCGGCGGCCAGGCAACTGGTGTCGTGGCTGACGCGATCAACGCCAAGTGGGGTTCGTTCGACAAGTTCAAGGAAGAATTCACCAAGTCCTGCCTCGGCAACTTCGGTTCCGGCTGGACCTGGCTGGTCAAGAAAGCGGACGGCTCGGTTGACATCGTCAACACCTCGAACGCCGGCACGCCTTTGACCACTGGCGACACCCCGCTGCTGACCTGCGACGTCTGGGAACACGCCTACTACATCGACTACCGCAACCTGCGCGCCAAGTATGTTGAATCGTTCTGGGGCCTGGTGAACTGGGACTTCGTCGCCAAGAACGCCGCTTGATTCAAGCCGCTCTAAAAAAATCCGCTCCGGCGGATTTTTTTTCGCCAACACATCAACATCGGGGTCCGTCCCCGGGGACAGACCCCGGGGACGGACCCTACTACCGCTACTCTAGTACCGCTAATGCCGCTCAGTTAAGCCGTCATTCCCGCGAATGCGGGAATCCATGGCGCACCTGCTCGTAGGCGTTATGGCTTCCCGCCTGCGGGAATGACGTTTTCCAGGGTTGCCTTAAAGATGAACTTAACGGCATTGGGGTCTGTCCCCGGGNNAAATTACTGCTGGTTGAAGACGATGCGCGGCTGGCGCAGCTGGTGACGGAGTACCTGACGGCCTATGAGTTTTCGGTCGATGTGGTCACGCGCGGCGATGAGGCGCTGCAGCGCTTCCGCGAACTGTCGCCTGACGTGGTGGTGCTCGACCTGATGCTGCCCGGCCTCGATGGCATGGTGGTGTGCCGCCAGTTGCGCGACCTGGGCGACGTGCCTATCCTGATCCTGACCGCGCGCGAAGATTCGTACGACGAGGTGTCAGGCCTGGAACAGGGCGCCGACGATTTCGTCAACAAGCCGGTGCAGCCGCGCGTGCTGCTGGCCCGCCTGCGCGCGCTGATGCGCCGCGCCCAGAACAGGGCCGCGCCNNGACACCGGCGTGCTGCACTTCGGCGCGCTGTCGATCTTCACCAGCGACCGCAGCGTCACGTGGCGCGGCCAGCCGTGCGTGCTGAGCAATACGGAGTACAAACTGCTGCTGGTGCTGGCTGAGGCGGCCGGGACGGTGTTGTCGCGCGATGCGCTGCTGAAAAAGATGCGCGGGATCGAGTTCGATGGCCTGGACCGCAGCATCGATAACTGCATTTCTAAGTTGCGCCGCAAGTTCGACGACACCGAGTCGGAAAAAATCAAGACGGTGTGGGGCGAGGGCTACCTGTTCTCGCCGTCGGCCTGGGCGTAAGCCCGCCGCTTATTCGATCAGCGCGGCAATCGCCAGCGGCGCATCGGTCATCGCCACCTGCCCATGGCCCACACTGTCGGCGAAGCGGTAGTTCACCACGCGGAAGGCGGCATTCGGGTCGTCGCTGAATGCCGAACCCGTCACCGCCGGCAGCACGGTTTCTCCGGCAGATCCTCTCCTCAACCGCACTTCGGGCTCGCCTGCCGCGCCGCTGAATGCAAAGCGCACGCCGACACATTTTTTCGCACCCGCGGATGCATCCAGGTACCGCTGCCAGGCCAGCGCCTGTTCGCAGGCGGCGCGCAGGTCGGCCGCTTCATACAGGCCGTCGGCCCGCACAATGATCGAAATGCGCGAACGGAACACGTAGTTCGCCACTTGGCGGTTCAGCACCAGCGCGGCGTTCTCGTCGTAGGCTGCCTTCAGGAACGGGAATGCCGTCCGTCCAGCGGCGTCGAGCGGCATGTTGAGCTGCATCGTCTTGCCCTGCAGGCTGAGCTGCACGCCGTCGAGGGTGACGCCTTTCGCGCGCGGCATCACCTGATAGTGGTTCTGGATGAAGTTCTTCGGCTTTCCGTATTTCTCGAACACCACCATCGCGCGGTAGGCGTCGCGGTAGCTGACCCACTCCCCTGTCGCCGCCGCCACGGCCGCACCGCTGCCTGCCGCAAGCAGCATGGCAACGAAAGCCGAAAGGTGACGGGAGGCGCGCATGGTCAGAAGCGGTAAGCGAGGGCCGTCGAGACGGTCAGGTTGGTCGGCCGCTCGGTGAGCGGGCTGTCGGCGGCGCTGCCGCGCAGGCGCGAAGCCTGGACGCCGGTGGTCACCAGCCAGGACGGGCTGAACGCCCAGTTCCAGCGCGCATTCAGGTGCATATCCTTGAGCCCGCCACTGGCGGCATATTCCGGATTCACGCCGCGTACCGACTCGCTCTCGGTGACGCCGAAGTAAGCCTGGTTGTGGCTGCGGTTTGCCAGGGTCATGCCAACGCCAACGGAAACGAAATGGTTTGGAGCAATGTTGCTGCTGAAGTGCTGCAGCCCCACGCGCCATACCGCGCCGTTGCCTTCGTTGCCGGAGCCATACAGCACGCTGTTGGTCAGGCGAACCTGGGGAGTCAGGTAGTAATTGAAGAAGCCGCCCGCCTGCAGCCGCGCGCGTTGTACATCCATGCCCATCAGGCGGTGGCCGTCGCCGGCTTGCGTTTTCAATGGCGATGTCACGTCCGGCGGCGCCAGGGTCAGGTCCGATCCGTTGACGACCATGCCGACGTCACCCGACAGGCCCGACTCGCTGCGCCGCGGGTGGATGGCCAGCAAGGGGCCAAATTCCACCGATGGCTGGTTCGACAGGTGGATGCCCGCGCTCAACCCCGAAATGAACAGCCCGTTGCTGAACGCGGCCTGCAATACCGGAAGTGCGCGCACCCGCCNNAGGGCGAGAAGCTTATCCATTGTCATTTGTGTCGGGTTCGGGTGGACGCCATTTTACGGCGTACCGCCCGGCAACCCAACAATTGCCTTACTTGAGGGCCCTTAGCTGTGACATAAACTCGACAGGAGCCTCGGAACGCTCGACCATCACGATGTGCACCGGGTGAACGATCGCCAGCGTGCACATGACGCCAGGACCCGGTTCGGTGTCGGTACGCGCTACCGTAATCTTGCCGTTTGCGCGCACCACGCTGTCGATGACCGTGGAGTAGCAGCCATTTTCGCGGCTGCCCATAAAGACGCCGATGACCATGTTGCGCGTAAAGTCCACCGGCGGCACCGGCATGGCGCCGCCATGTTCGGCCCACAGTGCGGCAAATGCGGCTGCATCGCGCACCACGACGTTTTTCGGCTGGACCACCAGCGAGCGGCTGCTGCGCTCAAGCTCCTTGAACGCCAGCTGGACCGGATTGATGTGGATGAATTCCACCACTGCGTCGCTGCGCGGGATGGCGGCGACGGCCATCGGCGAACTGGCGGCCTGGGTGCAGATCGCAAAGGTCGCGAGGTCGCGCTCTTCAAAGCTGACCACGACCTTGCCTGAACCGGAAGTCACCTTGTCGATGCGGACGTGGCGGCAGCCGTTGCCGCTCTGGCCGGCAAAAACGGCCACCAGCATCTGCGCGCCGAAGTCGACGCGCGGCATTTCAGGCGCCGGGCTGCGCCCCTGGCCATGCGCCGCCCACAGGCTGGCCCACGCGGCTGCGTCGCGGACGACAACGTTCTTGGCCTCATGGACGCCCGAGAACGCATCCTCGGCCACTGGCGTAACCGCAACGGGCTCGCGGTTTTCCGGCTGGAAGCTCAGCAGTTCGACCGTGTGGCCGCTGCCCAGGCCCAGGTCGGCGCTGTCGAGGTTATTCAGGATGGTGTCGAACATGGCGCGGGCGCCGGGGTCGGTGCAGCTTAGCTGCGGACCCGCGATCGAATCGAGTGCACTACAAAGCAGTGCTTCAGGCGTGGCGCCNNTTGCCGTCGATGACGAACAGGCGGTTGCGCGTGTTGGCGCAGGCTTCCTCGCGGGCAAGGGTGAAGAACAGTTCAGCCGGGATGGGGCTGGCGGCCGGGGGCGCTTGTCCAACGATGACTCCTGGACCGGCTTGCTGGTCTGGCAGGCCGGCGACGTCGCTCCCACCTCCGCAGCTCGACAGCAACACGAGGCCGGCCAGCGGCATCGCGCCAATCATATGATCCAGCAATCTCATGGTACCAACGCTCCCCTTAGACCGGCCAGCGCTTATGACGCCCCGACTGAATAAGAATAAAAAAAGCCCACGACACTTGTCGTATCAGTGGGCAAACGGAAAAATCCATGTGCCTATCTTAGAGACAGGCTGGTTTCCATTCACCCTGGAGATGTACGGCAATTGTCGCGAATTTGTAATTCCCCACGGAACGCGCTGCTCTTATACAATGCGCGTCAGGGAGAAAAACTATGTTTTCGGCAAGTTTGTTAAACGCCAG